>Ga0075431_100000785_pt1 | contig 27685 bp, 27 predicted proteins | sample RhiMetdeltSRZDD5_FD_75297 | JGI IMG/M metagenome (GOLD analysis project Ga0075431, IMG submission 75297) | Populus rhizosphere microbial communities from Tennessee, USA - Rhizosphere MetaG P. deltoides SRZDD5 | ecosystem: Host-associated > Plants > Roots > Rhizosphere > Soil | place: USA... | reverse complement strand
TTCTTGCGCTGAGCGTCGGTGGGGTCGGCTGGAACGAAAAGCCCGAGCGCCACGAGCGCCGCGACGACCACCGCCGCGAGCCGAGAGCGAATGAAGCGAGCCATGGGGGGCCCCCTTTGACGTCGAGACTTATTTGAGTCGGGGATCGAGTGCGTCGCGCAGTCCATCACCGAAGAGATTGAAGCCGAGCACGGTGACGAAGATCGCGAGCCCCGGGAACAGCGACAGCCAGGCGTTGGCCTGGATGAAGGCGACGTTGGCCTTGAGGTCCCACCCCCAGCTCGGCGTCGGCGGCTGGGTCCCCAGGCCGAGGAAGCTGAGAGTGGCCTCCACGATGATCGAGGTCGCGATGCCGAGCGTGGTGGTCACGATGATGGGCGCCAGGCAGTTCGGCAGCACGTGGCGAAACAGGATGGCCGGGTCGCGGACGCCCAGCGCGCGGCACGCCTCGACGTACTCCTTCTCCTTGATGGACAGCACGCTGCCGCGGACCAGCCGGGCGTAGATCGGGATCCGTACGATCGCGATCGCGCCCGTGACCTTCATGGTGCCGATCAACCCGGCCGTCGGCGTGAAGATCACCATCAGGATGATCGCGAGCAGGTAGATCGGGAACGCGAGGATCAGGTCCATCGCTCGCATGATGCCCCGATCGATCCGACCGCCGTAGTAGCCGGCGATCATCCCGAACGGCACGCCCACGAACAGCGCCAGCAGTACCGACGACACCCCCACGAGCAGCGAGATGCGTGTGCCGTGGATGATCCGCGAGAGCATGTCGCGCCCGAGCTGGTCGGTGCCGAGCGGGTGCTCCCACGTCGGGCGCAGGAACGTCGCGGTCTGGTCGTTGACCGTCGGATTGTACGGCGCCAGCACGTCGGCGAAGATCGCGACCACGACCAGCAGGACGACGATGCCGAGACCGACGAGCGCCGTCGCGCTCTTGCGAAGCCGTCGCACGCCCTGCATGAACGGCGACTCGGAGGGCGCCGCCTCCTGCGGACGCCAGGTCACCGCCGCCGGCAGATCGACCTCGCGCGTGCTCCCGCCCCGGATGGTCGGCCTCGTCGTGGCGGTGACTCGCGGGTCGCGCTCCGTCATGTCGGACCTCACCCCGTGTAGCGGATGCGTGGATCGAGGAACGTGTACGTCAGATCCACGACCAGGTTGATGACTACGAAGGCGATCGCGGTGATGAGCGCGAAGCCCTGCACCTGCTGGTAGTCGCGCGCGATGATGGCATCGATGCCGAAGGTGCCGAGCCCCGGCATGGCAAAGAGCGTCTCGATCACGATGGCCCCGCCGATGAGGAAGCCGACCTGCAGACCCATGACCGTGACCGTGGGAATGAGCGCGTTCTTGAGCGCGTGCTTGAACACGATGGGGCGCTCGGCCAGGCCCTTGGCGCGCGCCGTCGTGACGTACTCCGTGCGAATGACTTCCAACATACTCGCGCGCAGGAGCCGCGTGAGCAGGGCGGCGCGCCCCACGCCGAGCGCGAAGGCCGGCATGAGGACGTGCTGCGCGTTGCCGAAGAGGCCCGCGGCGCATACCACGCTCGGACAGGTGCCGGGCAGGTAGACCCAGCCCGAGCTGGGCAAGAGGCCGCTCATACCGATCGAAAACGCGAGCAAGAGCAGGACTCCGATGAAGAACTCAGGGATGGAGACGCCGACCATGGCCACCGTCGTCGCGGTGTAGTCCGCCCACGTGTTCCGGCGCACGGCGCCAATGATCGCCGCGGGAATCGCGATGGCCAGGGCCACGGCCATGGAGAGCACGATCAGCTCGAGCGTCACCGGCAGGCGAATGAGCACGTCCTGGAGGACGGGGCGACCGGTCAGGATCGAGGCCCCCCAGTCGCCCTGCGCGAGCTTGCCGAGCCAGATGAAATATTGCCAGAGGATCGGCTTGTCGAGCCCGTACTCCTGGCGCACCTTGATCGCGTCCTCCTGGGTATAGGCGTCACCCAGGAGGGCCACCACCGGATCGCCCGGGATCGACCGCATCATCACGAACACCACGAGGGTGATCATGAGCACCGTCGGTACGATCTCGATCAGCCGCTTCAGGAAGTAGACGCGCATCCGGCCGCTCGCGCCGTCTTACTTGTCTAGCCAGACCTTGTCGTAGTGCACCTCGAACTCGGCGTTGTACGTGTAACCCTTCATCCACGGCTGCGCCACCATGTAGAAGGGCGAACCGGAGATGGTGTTCCAGTACATGTTGGTGGCCATGTACTCGAGGAACTCCTTGGCGAGTGCCTTGCGCTTCGTCGTGTCGAGCTCCTTTGCGTAGCGACTGAAATACTCGTCGACCTTGATGTCGGTGTGGCGCGGGTGGCTCCACGCCGACGACTTGTCCGAGACGTACGCGCTCGCCAGGTACCCGTTGCTGTCGATCGTGATCAGGGACAGGAGATCCTCGATGTACATGTCCCAGGGACCGTCGCCGAGCGTCGTGTTCATCCACGACACCTTGTCGACCACTTTGATGTTCGCGTGAACGAACCCAAGACGCGCCAGCTGGTCCTTGACGACGGTGGCGATCACGTTGAATACGCTCTTCTCGGTGTTCGCCATGAGCTCGAAGGTCAGCGGCTTCGACGGCCCATAGCCGGCCTCGGTGAGGAGCGCCTTGGCCTTGGCCTGATCGTACGGGCAGAGGTGGTTGACGTTCACCGACTCCAGCGTGCCGGGCGGGGCCATGCCGACCCACGGTGTCGCCTGCCCCTTGAACGCGATCTTCACGATCTCCTGCCGATCGATGCCGTAGCAGCCGATGGCCTTTCGCACACGCAGGTCGCCGAAGATCGGGTGCGGCGCGCGATCGGGCGACATCGGCTTGTTGTCCTTGGGGATGGTGACCTTCATGGCCGCCATCATCGGTGTCGTTTCCTTGCCGGTCATGATTTGCGCCTTCGGGTTCTGCGCCTTCATCGTGTCGACGTGCTCCGGTGAGAACGACGCGATGAAATCGATTTCGCCGTTCTTGAAGGCCGCCATCTCGGTGATGGGATCCTTGATCACGCGGACGATGACCTTGTCGAGGTACGGCAGCCCGGGCTCGAAGTACTTGTCGAAACGCTCCATCAGCAGATGGCTGCCCTTCACCCATTCGACGAACTTGAACGGACCGCAACCGACGATCGACCCCGGCTTGCCCTGCTTGCGGTCCTCCACGTTGAACTTCTGGATCGATTGCGGCGATAGGAGGATGAGGCCGGTGCGATACGCAGAGAGCATGTGGAGGAAGAAGACGTACGGATGCTTGAGCCGCACCTGCACCGTCTGCGGATCGAGGACCTCGACGCTGTGCACCGGCTCGTAGAACGGCCGCATCCCGGACTTGGTGGCCGGATCCTTCATGCGGTCGATGTTGAACTTGACCGCCGCCGCGTCCACCGGCGTGCCATCGTGGAACAGCACGTTCTTTCGGAGCTTGAATGTGTAGAGGAGGCCGTCCGACGAGGTCGTCCACGACTCGGCGGCATCGCCCACGAACTTGCCGTCCGGCGTGATGTTCGTGAGGCTGCAGCCGACGTTCATGGCCACCCACATCATTTCGTAGCCCGGCGCCGTGTGGAAATCGAGGTTGGCGATCTCGTTGCCGTACGAGACGCGCAGCGTGCCGCCGCGCTTGGGGGTCTGCGCATCGGCGAGCAGCGGTGCGGCGATGGAAGCGATAACGATGACGAACATGATGAACGTCGCGAGACGTGTTGAGCGCATGCGTGTTTCCCTCCCTGGTTGCACAATCCCGCTGGGGCCGGGAACGGGAACGCTGACCGATATTGGGGGCGTACTTTACAGCAGTCTCAGCTTGTCAACAAGCGTGGCTCGGGCCCGGGGAGGCCCCGGCCGGGTCAGCGCTGCGGCGCGGTGGCCGCGGTGAGCGGGGCTGAGGCGGCGCTCGTGATCCGGCCGGGGAGCAGCGCGACGCACAGCGTGGTGAATGCGGCGATGCCCGCCATCACGGTCAGCAGCGTGCCGAAGCCGGCCGCCTTCACGGTGGGACCGAGCACGTACACCGCGAGCGAGCTCACGCCGAATGACACGGCGAGACGCATGCCCGCCACGCGTGAGCGCATTCGGTCGTCCACGTACTGCACGATCATCGCGTCGACGAAGGGGATGGCGCCGAACACGAAGATCATGAACGCGAGCACGGCGGCGTACAGCGGCCAGCCACCCGCCGGCGCCGCGAGCAGGAAGAGCGGCGCCTGGGCGGCCACAATCGGCAGATAGACCCACTTGAGTGGATAGCGATCGATGAGCTTGCCGACCGCGAGCTGCGCCAGGGACGCGATCGTGTAGACGAGGGCGAGCAGGACGCCGAGGGTGGCCGGATCGTCGATGAGGCCGCGCAGACGCTCCGCCAGCAGCTGGCCGTTGCCGTTGGTCGTGAAGTTGAAGATGAGGCTCGACGAGATCGCGGCCAGCGTCATGACGGCCAGCACGCGCCCCATCACCGCACGCGGCAGGTCGACCGATTTCTTCGGCCGCCGCGCCGGCGGCTCCGTCTCGTTCGGCACGAGCCGCGCAAAGAGCACGGCGCACACCAGCGCGATGCCGGCGGGCACCGCGAAGGCGGCGCGCCAGCCGAGATGCTTGACCAGGAAGCCGGTCAGGATGGCGGCGATGGCGATGCCCAGATTGCCGAAGAGCCCGTTGACACCGATCGTGAAGCCCGGATTCTTCGCGTGCTGCACGAGCATCGGGATGCCCACCGGGTGATAGATCGACGAGAACACGCCCATCAACGTGAGGGCCGCGGCCAGCGTCCACACGCCCGACGTGGACGCGATGAGCAGACCGGACACGCCCATGCCGAGGAAGAAGATGACCATCATCGCGCGGCGGCCCCAGAGATCGCCGAGCCGACCCGCGGGCAACGAGCCGAGGCCGAACATGACGAACGCACCCGCCGTGTACGGCATCAGATCCTGCCAGACCATGCCCCAGTCGGCGGCGATGGCGCCGACCGCCGTGGCGAAGATCAGCAGGAAGAGATGGTCGAGAGCGTGGCCGGCGTTGAGCAGCAGCGCGGTCGGACGTCCGGTGGACATGGCGCAGATTCTACCGCACGATTGGGGTCATCTCTCGACCCGGCCCCTTCCGCGTGCGCGACTTTCGCCGACTCGGCGTGTCGGTGTTCTTCAACTCCATCGGGATGATGGGCGAGACGGTCGTCCTCGGCTGGCTCGCGCTCGAGCTGACCAATTCTCCGCTGCTCGTCGGCGTCGCGATGAGCATGCGCATGCTGCCGCTCTTCTTCGTCGGCGTGCCGGCCGGCGCGCTCGCCGATCGCTTTCCGCGACAACGGCTCTTGATGGTGGCCGGGATCGGGCAGGCGCTCACCGCGTCGACCCTCGGCGTGCTCGCGTGGCGCGGCGACGTGACCTTCGCGCACGTGCTGCTGCTGACGCTCACCGCCGGGATGCTGCGCGGACTCGAGCAGGTGGCGCGGCAGAGCTACACGCACGACGTCGTCGGCGCGGCGGGCCTCCTGCCCGGTCTCGCGGCGCTCGGCGTCGCGATGCGTATCGGCTGGCTCGTCGGCTCGCTCGGGGCCGGGGTCGTCATCGCGAGCGTCGGCTCCGGGGCGGCTTACTTCATGGTCGCCGCCGGCTTTCTCGCGGGCGCGGTCACGCTGCGGCGCGCATCCAGGCCGAAGCGTGCGGTGCGCGCCGAGGTCGAATCGCTGTGGCGGAACGTCGCCGGCTTCACCAAGGCGCTGCGCGCCGAGGGCACGCTGCTCGTGCTGATGATGCTCACTTCCAGCGCGGAGATCCTCGGCTTCTCGCATCAGACGCTGCTGCCGAGCCTGGCACGCGATGTCCTGCGTGCCGGGCCCGAGGGTCTCGGCATCCTCAACGCCGCGCGCTCGGTCGGCGGCATCGTTGGGCTGGCCGCGGCCACGCTCCTCCGCCCCGACACCGGCGGCGGCGCGCTGTTCATCGCGGTGCTGGTTTCGTTCGGCGCGAGCCTGCTGGGGCTGGCCGTCGCGCCGTTCGTCGTCGGCCTCCCGGGGGTCGTCGCCGTGCTTGTCGTCGTGAACGCGCTCGGCGCGCTCGCCGATCTGCTCGCCCAGAGCCTGCTTCAGCTCAGCGTGCCTGCTGACCGACGCGGCCGTGCGGGCGGCGCCTGGGTCGTGGCGATCGGGCTCGCCCCGCTCGGGCAGTTGCAGATCGGCGCGCTGGCGTCGCTGTTCGGCGTCGGGGTCGCATTCGGCGCCAGCGGGCTCGCCCTCACGTTGATGGCCGGCGCCACCGCGCTGCTGTTTCCGAAAGTCCGCAGGCTTTAACATCGAGCCGGGATGCCGACGCGCGCCGCCGTGATGGTCGCGATCGAAAAGGTGCTGCCCCCGCTGCTCGAGACGCTCGAGCGCATGGTCTGGGTGCAGCGCTATCTCTATCCGCCCGCCGCGACGCGCCTGGCCGAGGTGCTGGCGCCGCAGATCGAGGCGTTGAACGCCCCGTTGGCGGTACTCGAGACCGAGCCGTGGCCGAAGGATGCCGCGTTCATGCGCGATCGGCTCTTGGACGTCGGACGGCAGACGAGGGACATCGTCGCGGCCTTCATCTCGGCCGCGCGCGTACCGAGCGATCCCCTCGATCTCTACCGAGCGCTGCGCCGCTTTGCCCGCGTGCAGGAGAGCCTCTATCCGCTGGCGCCCGCGTTCGAGATGGTCAGTCGCTGGTTCCTCGATCCCGCGCGCCGCGACGACGACGGCCTCGTCGAGCGGCTGCGTGAGGGGACATTACGCGACGACGACGACGCGCGCCGCATCGGCGTGCTGCATGCCGACAACAATCGCGACACGCGCGGCGGGTTCTCGCTCTATGTCCCCGAGACGTGGAACGGTCGGGCAACGATGCCGCTGGTCGTCGCGCTGCACGGCGGTCACGGTCACGGCCGCGACTTTATCTGGTCGTGGCTGCGCGAGGCGCGGGCGCGGGAGACGCTCGTGCTCGCGCCGACGTCGGAATCGCGCACGTGGTCGCTTATGGGCAACGACGTGGACGCGCCGCGACTCGTGCGCATGGTCGAGTCGGTCGCGGAGCGCTATCCCCTCGATCGCACACGCGTGCTGCTCACGGGCATGTCGGATGGCGCGACGTACGCGCTGATGCAGGGCGTGCGCGAGGGCACGCCGTTCACCCATCTGGCGCCCGCCTGCGGTGTGCTCCACCCGATGCTCCTCACGGGCGACGCGTTGCACGCGCTTCGCGATCGGCCGATCTTTCTCGTGCACGGCGCGCTCGACTGGATGTTCCCGGTGGAGACGACGCGGCTCGCCCGTGACGTGCTCGCCGGGGCCGGCGCGCGGCTGGTATATCGCGAGATCGAGGACCTGTCGCACACCTACCCGCGCGATGAGAATCCGAAGATTCTGGACTGGCTGATGAGCTAAGCCCCAGGCAGCTCCTCGAGCGCCGCGATCAGCCGGCCCGCGGGGCTCGCGAGCTCGTCGACGATCGAGAAGTGATCGTGACCCTCCAGCGGCAGATATCGACCGGGCAGCCCACGCTTCAGCCATGCGGTTGCGAACTCCTCGGACTGGCGGATCAGCTCCGGCAGCTCGTCCAGCCCCACGGTGATGATCAGCGGCGCCGAGCGCGCCGGCAGATGATGAATCGGGCTGTTGCGCTCGGCCTCGACCTCGTCGAGCCCCAGCTTCTCGTTGAGATAGCTCAGGCGGATCGGCTCGAGATCGAAGAGCCCGCTGATCGCCACGCCGCCGGCCACGCGCGGCTCGCTCATCGCCATCGCCGTGAGATGGCCGCCGGCGGAGTTGCCGGCCACGAACACCCGCGCCGGGTCGCCGCCCCACTCCCTCGCGTGATCGATCGTCCAGGCGACCGCCGCGCGCACTTCGGCCACGATCGCATCCAGGCGCGCGGCGGGCGCGAGCGTGTACTCGATGTTGACGAAGTGAAAGCCGGCCGGCAGCAGGCCGGCGCCGACGAACGCCATCGGCTCCTTGTCGTTCGTCTGCCAGTAGCCGCCGTGGATGAAGGCGAGCGTGGCCGCGCCAGCGATGCCGCACGGATGCACATCCAGCCGCTGCCGCGTTCCGGCGCCGTACGACATGGCCTTCCAGCCGGGATGCTCGGCGCGGAACAGGTCGCTGCGTCGCGCGCGCTCCGCGGCATAGCGGTCGCGCTTCACCGGTCCTACGGCCGCGCCGTTGTTGTACGCGGCGTCGAGCGCCGCCTGATCCATGCCTCGGTAGCGCATCATGAGTCTCCTTCAGCTGCGCTCCCGCGCAGCCGTCAGTCCGGTCTTGGCGTACTTGAGATCGCGATAATCACCCGAGCGCACCGGCGGATACTTCGCCGCGCCCGGCGGGGCGAGACACTCGATCGTCACGTCGTAGTTCGGGTGATTGAAAAACGCGATAGACAGGCGCGGCCGACCACCGCCCGCCGGTGGATTCACCACGCGATGCAGGTTCGACAGCCAGCGATCGTTCGTCCAACGCATGAGCAGATCGCCGATGTTGACGACGAAGCGCATGGGCGTCGTGGCCACGTCCACCCAGCGACCGTCCCGCGTGCGAACTTGGAGACCGCCGGGGACGTCCTCACCGCTGAGGATCGTGAAGCCGCCGTAGTCGGTGTGGGCGCCGGCGCGGAGCTGGCCGGATTCCGGCGCGCTCCGCTGCGCCGGGTAGTAATTGAGACGCATCGTGCCGATCGAGCGGTCGATCTTGTCGTCGAAGAAGGTCGCCTCGACCGACAGCGCGAGCGCCGCCAATCGCATCAGCTCGCGGATGAGTCCGCTCATCGCGCGGTAATACGCGGTGGCCGCGCGCTCGAAAACGGCAGGTGCCGCCGGCCAGACGTTGGGCGTGAAGTGCTGGCGGCCCTCGGCGCTCGTGTAGTAGGCATCGGCGCCGACGTCGACGGCCCCGACGTGGAAGAACTCCTTGAGATCCGGCGGCGCCGGCGCATCCATCGCCGCGGAGAGCGCCTCGCCGCCCGCGGCGTGATAGCCGCGATTGGTCCCGGCCACGGGATGCCGCGCCGCCAGCTTGACGGCGGGCGGCTGAGCGAAGAACGCGTGGGCCGCGCGCCGCAGGTCCTCGACGACGGGCGCGGAGACCCCGTGACCGTCGATCGCGAAGAAGCCGATGTCGCGACACGCTGAATCGATGGCGGCCGCCGCGCGCATGCGCGCCGTGCGGCTGCCCGCGAGCGCCTCGCCGAGGTCGACGACGGGGACGCTCACAGCGGCGCTACGGCTTGAGGATGACGCGCGTGGCCGCCGTACCCGTGTTCTTGCCCTGCCACTCCGCCATCTCGAACGCCCGGTTGACCTCGGAGAGCGGGAAGCTGTGCGAGACGACCTTGGACAGCGGGTACTTGTCCTTCGTGCGCACGAGGAAGTCGAGCGCGCTGGGCATGATCCACGGGTCGTAGTGCATCAGCCCCTTCCACGTGATCTGCTGCGTGATGACCTTGGTGGCGGGCAGCGTGATGGTCTGCGGCACAATGTTGCCGATATCGACGAACGTGCCGTTGACGCGCACCATGTCGAGCCCCTCCAGCGTCGCCGCCGCGATGCCGACCACCTCCACGACGACGTCGGCGCCACGTCCATCCGTCAGCTCCTTCACGCGGGCGACGCGCGATTCGGGCGTCGGAAACTCGTGCATGTCGATGACGTCGGTCGCGCCGCAGTTCCTCGCCATGGCGAGGCGCGGCGTCTGGCCGTCGATGGAGATCACCTTCGATGCGCCCTTCTCCGCGGCCACCGCCGCCGCGTAGATGCCGAGGCCGCCCGCGCCCTGGACGACGACGACGTCGCCGAATTTCATGCCCGAATACTCGAGCCCGTGCAGCACCTGGCACAGCGCGCAGTTCACGGGCGGAATCGCCTCGTCGGGCAGCACGTCGGGCACCTTGAAGACGTAGTGGCCCGGCCGCAGGTAGTAATACTCGGCGTAACCGCCGTCGCAGTACGGATACTCGTTGAGCGTGAACTGCTGGCTCATGCGATGGCGGTGCGGGCACGCGTGGTGCTCGCCGCGGATGCACCAGTAGCAGCGGTTGCACGGCGTGAAGAACGGAAACGCGACCCGGTCGCCTTCCCTCAGCGGCCGGCGCAGCGAGTCGGTGGTGACGCCCGTGCCGAGGGTGTGCACGACGCCCGTAAACTCATGGCCCGGCACACGGCGGATGTCGGGACCGCTGTAGTTGTTGTCGTTGCGCCAGTAGTGGAGATCGGAGCCGCAGATCGCGGCCGCGGTGTTTTTGATCAGGACGCCGCCGGGCTCGATCTCCGGCGTGGGCAGCGTCTCCAGCGCGAGCGGCTTCCCCGGTTGCAGCAGGACGGCGGTCAATCCCCTCGGCACGTGTCAGAGCCTCCCCTCGTCGATCGGCAGTCCGAGCCAGTAACGGCCGACCAGCTCGTAGTGCGCCAGCCGACCTTGCAGATGCTGCGTGATCACGTGGATGTCCTGGAAGTGCCGCTGGATCAGGTTGCCGTCGTAGGCCGCTGTCGCGCCCGAGGCGTTGTAGACGGTGTCGATGATCTGCGCGGCGAGACGGATGCCGTGGGTCGTCGCGATGCGAAGCGCGGCACGATGCTCGAGCGTCACGGCGCTTCGGGTCGCCGCATCCCACATCTCGCGAACGGCTTCCATCAAGAATGCCCGACCCGAGCGCAGCCACGCCTCGCACTGGCCGACGCTCACCTGCACCATCGATTGCTCGCGCAAGAGATTCGGCATCGCGCGCGGCGTTTTCGAGCCCGCCAGCTCGGCGAACGTCTCCAAGCACGTGCGCGCCATGCCGAGCGCCACCGCCGCGTCGCCCGACGCGAAGCACAGCGTGCGCGGGATGCGGTAGAGCGGCTGGTCTTCGAGCAGCGGCGCCGTCGCCGAGCGCACCGTCCGCTCCTCGGGGACGAAGACGTCGTGGACGTTGAAATGGTGCGTGCCCGTGCCGCGCATGCCGCGCGTGTGCCACGTGTCGAGCAGCTCCGCCTCGCCAACCGGCACGAGCGCGTAGCGCATCTCCGGCGTGCCATCCTCCTCCAGCCGGAGCTTGCCGTTCTCGACGACCTGGGTGTGGGCAGCGATCCACGTGGCGTGACGGCAGCCGGTGCTGAAGCCCTGGCGCTGGGCGGTGACGCGATAGCCGCCGGGGACGACGACCGCCTTCGCCGTCGCCGCCGGCGTATTGGCGACCACGGCTCGCGGCGGATCGATCCAGATTTTCTTCGCGGCCGCGCGCGGCATGCGTGCGGCGTATGTTGCGTAGATCGCGCCCTGGTTGACGACCCAGCCGGTGCTCGCGTCGGCTTTCCCCAGCTCCTCGATCACCTGCACGTACGTCGGCAGGTCGATCTCGCCGCCGCCGATGGCGCGCGGCACCGCCAGGTGGAACAGGCCGGCGTCGGCGATGGCCTCGAAGAGTGCGCGAGGCAGCTCGCGCTGGTGATCGGTCTCGTCGGCGCTGGCGCGGATCTGCGGCGCCAGCTTGCGGGCGGCCTCGAGCGGTGACGACGTCATCGGCGGCTCACGCGCTAATCCTCGCGGTTGGCGACGCGCGGGCCGCCGCTGACGTAAAGCGTCTCGCCCGTCATGAAGTTGGCGGCATCCGAGGCGACATAGATCACCGCCCAGGCGATCTCTTCGGGGCGCGCCAGGCGCTGCAGCGGCACCTCGCGCGACGCCTGCGCGATCATCGCGGGCGTCTTCCAGACCTCGAGCACGCCTTCCGTCTCCGTCGGCCCCGGCGCCACCGCGTTGACGGTGATGTCGTACTTCGCCCACTCGGCGCCGAGGCTCTGCGTCAGTGCCGTCACGCCGGCCTTCGCCGCCGCGTAGGCGGCCATGCCACGCGAGCCGCTGCGCCCCGCCACCGACGTGACGTTCACGATCTTGCCCGAGTGCTGACGGATCATCGCGCGGCCGACCGCCTGGGAGAAGAGAAACACGCCGGTGAGGTTGGTGGCGATCATCGCGTCCCACTCGTCGCGCGGCAGGTCTTCCAGTCGCGCGCGGATCCGGTACCCGGCGTTGTTGACGAGCAAATCGACGCGCCCGAAGTCGCGGAGCGTTCGCGCGACCGCCTCGTCCACCTGGCCGGCGTCGCCGACGTCGCATGCCACGCCGAGCGCGCGCCGACCGTGCGCGCGAACTTCGGCGGCGACCGCGTCGACAGCCGCGCCGCGGCGGCTGCACACGACGACGTGCGCGCCGACCTTCGCCAGCTCGATCGCGATCGCGCGGCCGATGCCCTGGCTGGCGCCGGTGACCATGGCGACGCGATCACGCAGCGTGTCGGGCGAAAATCCCACGAGATCCTCCCCGCGCGGGAGGCCTCGCGGGCCCACCGGCCCCGAAAGGGTAACATTGCTCGCCATGGACACCGTGGTCGACGGGCTGCGTTTCCCGAAGCGCCGCGCTGGCGCGACGGCACGCTGTGGTTCTCGGATTTCTATACCCACCGCGTGCTGACGGTCACTCCCGGCGGCACGCTCGAAACCATCGTCGAGATTCCGCAGCGGCCCTCGGGGCTCGGCTGGACGCCCGACGGCGCGCTGCTGGTCGTCTCGATGCTCGACCGCCGGCTGCTGCGTGTGGAGGGAGGCAAGCCGCGCATGGTCGCCGACCTCTCGGCGCTCGCCACCGGCCCTTGCAACGACATGGTCGTCGATGCGGCGGGCCGTGCGTACGTCGGCAACTTCGGCTTCGATCGCCACCGCGGCGAGCCGCCGCGCACGACGTGCCTCGCGCGCGTCGATCCCGACGGCCGCGTCACACGCGCCGCCGACGAGCTGTCGTTTCCGAACGGCACCGTGATCACGCCCGACGGGCGCACGCTGATCGTCGCGGAGACGCTGGCGCACCGGCTCACGGCATTCGACGTTGCTGCCGACGGCGCCCTTTCGAACCGTCGCGTCTTCGCAGCGCTGGAGGGCTGCTTTCCCGACGGCATCTGCCTCGACGCCGACGGCGCGGTGTGGGTCACCGACGCGCGAACGCCGCGCGTGCTCCGCGTGCTAGACGGCGGGCGCATCGAGCAGACGATTCCGACCGGAGCCCGGTTCGCCTTCGCCTGCATGCTGGGCGATGACGATCGCCGCACCCTCTATCTGTGCACCAGCACCGGCAGCGGCCCGGCGATGGCCGACAAGCGCGACGGCGCGATCGAGCGCGTGCGCGTGGACGTCCCGGGGGCGGGACTGCCGTGAGCCTTACGCTCGTGAGCTTCGACATCGACGGCACCCTCGAGTGCGGCCAGCCGCCCGGCGTGGTGCCGCTCACCCTCGTGACGACGGCGAAGCGGCTCGGCTATCTCGTCGGCAGCTGCTCGGATCGGCCGATCGCCTACCAGCAAGCGCTCTGGGACGCGCTCGGCATCGCCGTTGACTTCACCGTCCTCAAGCATCGGCTCGGCGAGCTGAAGGCGCGCTTCGCCGCGGCGGCGTACTACCACGTCGGTGACGCGGACGCCGACGCCAGCTATGCGCGCGACGCCGGCTTCAGATTCTTGAAGGCGGACGCCGCCGGCCACGCGGCGTGGGCAGCGGAGCTCTTCGGGACGTCAGGCTGAGCGGCGCTTCAGCTGCGGAATGACGTACTTCCCGAACATCTCGATGGACGACATGACGCGGTCGTGCGAGATCGTCTCCGTCGCCATCAAGAATTGCAGCTCGTCCACGCCCGCCTCCGCGTGGATCGCGATGCTGCGCAGACAGTCGTCGGGATCGCCGGCCACGAGCACGCCGCGCTCGACCAGCGTGTCGGCGTCGATCTGATTCCACAGCGCGGACGCGATCTGCCCCGAGCCGCCGGAGAGATCGACTTCGGGCGCCGCGGCGACACCTTCGCCTTTCAGGTACCGCGCGAAGTTCGCCTTCAGATGATCGGGCACGCCGCCCCACGACTCGACGAGCTGCTCATAGAGATGGGTCTGGTCCTTCAGATACGGCCGATCCGGCCCGAAGAACGTTCGCAGCGATTTCGCGGCGAGCTCCCGCGCGCCCTTGGCATCGTGGTCGCAAAAGGCCATCGTCGCGCTGAGCCACTGGTCGTTGGTCGCTTTGCCGACCGGCGTCGCGTGGCGAACGCGCTCCTTGTAGGCCTTGATGTGCGGGGCCAGGTACGAGGGCGCGGCGACGCTGAGCGCCATCACGCCGATGCCGAGCTCGGCGGCGAGCTGATACGTCGCCGGCTGTAGCGCGGCCACCCAGATCCGTGGGTGCGGCTTCTGCAGCGGCTTGGGCCGCACGTCCCGCGGCGGCACGCTCCAGAACTTGCCTTGCCACGAGAAGAGCCCGTCCTCCCAGATGCGCGGAATCATCCGCAGCGACTCTTCCCACATGGCGCGCGTTTCGCGCGGATCGATGCCCATGCCGGTCTGCTCGTACGGCGCCGAGCGTCCGGTGCCGAACTCGACGCGGCCGCCGGACATGTGATCGACCATCGCGACGCGCTCGGCCACGCGCACCGGATGGTGGTAGGGCAGGATCACCACGCCGAAGCCCAGCCGGATGCGCTTGGTCAGCCGGCTCAGCGCACCGAAGATGACCTCCGGGCATGGCGACATCGAGAAGCTCGTGAGGAAATGGTGCTCGACGAACCACACCGCGTCGAAGCCCACCTCGTCCGCGAGGATGCACTGCTGCAGCGTGTCCTCGATGACCGCGTGGTCATCGAGGACCGGCCGCTGCATCTCGAACGCGAGGCTCAGGCGCATCCGCTACTGGATGACCGAGTGCGGCGTGGCCACGATGCGCTGGACCTTGATCTGCTCGCGGTCGATCATCGTGCCGACCTTCGGCGAGATCTCGTTCTTCCAGTAGTCGCTCTGGTACACGAGGTCGTACAGGCGCTTGCGCTCGGCCTCGCTCTCGAAGCGCCGGATCCAGACGTACACGCTCTCGTCCTCTTCACCGACGAACGAGCCGAGGATGACCATGCCCATCTTGACCTGGAACGGGATGATCTCCTCCTCCATGCACTTCACCCACGCCTTCTGTTGTCCGGGACGAGTGACGTATTGCCGCAGCTCGAAGAACATTGCTGCCTCCTTTGGTCACACGATCGGCCAGCGCGATCGGGGAAACGATATACCCGTGCGCGCCTGGAGCCGCTCCCCGATCTCCTGCACGGTGGAGAACAAGCGCGCCGTGTCGACGAACGTCTGACGATACGCGTCGACGACGACGCGGCCATCGATGACGACCGTGTGCACACTGCGCCCGTCGGTGTTGTAGATGAGGTTGCTCACCGGATTCCAGAGCGCCTGCCATTCCGGCCGACGCGTGTCGAACAGCACGAGGTCCGCGCGCTTGCCCACCTCGATCGCGCCGGTCTCGTCCCCCAGCCCGACCGCCGCCGCGCCCAGCCGCGTGCCCATCTCGAGCGCGGTCTCGGCGGGAATCTGCCGCATGTCCTGCCGCGCGTCCTTGTACTGGATCGCCGCCATGTTCATCGCGCGCACCAGGTCCAGGTGGTTGGAGTTGTTGGGCGAGTCGCAGCCGAGCGCCACGCTCACGCCGCGCGCCAGCAGCTCCGGCATGCGCCCGTGCTCGCTGACGCCCCGCGCGCCTTTGGCGGCGGTGACGGGGCACATCGTGATTGCCGTGCCCGTCCGAGCCACGCAATCGATTTCCGCCTCGTCGAGACCCAACGCGTGGGCAAGGAGCGTGCGCGGCCCCAGCACACCGAGCGCCTCGAGGTATTCCGTCGGGCTCTTGGCGCCGCGGCTCTGGTAGTCGCGGCGCGCCTGCGGTCCGCTGCCGTGATGCAGTGTGAGGCCGGTGCCCCGCTCGTCCACGACGCGCTTGACCGCCTGCAGCAGCTCGGCGCTGCACGTCTCCGGCGAGAAGGGCATCGCCCATGCGCGCAGCCGCCCTTCGAGGCGTCCGTTCCACTTCTCGATGAACGCGGCGGTCCGTGCGACGGCATCTTTGGTCGCATAGCGCGGCAGTGGGAACGGCGCGTCGCGATCGGTCACGGCCTCGCCGAGAATGACGCGCACGCCCGCGTCCTGGTACGCCTGCAGGCACGCGTCTGGAAACTTCGTCGAGCCCGGGTCGAGCAGGCAGACCGTGCCATTGCTCACGAGCTCCAGGAGCGCGAGCAGCGAGGTGTGGTATTCCTCCTCCTCGGTCATCGCCATCTGCAGCGCGAACACGTGCTTGAGCGGGCTGCCGAGATCGTCGGGAAAGATGCCGCGCACCGGATGCGCGTAGCTGATGTGCATGTGGCCGTTGACGAACCCCGGCGTCACGACGAAATCGCGCGCGTCGATCACGCGATCGGCAGGCGCGCCGGCCAGCTCGTCGCCGCGCCCGACGCGGCTGATGCGCCCGCCCTCGATCAGGATGGAGCCGTCACGAATGATGCGACGCCGGTCGTCGACGGTGATGACGTAGCGCGCGCGATCGATCTTGAGACTGCCCTGCGCCATGATGACTCCTCCCGCGAGCGGTGAGGATCGCATCGCGCGCGACTCGGGGCAAGTCGGCGCGTTCAGGCTGCGGCAGACACGCGGGGAAGCAGCTCGCCGACCAGTCGCTCGAATTGCTCCGTCTGATGCCACGACGTGATGCGCAGCGTGACGGACTTGGGTCCCTCGTCGAGTAGTTCGCGCAGGTGGCCGACGCACTGCTCGATCGTGCCCGCCGCCGTCCACGCTTCCACCATCTGCGGCGAGAACACCGGCCCGTAATACGCGTCGAGGAATCGTTTGGTTTCTTCGAGCGCGGCCTGCCGGTCGGGATTCAGGTTGACGTTGTGATAGGCCATGGTGGGAAACGTCTCGGGGCTGCGTCCCTGGTGCTGCAGCGCCGTCGCAATCCCGGACCAGTTGCTGCGGGCGAGGCCGGGCGCCAGACGCGTGGTCATCCAGCCGTCGGCGACCTGGGCGACACGCCCGAGCGCACGGTCGAGCCGCGCGCCGGCCAGCGGCGGGCGCGGGTTCGAGGCGATCCAGATCGGACACGGCTGCTGCACGGGGCGCGGCTGCAGCGTGACGTCCTCGAAGGAGCGAAAGCGGCCCTTGTAGGAAACGTGCTGCTCGGACCACAAGCGCCGGCAGATGTCGATGTTCTCGACGAGGCGGTCCGCGCGTTCGCGATCCGTCACGCCGAACGGCACGCCCTCACGCGCGCTGGCGCCGCCCGCGACCAGCCCCGTGCACGCGGCGAGAAGCATACGGCCGTTGGACACGAGGTCGAGCGTCGCCCACTGATACGCGAACACCAGCGGGTCTCGTACCGGGAACGACGCCATGCAACCCACGCCCAGTCGGACGCGCCGCGTCGCCGCCGCGAGCGCGCCGAGCAGCGTGATCGAGTCGGGCCGCGGCTTGGCCCCGAGGCTATCGCCGACCCAGACCGATCCGAACAGTGGGTTGGCATCCGCGCGTGCCGCGAGCGTCAGCATCTCGTCGACGGTCGTGAGGCCGAAGAAGACGCCGCGCTGAGGCAGGGTGAAGCCGAAGGCCGTCGTCAGCCGCCGCATGCGGCGAACCATAGCATGGCGAGTGCTACCATCGCCGCCGCCATGGCCGTGCACATCGGCGTCGTCGGCGAAGGCGTATGCTCGCGCGCCACCGCCCGCACCGCCGAGCGCGTCGGCGCTGCCATCGCGCGGGCGGGTGCCGTGCTGTTCTGCGGCGGGCGCACGGGCGTGATGGAGGCCGCCTCCCGCGGCGCCGCGCGCGCGGGCGGCCACGTGATCGGCGTGCTGCCCGGATTCAGTCGTCGCGACGCCAATCGCTGGGTCACGATTCCCGTCGTCACCGGCATGGACCAGGCGCGCAACGTCGTATTGGTGCGCTCGTGCGATGCGGTCATCGCGGTCGGCGGCAGCTACGGAACGCTCTCGGAGATCGCGCTGGCTCTCAAGCTCGGCGTGCCCGTCGTCGGGCTGCGCACCTGGCGGTTGGCACCGCCCGAGGCGCGGCGCGTGCCGCTGCTTCGCGCAGACGATGCCGACGACGCGGTGCGTCTGGCGCTACGTGCCGCGCGGCGCGACAACCGGGGCCGCGCTCGCTCCTGGCTGTCGTAACGCGGCCGCGCGCCGCACCGTGCGACCGCGGGGCCCGGCGTGTATCATGCGCCTCGCCATGCCCGACATCCTCACCGTCCGCACGCCCACGCTCGAGATCGCGTACGAGAGTCATGGCCGTCCCGACGGCGTGCCGGTCGTGCTGCTGCACGGCTTTCCCGACGACGCACGCGCCTTCGACGGTACGGCGCCGCCGCTCGTCTCCGCCGGCTGTCGCGTGCTCGTGCCCTATCTGCGCGGCTACGGCCCCACGCGCTTTCTCGACGCCAACGAGCCGCGGATGGCACAGCAGGCCGCGATCGGCCAGGACCTGCTCGACTTCCTCGATGCGCTCGACATCGCATCCGCGGCGCTCGCCGGCTATGACTGGGGCGGCCGCGCGGCGTGCATCGCCGCGATCATCGCGCCCGCGCGTGTGCGCGCGCTCGTGACGATCGGCGGCTACAACGTGCAGAACACGCGGGTACCGTCGCCGCCCGGGTCGGTCGCGCAGGAGCGCGCGTACTGGTATCAGTGGTACTTCAACACCGAGCGCGGACGCGCCGGGCTGGCCAAGCATCGCCGCGAGCTCTGTCGGCTGTTGTGGCAGGAATGGTCGCCAACGTGGAAGTTCGACGACGGGACGTTCGATCGCACCGCGCCATCATTCGACAATCCCGACTTCGTGCCCGTCGTCATCCATTCCTATCGGCATCGCCACGGCAACGCGCCCGGTGACCCGGGCCTGGAGGCGATGGAGGCTCGGCTGGCGGCGCGTCCGCCGATCACCGTGCCGACCGTCATCCTGCACGGCGGCGACGACGCGGTGAGCCTCGCGCGCGGCGTCGGGCGCGACATCGCGCTGTTCCCGCCCGGCACGGAGGAGCGCGTCGTGCCCGGCGTCGGTCATTTCATGCCGCGCGAGAATCCGCAGGCGGTGGTCGACGCGCTGCTGAAGGTGCTCCGCTGATGCGCGTCGAGGTGATCTGCACGGGCGACGAAGTCCTCACCGGCAAGATCGTCAACACCAACTACTCCTACATCACCCAGAAGCTCGAGGACGTCGGGCTGTCGGTCGCGTGGGAGACGACGGTCGGCGACGACCGCGAGAGCCTGCTGGAGGCGTTCCGTCTCGCCGGCGCGCGTGCCGATGCCGTCATCGTCAACGGCGGCCTCGGCCCCACCGTGGACGATCTCTCGCAAGAAATCGCCGCGCAGGCGGCGGGCGTCGAGCTGGTCCTCAACGAGGAATGGCTCACGAAGATGGAGGACTTCTTCCGCCGGCGCAGCCGCCTGATGCCGCCCAACAACCGCAAGCAGGCCATGCTGCCGACCACGGCCGAGGTCATCGACAATCCGATCGGCACCGCCTGCGGCTTCGCGCTCGACATCGGACGCGCGCGGTTCTATTTCACACCCGGCGTGCCGCGCGAGCTGAGACGCATGCTCGAGGAGCAGATCATTCCGCGCCTGCTCGCCAAGAGCGGACTGCAGACGACGATCTATCTCAAGCGCTTCCACTCGTATGGCCTCGGCGAATCGCACGTCGATGCGCTGCTCACCGGCGTCGACACGCTGGTCCCCGACGGCAGCGTGAAGCTCGGCTTCCGCGCCCACTATCCGCAGCTGGAGACCAAGCTGACCGCACGCGGCCGCGACGTGGACGACGTCCGCGCGAAGCTGGCACCGGTCGAGGCCGAGGTGCGTAAGCGGCTCGGCAACTTCATCATGGCCGAGGACGATCAAACGCTCGAGGGCGTCGTGCTCTCGGCGCTGAGCCGGCGCGGCGCCACGCTGGCGATCGTCGAGACGTTCACCAGCGGCCAGATCGCAGCGCGGCTGGCTCACCTGCCGGGCGCCGAGAAGGTGTGCCGCCGCGGCCTGCTGTCGCGCGATCTCGCCGAGATCTACGCCGCCGTCGGCGTCGAGCCGCCGTCGGGCGAGATGACGCGCGAGACGGCCGAAGCCGTCGCGCGCGCGATGCGGCAGCAGACGGGCGCCAGCCACGCGCTGGCCGTCCTGATCGACCTCGACGAGGGCGCCGATCGCATCGAGTTCGGCGGCACGATCTGTCTCGCCATCGCCACCGCCGACGACGTCGCCTCGCGCCGCAGCCGCATCGTCGGCGGCCGCGAGTGGGTGCGGCTCGGAGCCGTCGAGCTCGCGCTCGACTGTCTACGTCGTCATCTGCACGGCTTGCCCGTCTACGAGCGGACCGATTTCGAAAAGGTCGACAAGCCCTGAGGAGGACTCCCATGGCGTACGAAGCCCAGCTGGCCGAGACCGTGCTGATACGCGGACACCGCGGTGACCGAATCGATGCGTATTTTGCCCGGCCGCTCGGCGCGGGGCCCTATCCCGGCGTCGTCGTGATCCACCACATGCCCGGCTGGGACGGCCCCAGCAAGGAGATCGCGCGGCGGTTCGCGCATCACGGACTCGCGGCGATGCTGCCGAATCTCCACTTCCGCGAGGGCAAGGCGACGCCGGAAGAGAACAGCGCGAGCGTGCGCGCGGCCGGCGGCATGCCCGACGACCGCACGATGGGCGACGTGCAGGGCGCGATCGATTACCTGCGCGAGCTGCCCTATCTCAACGGCAAGGTCGGGGTGATCGGCTACTGCTCCGGCGGACGCCAGGCCTATCTCGCGGCGTGCACGCTGCGCGGCATCGATGCGGCGATCGACTGCTACGGGGGCGGCGTCGTCGCCAAATCCGAAGAGCTCACCGCGCGCCAGCCGACCTCGCCGATCGAGCTCACCAAGAATCTCCAGTGTCCGCTCCTCGGGCTCTTCGGCGTCGAGGACACGCGCCCCTCGCCCGAGGACAATGCGAAGACCGAAGCCGCGCTGAAGGAGCACGGCAAGACGTTCGAGTTCCATACGTACGAGAACGCGGGCCACGCGTTCTTCGCCGTCGACCGGCCGCAGTATCGACAGCACGCGGCGATCGACGGGTGGAAGCGCGTGCTCGGCTGGTTCGAGAAACATCTGGCGGGAGGCGCCCGATGAAAGTGAAAGCGGTCAACGGGTTCGCGCGGATCCTCAAGGCCGAGGGCATTCCGTGGGTGTCCTGCTATCCCACGAGTCCCGTGAACAACGCGCTCGGCGAGGAAGGCGTGCCGATCCTCATGATGGGCGAGGAGCGCTTCGCCGTCGCCGTGGCCGACGCGTTCTCGCGTGTGACGTGCGGCAAGCAGATCGGCGCGTGCACGGTGATGGCGGGGCTCAACGCCGCGGGCATTCAGATGGCCTACGGCGCGGTGGCCCAGGCGTGGGAGGACTCTTCGCCGCTGCTCGTCATCGCCGAGGGCGTCGGCCCGAGCGCCACCCGTCACACGCATTACGACATCGCCGAGGCCTTCAAGTCGGTCACCAAGTGGGTCGGTGAGATCGGCCGCGCCGAGCTCGTGCCCGACTACGTGCGCCGCGCGTTCACGCACCTGCGCTCCGGCCGTCCGGGCCCGGTGCTGCTGCTGATCCCGCGCGATCTCGGGGAGTACGACGAGGCCGAGCATCCGTACACGACCGTGAAGGGCTGGCGTACCGGCCCCGATCCCGACGACGTGACGAGCGCGATCAAGGCGCTGCTCGCGGCGCAGAATCCGCTGATCTACGTCGGCGAGGGCGTCCTCTATGCCGACGCGACGGCCGAGCTGCTGCGCTTCGCCGAGGCGGCGCAGGCGCCGGTGCTCACCACGCTGAAGGGCAAAAGCGCGTTCCCCGAGAACCATCCGCTCTCCGTCGGCGTGCGCGGCTCGCACGCGGATCACTTCTTGAAGTCCTGCGACCTGCTGTTCTCGATCGGCGCCAGCCTGTTCCCGAACCGCTTCAGCCACGCCATTCCCGGTGCGGAGGCGAAGACGATCGTGCAGTGCACGGTCGACCTGCTCGACATCAACCGCTCGTACGAGACGCGTCACGCGGTGATCGGCGACGCCAAGCTCACGCTGGCGGCGCTCGCCGACGAGCTCGGCCGGCGCGGTGGCCGCAAGGCGCCGGCGATTCTCGACGAGATCAAGACGGCGAAGGCGGCGTTTCGCGCGAAATTCGAGCCGTGGCTGACGTCGAACGAGACGCCGATCAATCCCTACCGTGTGCTCGGCGATCTCATGAAGGTGCTCGATCCCAAGAATTCGTTCGTCACGGCGGACTCCGGCAACACGCGCGACCAGACGAGCACCGTGTACGAGGCTCAGATCCCCCGCGGCTTCCTCGGGTGGGGCAACGTCTCGACGCTCGGCTTCAGCCTGGCCGGCGCCGTCGCGGCCAGGCTCGCCTATCCGAACCGCCAGTGCGTGCACATCACGGGCGACGCGGGCGTCTGCTACATGATGGGCAACTTCGAGGCCGTCGCGCGCTACGGCATCGGCATCACCACGCTGCACATCAACAACGGCGGCTACTCCGGCTACGGCCCCGGCTTCTGGGGCACCGGCCACGATCCCTATACGTGGAAGGTCTCGGACCACGCCAGGGCATGCATGGCGAACATGGCCAAAGCCGTCGGCTTCCACAGCGAGGACGTCGACAAGCCGTCCGAGATCGTTCCCGCGCTCAGGCGTGCGCTCGACGAGAACGCGAAGGGCCGCCCCGCCTTCGTCGAGTTCCTGTGCAGCCACCATCCGGTGCACGGTGGCTGGCTGAGGTCGCCGTGAGCGAGGAGATCCGCATCCAGTTCACGCGCTTCTCGGCGTTCTACTCGCCGCTGATCGCCACCATCGCGGGCGGCTTTCTCCGGGACGAGGGATTCGCGCCGAAGCATTCGATCGCGCCGGCGGGAAAATCGGCGATCGAGGGCGTCGTCGCCGGCACGGTCGACGTCTGCCAGTCGGCGCCGTCGCAGGGCTTCGACCCGCTCGAGAAGGGACAGCCGCCGCCGGTGGTGCACTTCGCGCAGATCAACGAGATGGACGGCTTCTTCCTCACGGCGCGGGCGCCCGATCCCGCATTCGCGTGGAGCCGGTTGCGCGGGAGGCGTGTGCTGGTGGATCACGGCGGGCAGCCGCTCGCGATGTTCAAGTACGCGTGTCACAAGCGCGGCGTGCCGTACGCCGACTTGACCGCGGTGAATGTCCCGAGCGGTCAGATGGATCAGGCCTTCCGCCGTGGCGAGGGCGACTACATTCATCAGCAGGGGCCGGCACCGCAGCAGCTCCAGCACGACGGCGTCGGCCACGTGGTGGCCTCGGTCGGCGAGGCGATCGGGCCGTGCGCATTCTCGAGCCTCGCGGCCACACGCGCGTGGCTGAAGACCGGTGCGGCCGCGCGCTTCATGCGCGCCTATCACAAGGCCCGCGCGTGGCTGCTCGCCACGCCCGCCGCGAAGGTCGCGGAGGCGGAGGCGTCGTTCTTCCCCGAGATCGACCGCGCGGTGCTCACCAACACCATCGCCGCCTACCAGAAGCTCGGCTGCTGGACGCCGCACGTGGAGATCACGCGGCCGGCGTTCGAGGCCACGCTCGACATCTTCGCGCACGCCAAGCTGATCACGAAGCGCCACCGCTACGAGGACGTGGTAGCGCCGCCGCCGGGGGCGTGATCAGGTCCCCTGCCCCCCGCGATCGCCGTCGGATCGACATCAGGCAGCCGGTGATCGAGAGTACCGGGAGCGCGAGGCCTACCGCCGCGTAGAGCACGCGGGAGGGCCACCCGGCCAAGTCGCCGGTGTGCAGTCGCCGGATGACGTTCCAGGGGTCTCGCGACGCCGTGGCGACGACGCGGTCGCCGCTGTCGACGTCAACGACGAGAAAGTCCACGTGTCCGTCCGTCCGCCGCATCTCGACGCGCACACGACGTGTCGGCTCCGCCACCAGCGCCATGACCCGCGCGCCTGCCGGTACGCGCGCGGCGACGAAGTCGAGTCGGCTCAGACGAGCCGACGACACCGGGTCCCCCGGCGCCGACTTCAGGGCGGCCGCGATCAGCAGGGCACCGGTGAGTCCCAGGATCACCCCGCCCGCGAGCGCGCAGGCGCCGACTACTCGATGGATGACGCGGCTCCGCCCGCGCGCGCGGCGGGCAAGTGAGGGCCCATAGAGCCACAGCCCGGTCGCGCCCTCGACCACCAGCCAGAGGCCGAGGACACCGACGAGCACCATCCCGACGCGCCCGGCGTGAAACGCCGCGTGCAACGAGCGAACGGCCACGAGCAGCGAGCGCCCTGGAGCGCGCACGTCGACGACTCGCAGCGTGGAACCGTCCACGGCGGCGTCGAGGCGATGGCCGCCGACCGCCAGCTCCACCACGAATGGCTGCTCGGGCCGCGCCGGAAGCCGCAGCGCGCGGGCCGCTGCGCCCGGCTCGACCACGAGCGCCGCAGTGACCACGGCGTCGAGCGACGGTAAAACGCGCGGCGGGCTCACGAGCTTCGGTTGACCGTTCAGCAAGTCGTCGATCTCGGGCGCGAAGACCAGCGCGCTGCCGCTCAGGCCGAGGACGAGCAGCAGCGGCGCGGTCAGCAGTCCGCCCCAGAGGTGCACCCGCGCCGCCAGGCGCCGCATGGTGTAGCCTAAACCGCGTTTCGCGGGAGGATCCCATGAAACGCAGCGCATCCCGCATCCTGACGACCCACACCGGCAGCCTGCCGCGTCCACCCGCGCTGCGCGATCTGCTCGTGCGCCAGGATCGCGGCGAAACCGTCGACGCAGCGGCCCTGACGCGCGAGTCCGAGGCGGCGGTCCGACACGTGGTCGCCCGCCAGCTCGAAGCGGGTGTCGACGTCGGCAACGACGGCGAGCAACCACGCGTCGGCTTCTCGACCTACCCGGCGCGACGCATGCGCGGCTTCGGTGGTGCCAGCAAGCGAAGGATGTCGCGCGACATCGCCGAGCATCCCGACTACGCGGCGCGCCTCTCGCGCCAGCGCGCGGGTGCGGCCCGCATCAACGACGCGCCGCAGGCGGTGGCCGAGATCGCGTACACCGATCTCGCCGAGGCCACCGCCGAGTGTGAGCTGTTCCGGCGCGCGCCTGGCGCCGACAAGTTCGCCGAGCCGTTCATGACCGCGGCCTCGCCCGGCGTCATCGCGACGATCATGCTCGACGCCTTCTACGGTTCCCACGAGCGCTATCTGAAAGCGCTGGCTCGTGAGATGCGCCGAGAGTATGAATTAATCGTCTCTCGTGGCTTCATCCTCCAGCTCGACTGTCCGGATCTGGCGATGGAGCGCGCGCGGTTCTTCCAGGACGAGCCGCTCGAGGGCTTCCTGGCCGCCGTCGCGCTGCACATCGCCGCCATCAACGAGGCGATCGCCGGCCTGCCGGCGGACCGCATCCGCCTGCACCTCTGCTGGGGCAACTACGACGGGCCGCACACGCATGACGTGCCGCTGGAGCCGCTGCTGCCGATCGTCTATCGCGCGAAGGTCGGCGCGCTATCGCTTCCTCTGGCAAGCCCGCGTCACCAGCACGAGCTGAAGGCGTTCCGGGGCCAACCGCTGCCCGACGGCATGCTGTTCGTCCCCGGCGTCGTGGACTCCACGACCAACGTCGTGGAGCATCCCGAGGTGATCGCCGACCGCATCGTCGCCGCCGTCGAGACGATCGGCGACCGAGCGCGCGTGATCGCCGGTGTCGACTGTGGCTTCGGCACGTTCGCGGGCTCGCAGCTCGTCGAGGAGAGCGTCGTGTGGACCAAGCTGCGCGCGCTGCGCGAGGGCGCCGATCTCGCGACGCAGCGACTGTGGAAATAGGAGGGCGAGGATGGCGAGGCTGACGCCCATCACGAGCAAGCAGCAGGTCCCGGCCACGGATCACGCGATCGTGGACGGCATCGTCGCGAGCCGCGGCGCGCTGCAGGGGCCGTTCACGATGTTCCTGCACTGCCCCGAGCTGGCCGGACGTCTCGCGCATCTCGGCGCCTTCGTCCGCTTCGAGGGCTCGCTCGACATGCGGGTGCGGGTGCTCGCGGCGATGACGGTCGCGCGCGAGCTCGACGCCGTCTATGTCTGGGGCGCTCAGACGGGTCAGGCGCGCAAGCTGGGCGTGCCGGAGTCGACGATCGCGGCCGTGCGCGAGCAGCACTCGCGCGGGCTGCCGCCCGAGGATGCGCAGATTGTCGACTTCACGCGCACGCTGCTGCGCCGGCACCGCGTCGACGACGCGACGGTCAAGGCGCTGCGCGGCCGCCTCGGTGACGACGGCTTCATCCAGCTCACCGGCGCCATCGGCTACTACAGCATGCTCGCCATGACCGTGAACGCCTGCGAGCTCGAGGCCGCGCCCGACGCCGAGGTTCTGCCATGAGAATCGTCGACGCGCAGGTTCACATCTGGTCAGGCGGTAAGCCGGGGAATCTCCGGCATCGTCAGATTCCGGCGTTCACGAAGGACGACCTCTTGAAGGAGATGGCCGTGGCGGGCGTGGATGCCGCGGTCATCCATCCGCCGACGTCGTGGGATCCCAACGCGAACGCGCTGGCCATCGAGGCGGCGCGCACGCATCCCGATCGCTTCGCGATTCTCGGAAACTTTCCGCTCGACAAGCCCGAGAGTCGCGCGCTGATCGACGGGTGGAAGAAGCAGCCCGGCATGCTGGGGCTGCGCTTCACGTTTCTGCAGGAGCACATGAAGTCGTGGCCGACGGACGGCACGATCGACTGGCTCTGGCCCGCCGCCGAGCGCGCGGGCCTGCCCGTGGCGCTGCTCGCCGCGAATTTCCTGTCGAAAGTCGGCGAAGTGGCGGAGCGACATCCGCGGCTTAAGCTCATCATCGACCATCTCGGTCGGCGCTCGCCCGCCGAGACCGGCGAGGGCGCGTGGGACAACCTGCCGCACATGCTCGCGCTCGCCAGGCACCCCAACGTTGCGATCAAGGCCACCGGCGCGCCGAGCTATTCGGCGCAAGCCTATCCGTTCCGCGACATCCACGACAAGCTCCAGCGCATCTTCGACGCCTTCGGCCCGGCGCGGATGTTCTGGGGCACCGACATCACGCGCATGCCGTGCCCATACCGCCAGTGCGTGACGATGTTCACCGAGGAGCTGCCGTGGCTGAAGGGCCGCGACGCGGAGCTCGTGATGGGGCGCGGCATCTGCGACTGGATCGGCTGGAACCTGCCGCAGTGAGGAGAGCGCGATGGAGATGAAGGCCGCGGTCTTTCGAAAGACGCACGCGCCGCTCACGATCGAATCCGTCGAGATCGACAAGCCCTGGGGCCGCGAGGTCCTGGTCCGCACCGCGGCAACGGGTGTGTGCCACAGCGATCTTCACGTCGTCGACGGGCTCGGGCGCTGGCCGCTCGACCGCCCCATCGTCTTGGGCCACGAGGGCGCCGGCGTCGTGGAGGCGGTCGGCGGCGACGTCACGACGCTGCGGCCCGGCGACCACGTCGTGGCCTGTCTCTCGGGATTCTGCGGCGCATGCGCGCAGTGCCTCGATGGACATCCCAACCTCTGCACGGGCGGCCTCGTCGCTCGCGCCGACTCGGCGGCACCCCGGCTGTCGCAGGACGGAGCGCCGGTGCGCCAGTTCATCGGCATCGCGAGCTACGCCGAGTGGATGCTGCTGCACGAAAACTCGGTGGTGAAGATCGACCCCGATCTGCCGCTCGACCGCGCCACGCTCGTGGGCTGCGGCGTGCTCACCGGCGTGGGCGCCGCGCTGCGGACGTCGGGATTGCAGGCGGGGCAGACCGTCGCCGTCTTCGGGTGCGGCGGCGTCGGC
>Ga0075431_100000781_pt1 | contig 27706 bp, 27 predicted proteins | sample RhiMetdeltSRZDD5_FD_75297 | JGI IMG/M metagenome (GOLD analysis project Ga0075431, IMG submission 75297) | Populus rhizosphere microbial communities from Tennessee, USA - Rhizosphere MetaG P. deltoides SRZDD5 | ecosystem: Host-associated > Plants > Roots > Rhizosphere > Soil | place: USA... | reverse complement strand
ACCCGGACCTGGCGTCCTGGCGACTCAACCCCGACGCCCCAGCGCTCCATCGGTTGATCGAGTTGATCGACCAAGGTTTTCGCGCCTCCGGCGGCGATTTCAACGCAGGCAGATCGCTTCCCGCATTGTTACGAAGTTTCGGAATGGAGCCGAGCGTGAGGGCGCACGTGCTCGCGCTGGACCCCGGACATCCCTATCTGCGCCTGCCAGTCCAGTTTGCGACGGCGCTTCGACCACGGCTGCAGCTATTGCTGCCGCTGGCTGAACTCGATCAACTCGCGCGGGAAGCCGAGGCCGAGCTTGCGCGTCCGCAAATTTGGGGAACCACCTTCACGCTGATACAAGCTTTTGCAACGGCGCCCGCGTCCTGAAAGCGTCTCGCCGCCGGTGCCTCGACCAAGGGGAAGTAGATGGAACGGCTGACAATCCCGCAGAGCATCGCCGAATGGAACGAGCGCGGCAGGGGCGGCCTGCCCGGCCACCTCGGCATGGAGTTCCTCGCCGTCGAGCCCGACGAAGTACGCGCGCGGATGCGGGTGGACCCGACGAAATGCGCCTGGAACGGCTACCTGCACGCGGGAGCGGTCGTGTCGCTCGCCGACACCTGCTGCGGCTACGCGACCGTGCGCAACCTGGCGGCAGACGCGAAAGGCTTCACGACGCTCGAGCTGAAGAGCAACTTCCTCGGCACTGCGCTCGAGGGCGACGTCACCTGCGTCGCGCGGCCGGTGCACAAGGGCCGCACGACGCACGTGTGGGACGCCGAGGTCCGTTCCGAGAAAAGCGGCAAGACGATCGCGTTCTTTCGCTGCACGCAGATGATCCTGCGCTGATTTCGCATGTGCTAGCATATTTGAATCTGCTAGCATAAGGATCCAGATGCCCAATCTCAGTGTCCGCGGCCTCGACGACGCAACACTCGCACGCATCCGCTCGGCGGCCCGCCGGCGGCGGATGAGCGTCAACCGCGTGATCATCGAAACGCTTCGTGAACAGTACACGTCAAGCGAGCCGGAGGTTGGTGACCTGGACAGCCTGGCGGGAACCTGGTCCAAAGCCGAGGCGGACGAATTCGACGCGGCGACTGCACCTTTCGGCAAAGTCGATCGGCGCCTTTGGGCCGCGCAGCCGAAAGCGCGTTACCGCGTGAAGCGCAAGCCCAATCCGCGGACGCGCCGATGAGCGCGTTCGCCATCGATACGAACGTCTACAGTCAGTTCCGGCGCGGAGAACCGGCTGCATTGCGAGCGTTACGGACCTCGCACGAGATCCACCTGCCGCTGATGGTCCTTGGCGAGTTGCTTGCCGGGTTTGCAGCCGGCAGCCACGCGGCGCGCAATCGCGAAGAGCTTGCTCGCTTCCTGGCATCGCCAAGGGTCTTGCTGCTGAAGCCGGACGAAAAGACCGCCGATCACTACGCTGCGATCTACGCGGCCTTGCGAAGGCAAGGAACGCCGATTCCGACCAATGACCTGTGGATCGCGGCGCTGGCCCGTCAGCACCGCCTCGCACTATTCAGCTTCGACGATCATTTCGCGGTCGTGCCCGGGTTGAGTCGTCACACGCCGTAGTGCCGAGCCAACGCGAGCATTCATGCTGCAGGAGATACGAAATACCCGCCAGGCGGTCGATGAACCGCCGCGCCGGTTCTTCTTCTCGCACGAGCAGGACCTGTGGATTTGGTTCGGCGACGGCGCTGAGATCGTCGCGTTCCAGCTCGCCTACGGCAAGTACCGCGACGAGCACGCGATCCGCTGGAGGGCGGGACGCGGATTCGCGCACCAGCGGGTAGACGGCGGCGAGAACGCCGGTGTCGTCAAGCAGGCGCCGATCCTCCTCGCCGATGGCGCATTCGACGCCGCCAGCGTGCTCGAGCGCTTTCTCGAGCTATCGGCGGAAATGCCGCAGCAGATCGTCGACTTCGTCGCCGCCCGACTGCGCGAGCATCCGGAGTACGACCGCCCTATTTCGCCGCCGTCACCATGATCTCGACGAGCCCGCGCGGGTCGGCAAGCTTGGCCTCGATGCAGGCGCGCACCGGCAGGTTCTTCGGATCGGTCCACGCGCTCCAGACCTCGTTCATCGGGGCACGGTTGCGGATGTCGGTGACCCAGATCGTCGCCGAGAGCACCTTCGACTTGTTCGTGCCGCATTTCGCCAGCAGCCGGTCGATCTCGTCGAGGACTTCCTTGGTCTGGCCCTTGATGTCCTGCTCGAGCTTCTTCGCTACGATGCCGGCCAGGTAGACGGTGTCGCCATGCTCTACAGCGAGCGAAAGAATACCTGAAGAATCATGCCGTTGAATCGTCATTCTTCATATCTCCTTTAAGTTCTATTTGTGGTCCATCACCCAGACGCCGCCCCAGTCCCCGGGCGGCGGGCTTTCCATCAACTGGTCGCAGCGCCCGACGTAGAGCTGCGCCGCCTTGTCTTCGGCATTGATCGCGAGCACCCGGTCGAACAGCGCACGCGCACCGGTGAAATCGCTCCTGCGGTACTTTGCGAGCCCGTCGCGGAAGTGCCCCATCGCGTCGCTCATCGCGGGATAGCTCTTCTCGGTGTGGTAGTCGAGGATCTCGTAGATCGCGACCGGCTGGGTCTTGCCCTTGACGACGATCCGGTCGAGCTCGCGGCCGCGGTACGTGCCGCGCAGCTTCTTCCAGGTGAATTCGCTGACGAGGATGTGCGCGCCGTACTGCTTGCACGCCGATTCCAGGCGTGACGCAAGGTTTACGCCGTCGCCGATCATCGTGTAGTCCATGCGCTTGCGTGAGCCGATGTTGCCCGAGACGATCGTGTCGGTGTTGAGGCCGATGCCGATATCCACCGGCGGCCGGCCCTCGGCCAGGCGCTGCTCGTTCCAGGTCGCCAGCTCGCGCATCATCGCGACCGCCGCGCGTACCGCGCGGTCGACGTCGTCGTCGTGCGCGACCGGCACGCCGAAGCCGGCCATGATCGCGTCGCCGATGAACTTGTCGAGCATCCCGCCCTCGCGCTGGATGCACTCGACCATCAGCGTGAAATAGTCGTTCAGCAGCCCGACGGTTCCCTGCGGGCCGAGCTGCTCGCTGATCGTCGTGAAGCTGCGGATGTCCGAAAAGAGCACCGTCGCCTCGGCGCTCTGCCCGCCGAGCGCCTCCGCGCCGCTCGCGAGCAGCTGGTCGGCGACGCCCGGGTCCATGTAGCGCACCATCGTCGACTTGAGGCGCTTCTCGTTGCTGATGTCCTCGATGATCACCATCGAGCCGATGCGCTTTTTTTCGGCGTTCACGAGCGGCAGCGCCGTCAGGTTCGTCGAGATATGCTCGCCGCCGTAGATCATCATCTCGCCGTCCATCGTGACTTCGGGCCTGCCGGTCTCCTCGACGCGCTTGAGCTTCTCGAGGACCCACGCGTTGTCGCCGGTGAAGAAGTCAGCTGCCATTTGGTTGACGATCCGCTCGACGCGCATCTTCATGATGCGCAGGCCCGGCATGTTGCACGTGACGATCCGTCCCGATTCGTCGAGCGTCAGCACGGCGTTGGACATCGACTCGAGCATCGCGTCCGAGTAGTTCTTCATGTTCTGCACGTCGGCGAACAGCTTCGCGTTCTCGAGCGCGATCGAGATCTGCGCGGTGAACGCGCGCAGGCGCGACTCGTCCTCCGCGCTGAACGGCCCGCCGTGCTTGTTCAGCACCTGGGTGACGCCGATCGTCTTGCCGTTCTTGTTGATGATCGGCACGCACAGGATCGAGCGGGTAAAGAAGCCGGTGCGCGTGTCGAAGCTCGGGTTGAAGCGCAGGTCGGCGTAGGCGTGCGGGATGTTGATCGATTTTCCGGTGGTGTAGACCGCGCCTGCGATGCCGAGGTGGTTCGGCAGGCGGATCTCGTTCAGCTCCAGCCCCTCCCCGACCTCGGACCACAGCTCGTTGGTCTTGTCGTCGTTGAGGAACAGCGTCGAGCGCTCGGCGTTCAGCATGCGCGTCGCTTCCCCCATGACGCGCTTGAGCAGCAGGCCGAGCTTGATCTCCGCGCTCACTTCCGACACCACGCGCACGAACTCGCGCTCCTGCTCGCGGATCTCCTTCATGCGCTCGATCAGCTGCGCGCTGCCGAGCGCGAGCGATCCCTGCGCTACCATCGCGTCCAGCACCTCGAGGTCGTGCGGCGAAAATTTCCCCTTGCGCTTGTTGAGGGCCTGCAGCACCCCGATCAACTCGCCGTTCGCGGCCCGGATCGGCACGCAGGCGACGCTCTTCGTCGTGTAGCCGGTCTGCTCGTCGATCGCGCGGTTGAAGCGCGAATCAGCGGGCGCATCGTGAACGAGCAGCGGCTCGCCGGTCGTGAACACGTGGCCAGCGATCCCGGTCGTGTTCGCCAGGCGGATCTCGCGCTTGATGCGGCCCTGCGCGACGCGCGCGTAGAGCTCGCCGCTCGCCTTGTCGTTGAGGAACAGCGACCCGCGCTCGGCGCCCAGCTCGGCGGCCGTCAGCTCGACGATCACGTGCAACACGTCGTCGAGCGATTCGCATTTCGCCACCCGGCGCGTGACCTCCAGCAGCAGCTCCGCGAGGCGCAGCCTGCGAGCGTCGTCATTGCTTCGCCTCGGTTCGCGGCGGCGCTTGGTACGCGCGGTCGCGGTCTGGCCTTGCGTCTCCGCCCGCTCGGCAGACTTGGCAGATCCGTCGCTCATCGGATGCCTCGCGTTTCGACGCCGCTCGACTCGAGCCGCGCGCGCAGCTCACGCACCGTCGCCTGCAGCTGGATCGCCTCGGCCCGGTACCGGGTGTGCAGGTCCTCGAGCGCCTGGGAGTGCACGATTTCCTCGCGCTCCAGAGCCGTTCTGAGAGCGGCGCTCGTTGCGCGCAGCTCGGCGATTTCTTCCTTCGAATTTGCGACCGCCTGCTGCACTTTCGGCTCGGCTTCGTAGCGCGCCTGCTCGAGCGCGTCGTGCAAGGCGCCGAGCGTGGTCTTGAGCTGCCGGATCTCCTGCTGTGCGGTCGACGCCGCGCGATGTACCGCGTCTTCGCGTAGGGCCCGCTCCTGCTCGAGCTCCGCGCGCAACGTGGCCACCGCGCTGCGCAACTGCTTCAGCTCCGCGTGCGCGGTACTGCCGGCTTGCATGTCGGCAAGGTCGGCGCGTCGATGCGCTTCGTCGAGCTCCGCACGCAACGCCGCAATCGTGCTCCGCAATTCGCGATTTTCGGCGAGGGCGGCAAGCCCTGCGTCGGCGTCGGCCGCCAAGCTAGCACCCGGCGACCAGCGCGCGGGCAAAGCCGCCGCGGTCGCTGCCCGCCTGCCTGGTGACGACGATGTTCACGCTCGAGAACGTGCCGTCGCGCAGGATCTTCGCGTCGGCGAGGACTGCGCCCGAGCTACGCACGATGACCTCCATTCCCGACTCTCCCAGGATGCGCTCTTCTGCGGCGATACCGGGACGCGTCTTCGCGTTGCGGCCGATGCAGATCGCAGCGGCATAGGGCGTGCGCGCCACGCGAAACGCGAATTGCTCGCCCGGATCCGCAGGCCGTTCCGGCTGCTCGACGCAGCCCGCCACCATCAGCATGAAGAAGAATGCAGTGCTGCGAAGCACACGGGCACGCGTTTTGCTCATTCCCATTGCAGTATAGGGTAAGGCGGGGACCTGACCCGCGAACAACTACAATTTACAACGCCATGACCAAGCGTGCTGCGTTCTACCGCCGGCTTCTCGCCACCCTCGCCCTTGCGAGCCTGCTGACCGGCTGCGACCCGATCTCCCTGACAGCGCTCGGCGTCGGCGCGGCCGCCGGAGTGCAGCATACGCTCACCGGGATCGCCTACAAGACGTTCACCGCCCCCATGCCCAAGGTGCGTACTGCGGTCAAGACAGCGCTCTCGAACATGGACATCAAGGTTGGCGCGACGGAGAAAATGGAGAACGGCGAGCGGATCAAGGCGCGCGCCGCGGACCGCGACATCGAAATCGAGCTGGAGGCACTGAGCAGCAGGACGACACGCGTGCGTTCTACAGCGCGCAGCGGCCTATTCATGGATTCCGCGACCGCGACGGAGATCATCCTGCAGACGGAAAAAGCGCTGGGGGCAACCTGAAAGGAGTCCTCTCATGAAACGGCACATCCTGATCGCGGCATGCGCCGCGCTTGCCGTCGGCCCCCTTGCAGCGGCGGCCCAGAGCGGCGAATCGAAAGCCCTCGCAACGCAGGCCGCGCAAATGGATTCGCTTGCGACGAGCCAGGGCGGCGTAAAGGTCTCGGGGAAGATCAGTTCCGATTTCCTCGATTTCTCCGGCTCGCCGGCGAACGCCGACGGGCTCGTCGGCGGCCTGAGGAAGGGCACCCCGATCACGCTCTCTTCGACCGACGCCAAAGGCGTTATCACGTCGACGACGTTCACGCCCCCGACCGGAAAGATGGGATACGGCAATGTGTACACGTCACTCGCCCTGGCGAAGCAGCAGCTCGCGGGGGTGGGGATCACCGATCCGTCCGCGCAGCAGATCCAGGCCGCGCTCGTCGGCGGCACGGTGATCGGCGCGAACGGTCAGGCGACGACGTTGACCGGCGTGCTGACGCTTCGCGCCCAAGGAATGGGCTGGGGGCAGATCGCCCAGAATCTCGGCTACAAGCTCGGCCCCGTGATCAGCGGCATGAAATCCGCCAACGCCCATGTGTCGACGCCGGCTTCGACCGCTTCAAGCGCGAAAGGCGCGCCGGCGAGCGGCGTCACCACTGCCGCCGGATCGAGCCACGGTCAGGGCAACGCGTACGGGCGTGGAATCACGACCGGAGCCGGCGGTGCCGCGGGACAGGGCCAAGGCAATGCTTACGGTCGCGGCATCACGAGCGGCGCCGGCGGCGCGCCGGGACAGTCCGGCGCAGCCAGCCACGGCAAAGGCGGCGGCAAAGGGAACTAGTCCCGCGCGGAACGCGCGGGAATCAGCCGAGCCACGCGCGCGCGTTGCGGAAGATCCGCATCCACGGCGATTCTTCCGGCGCCGCGTCCGGCGTCCACGACATCTGCACCGAGCGAAACACGCGCTCGGGATGTGGCATCCAGATCGTGAAGCGGCCGTCCGGCGTAGTGAGCCCGGTAATGCCGCGCGGCGAGCCGTTCGGGTTGAGCGGATACGTCTCGGTCGTATTGCCGCGGTGATCGACGAAACGCATGCAGACGAGCGCTGAGACCCGGTCCTGCTCCGCCGTGCTTTCGAACTGTGCCAGCCCCTCTCCGTGCGCCGTGGCAATCGGCATCCGGCTGCCGGCCATTCCGGCGAGCAGGATCGACGGGCTCGCCGGAATCTCGACGAGCACGAAGCGAGCCTCGAACTGCTCCGAACGGTTGCGCACGAAGACCGGCCAGTGCGCTGCGCCCGGGATGATCTCCTTCAGCGCCGCCATCATCTGGCAGCCGTTGCACGAGCCCAGCGCAAACGTGTCGGTGCGGCCGAAAAAGCGCTCGAATTCCGCACGCGCCCGGGCGTTGTAGAGAATCGACTTCGCCCAGCCCTGCCCGCCGCCGAGCACGTCGCCGTAGGAAAAGCCGCCGCACGCGGCGAGACCGCGGAACGAATCGAGCGTGACACGCTGCGACAGCACATCGGACATGTGCACGTCGACGGCTTCGAATCCGGCGCGATGGAACGCGGCAGCCATTTCCACCTGACTGTTCACGCCCTGCTCGCGGAGCACCGCCACGCGCGGCCGCGCCCCGCGCGATACGTACGGGGCTGCAATCTCCTCGGCGGGGTCGAACGACAGGGCGAATGAAAGGCCCGGGTCGGCGGTATCCAGAACACGGTCGAATTCTTCCTGCGCGCACTGCGGGTTGTCGCGCAGGCTCTGCATGCGGAAGGTGGTGTCGGACCAGGCGCGCTGCAACTCGACGCGCTTCTCGGCGAACACGGCCCTGGCGTTGCGCGTGATGCGGATCTCGTCTCGCGTATTGACGTGGCCGACGATGTGGGCGCAATCACCGACGCCGGCGGCGCGCAGCGCATCCATCACGCGGCCGCGGTCCGACTCGCGCACCTGGAGCAGTGCCCCGAGCTCCTCCGCGAACAACGCGCCGAGCGCCAGGTCGCGCATGCGTCCAGCGAGTTGCTCTTCTCCATCGCGCTTGAACGCGTCGACTTCGTCCGCCGCTGCATCGAACGCGATCGGGTCGAGACTGAGCGTGACCCCGCAGTGCCCGGCGAACGCCATCTCGCAGGCCGTCACGAAAAGCCCCCCGTCCGAACGATCGTGGTACGCGAGGATGAGCCCTTCGGCGGCGAGCGCCTGCACGGCGCTGAACAATCCGGCAACGAGCGTGGCATCGTCCGCATCGGGGCAACGGTCGCCGAACCGCGAATGCGTCTGCGCGAGGATCGAGCCTCCGAGGCGGTTCTTGCCGCATCCCAGGTCGATCAATATCAGCTCGGTCTCGCCGCAGTCGGTGCGCAGGCGCGGAGTCAGCGTCGCGCGCGCGTCCTCGACCGGCGCGAACGCCGAGACGATCAGCGACAGCGGTGCCACGACCTCGCGCTGGTCCCAGGCAGTGCGCATCGAAAGCGAATCCTTGCCGACGGGGATCGACACACCGAGCGCCGGACAAAACGACATCGCCACCGCTTCGACGGTCCGGTAGAGCTCCGCGTCCTCGCCCGGGTGACCTGCCGCCGCCATCCAGTTCGCGGACAGCTTGACGCGTCCTAGCGATCCGATGCGCGCGGCCGCGAGGTTCGTCAGCGCTTCCGCTACCGCCATGCGGCCCGACGCCGGGCCGTCGATCAGCGCGATCGGCGTCCGCTCGCCGATCGCGAACGCTTCGCCCGCGTAGCCCTCGAATCCGAGCAGCGTGACTGCGCAGTCCGCGACCGGCGTCTGCCACGGGCCGACGAACGGGTCGCGCGAGCAAAGTCCTCCGACCGTGCGATCGCCGATCGCGATGAGAAACGTCTTGTCGGCGACCGCGGGATGCTTGAGCACCCGATACGCCGCATGGCGCAGCTCGATGCCGGTCAAGGCGAATGGCTCGAGCGCACGCGTCACGCGAGCGACGTCGCGCAGCATGCGAGGCGGCTTGCCGAGGATCGTGCTCAGCGCAACGTCCACGGGCCGGTTGTCGAACCGGGCGTCGTCGACTTGCAGGCGCCCATCCGGCGTGACCGCGCCGAGCACGGCATGCGGACAGCGCTCGCGCGCGCAGATTTCTGCGAACCGCTTTCGATCGTGCGGCGCAATCGCGAGCACATAGCGCTCCTGCGCCTCGTTCGACCAGATTTCGCGCGGCGACATGCCGGGCTCTTCGGACGGGATCGCGCGCAGGTCGACCCGCGCCCCGCCCTGCGCAGCATGCACCAGCTCGGGCAGCGCATTCGACAGCCCCCCGGCGCCCACGTCGTGAATCGACAGGATCGGATTGGCGTCGCCGAGCTGCCAGCACCGGTCGATGACTTCCTGCGCGCGGCGCTGGATCTCGGCGTTGCCGCGCTGCACCGAGTCGAAGTCGAGATCGGCCGCGTTGGCACCCGCAGCCAGCGACGAGGCGGCTCCGCCGCCCATGCCGATCAGCATTCCCGGGCCGCCGATCTGCAGCAGCAGCGTGCCGGCGGCAAGCGGCGCCTTTTCCACTTGCGTCGCGCAGATGTTGCCGATGCCGCCGGCGAGCATGATCGGCTTGTGATAGCCGCGCTGCACGCCGGCCACTTTCTGCTCGAAGGTGCGGAAATACCCAGCCAGCGCGGGCCTGCCGAACTCGTTGTTGAACGATGCCGCGCCAATCGGACCCTCGAGCATGATCGAGAGCGCGCTGACGATGCGGTCCGGCCGCCCCGCATCGTCCGTTTCCCACGGTTGCTCCGCACCGGGAATGCGCAGGTGCGAAACTGAATAGCCGACCAGGCCCGCCTTCGGCTTCGCGCCGCGCCCGGTGGCGCCCTCGTCGCGGATTTCTCCTCCCGCTCCGGTTGCCGCGCCCGGAAAAGGCGCGATCGCGGTCGGGTGATTGTGCGTCTCGCACTTCATCACGGTGTGCGTGAGCGCGGCCCGCGGCCGGTACGCCCCGCCTTCGCCGGGGTGAAACTGCTGCGCGACGCGACCCTCCATGACCGCCGCGTTGTCGCTGTATGCGACCACCGTGCCCTGCGGGCACACCGCGTGCGTGTGGCGGATCATCGCGAAGAGCGACTGTTCCTTGCGCTCTCCGTCGACGATCCATTCGGCGTTGAAGATCTTGTGCCGGCAGTGCTCGGAGTTCGCCTGCGCGAACATCGTCAGCTCGGCGTCGGTGGGATCGCGCCCCAGGGCGCGGAACGCTTCGCGCAAGTAGTCGATCTCCTCTTGCGTGAGCGCAAGCCCGAGCTCGACGTTGGATCGCTCGAGCGCGGCGAGCGGCACGCGGCCGACAGGCCGCGGCTCGAAGCGCCGGAAAAGCTCCGCCGCTTCGTCAGGCCCTGCGAGCACCGATTCCGTCATCCGGTCGTGCAGCAGAGCGGCGACGCGGGTTCGCGCATCGGCATCGAGCTGCGCATCCAGCGCGTATAACGTGCCACGCTCGATCCGGCGCACGCGCCCGAGGCCGCAGATCCGCGCAATCTCGGTGGCCTTCGAAGACCAGGGTGAAATCGTGCCGATGCGCGGCACGACGAGAAGCAGCGCGCCCGCAGGCATCCGGTCGGGCGGCGCTCCGTACTGCAGCAGCCGGCTCAGCAGGTCTTGCTCGGTTGGCGCCAGCGGCGCCTCGGTCTCTGCAAAATGCCAGTACTCCGCGGCGAGGCGGCGAATGCCGGGATGCATCGCCCGCAGCGCCGGCAGCAGCTTGGCGATGCGGAACTCCGACAAGGCGCGCGCGCCGCGGAGCTTCAGGATCGTGGACATCGGGCCCGGCTGGTAAAACGGAATTTTACCAAACCGGTACCGCTCATCTGCGCAGCGCCGGCTCCTTGAGCTTGCCACCGAGGCTGAGCGTGGTGCGCTGCTGCTTCAGATCGACGATCACGCGCCCGCTCAGCGCGCCATCGGGGGCGATCTCGACACCCGCACCCGCGTTGAGCGCGCCTGCCGAGATCGCGACGTTGCGCACCTGCACCGCGCCGCGATCGTAGACGCCCTGACCGGTGAGCTCGTTGAAGACTGTCCGGCCGGCCATCGGCCCCGTGCCCTGCATCGCGCGACCAAGATCGAAGCTTCCGAGCACACCCTTCTCGATCTTGAAGGTCCCTTCCAGGCGCAGGCTCTCGCCGAGCTTCGCCGGAGCGGGCCCCTTCATCGAGTACGTGCCCCGCGATTCGACTTTGCCTTCGGAAACGAGCGTCGGAGCGAAGACCCCCACGTTGACGCCGCGCGTGCGTACTTCGCCCTCGACCGACCATTCGCTGCCCCAGCGAATGCGTGCGTTGCCGCTGAAGACCCCTTCGAGCGCGCGCCCGTCGAACTCGGCGATGCCCATGCCCTGCCGCGTGGCGGTCCCTTTCATCCCGAAATCGGCAAGCGATACGCCGGGGAGGAACGGGATCTGGAACGTCCCGGCGCTCAGTTCGAACGTCAGCTCGCCGCCGCGGCCGCCGATCGTTCCCTGCAGCCGCTCAGGTCCGCTGATCCTCGCCGACTGCACGGTCCCGTCGGGTGCGATCGTAGCTTCGACATCGAGCGGTGGCAGCGCGACCGGGCCCTCGAGCTTGAGCTGTTTCGCCGCCACCGTTGCGACCTTCAGGTCCGCGCTCTGCAGCGTGCCAAGCAGCGCTGCGCCAAGATGTTCCTGGCCGATGACCGCGCCCTCCAGCTCTACGCGGCTGAACGTCTTCTGCGGCCCGAAGATCGAGCCGATGCTCGGCGACGTCCGCACGAGCCCGATCTTCGCTGCGTCGCCGATCGATACGTTCTCGAGCTTGACCTGCAACCCGGTCACCAGCGACACCCGCGCCGAACCAATCTTCACGACCTGGCCCGTGGCCTGCGCAGCGGCTTTCTCGTACTCCGCAGTCGGGAGCGGTATGACGTGCACCACGGCCGCGGCCACCAGCAGCAGGACTACGAGCCCGATCGCGGCCTTCTTGCCGAGGTTGCGCGTCCGCTCGATCGCAACCGCTTTTCCTACGACTTCCGCATCCTTGCGCTCGCGTTCACGTTCCTTGTCGCGTGCGCGCTTCTGGGACTCGGCGAGCGCGGCCTGGTCGCGCTTGATGTCATCCAGGTCGAGATCGTCGTCCTTTACCGGGATATCGCCATCGCCCTGCCTGGCCAGCTCGGCCTGCTTGGCGGCATACGCTTCCTTGGCCTTTTTCTTGCGCTCCTCGGCTTCGCGCACCTTGCGTTCTTCGTCTTCGCGCGCCTTGCGCTCCGCCTCCTCCTTGGCGCGTGCAGCCTCTTGCCGCGCGCGCTCTTCCTGCTCGCGCCGGCGCCGCTCTTCCTCGGCCTTGCGGCGCGCTTCTTCCTCCTCGCGCTTGCGGCGCTCTTCCTTCTGGCGCTCGACCTCCTGCTTCGCCTTGCGGTCTGCCTCTTCCTTCGCCTTGCGCTCCTCTTCCTCGCGCTGCGCGAACGTATTCAGGTCGGCGAACAGACTGTCGATCGATGCCTCGGGGGCAGCGGGCGGCTGGACCGGGGTCACCGGCGCCGGCGCGGGCGGCGCGTTCGCTGCCGCCATTCCAGCCTCGATCTTCTTGCGCGCGCGCTCCTCTCTTTCGCGGCGGATCCGGTCTTCGTCTTCGCGCTTGCGGGCCTCGTCGGCGCTGCGACGCTCGGCATCTTCTCGCGAGCGGCGCTCGGCCTCTTCCTTCGCCCGGCGCTCGGCCTCTTCCTTGGCCTTGCGCTCGGCATCCAGCTGCTTGCGCAGATCATCCGCTTCGCGCCGCGCCTTCTCCTCGGCCTCGCGGCGCGCCAGCTCGAGCCGCTCGCGTTCGGTGCGCGCCAGGCGGTCCGCCTCTTCCTTCGCCTTGCGCTCGGATTCGTCCTTTGCCTTGCGCTCCGCCTCCAGCTGCTGGCGCAAGCCCTCGGCTTCCCGGCGCGCTTTTTCGTCCGCCTCGCGCCGCGCCTGCTCGATCCTTTCGCGCTCGCCAGCGTCGCGCGCCTTGCGCTCGGCCTCTTCTTTCGCCCGGCGCTCGCCTGCCTCCTTCGCCTGGCGCTCGGCTTCCTGCTTCGCGTTGCGCTCGGCCTCTTCCTTGGCCTTGCGCTCCGCCTCGAGCTGGCGGCGCAGCTCCTCGGCTTCGCGGCGCGCCTTCTCTTCCGCCTCGCGCCGCGCCTGCTCGATCCTTTCGCGCTCGCCGGCCTCGCGCGCCTTGCGCTCGGTTTCTTCTCTCGCCTTGCGTTCCGCTTCTTCGTTCGCCCGGCGCTCGGCTTCCTCCTTTGCCTTGCGCTCGGCCTCCACCTTCGCCTTGCGCTCCGCCTCAAGCTGACGGCGGAGCTCCTCGGCTTCGTGGCGCGCCTTCGCCTCGGCTTCCTCCTTCGCCTTGCGCTCGGCTTCCTCCTTCGCTCTGCGTTCGGCCTCTTCTTTCGCCCTGCGCTCCGCTTCGAGCTTCGCCCTGTGCTCCTCTTCGAGCTTCGCCCTGTGCTCCTCTTCCAGGCGCCGGCGAAGCTCCTGGGCCTCGCGCGCCTTGCGCTCGGTTTCTTCTCGCGCCTGGCGTTCCGCTTCTTCCTTCGCCCGGCGCTCGGTTTCCTCCTTCGCCCTGCGCTCGGCTTCCTCCTTGGCCCTGCGCTCGGCTTCGCCCTTTGCCTTGCGCTCCGCTTCCAGTTGCCGCCGCAGCTCTTCGGCCTCGCCGCGCGCCTGCTCCACTCGGGCGCGCTCGCGCTCCGCGGCCTCGCGCGCCAGCCGCGCGGCTTCCTCCTTCGCCATGCGCTCGGAGTCTTCGCGCGCTTTGCGTTCTGCCTCCAGCTTGGCGCGCAGGTCGGCTTCCACCCGTGTTCGTTCCTCGCCCGCCTGGCGGGCGCGCTCCAGCGCTTCTCGCTCGCGCTGGGCAGCCGCCTGCCTTTCGCGCTCCAGCGCCTCGGCTCTCGTCTTCGCTTCCCCTTCGGCCTTCGCGCGCGCTTCCGCGGCCGCCCGCGCCGCGGCGTCCTGCGCCGCCTTTACCGCCGCCGCGGCTTCCGCGCGAATCTTGGCTTCTGCATCCGCGCGCGCCTTTGCCTCGGCGGCCGCGCGCGCCTTCGCCTCGACTTCCTGGCGGGCGCGATAGTCGAGCAGTTCCTGCTCCTTGGCCCACGCCTCGGCCTTCAAGCGCGCTTCGGCTGCGAGGTCTGCTTGCGCCCGGGCAGACGGTGCCCCCGCAGCGGGAGCAGCCGGACGGCGAGCCGGAACCGCGGTGAAATCGAGTTCCTCGCCAGGGTCCTTGGCAGGCGCGGCAGGCTTTGCAGCCGCAGGTCGCGTCGCGGCAGGGGTCGGGGCGATCGGCGCCGGCGCCGGCTGCGAGCCGGATTGCGCGACTTCGCGCACGAATCCATCCTTGTCGAGCTGCAGAACGAGCGCCTCGAGCTTGGCTGCGTCGATCTTGTAGAACTTGATCTGCAGGTCGGCAAAAGTCGTCTTGCCGTCGATCTGCGTGAGAACGGCGCGGTCGGCGCGCGACAACAGGCTCGTCTTGCCGGAAGCCTCCTGCACGCCTTTGCCTGTCTTCGAATAGATCGAGGTGGGATTCATGGGCTCGGAGCGCCGGGATTCCTATTATATCCAGCGTGCTACATTGAGCCCCGCCTCGGATGACCGCACGCGCCGCTTCTTCGTTTCTGACCGTTCTGCTCGGCGTGCTCATCGGCCTCACGGCGCTCGGCATGGACCTGTTCCTGCCGAGCGTGCCCGCGATCGCGCAGGCATTCGATGCCGAGCCGGGTCTGGCGCAACTGGCGGTGACGACCTATCTGCTGGGGCTCGCTGCCGGGCAGTTCGCGTGGGGCCCGCTCGCCGACCGGTTCGGCCGCAAGCCGGTGCTGCTCACCGCGCTGGGCTTGTTCTTCGTTGCGAGCGCAGCGTGCGCTGCGGCGCAGTCCCTGACGAGCGTCGTGTTGTTGCGCTTTGCGCAAGGCGCCGGGATGTCGAGCGGGCCGGTGATCGCACGCTCCGTGGTGCGCGATCTCGCCGCGCACGAAGAGGCGGCACAGCTGCTCGGCAGGATGACGATCGTGTTCGGCTTCTTTCCGGTCCTGGGTCCACTCGTCGGCGCGCAGATCCTCGCGCTTGCCGGGTGGACCTCGGTCTTCTGGTTCTATGCCGCCTTCGCCGTCGTCTTGCTCGTGATCGTGGCGCTCGGCTTTCCAGAGACCGCGCCTGCGGAGCGCCCGGCGATCTCGCTCGCGCGAATCGCTGCGCGCTATGCCGTGCTCCTTGGAGAGCGGCGCTTCGTGGCTCCGCTCGTGACTGCGCTTTGCGCGCAGATGGGCATCCTCGCGTTCGTCGCCAGCTCCTCCCTGGTGCTCGTCCAGGCGATGCAGCTCACGCCGACCGCGTTCAGCCTGCTCTTCGCTGCAGTGATGCTCGGACAGATGGTCGGCGGTTTCGTCGCCAGCCGCCTCGTCGTCCGCCTCGGCATCGAGCGCATGGCGAGGCTCGCGGCGAACGTGGTGCTGCTCTCGGGCGCGCTGCTCGCGATTCTCGTGTTCGCCGGGATCACGCACTGGAGCGCGATCGTGCTGCCGATGCTTGGCTACATCTTCGGCTGCGCGCTGCTGGTCCCGAACGCGACGGCCGCCGCGCTGACGCCGTTTCCGCAGATGGCCGGCGCGGCCTCTTCGCTGCTCGGCGTGCTGCCGTTCTCGCTTGGCGCACTGGTGAGCGCGGTGCTGGGCGCCGCGTTCGACGGCACTGCGCGGCCGCTTGCACTGGCGATCGCGCTCGCCGGCGCAGGTGCATTTGCGAGTGAACGGCTGCTGTTCGGCCCCGCAGCGCGGATGGCAAGGGCCGCGCGGCATGGATAGGCTGGATTGCGCAGTCATCGGCGCCGGCGTCGTCGGTCTCGCGGTGGCGCGCGCGCTCGCGCTCGCCGGCCGCGAGGTCGTGATCCTCGAGGCGGAGGAGGCGATCGGCACGCATACGAGCTCGCGCAACTCGGAAGTGATCCATGCGGGCATCTACTATCCGCACGGCTCGCTCAAGGCGCGCGCCTGTGTCGAGGGCAAGCGCATGCTCTACGAATACTGCGTGCGGCACAACATTCCGCATGCGCGCTGCGGCAAGCTGATCGTCGCGACCGCGGCAGGCCAGGTGCAGGAGCTCGACGCCATTCAAGCCAAGGCGCACGCCAACGGCGCGACGGACGTCGTGCGCATGACGCGCGAGCAGGCGCTCGCCCTCGAACCTGAGCTTTCCTGCGTGGCGGCGCTGTACTCTCCTTCGACCGGCGTGATCGACAGCCACGCCTTGATGCTTGGCTATCTCGGCGACGCGCAGGCGAACGGCGCGATGCTCGCGCTCGGCAGCAGGCTCGAGCACGCGGCAGTGTCCGACGCAGGAATCGAGCTGCACGTGCGCGGAGCCGAGCCGGTACTCGCGCGCGGCGTCGTCAACAGCGCGGGTCTCGCAGCGCCCAGCGTCGCGCTGCGCATCCGGGGCTATCCGAAAGAACAGGCGCCCCGCGAGCTGTACGCCAAGGGAAACTACTATTCGCTGACGCGCCGCGCACCGTTCTCGCGGCTGATCTACCCGGTGCCCGAGCCAGGAGGGCTCGGCGTGCACATCACGCTCGACCTCGCCGGTCAGGCGCGCTTCGGTCCCGACGTCGAATGGGTCGAACGGATCGACTACAGCGTCGATCCCCGGCGCGCGGAGCGCTTCTATGCGGCCATTCGCCGCTATTGGCCGGGCTTGCCGGATGACGCGCTCGCGCCGGGCTATGCGGGAATTCGGCCGAAGATCTCCGGACCGGACGAGCCCGCGGCGGATTTCGTGATCCAGGGTCCCGCCGAGCACGGCGTCGCGGGGCTCGTGCACCTGTTCGGCATCGAGTCGCCCGGATTGACAGCTTCGCTCGCGTTGGCTGATGATGTGGCGCGGCTGCTTTCCGAATAGAACAACCCGGAGGAGATATGAGACTGAACTTCGTCGCGGCTGCACTGGCCGCGTCCGCCCTCGCCAGCACTGCGCAAGCGCAAACCAAGTGGGACATGCCTACGCCCTACTCCGACGGCGAGTTCCACACGATCAACGTGCGCCAGTTCGCCGAAGAAGTGAAAAAGGCCACCGGCGGCCAGCTCGACCTCAACGTCCACTCCAACGGCTCGCTGATCAAGCATCCGGACATGTTGCGCGCGGTTTCTACCGGGCAGGTCAACATCGCCGAATTCCTGCTCGGGCAGTTCGGCAACGAGGAGCCGGTGTTCAACGCCGACAACGTTCCGTTCCTCGCGGCCGGCTACGACAACGCGTGGAAGCTCTACCAGGCGCAGAAGCCGGTGCTGCAGAAGAAGCTCGAAGCACGCGGCATGCGGCTGCTGTATTCGGTCGCATGGCCGGGCCAGGGGCTCTACACCAAGAATCCGCTGAAGAGCGTGGACGATTTCAAGGGAACCAAATTCCGCACCTACAGCGCCTATACGGCGCGTCTCGCCGAGCTGCTCGGTGCGAGCCCGACCGTGATCCAGGTGCCCGAGGTGCCGCAGGCGTTCGCCACCGGCACCGTGCAGGCGATGATCACGTCGTCCGCTACCGGCACGTCGACGAAAGCCTGGGAATTCGTCAAGAACTACTACATGACCAACGCCATGCATCCGAAGAATGTCGTGGTCGTCAATGAGCGCGCATACCAGAAGCTGCCGCCTTCGCAGCAGAAAGCGCTGATGGACGCTGCAGCCACCGCGGAAAAGCGCGGCTGGGACCTCTCGCGCCAGAGGGAGCAGAGCGCGAACAAGCAGCTCGCCGACAACGGCATGACGGTGCACGCGCCCGACGCGGCAATGATGGGCGCGCTCGGCAAGGTCGGCGACACGATTGCTGCGGAATGGCTCAAGGCAGCCGGCGCCGACGGCGACAACATCGTCAAAGCCTACCGCGGAAAGTAAGCGCTTGAGGCGGTTCCTGGACCGCCTCTACCACGCGAGCGGCGCGCTCGCCGCGGTCTGCCTGGCCGGCATCTGCGTGCTGATGCTGGCGCAGGCCGGCGGCCGCGAGTTCGGCCTGCTGATCCGCGGCGCCGACGACATCACCGCGTGGCTCTGCGCCGCCGCGGCGTTCCTCGCGCTCGGCCACACCTTCAGGCACGGCGAGCTGGTCCGGGTGGGCCTGTGGATCGACATGCTCGGGCCGGAGACGCGCCGCTACGCCGAGCTGCTGGCCCTGACCCTGACCGCGCTCTTCGTCTGTTACATGACCTGGGCGGCGGCGCGGTTCGTCTACGACAGCTGGAAATTCAACGAGGTCGCGCAGGGCCTGATCAAGCTGCCGATCTGGATTCCGCAGCTTTGCTTCGTGATCGGCGTGGCGATTTTCCTCGTCGCGGTGCTGGACGAGCTGGTGGCGGTGATGCGCAGGCAAAAGCCCGCGTACCAGATCGCCGAGGAGGAGCGCCGCGCAAAGGGCGACTTTTCAGAGATGGCCTGAGCGATGGGCACGCTGACGATTGCCTCGATTCTGTTCGCGCTGCTGCTGGTGCTGCTCGCGGGCGGCGTCTGGATCGCGATCGCGCTCGCCGCCGTTGCGTGGTTCGGCCTGCAGTTCTTCACCTCGACGCCCCCCGACGTCAACCTGTTCCAGTCGTTCTGGGGCTCGAGCGCCTCGTGGACGCTGGCGGCGCTGCCGCTCTTCATCTGGATGGGCGAGATCCTGTACCGCACCAAGCTTTCGGAAGAGATGTTCGAGGGGCTCGCGCCGTGGCTCACCTGGTTGCCGGGCCGGCTGATGCACGTCAACGTCCTGGCGTGCGGCATCTTCGGCACGGTATCGGGCTCTTCGGCGGCCACCTGTGCGACGATTGCCAAGGTCGCGCTTCCCGAGCTGATCAAGCGTGGTTACGACGAGAAGACCTGCCTCGGGTCGCTGTGCGGCGCGGGTACGCTCGGGATCCTGCTGCCGCCCTCGATCATCATGGTCGTCTACGCCGTCGCGGCCGAGGTCTCGATCCTCAAAGTGTTCCTCGCCGGGTTCCTGCCCGGGTTCCTGCTGATGGCGCTGTTTTCCGGCTACATCATCGTGTGGGCGCTGCTCAATCCGGGAAAGACGCCGAAGGAGGACATGAAACTCTCCTTCGGCCAGAAGCTGCACCGCAGCCGCCACCTCATCCCCTGCGTGCTGCTGATCGTGTTCATCGTCTGGGTGATGGTGATCGGCTGGGCGACCGCCACCGAGTCGGCCGCCTACGGGGTGCTCGGCTCGCTCGCGATCGCGTGGTGGGCGGGCGGCTTGAACCGCGCAACGTTCTGGCAGAGCCTGATGGGCGCGACGCGGCTTTCGTGCATGATCATGTTCATCCTCGCCGGCGCGGCGTTCCTGTCGTCCTGCATGGCATTTACCGGCATCCCCAAGGCGCTCGCCGAATGGGTCGCGGCGCTGCAGCCGAACCGCTACATGCTGATCGCGGTGCTCGCCGCGATCTACATCCTTCTGGGCACCGCGCTCGACGGCGTCTCGATGATCGTGCTCACGACCTCGATCGTGATCCCGATGGTCGAGAAGGCCGGATTCGATCTGGTGTGGTTCGGCATCTTCATCGTGCTGCTCGTCGAGATCGCGGAGGTGACGCCGCCGCTCGGCTTCAACCTGTTCGTGCTGCAGACGATGAGCGGGCGGGATTCGAACTATGTCGCCTACGCATCGATCCCGTTCTTCTTCATGATGATCCTGTGCATCGCGCTGATCACGGTCTTCCCGGAGATCGCCACGTGGCTGCCGGACGTGCTGCTCGCAAAGCCGAAGTAGGGTGATACGCTTCGCCGGGTCATGATCGTCGTTCACCACCTCAACAACTCCCGCTCGCAGCGCGTGCTCTGGCTTCTCGAGGAGCTGCGCATCGAATACGAGGTCAAGCGCTACCAGCGCGATGCGCAGACGATGCTGGCTCCACCCGAGCTGCGACAGGTGCATCCGCTCGGAAAATCCCCGGTGATCTCCGACGGCGACGCGACGATCGCCGAGTCGGGCGCGATCGTCGAATACCTGATCGGCAAGTATGGCGAGGGGCGGCTCATTCCCGCGCACCGCACGCCGCAGCGGTTGCAATACACCTACTGGCTGCATTTTGCCGAAGGCACGGCGATGCCGCCGCTGCTGCTGAAGCTCGTCTTCGACCGGATCGAGAAGGCGCCCGCGCCGTTTTTCGTGCGGCCGATCGCGCGGGCAATCGCGAACCGCGCCAAGAGCACGTTCGTCCAGCCCAACATCGACCGCAATCTCGATTTCATGGAAGCGGAGCTGGCGAAGAACGAATGGTTTGCGGGCCACGAGTTCACGGCGGCAGACGTGCAGATGAGCTTTCCGATCGAAGCCGCGGCAGCGCGCGGCGGCCTTGATTCGAGCCGGCCGAGGCTGATGGCGTTTCTCGAGCGCATTCACGCGCGGCCGGCCTATAAGCGCGCTCTGGAAAAAGGTGGCCGGTACGCCCTCCTCCGCTAGCATGCCGCAGCCGATCTACCTCAGCGCCGACCTCCGGCGCATCGAAGAGGCCGCAGCCGCGAATGCGGGCGCGACCTCGCTGATGGAGCGCGCCGGGCAGGCCGCCGCGGACCTCGCCGCGCAGCTCGTCTCCGAGCGCGGCAAGGACGTGCTGGTGCTCGCGGGCCCCGGCAATAACGGCGGCGACGCATACGAAGTGGCGGCGCACCTCAAATCGGAATACTTCCGCGTCAGCCTGGTGTCGCCTGCGGATCCCGCGGCGCTGCCGCGCGACGCACAGCATGCGCATCGCAAGTGGCTCGATGCGGGCGGCGAAGTGCTCTCCGCTGTTCCGCAGGATCGGAAGTGGGCGCTCGTGGTGGATGGCTTGTTCGGCATCGGCCTCGCCCGTGCGCCGCAGGCCGAATACGCGCAGCTCATCAAGTTCGCCAATTCGCAGCGCTGCCCGGTTCTCGCGCTCGACATTCCCAGCGGTCTCGAATCCGACACCGGCCGCGTGCTCGGCGAGGTGGTGCGCGCGACGCACACGATCACGTTCATCGCGCTGAAGCCGGGGCTTCTCACGCTCGACGGCCCGGACCATTGCGGCGCGGTCACGGTTGCCGATCTCGGGATCGCGGCCGGCGTCGTCGAGCAGGGTGCGTGGATCGCGGGACCGGAACTGTTCGCCAACCTGCTCAAGCCGCGGCTGCGCAACTTTCACAAGGGACAGGCCGGCTCGGTGTGCATTCTCGGAGGGGCATCGGGCATGGCGGGCGCGGCGCTGCTCGCCGGACGCGCTGCGCTGATGCTGGGCTCGGGTCGCGTCTACGTCGGCATGCTCGCGCCGGAAGCTCCGATCGTCGATCTCACCGTGCCTGAGCTGATGCTGCGCCATCCGGACGAGGCGCTCGGAATGGAGCTCGACGCGCTCGTCGTCGGGCCGGGGCTCGGCCAAGGCGAACGCGCCGAGACGCTGGTCGGCGCCGCGCTGGCAAGCGACATTCCGTGCGTGATCGACGCCGACGCGCTCAATCTGATCGCCGGAAACGCGGATCTGAGAGACGCGTGCGCGCGGCGCAAGGCCGACACGCTCGCCACACCGCACCCCGCGGAAGCTGCGCGGCTGCTCGGCGTGGAGACATCCGAAGTGCAGCAGGATCGCTACGCCGCGGCTCAACGGCTCTCGCGCGAGCTCCATGCTCACGTGGTGCTGAAGGGCGGGGGAAGCATTCTTTTCGCGCGCGACGGGCACTGGTTCATCAACACGTCGGGCAACGCAGGAATGGCATCCGCCGGCATGGGCGACGTGCTTTCCGGAATTCTCGGCTCGCTGCTCGGCCAGGGATATGCCGGTGAAGCCACGCTCGTGCTCGGGACGCATCTGCACGGCGTTGCGGCTGACGAGCAAGTCCGCGCCGGAATCGGCCCGGTCGGACTGACCGCGAGCGAAACGATCGTCGCTGCGCGCCGGGTTTGGAACGGCTGGCACGGCGGATAACGGCGAAGGAGTTCTCCATGGCCGCAACTACGCATCGATTCCCCGGCGAATCGCACTGCGCGCAACAAGCTGCTCGACGCCGAGCTGAAGTTGCGAAAACAGGTCGAGCAAGTCGCCGCGCTGCGGCGCAAGCTTCCCGCCAGCGGCAAGGTACCGCAGGATTACGAGTTCGAGGAAGCAGGCGGCACAAAGGTGCGACTGTCGCAACTTTTCGAGCGCGGCAAAGACACCCTGGTCCTGTACAGCTACATGTACGGGCCGGACATGAAGCAGCCCTGTCCCATGTGCACCTCGTTCCTCGACAGCCTCGACGGCGCGGCGCCGCACATCGCGCAGCGGGCGAATCTCGCCGTCGTCGCCAAGTCACCGATCGCTCGCATCGTCGAGTTCACTCGCGCGCGCGGCTGGCGCAACCTGCGGCTGCTTTCCTGCGCGCACAACACCTACAACCGCGATTACCACGGCGAATCGCCCGACGGAAGCCAGATGCCGTCGCTCAATGTGTTTACTCTCCGTGACGGCGGGATCCGACACTTCTTCCACACCGAGCTGCTGTTCGCCAAGGCGGAAAAAGGACAGGACTCACGCCACATCGACATGGCGTGGCCGCTGTGGAACGTGCTCGACTTCACGCCCGAGGGGCGGGGCGACTGGTATCCGAGTCTGGGGTATCCGCGGAGTTAGCGTGCTAAGTCCTTCGTGAGCGCCCTCACTTCGGGCCTGCTCCGCTCGAGCGTGCTCGGCACGCTAACCCTGATCGCTCTTGTATTCCTCCCGGCCGGTACGCTCGACTATTGGCAGGGCTGGGCCTATATCGGTGTCGCTGTTGTTGCTTCCGGCCTCTACACGCTCTACCTGTTGATCCACGACCCGGCGCTGTTGGAGCGACGCACGAAAGCGGGCCCCCGGTACGAAAAGGAGCCAGCCCAGAAAGTCATCATCTCTTCCTTGTTCGCAGCGTTCATTGCGCTCATTGTGCTGCCGCCACTCGACTACCGTTTCGGCGGGTCGCCTGTACCGTGGTACGTCTCGATCATCGGCGATGCATGCATCCTTTTCTGTTTCTACGTCTTCTATCTCGTAGCGAAGGTCAATACCTATGCGGCTGCGAATGTGCGGGTTGAAGAGGACCAGAAGGTCATTGATACCGGCGTCTACGGCTGGGTCCGCCACCCGATGTACTTCGGCGCCCTGTTTCTTATCGCCGGTACGCCGCTTGCGCTCGGCTCGTGGTGGACACTGCTCTTGATCCCGCTGTTCCTCCCGATCTTGTATTTCCGGATCGCGAGCGAGGAAAAGGTACTTACACGAGATTTGCCCGGCTACGCCGGGTACACCCGCAAGGTGCGCTATCGCCTACTACCATTTATCTGGTAGTCGTAGGCGCAATCGTGGGCTTCACTCGCACCGGTAAAACGCGTCGCGCCGCTGCCTGCTGATCACTTCCAGGTCCTCGGGATCGCGCGGCACGCCCTTGTTTGAATTCAGGCGCGGCTCGAGCTGGGCGAGCCGCTTCTCGAGTTTCGCGGTGCGCGATTCGGCGTTGATCTGCGCGAAGCGCGCGCGCAGCGCTTTCACATCGTCCTTGCGATCCTCGACCTGCGCCATCGTGATCTCGCGCCGCAGCTTGCGCTTCTCGCAATGCACCGGCTCGAGCTGCTTGAGGATGTCGACGAACTCCCTGCCCTCCGGAGTCATCGCCGCGGCGGGAGTCGCCACAAGCAGAAAAGCGAGCGCAGCGCGACGAAGGATCACGCGCGCAATGATACTCTGCCGCTCATGGAAGCCGACGAATCGCGGCAGGGCGAGCTCACCTCCGCCTATCTGTATCGCCTGATCGCGGCTCGCGAGAGCGACCCGCGGCGCAAGCGCCTGTTCGAAGGCCTGGCGCGCGACGCGGAGGCGCAGGCCGAACATTGGGCGAAGCGCATGCGCGAGCGCGAGATCGAGCTGCCGCCTTTCCATCCTGCGATCCGCGCGCAGCTCGTCGGCTGGCTCATCGGCGTGTTCGGGCCGCACCGGCTGACGCACGTGCTCACCGCAATGAAGGTGCGCGGCATGTCGGTCTATCGTGGCGAAGGAATGCGCTTGCCGTCGAAGCACGACGACGTGGGCGAGCATCACAAGAATCGCGACGATCGTCCCGACGCGGTGTCCTCCGGAGGGAGCCTGCGCGCAGCCGTGTTCGGCGTCAACGACGGGCTGGTATCGAACACGAGCCTGATTCTCGGTGTCGCCGGCGCAGGCCCGGATGCGTCGATCGTGATGCTCAGCGGCATCGCCGGATTGCTCGCCGGCGCGTTCTCGATGGGCGCCGGGGAATACGTCTCGGTGCGCTCGCAGCGCGAGATGTACGAGTACCAGATCGCGCTCGAGCGCGCGGAGCTGGCGGAGTATCCCGAAGAGGAGGCCGAAGAGCTCGCCATGATTCTCGTCGCACGCGGCATGGACGAAGAGGAGGCGAAGCGCTACTCGAGCGCGCTCGTCAAGGACCCGGCGCGCGCGCTCGAGACCCTGGCGCGCGAGGAGCTCGGCCTCGATCCGCGCGATCTGGGCTCGCCGTGGGCGGCTGCGTTCTCCTCGTTCTTCTCGTTCGCGTTCGGCGCCGCCGTGCCGCTCGCGCCGTTCCTTTTTCTCCGCGCGCCGAATGCGCTGCTTGGATCGATCGCGCTCGCCGCCGCGGCGCTCTTTGCCGTGGGCGCGGCGATCAGCCTGTTCACGGGACGCGGCGCGCTGGCCGGAGGCGCGCGCATGCTGGCGATCGGCGCCTGCGCAGGCGCGCTGACCTATCTTCTCGGCAGGCTGCTCGGCGTGAGTTTAGGCTGACGTGGCCGCGCGGCGCTTTTCGCGCTGCCCGTTTTTCAGCTTGCGCACCACGTCGAAGATCTCCGCTGCGTGGTGCTTGGGATTGACCCCGTATTCGGCGTGCCGGATAACGCCCTTCTTGTCGATCACGAACGTCGAGCGCACGAGGCACTGCCGGCGAACGCCGTCGTGCTCTTTTTCCTGCAGCACGTGATACAGGCGGCACACCTCGCCCTCGGGATCGGCCAGCAGCAGGATCGACAGGCCGTTCTTGTCGCGGAACTCGGCGTGCGTAAGGCAATCGTCGCGCGAAACGCCGACAATCACGCAGTCGCAGCGGCCGAACTGCTCGTCATGATCGGAGAAATCGGTCGCCTCGAGCGTGCAGCCCGGCGTGCCGTCGCGCGGGTAGAAATACAGCACCACCAATTTCTTGCCGCGGAACGCCGACAGCTCCACCGGCTGCATGTCGGCGTCGTGCAGCGAGAACTCAGGCGCTGGCTGTCCCGGTTGGAGCATGGCAATGAGTTGCGAGCCATTCTAATGCACGTTGTATGCAGCTTGACAAGACCTTGTCGCATCGAAACTACAAACTTCGCGTCGATATAATTCTGCGATGCGGGAGCATCTGCCCGGCGGCATGGCCGCAAATGAATTCCTGCGGCTGCACTGGCAGAGAAAGCCGCTGCTCGTTCGCAATGCGATCCCGGGTGTGCGCGCGTGGCCGGGAAAGCGCGGGTTGTTCGCGCTCGCGCGGCGCGCGGATGTCGAATCGCGCCTTGTTTCGCACGGCGGTGGGCGCTGGCGCGTGGACCACGGCCCGCTCGCACGCGAAAAGCTGGCGCGAGCGCCCACGCGCGGCTGGACGTTGCTGGTGCAGGGCGTCAACCTGCACTGCGCGCCCGTCGAACAACTGCTTCGCCGGTTTGCGTTTCTTCCCCAGGCGCGTCTCGACGATGTAATGGTGAGCTACTCGGCGCCTGGTGGCGGCGTAGGTGCTCACTACGACGGCTACGACGTGTTCCTCCTGCAAGGACCTGGCCGGCGCGTGTGGCGCCTGGAGCGCACGCGGCGCTTTGCAGAAGTGCCGGATGTGCCGCTGCGCCTGATCGCCGACTTCGTGCCGCAGGAGGAGTACCTGCTCGAGCCGGGTGACCTGCTGTATCTGCCGCCTGGTTGGGGCCACGAAGGAGTCGCGCTCGAGCAGTCGTGGACCTATTCGATCGGTTTTCGCGCCCCGCGCCGGGCGGAGCTCGCCGTCGCGTTCCTCGACTACCTGCAGGAGCGCGGATTCGCCGACGAGGCGTATCGCGATCCAGGCTTGCGGACCACGCGCCGGCCTGCGCGCATCGACTCCCGGATGTTGCGTTTCGCAGAAAGCACGCTGCGCGCCATCCGCTGGTCGCACAGGGATGTGCAAGCGTGCCTGGGGTGCTTCCTGACGACGCCCAAGCCACACGTGGTCTTCCGGCGGCCGCGCCGGCCGCGCTCGCGGGCGCGTTTCGTTGCCGACCTGCCGCGCGGCACGGTGCGCCTCGATCCGAGGACCCAATTGCTGTACTGCGGCGAGCGGTTCTTTCTGAACGGCGAGGAAATCATCCCCCGCAAAACGCAGCACACGGCGCTCGCGCAACTCGCCGATCGCCGGCGGCTGGCGGGGGCGACGCTTGCCCGGCGCGGCCTGGGCGATCTACTCTATGGGTGGTACGAGGACGGCTGCCTCGACTTGGAGCGCGCACCATGAGCCCGGCAAGCGACGAGCCCGCGGCACCGCCGCCGCAATACGAGCGGTTCGAAGACGAAGAGACCTTCCAGCAGGCGGTCGACCGCCTGCTCGGGCAATCGGGCCGCGAGCTGCGCATCTTCGATCCAGACCTTTCCGGGCTGCGCGTCAACATGCCCGAACGCATCGCACGCCTGCAGCGGTTCCTGATCGCCAGCCGGACTCGCCGCATCTACATCGCGATCCACGACACCGACTACCTCAGCAAGTATTGCCCCCGCATGCGGGACCTGCTCGCCCGCTACGCCCACGCGATCCAGGTCCAGCAGACCGATGAGGAGATTCGCGAGATCCAGGACGCATTCCTGGTGCTCGACGCGAATCACTACGTGCGGCGCCCGGTGGCGCGGTTCTGGCGCGGAGCGATCGGAATCGGCGACGAGTCCGAGGCGCTCTCGATGCGCGCCCGGTTCTTCGAGATCTGGGCCGCGTCGTACCCGGCGGTCTCGCCGACCACGCTCGGCCTGTAGTTCGGCTGCTGATATACTCCGTTTTCCACCGCGCAAGCGGACGGACCACACAACCACGCGATCAGGGGAGATGAAAATGAATAAGTCACTGCTTTTGGCTGCGGTCGCTGCCGTGGCTCTGGCCGCCTGCGGCCAGGAAAGCTCCAAACCCAAGCCAACGCCGCCGGCGGCTGCCAAGCCGGCGCCCGCGCCCGCTCCGGCCCCGAACATTGCCCCTCCCGAGAAGAAGGACGAGGCCAAGAAGTAATCGCTACAGCTGTTTTGCAACGGCGGCGTTCCGCAAGGACGCCGCCGTTTTCATTTCCGCTTCCGCTAGCGCAGGTCGCGCCAGCCGAAGCCTTCCTCCTGGGTCGCGATGCCGACCCACTCGTGCTCGCAGCCGAGCGCGTGCGCGAGCGCGCTGCGCGCCAGCGCCGGGCGGTTGTTTTGCTGCGACAAGTGCGCCGCGATCACGTGCTGCAGGCGCGAGCGATCGAGCGCGGCGAGAAGCCGCTGCGACGCGTTGTTGTCGAGGTGACCGAACGGGCCCGTAATCCGCTGCTTCAGCCACTTCGGGTAGCCGCCCGCCCAGAGCAGATCGAGATCGTGATTGCATTCCAGCACCAGCGCGTCGATCCCCGAGAGCACGCTCTCGACATGGGCGGTCGAGGCGCCGAGATCGGTCAGCACCCCGAGGCGATGCGC
>Ga0075431_100000778_pt1 | contig 27727 bp, 27 predicted proteins | sample RhiMetdeltSRZDD5_FD_75297 | JGI IMG/M metagenome (GOLD analysis project Ga0075431, IMG submission 75297) | Populus rhizosphere microbial communities from Tennessee, USA - Rhizosphere MetaG P. deltoides SRZDD5 | ecosystem: Host-associated > Plants > Roots > Rhizosphere > Soil | place: USA... | reverse complement strand
AGCTTCAGCACGCCTTCAGGACCCCCGTCCCGGCCTGTGCAATCACCTATGTCAACGCTCACCCGCTCTCGGAGATTGAGCCTCGATTCACGAGCACGGACGTACCACTTGGGGGATTGCAATGTTGAGCCGCATTCATGTTTCCCTTCTGATGCTGGGTTTGATGTGCGGCGGACAGGCGGCCGCCCAAGACATGCCAGCCCGCCATCCAGCCGCTTCGATCGACACCGACGCTCTCACGGCAGAGTCTGATTTCACTGTCTTCATGCACAAGAGCATGCCCGAGGAGGTACGCCGGATCGCGCTGCGCAAGCTCTGGACCCTGATGGAGGCGCCACAAGCCTGCCACGAGCTTTGCTACGAAGCGGAGCCCGCAGCGTCGGCTACCGTGCGTCTGGTGGCCAAAGCTAACTAGCCAGGCAGCTGTGAAGGCCATCCCCGCTGCGCGCGCGAGGGTTTCGGCCGGGTCCGGCCACGGGGCCGAGGTCGCTGACGCGGAAGGCACGCCGCGGTGGAAGGCAAGGGACAGCTCGACGCGAGCTGTCCTGTCGTGCCCGGCCGCGGCAAGATCGACCACGGGGACAGCCATTGCCGATCCCCGCGTCGGCTTGCCGTTCAAACCCGGCCGGACCGGTCGGCCGCTTGCACGGCAGGGGCCAAGTGCGGCGCAGAGGTTGGGGTAGGCGTTGCCGCGAGCGTCAGGCGCCCGCTATCGCCGGCTCCGGCCGCCGCCCTTTGGGCTCAGCGCCTCTTGTGCCCAGCACGGATAACCCCTGTAGACGCCAGAAGGGTCAGCGTGCCTTGCGCGATCGCATTCGACCGCTTCCCGAGAGTAGCGGGGCGCGGAATAGTAATGTCGCTCGGCACTGCGCTTGTATCTGCTGGCGGCGTCCGCAGGCGATGCCACCGTGATGATGCCGCCTGCGAAGATCGCGATGGCCAATAGAGTTCGCATGTCCGACTCCAGGGGGTCGCGTGATCCATGCTGGTGAACGCAATGGGCCACAACCTTCCGTTAATGGCCGCCATAACAACTCCGTGAGCGTGCGCCGCGTTCAGAGCCACCTGCGTGGTCACGCGCCGCGCAGGACGGTCCGGATCACCCCCTTGCATGGGTTTGAGGTCCGGCATCTTGACCAGCACCTTGCGGAGGGGATGACGGCCTCGACAGGGCGGCTATGGGAGTCGAGGTGACGGCCCCGTTTCGGCGTGGGGTCAGACTCCCATCAGGGCACGCTCGCCGGCCGCACTGAAACGCGCCCAAATGATGCCGATCTCGCGCTCTAGACCTAGCCGTTTGCAATTGATCGTAGTCTGGCGTTGATTGTGTTCTCGCATAGGTTGTAATGCTGTTCGAAAAGAGTGAGTCGGACGTTGGCCCGACGGGAGGACTGCGCCATGCGAACCGTTCTTGCTGCTGCACTTGCCCTGGTGGTCGCTACGCCAAGTGTAGCCGAAGCACCAGTCGACTGGCTGACGCGTTTTGCCTTCCTGCATGCCATAGACGCCAAGCGGCTCCCGCCCGGCCCGGAGAGCTGGAAGGCGTTCGCCTGCGTCGCCAAAGCCGCTCGGCCCATCTCTGACCGCTACCCGACGCGGCCCATCAAAGATTGGCCCGTCGAGGCCGAGGCCGACGAGGCAATCGCCCCGTGCAAGGCTGAGATGGATGCCATCCCGCAACATGCCGCGACGATGCAGAACGTTGCCGTTGATCTCATTGCGAAGTTCAGAGCCGATCGCCCGCGCCAGCGGCCGTAGTCCAACCATCCGTATATGGTACGAGGCTGGAGCGCCTGAGTCTTCCGCCGGCCGCTGAGCCGTTGAGCTATTCGCCGGCTATTCAAATATTCGTTGATAAACAGAGCTCTGTTGCCTTCCTGGCACGGCCCTTCCCTGCGCCTAGGCACTGCAGCCTCATTGAGGTTGCGCGTTCCAAGTCCACACGCACAGAATGTAGCAACGCGAATCGATGGGGACCCCCTGCGGGGCCGACCAGATCTGGGACGGCGATGCGACCGGGACCTTTCAGTTCAACGCGCGCTTCGTTGCCACGTACCGAGAGCGGACATGGGCGCGCAGTGACCGTAAAGCGCGTTTGATCTCCACCGGCATGCGCGGGTCGGCGAGCTTCGCCTCGATGACAATTCGGCAGAGGATGTGGGCTTATGAAAAGGTCCGTGGTGGCCGCATGCGCGCTGATCTTGGTCACGCTTTTTGCAGGCGGCGATGCGGCGCAATCTCAGGAGACGGGAATTGCCAAAGTTCGCACTTGGGTAAAGGACGCGATCGGGTTTGTCAGGTCGCCTCGTTGGTGGCGGGAGACGGGAATTGCCAAGATTCATCCCTGGGTCAAGGTCGGCGGCAAGACCTGCATGCTCGACCACTTTCATGACGGCGGCGGCAACGGACATACGCGTGCGCAAGCAGAGCGCGCCGCCATCCGTTCGTGGGCCGAATTCACGGCCTGGGAATACGGCGATCCCTGGGGCCGTTACTCAGTCGCCATCAGCAGGAAGATGACGTGCTCGCAAACGTCAGGCAGCTGGAGTTGCGCCGTGAAGGCGCGTCCCTGCCGCCCGTATTGAGCATGCGTTGCGCTCTCCAAACTGATCGCGCGAGGCGCCGCTATTCCAGCGCCTGCGCCACCCGCTCACGCATGGCCTGATACGTCAGGTCCAGGAGCAGGGGCGTCACCGAGATGTAGCCGGCGTAGATCGCGGCGAGATCGGTGCCCTCGGCGGCGCTGGAGCGGCGGCGCTCGAACGCCAGCCAGTAGTAGGGGTTGCCCCAGGTATCGTGGCGCTCCTCGATCTGCAGCAGGCCCGGATCGCGCCGGCCCTGCACGGTGACCATGATGCCCTCCACGTCGTCGGGCTCGCGGTCCGGGAAGTTCACGTTCATGACGCAGGAGGGCATCCAGTCCATGGCGAGGAGCTTGCGCAGCAGGTCCGGCGCGTGCGCCAGCGCCGTCTGCCAGCGGATGGACTTGCCGCCGCCGAAGCCGAATCCCTGCGACAGGGCGATGGAGCGGATGCCCAGGATGGTGCCCTCGAAGGCGCCGGCGATGGTGCCGGAGTAGGTCACGTCCTCGGCCATGTTGGCGCCGCGGTTGACGCCGGACAGCACCAGGTCGGGCAGCTTGTCCTTGAGGATGTGGCGCACGCCCATGATGACGCTGTCGGTGGGCGTGCCGCGCACCGCGAAGGCGCGCTCGTCGATGCGGCGCAGGCGCAGTGGCTCGCGCATGGAGAGCGAGTGGCTGGCGCCGGACTGGTTGGTCTCCGGCGCCACCACCCAGACATCGTCGGAGAGCTGGCCTGCGATCTCGCGCAGGGCGTGGAGGCCGGGCGCGTCGATGCCGTCGTCGTTGGTGAGGAGGATGCGCATGGGGTCCTTGGGTGTTGCTGCGGACCGACTCTACCCGTGGCCGACGCTGATGTAACCCGCGTGACCGGGCGTCTGGATGTCCGGCAGCCGAGCCCGGCGCCCGTGGCGGATCAGCCCCACGCCGCCGCCGCTTTCGCTTGGGTCCGCGGCTGCCTATGGTGCCGTGCAGACAGGGCCACGACTTGTGGCACTTACCCGGCCCCAGTTGCAACCGCATGAAGCCCGTCACGATCTACACTACCCGCACCTGCGGCTTCTGCCGCATGGCCAAGGCCCTGCTGACCCGCAAGGGCGCGGCCTTCCAGGAGGTCGACGTGACCTTCGATGACGCCCGCCGCGCGGAGATGATCGCCAAGGCCGGCGGCCGCACCACGGTGCCGCAGATCTGGATCGGCGAGCGCCACGTCGGCGGCTGCGACGACCTCTACGAGCTGGATTATGCGGGCGAGCTCGACGCGTTGCTCGGGGCGTAGGGCGGATTGGGCGAAGCCCGTAATCCGCCGATCGCCGGCGCAAACGGCGGATTACGCTTCGCTAATCCGCCCTACGCCGTTACGGCTTCTCGATCCGCTTGCATCCCCCCATGTAGGGCTGAAGCGCCTCGGGGATGGCGACGCTGCCGTCCTCCTGCTGGTAGTTCTCCAGGATGGCGATCAGCGTGCGGCCGACGGCGAGGCCGGAGCCGTTCAGCGTGTGCACGTGGCGGATGTCCTTGGCTCCCTTCGGGCGGTAGCGGGCCTGCATGCGCCGGGCCTGGAAGTCGCCGCAGTTGGAGCACGAGGAGATCTCGCGGTAGGTGTTCTGCCCCGGCAGCCACACCTCGATGTCGTAGGTCTTGCGCGCGGCGAAGCCCATGTCGCCGGTGCTGAGCAGCATCGTGCGGTAGGCCAGGCCCAGGCGCTTCAGGACCTCCTCGGCGCAGGCCGTCATGCGCTCGTGCTCGGCGGCGCTCTCCTCCGACGTGGTGATGGAGACCAGCTCCACCTTGGAGAACTGGTGCTGCCGGATCATGCCGCGCGTATCCTTGCCGGCGGCGCCGGCCTCGGCGCGGAAGCAGGGCGAATAGGCCGTGACGCGGATGGGCAGCTCCGCCTCGTCGCGGATGGACTCGCGGACGAGGTTGGTGAGGGGGACCTCGGCGGTCGGGATGAGCCACCGCGTAGTCTCCACAATCGGCCACATGCCGCTGATTTTGCCCTCGGCCATAACCGGGTGGTCTAGGAACACTTTCCCTTTGCCACCCCCATCGCCGAAATAGGCTCGCTCCAGCTCTTGTTGGCGGTTGCCGCGAAACTTAACGACGATCGTTCCGGGCTTCTGCCCCACAACGACTTCAGCCTCATCGCTGCCGATGATCTCTTCCGTCTTCGTTGGGAATTGATCCTCTTTGAACTTCGGGAGCTGTGCCGTGCCGTACATGACCTCGTCGCGCACCAGATACGGCGGCACGATCTCCGTATACCCGCCAAGCCCGTCCTTCTCAGGCGCCGTGTGCAAGTCGAGCATGAACTGGGCGAGCGCGCGCTCCAGGCGCGCCAGCTGGCCCTTCAGCACTACGAAGCGGGAGCCGGAGAGCTTGGCGGCGGTCTCGAAGTCCATGAGGCCCAGGGCCTCGCCGAGCTCGTAGTGCTCCTTCGGCTTGTTGGTCCAGGCGAGCTTCGGCGGCTTGCCGATGCGGCGCACCTCCTTGTTGTCGTGCTCGTCCTTGCCGACCGGCACCTCGTCGAGCGGCACATTGGGGATGACCGACAGCGCCTCGTGCAGCGCCTTGTCGGCCGCGCGTTGCTCGTCCTCGCCCTTGGCCAGCTCGTCCTTGAGGGCGGCTACCTCGGCCATCAGCGCGGCAGCCTTGGCGTCGTCCTTGGCCGCCTTGGCCTTGCCGATGTCCTTGGACGCCGCGTTGCGCCGGGCCTGCTTCTCCTGCAGGCGCGTGATCACGCCGCGCCTCGCGTCATCCAGCAGAATCAGGTCGCTTGAGAACTTCACGTCGCCACCGGGCGAGATGCCCCGCTTCTTGAGCCCCGCGTCGAAGGCCTCCGCATTCTCCCTGATCCACTTGATGTCGAACATGGGCCTGCGCCTTCCGCGACCGCACCACTGCTGCGAGGTGACCTGGATTCCCGCCTGCGCGGGAATGACGTTGAATGTGTTGCGCCGTCGTATAGAGCGTAGCGGCGCGACGGTCCAGTTGGTGGACCGTAGGGTGCCAATGCCGCGATGAGCGGCATTGCACCGGTGCACCGCTGAGAGAGAGGCAGGATCGGCGCAATACGGGCTGACGCCCTATTGCGCCCTACAACTCAACTCGCCTGCGCCTGCGCGGCGGCCTCGCGGGCCACGCGGGCGCGCTCCACGCGGTCTACGGCCAGGATGGCGCCCTCGTAGAGCAGGATGGTGGGGAGCGCCATGGCGATCATGCTGAACGGATCGGGCGGGGAGAGGACAGCCGCCACAGCGGTGATGGCGACGATGGCATAGCGCCGGAACTGGCGCAGCTGCGCCCCGCCGAGGATGCCGGCCCTGGCCAGCAGGGTCAGCACCACGGGCAGCTGGAACATGATGCCGAAGCCCAGGATCAGCGTCATGATCAGCGACAGGTACTCGCTGACCCTGGCCTGCAGCTGCACCTCGACCGGACCGTCCGTGATCTGCGTCGAGAGGAAGAACTTCATCGCCAGCGGCATGACGATGAAATAGACGACCAGCGCGCCGAGAATGAACAGCAGGAAGGTGGCGACCAGGTAGGGCCGAAACGCCGCCCGCTCGTTCTTGTAGAGACCCGGCGCCACGAACCTGTAGAGCTGATGGGCAATGATCGGGAAGGCCAGAAACACCGCCCCGAACAGCGCCAGCTTGAGCTTGGTGAAGAAGAACTCGTGCGGGCCGGTGAAGATCATCGCCACCTTTTCCCCGCCCTGCGCCCACAGATAGGGCCACACCAGGATGGTGTAGATCCGGGTGGAGAAGAAGAAGCAGACGAAGAAGCCTGCGGCGACGCCCAGGAGCGCGTAGATCAGGCGCTGACGCAACTCGATGAGATGGTCCATCAGAGGCGCCTTCGACGCCTCGATCTCGTCATCACCCTCGGGCTGCGCCGGGTCGGGCCGGTCCTGCATGGCGACCATGGGTTGCGTGCCTCAGGCGCCGGACCGCTCGACCGCGGGTTGCGCGGCCGGCGCGGGCGAGGCTGCCGGTGTGGCAGCGGTCGTTGTGGCGGGCTCGCTCGTCTCGGGAGCGACCGGCGGAGCCGGCTCGGGCGAGGCCGACTCGGCTGCAACAGGCACATCTGCGTCGGAGGGTGGCGGCACCGGCTCGCCCATCTGAACGGCGGGATCGACCTGAGCGGCTGGATCGGCCGCAGGCGCCAGCGGGTTGCTCACCGTGCTGTCCACGCTGCTCTCGACGCTCTGGCGGGCCTCGTCGAAGGTCTGCTCCACCGACCGGCCGGTGGCGTCGAGCGACGCCTCGGTCTCCCGCGCCATCTTCTCCATGTCCTGCTTGAGCTGAGTCAGCTCCGACTCGCGCATGGCCTCGTCGAACTGCGCCCGGAAGTCCCTGGCGTGCCCCCGAATGATGCCCACGTACTTGCCAATCGTGCGCAGCAGCAGGGGGAAGTCCTTCGGGCCGATAACGAGCAGAGCCACGATGGCGAGCAGGAACAGCTTGCTGGAGGTGATATCGAACATCGATCGGTTACCGTCAACGCTTAAAGGCCCTCGCGGCGGATGCCGGGGACCCTGGCAAAGATCGACGACCCCCCGCGTTGGGGCCCGCGTCAATCACCTCGTCAGCCGACCTTGTTAGCCTGCGCCGCCGGCTGGCTCTGCGCGGCCGGTTGTCCGGTGCTGTCGAGGGCCTTGGGCTCGTCCTTCTTGAACGGGTCCGCCGCCGGCGCGGCCGGCTGCTCGTCCTCGCTCATGCCCTTCTTGAAGCTTTTGATGCCCTTGGCCACGTCGCCCATGATCGAGGAGATCTTGCCGCTGCCGCCGAACATCAGAAGCGCGACCGCCAGCAAAATGAGCCAGTGCCAGATGCTGAAGGATCCCATTACCTGTCGCTCCCATTGCCGCAGCCCGGGCTGCCTCGGCCCTTTCTCCAACCCTATCGCAGAACAGGGCCGCCCGGCAAGTTCGCGTGCCCTTCCTATTACTTAGGCCATTCTCTGCGGATTCAAGGATTTTCTCCGCTGTGCCAAGATGTTGCGTCCCATTACGGCGCTGTCGCAGACGGCTCGGGAAACACCAGGACGCTTTCCGGATCGACCGCCAGTCCCACCTCGGCGCCCTGCAGCGGCTCGGCGCCCTCGTGCACGAGCGTGGTAAGCGGGCGCTCGAAGCCCTGGGCGGCAACCTCGAGCACGGCCTGGTCGCCCAGGAACTTCACCCGCAGCACCCGGCCCGGCAGGCCCTGCCCTGCCGGCTGCACCCGGATCGCGCGCCGGCGGATGCACAGCACGGCCCGGTCGCCGTCGGCTAGGTCCGGGACCACGAAGGTGCCAATCGGGGTGCGCAGGGCCGTGCCCTCTACAACCCAGGGGATCTCGTTGATCTCGGAGAACAGGCGGGCCACGAACAGGTCCGCGGGGTTGCGGTAGAGTTCCTGGGCCTTGCCGGCCTGCACCACGCGTCCCCCGTGCATCACGGCGATGCGGTCGCCCATGCGGATGGCCTCGGCCGGGGCATGGGTGACGATCAGGCTGGTGGCGCGCGTCTCGCGCAGCAGGGCCAAGGTCTCCTCCTGCAGGCGCTCGCGCAGCTGGACGTCGAGGCCGGAGAACGGCTCGTCCATCAGCATCACGGCGGGCCGGGGCAGCAGGGCGCGGGCCAGCGCCACGCGCTGCTGCTCGCCGCCGGACAGGGTATGCGGGTAGGCGTCGGCATAGCGCTCCAGGCCGACGCGGGCGAGCGCGGCCAGGGCCTCCCGCGCCGCCAGCTCCCGCCCCAGCGACCTGAGCCCGAAGGCGACGTTGTCGCGGATGCGCAGGTGAGGGAACAGCGCGAAGTCCTGGAACATGAGGCCGACGTTGCGCCGCTCCGGCGGGACGAACCGGTCCGGCCCGGCCACCTCCTGGCCGTTGATGAGCACGCGCCCGCCGGTCGGCTTCTCGATGCCGGAGGCGATGCGGAGCAGCGTGGTCTTGCCGCTGCCCGAGGGGCCCAGCAGGCACACCACCTCGGCGGGCGCGATATCGAGCGAGAAGCCCTGGAGAGCGTCGAACCCGCCGTAGCGCCGCTCGACCCGGTCGAAGGTGAGCCGGGCCGCGATGGTCGCCGCGGCGCGCATGCCCGCGCGGGAGGGCGGCTTACCGGCGACTACGGGCATGGGGCGGCTCGTTTGCGTAGGGTGCGATTGCACCGGCTGCGATTGGCCGCTGCTCCGGCGCTCAACCGGTCGTGGGCGGAGGGCATTTGCAGACTCTGCGTAATGACATGCCATGGGGTCAGACCCTGCGGGTCTGACCCCAGCCGAGACAGCACCAAGTGTACTCGACTTGTCAACTTTGGGGGATCAAGTCTCCCCTTCAGCCCCATCGTCGCCCTCATCGAGCGGCAGCTCGTCGGGCATCAGGGCGGCCGCGTCGGTCGGCTCGGGCACCGTGAAGTCGGGCGGGAGGTTGTTCTGGAGGAGGCCGGAGCCCTTCAGCTCGGCGAGGCCCGGCAGGTCCTTGACGGATTCCAGGCCGAAGTGCACGAGGAACTCCTCGGTGGTGCCGTAGGTGACGGGCCGGCCGGGCGCGCGGCGTCGGCCCCGGGGGCGCACCCAGCCGATCTCCATGAGCGCATCGAGCGTGCCGGTCGACACGGAGACGCCGCGGATCTCCTCGATCTCCGCCCGCGTCACCGGCTGGTGGTAGGCCACGATGGCCAGCGTCTCCAGCGCGGCCTTGGAGAGGCGCCGCTCCTCCACCGCGTTGCGCTCGAGCAGATAGGCAAGATCCTCGGCGGTGCGGAACATCCACTTGTCCGCCACTCTGACGAGATTGACGCCGCGGCTGGCGTAGAAGCCCTTCAGCTCCTCGAGCAGGGCGGCCACGTCGTCGCTCGACTTGAGATGCTGCGATAGGAACGCCTCCGCCATCGGCTCGGAGGCTGCGAACAGCAGGGCCTCCAGGATGCGCAGCTGCTCGCGCCGGTCGGCCGACGGCAGCTGCGCCACGTTGGACGGCAGGCCGCGCCAGCCCTCGTGGGCCAGCACCTCGCTGGGGTCGGGCTGGGCCTCGGCGAGGCCGGGCGCGTGCACGTCCTCCTCCAACCCAGGGTCCTGCGGGACCGCGGTGAGCTTGGGCGGGATCATGCCTTTCCCCTTGGTCTTGTTCTGCTTCTTCGGCAGCGCTTAAGCTCCGACCACTCACTCACGACCACATCTGGGCGGGGGTCAGACCCCGCCCCTGCAATACCGAACGCCAACGCCAACGTTTTGTACGCGGGGTCTGACCCCGTTCTACGTCAGGCGCTGCCAGGCCGCCCCCGGCTCGCGTCTGCGCAGATAGATGGGGGCGAACGGCTCGGCCTGCGAGAGCTCGATCAGGCCATCGCGCGCCATCTCGAGCGTGGCGCCGAACGAGCTCGCCCGTGCCGTGCGGGCAATGTCGGGCACCGCACCGTATTGCTTCAGGAAGCTGTCAAGATGCACCCAGTCGTCGGTGCGCTCTCCGAGCAGCGCCTCCAGCCGGGCACGCGCCTCCTTGATCGACCACACGGTCCGCCGCGGCACCACGTGCACGCGTTTGACGGTGCGCCGGCGCTGCTCGGCATAGGCCTTGAGCAGATCGAAGATCATGGCCGTGTACTTGCGCACACGGATGGTGCGTACGCCCTCGGGCTGGCCGCGGGAGAACACGTCGCGGCCGAGCCGCTTGCGCGTCATCAGCTGTCCCGCGGCGTTGCGCATGGCATCGAGTCGCATCAGCCGGAACGCCAGGCGCGCCGCCAGCTCCTCGCCGGTCGGCTGCTCGTCCGCCTTGCCCTGCTCCTTCGGCAGCAGGAGCCGCGACTTCAGGTAGGCGAGCCAGGCGGCCATCACCAGGTAATCCGCGGCCAGCTCCAGCCGCTGCTTCAGTGCGCGCTCGACGAAGGCCAGATACTGCTCCGTCAGCGCCAGCACCGAGATCCTGGCGATGTCCACCTTCTGGGTGCGGGCCATCACCAGCAGAAGGTCGAGCGGCCCCTCGAAGCCCTCCAGCGTGACGATGAGCGCCTCGTCCGCGTTGGGCATGTCGGCGGGATCCTCCCAGCCCTCGAAGGGCCGACCGGCCGTCTGCGGCCCGGTGCCCGGATCCGAGGTGTCTCGAGTCCCGGTGTTCTGATTCGAAGTGATCATCGTCCCTGTGGCGCCGGTGTGAGTGCGCGCCCCGTGGATAACCTGTGGAGGCCGGACACTACACCGATTCAGGCGTTTACGCGCAATGCCTGGGCAAGGCACTGCTCGGCCTCCGCCGTCTCGAAGGGCTCGCTCTGCTGCAAAATGGCGCGGGCGCGGCGGTAGCGATCGAGCGACGCGCCGCCGAGCACGGGGGCGACGGAGGCGGCCGCCTCGGTGTCGGCCAAGTCGCCGCTGCACACCAGGGCTATGTCGCAACCGGCGGCCAGCACGGCCGCGGCGCGCTCGGCCATGGAGCCCGACAGCGCCTGCATGCCGAGGTCGTCGCTCATGAGCAGGCCGTCGAAGCCGATGTCGCCGCGGATCACCTCGGCAATGACGCGCGGCGAGGTGCTGGCTGGCTGCGTGGGGTCGATGGCCTCGTACACGACATGCGCCGTCATGGCGGCCGGCAGGTCGGCACAGGGGCGGAAGGCGGCGAAATCGGTGCGCTGCAGCTCAGGTCGCGGCGCCGTGACGACGGGTAGCTCCAGGTGGCTGTCGGCCGCAGCGCGGCCGTGGCCGGGCACATGCTTGATGACGGGCAGCACGCCGCCGGCGATATGGCCCTCGGCCACGGCGCGGCCGAGCGCCGCGACCTGCGCCGGGTCGGCGCCATAGGCTCGGTCGCCGATGATGTCGTGGCTGCCCGCGGCCGGCACGTCGAGCACCGGCACGCAGTTGGTGTCGATGCCCGCGGCCCGCAGCTCCGCGGCCGTCAGCTGCGCCGCCAGCCGCGCGGCGCGGCAGGCCTGCGCCGGATGGTCGCGATAGAGCCGCCCGTAGGCCGCAGCGCAGGGCAGTTCGTGCCAGTGCGGGGGTCGCAGCCGTCGGACGCGGCCGCCCTCCTGGTCGATCAGCACGAGGATGTCATCCCCCACTGCGTTGCGTGCGGCATCGCTGAGACGACGCACCTGCCCGGGATCGGCCACGTTGCGCGCGAACAGGATGACCCCGCAGGGGCGCGCCGCCTTGAGCACGGCCGCCTCGGCGGCGGTGAGCGTGAGGCCCTCCAGGGCGGTGATGAACGAGGCCAGCATGGATTTCTCGGCCCTCATTGGATTCTCGACATGCTCGCGGCTCCGCGCAAGCGTTGCCGCGGCTGCGGCCATCAGCAGCCCCCGACGTGTCAGTCTCCCGACGCGACGCGCCATTTACTCCCGTTGTGGTCTCGATGGCGAGCGCCCCGTTGGCGCGACGCTTCTGGCAGCAGCAAAGCCCTTGGCTCGGGTACGCCCGGGGGGCAGCTGGAGGCCTCTCGAAGCCGGCAGGCTCCGGCTCAGTATTCCTTGACCCAGCATCCGGAGTAGCCGGCGCTCTTGAGCTGCGCGCACACGCCAGATGCGGAGTTCTTGGAGCCCGGCGGCCCCACGACCAGACGATACTGCGTGCCAAGCCCCCGGTCGCTCAGGTCGGCCTCCTGCACGTCGGGCGTCTTATCCTCGAGCACGTTCGTGTATTTCTGCTGCATGTCAGCAAATTTCTTCAACGCATCCATGGACGTTTTCTCGGTAAACAGCACCGCCACATAGCCAAGCCCGGAGCTTGCCGGCTTCGGCGCGGGGAGCTTGGGGGTCACCGCCGCGGTCTGCACGGGGAGCGACCGTTTCAGGGGAGGCGGGGCTGCAGGCGCGTCCTCGTCCGGCTCCGCGGCAGGCTGCGGGCGGCTGCCGATCGTGACCCGGCTCGGTGGCGCCGGTGGGGCCGCCCGCGCCGCAGGTTGCTGTTGGGCGGGCGGAGGTGGCGCGGCAGCCGGAGCCTGTGCCGCGGGCAGGGCGGGCGGCCGGTAAAGCGTGATACCTGGAACAGCGGCAGGCGCAGGCTCGGGCGCCGCCGCGCCGGGGTTGATGGGAATGGCCTTGACCACGCGCGGGCCGAGATTCTCCGCCGGAGGCTCATCTGCCGAGGCCGCCGGGTCAGCCGCGGCCTGCTGCTCCTCGGACCCGCGCACCGGCGGCCTCCGCTCGGCGCCTGCGAACTCCTTGCCGCCGCGGTAATCAGGCTTGGCCTTGACGTTGGGGTCGGCCTTGACAACGGGCACGCGGCCCTGGTGCGGCGCAATGAAAGAGCGGTAGCCATAGGCAAGAACCCCGCCCACGCCAATGGCACCGACCAGCGCCACCGCGATCAGGATCCAGCGTTTGCCGCGGCGCGGCTCCTCATCCTCGTAGTAGTCATCGCCGTACTCGGGCTCAGGCTCGCCGTAGCCCTGCTGCTGGGGATGCGGGGTTGCCTGCTGGAACGGCCCTGGATCGGTGGGCGCGTAGTTCTGATAGGCCAGCTCGTATCCGCGCGGATCAGGCTGCGGCTGGCCCCACTGCTGCTGGGCCGGCATGAGCTGCTGGCCGCCATAGCCGTAGGCCGGCTCCGGATCCGGCGGGGGAAAATGGTAGCCCTGCTGCATGGGCTGTGGCTGCATGGGCTGTGGCTGCATGGACTGGGGAAGCTGCGCGGGATCGCCATAGCCGTGCTGCTGCGGGGGCCATTGCCCAACCTGCGGCCCCCCCGGCGCACCGTAAGGGTCGTCTCCAGGCCGTCGCCGTAGAGCCGCCCCCGATGGTCCATAGGGACCGTTCGTTCGAGCCATGCCGTACCCCTACGTTGCCGCCTGCCCGTCTGCCGAGTCGCAGACTACCTCATCTCAGAGGGCGCAAGCACACCCAAAAGGTTCAGGCCCGTGGCCAACACCTGGGCGTTGGCCTGGACCAGGGCAAGGCGTGCTGCGGTAAGCGTCCCGTTGGCAGGTTGGATAAAGCGCAAATGTGGCGAATCGTTGCCTCTGGCATACTGTCCATGGAAAAAAGACGCCAGATCATAGAGATAGAATGCCAGGCGGTGCGGCTCATGGGCGCGGGCGGCGCCCTCCAGGACGGTCGGGAAGGCTGCCAGCCGCTTCATGAGATCGATCTCGCCGGGGTCGCTCAGGAGGGCGAGATCCGCGGCCAGCACATCCTGTGAATTCTCGCTCAGTGTGGGGAAGACCTCCTGGGCATTGCGGAAGATGGACTTGGCCCGTGCGTGCCCGTACTGCACGTAAAACACGGGATTGTCCTTCGACTGCTCCCGCACCTTGGCGAGGTCGAAGTCGAGCGCTGCGTCGTTCTTGCGGTAGAGCATCATGAACCGGACGGGATCCCGGCCCACCTCGTCCACCACCTCGCGAAGGGTCACGAAGGTGCCGGCCCGCTTCGACATGCGCACCGGCTCGCCCGCCCGGAACAGCCTGACCAGCTGGCACACCTTGATGTCGAGATCGACCTTGCCGTCGGAGAGCGCCGCCACCGTGGCCTTCACCCGCGCGAGGTAGCCGGCGTGGTCGGCCCCGAACACATTGATGAGGTGCTTAAAGCCGCGCGCGACCTTGTTGTGGTGATAGGCCATGTCGGCCGCGAAATAGGTGTAGCTGCCGTCTGACTTGAGCAGCGCCCGGTCCACGTCGTCGCCGAAATCGGTGGACCTGAAGAGCGTCTGCTCCCTGTCCTCCCAGTCGCCGTCGTCGTGGCCCTTGGGCTTCTCCAGCCGGCCCTCGTAGACGAGGCCCTTCTGGCGCAGCTCGTCGATGGTGACCTTGATCTCGTCCTCCCCCGCCGTCAGCGACCGTTCCGAGAAGAACACGTCGTGCCTGACGTTGAGGGCGGCGAGGTCCTCCTTGATCACCGCCAGCATGGCGGCAATCGCCGCCTCGCGCACGACCGGCAGCCACCGCTCCTCGGGGAAGTTCAGCAGCGTATGCCCGTGCTCCGTGGCCAGCGCCGCGCCGACCGGCTTCAGATAGTCGCCCGGATAGAGCCCGGCCGGGATCTCGCCGATGTCCTCGCCCAGCGCCTCGCGGTAGCGCAGGAAGGCGGAGCGGGCCAGCATGTCCACCTGGGCGCCCGCATCGTTGATGTAGTACTCGCGCGTCACGTCATAGCCGACGAAGGCGAGCAGGTTCGCCAGCGCATCGCCGAACACCGCGCCGCGGCAGTGGCCCACGTGCATGGGGCCCGTCGGATTGGCCGAGACGTACTCGACGTTGACGCGCTCGCTGCGGCCGAGATCGACCCGGCCGTAGGCGGCGCCCTGCTTGAGGATCGCGGCTACCACGGCCTGCCAGAAGCTCGGCGCAAAGCGCATGTTGAGGAAGCCCGCACCGGCCACCTCCGCCGTCTCGATGTCCGGCTGGGCCTTGAGCTTCTCCGCCAGCTTCTCGGCGATGTCGCGCGGCTTCATCCTGGCCTGCTTGGCCAGTACCATGGCGGCATTGCTGGCAAGGTCGCCGTGCGCCTCCTCGCGGGGAAGCAGCACCTCGACCTTGGCGAGATCGAGCCCCTCCGGCAGGCCGCCCGCGCGCTGCAGGGCCTCCAGTGCCGAGACGATCCGTGCGTGTACCAGGGCGTGGACGTTCATTGAGAAAACCCGCGTGAAATCGTGAGATCGCGAAGTCGTGAGATGGTGGCAATCGACTTCGCGATTTCACGATTTCACGACCTCACGACGCGTGGGGGCTAACGCAATTCCGGGGTAGCGTCAAACAAACGCTGGTGCTCCTTGATGGCGAAGCGGTCGGTCATGCCGGCCACGAAATCGGCCACCACGGCGGCGCGCTCCTGCTCGCTGCCGCTCGCCTCGGCGGCCGCGAGCCACGACGCGGGCATGGCCCCCGGCTCGGCCATGTAGCGCCCGAACAGGTCGCGCACGACCGCCTCGGCGCCGGCGACCACGCGCATCACCCGGGGATGCCGATAGACATGGGCGAACAGGAACCGCTGCAGCCCTTCGATCTCGGCCTGCCGCTGCGAGGAGAGGGCCACGACCGCCCGGCCGGCCTCGCGCACGCCCTGCAGGCTCTGCCGGTCCAGGGCCGCCAGGCACCTGCGCGACTCGCGCACCGCGTCGTCGATCAGGTCGGTGATGACCCGCCGGTGCACCTCGTAGATGGCGCGCTGCCGCTCGCCGCCCCGGCCGGGCGCCGCGCGCACGTACTGCCCCGCCAGGGGCACGTCGCGCAGGTCATCGATGGCGATGAACCCGGCGCGCAGCCCGTCGTCGATGTCGTGGCTGTTGTAGGCGATGTCGTCGGCGATCGCCGCCGCCTGCGCCTCCGCCGGCCCGAACCGTTCCAGATGCAGCCGCCCGGCGAGGCCTGCCGCCGCGATGGCCCGGCGCAGCACCTCGTGGCCCACGGAGCCCTCGTCGGGCACCGGACCGTTGTGCTTGGCGAGGCCCTCCAGCGTCTCCAGGGTCAGGTTGAGACCGTCGAACCCGGCGTACTTGCGCTCCAGTCGGGTCACCACCTTCAGACTCTGGGCGTTGTGGTCGAACCCGCCGTGGGGCGCCATCGCCTCCGCCAGCGCCCGCTCCCCGGCATGGCCGAACGGCGGATGCCCGAGGTCGTGGGCCAGAGCCAGCGCCTCCGCCAGGTCCTCATCCAGTGCCAGCATGCGGGCGATGGCGCGCGCGATCTGCGCCACCTCCAGGCTGTGCGTGAGGCGGGTGCGGTAGTGGTCACCCTCGTGGAACAGGAACACCTGGGTCTTGTAGGTGAGCCGCCGGAAGGCGGTGGCATGGATGATCCGGTCGCGGTCGCGCTGATAGGGCGTGCGCATGGCGCAGCCGGGCTCCGGGTGCAGCCGCCCGGCGCTCTGGCCGGCCTGGGCGGCGTAGGGCGCCACGTGGCGCGCCGGCCCTGTGTCGCGAGGTTCAGTATCGCGACGGGGAGCCGGCGCCGCCTGCCGGCCCGGCGCCGGAGCGGGCTCAGTCATGCTGGAACCTGGTTTGACAGGATCGGCCATCGCCCTATCTATTAAGGATGCGGACGCGAATCGCGAAACCGTCTTGTGAATAAACGGCTGCATAACAAGACCTCAGCGGGATGTCACATGAGTGAAGCCGCCATCACCGTCTCCGACCGCGCCGCGCGTCGCATCACCCAGATCGCGGCCGGCGATCCGGCCACGCCGATGCTGCGCGTCAGCGTCGAGGGCGGCGGCTGCTCGGGCTTCCAGTACAGGTTCGACCTGGTGGCCGACCGCGCCGATGACGACCTCGTGATCGAGAAGGCCGGTGCGCGGGTGCTGGTGGACCCGGTCTCGCTGGGCCTTCTCACCGGCTCGGAGATCGATTTCGTCGAGGACCTGATGGGCGCCGCGTTCCGGGTGACGAACCCCAATGCCACGGCATCGTGTGGGTGCGGGACGAGCTTTTCGATCTGATTTTGTGAGATGGTGAGGAGTGAGACGGTGTGTATTGCTTGATTGGATATCACTTTTGCTGACGTTCTATTTTGGTGGGATTGAGTGTCCGGTCGAGAGTTCATCTGCTCAGCATCGAAGATGAAGGTGCTCCGCGGGTATCCACCGGAGCTCATCATCTACCACCCACCGTCTCCCCGAGGTGGGCGGGAGGCCATTTCGATGTTCAAGATTGTGCACACCGGCCCTGGCCGAGATGCCGTGCGCATCGAGTCGGATGCCCGACTGACGCCGGAGGAATTCAAACGCATCGCCTGCGATCTCGCCCGTCCGATCGTGCGTGCCCGCAAGGTGGGCTTCGTCGCGGCCCGGCTGGCGCAGGCGGACGAGACGGTCGAGACCCGGTGGAACGGTGCGGAGACGACCAACACCGCCCACGAGGGCGACTGGATCGTCACCAATCTCTCACCGGAGCAGCAGGCCCAGCGCGATCGCGACGGTCAGGTGAATGCCTACGTGATCCAGGCCGAACGGTTCCCCGATCTGTACGAGCCCGCGGGCGCGGAGAACGAACTCGGGGTCGTGTACCGCGCCAAGGGCCTGGTGCAGGCCATCCGGCTGCCCGGCGGCTTCGACATCGTGGCGCCGTGGGGCGACCGCCAGCGGTCGCCGGTTGGCTACCTCGTATGTAACGGCAGCGACGTCTACGGCAACCACGCGGAAACGTTCGCAGCAACCTACCGGATGATCCAGGGTTAGCTCTGGCCCGTCTTACTCTCGGCTTTTTGCCACCACCTGCAGCGTGGCCTCTGCCGCGATGAAATAGCGTGGATCGTCGAGAAGGCGAGAGCAGGGAATACGCCACATTGGGCTTGCATGGCGGCCCGGCCGGGGCCAAGAAGCATCCATGAAAATCGCCACCTGGAATATCAACGGCGTGAGATCCCGGCTCGACGGGGCGCTCGCCTGGCTCAGGGAGACGGGGCCCGACGTGGCCTGCTTCCAGGAGATCAAGTGCACCGACGAGGCGTTCCCCGCCGAGGCCTTCGAGGCGCTGGGCTACAACGTTGCCGTGCACGGCCAGAAGGGCTTCAACGGCGTCGCGATCCTGTCCAAGCGCCCCCTTGACGAGGTGGCCGTGAAGGGCCTGCCGGGCGACGAGGCCGACACCCACTCGCGCTACATCGAGGCCGTGGTGCCGCGCCCGGAGTCGCACAATGGCGGTGTGGTGCGCATCGCCAACCTCTATCTGCCCAACGGCAACCCCATCGGCACCGACAAGTTCGCCTACAAGCTCGCCTGGATGCGGCGTCTGCAGGAGCATGTGGCAGGTCTGCTGCAGCTGGAGGAGCCGCTCTTCATCGTTGGCGACTTCAACGTCATCCCCGAGCCAGTCGATGCGAAGAATCCGCAAGCCTGGGCGAACGACGCGCTGTTCCAGCCCGAGACCCGGGCCGCGTTCCGCTCGCTCGTCAACCTCGGCCTCACCGACGCGGTGCGAGCCTGTCACCCGGAGCCAGGCGTCTACACCTTCTGGGACTACCAGGCCGGCGCCTGGCAGAAGGACCATGGCATCCGCATCGACCACGTCCTGATGTCGCCGCAGGCCACCGACCGCCTCCAGGGCGCCGGCATCGACAAGTTCACCCGCAGCTGGGAGAAACCCTCCGACCACGTGCCGGTGTGGGTTGAGCTGGCGGCGGCGTAGGTTGGCGTAGGTTGGGTCGAGCGGTAGCGAAGACCCAACGCTTGGAAGGCTCTACGGCTCGAATGCGTTGGGTCCGCGGCGCGTCAGCGAAGTCGTACCCTGATGCGAATCAACTGTCTCGCGCGCTGCCGCGATTGAGCCGGGCGAGAGGGATTTCCATGTGGCATCGTGCTCCCTCCGGAGCAAGCACGTGGTCGATGGTCCCGCCGAGTTCATAAGGGACAAGTTCTCGAACCACCTGCATGCCGTAGCCGGATCTGCTCGGAGGTACGACTGAGGGTCCGCTGGTCTCTCGCCACGTGAGAATCAGCCGATCGCTCGCGCTGCCGTTGAGAGGCACGCGCCAATTGATCGATACCCGCCCCGAAGAGACGGAAAGCGCCCCGTGCTTTGCAGCGTTCGTGACCAGCTCGTGAAGCACCATGCCAATTGTCTGGCCAGCCTCTGCACTCAGCACCACTTCAGGACCACCAATCTCCGTATTGGAGCCTGTCGTGTAAGGCGCCAATTCCCGTCCCACCAATTCCGCCAGCGGTATGCCCAACCATCGCCTGTGGCTCAGAAGCTCATGTGTCGACCCCATCGAGCGAATGCGACCATCCAGCGCAGATACGAACTGCTCCATCGAACTGCTCGCTTGCATGGTGTGGGCGGCGATGGCCTGGACGGTCGCGAGCACGTTCTTCACGCGATGGTCGAGTTCGGCAAGCAGCTTGCATTGCTGGTCCTCCACCCGTTTCCGCTCGGTAATGTCAATGCTGACGCCGATGACGCGGTCCGCGCGTCCTTCGCCGTCGTAGGAACTGGAGCAGCGCGTCTCGACCCACCGCATCTCGCCGCCAGGACGAATGATACGGTACTCCAAGCCATATTCGCGGCGGCGCGCGCGGAACGCCTCGCTGCGGAGCTGTTCCACCCGCCCTAGGTCGTCCAGGTGCACACCCGCCAGGCATGCGCCGCGTGCTATCTCGGTAGTCCCCTCGGGGAAGCCGTGAATGGCGACATAGCCCTCGGAGATCTGCATGATCTCCGTGTCGGTGTCATACGAAAAGCTGCCAACGCGAGCCGCCTTTCCCGCCAACGCCAGTTGAATGTTGCGTTCAGCCAGGGCGGCGAGTTCCGACTCCAATTGCCTCTGGGTCTCGCGCAATGCTTCCTCGGCCCTCCTCCGCTCCAAACTGAAGCCGAGCTGGCGAGCGATCGTAAGAGAAAGTGCTAGCTCCGCGTCGCTAAACACGTGGCGACCGTCATAGTACGTCATGAACTTGCCGATGAGCGCGTTGTTCGCAACGAGCGGGAAGAACGCAAGAGCCTCAATCTGTTCTGCCTTGATGGTCTCTTTTAGAGAGTCCGGGAAGTTCCCTGCCTGGATATCCTGGATGCAAACCGGCTGGGGGTCTTTGACATCCCGCGTCCAGGGGCAGTGACCTTCAAGGGTGCGGCGATAGCCATCCGACAAGCCGCGCCAGGCGGCAAAGCGCATGATGCCGGCATCATCGAGCAGCAGGATAGAGGCTCGGCCGCAGCCGAGCGCGCGGGTAATGATATCCAGAGCGGCTTCGTAGACGTCGTGCCGAGTTTCGGCGCGGTACAATCTTTCGGTGAACCGGTAGAGCTCCTCGGCAACGCGCGTGGCCGCGCCGCTCCCATCCGCCGCTTGCATGCCCCTGATGGGGCGCCTTTCCCTAAGCGCAACGGTCGTAGGGTAATGTGCCTCAATCGACTCTGGAGACAGACCGCTGCCCTCACCCAAGTTGCTGGGTCGTGTCTTCCGCCTGGCTGACGTCGCATTCATTGGCAGTGCCACGGCCTCCTGCTTGGTGCCGCCTTTGCGGCGCCGCAGTACTGAGACGCACCTGACCTGGTGGAGAGCAACGAACGTCGTCCGTCCCCCCTCCCTCGCCAGCTCGCTCGTGCCCAATTCTTGAATGCTTTTCCCCGTTTCGGGGGTGACTGGTCTGTTGGCGCTTGGCGGGGCAACGAGGAGCGCAAGAATATTTCTCATGCCGGATTGCTGCGCTTGCGTCGAGAGTTCGGCACTCGGCTGGGTTAACGCTGGTCAGTCGCGAATGCAGCCATTCCTGCAGGCAGCGGCAAAAGCAGGATCGGTCGGCGAGCATCGATGGGCCGCAGGACTTTCAACACCAACGCCTCGACGCGTCTGATCTGCGCTTCGCGCGAATCCGATGTCCTTGCTAGCGAAGGTGCAGGTCGCCTGACTCACCGAGGTGCGGCAGACCGCATCCGCATCGCCTCGATGGCCAGCACCACCTCGGGTCCGCATTGGTCGTCCACCGGCGGTCCGCCGATCGAGCCTCCCTCGTCTCTGACGCGACGCCGAAGGGCCTGGCAGCCCTCCGGGCTCAATGGCAGGAAATTGTCGACCTGCTTGAGCGCGTAGGCGAGCGGACCATCCCCCTGCAGGAGCGCGGAGAGGATGAGCCGCGCGGCCTCCTCCGCATCCGGTGGCACGCCGTCGCCGCTATCGTAGCTCATGCCCAGATAGAACCTGCCCGCGGCATCATCCTTGGCCGCTGCCAATGCGAACCAGCGGGTCGCCTCCGAGCGGTCCTGGGGAACGCCGGCGCCATCCGAGTAGGACATGCCGAGTCTGGTCATCGCGGGGGCGTATCCTTTCTCGGCAGCCTTCCGGTACCAGCGCACGGCTTCCACCTCATCCAGTGGCACGCCTCGGCCCTCCACGTACATGTCGGCGAGGGTGGTCATGGCGAAGACCGACCCGCTTTCCGCGGACTGCCGGAACCAGGCGGCGCCCCGTCGATACCAGCGCTCCGCCTCGGCCTGGTCCTTGGCCACGCCACGGCCGTCCTCGTACATCAGGCCCAAGCTGTGCATGGCGGCTCCATGACCCTTCTCGGCAGCCCGTATGAACCATCGCACCGCCTCGGCCTCGTCCTTGGGAACGCCATCGCCGTTGGCATACGCACGACCCAGATCGTCCATGGAGCGTGCATCGCCCTTGTCGGCCGCCAGCCGGAACCAGCGCGCTGCCTCGGCCTTGTCGATGGCGACACCGCGGCCCTCGCCATATCTGAAACCCAGGTTGTTCATGGCCGGCGCGTATCCCTGATCCGACGCCTGCCGATAGAGGCGGACGGCGTCAGCGTCGCGCTTGGCCACGCCATAGGCCCTGCCGAGCTGGAAGGTGAGCCGCGGGCTACCCGGCTCGTGGGCGACGGCAGCTTCGCAGGCCGGGATTGCGCGCGCGTGATCGAGGTCTTCGCCCTCGACGCCGGGAGCTGTCGCCGCGGCATCGTAGGGACTGGCAGCGAGGCGGTCGCAGTCGGCTATGGCCGGAATTGCGGTCGCCTCGTGCTGTGGAGGCTGAGCGAGGGCGACAGACGCCGACATGACCAGAATCGGCAGGATCGCTGCTCGTGGCATGACGGAGCCTCATAGCACCACGGGAGCGCCCCCGCTCCGCGCACTCACGTATACGTCCGCTCGTCGGCGATGACCTTGCCGTCGTTGGGGAGGGAGCCGGGGGCGACGAGTTCCACCTCGCCCTTGAGCTTGGTGATGGCCTGCAGGGTCTCGCCCAGACTGGCCTTCAGCCCCGCATCGTCCGCGGCCTCTGCGCGCAGCGTCATGACATCCTGCTCGCCGGAGCGGCCGACGACCAGGCGCACGCGGCCGACGCCGGCGTGGCGCTTGGCCACCTCGGCCACCTGCTCGGGATGCACGAACATGCCCTTGACCTTGGTGGTCTGGTCGGCGCGCCCCAGCCAGCCCTTGATGCGCATGTTGGTGCGCCCGCATGGGGAGACGCCCGGCAGCACCGCGGAGAGGTCGCCGGTGGCGAAGCGGATCAGCGGATAGTCGCGGTTGAAGGAGGTGACGACCACCTCGCCCACCTCGCCTGGCGGCACCGGATCGCCGGTGCCGGGGCGCACGATCTCCACGATCACGCCCTCGTCCACGATCATGCCGTCGAGCGCCGGGCTCTCGTAGGCGATGATGCCGAGGTCGGCCGTTGCATAGGTCTGGAAGGTGGCGACGCCGCGCTGCCTGTATTCGGCCCTGAGCGAGGGAAACAGCGCGCCGCCGCTGACGACCGCCTTCTTGAACGAGGTGGCGTCCTTGCCGGCATCGCGCGCCTTGTCGAGCAGGATCTTCAGATAGTCGGGCACGCCCACGTAGACCGAGGGCTTGAGCGCCTGGATCGCCTCGATCTGCTGCTCGGTGTTGCCGGGGCCGGCGGCGATCACGGCACAGCCGAGCGCACGGGCGCCCGCGTCGAGGAGCCAGCCGCCGGGAGTGAGATGATACGCGAAGGTGTTGTGTACGATGTCGCCCCGGCGGACGCCCGCCGCGTAGAGGGCGCGCGCCGAGCGCCACCAGTCGTCCCCGCGGCCCTCGGGCTCGAAGATCGGGCCGGGGGACATGAAGACCCGGGCAACATCCGCCACCGGGGTGGTGGCAAAACCGCCGAACGGCGGCCGGCGCGCTTGGAGAGTATGCAGTGCGGATTTGCGCAGCAGGGGAAGGCGGGCGAGCGCCTCGCGTGAACTCACCGCAGCCGGCTCGACCCCCTTGAGATAGTCCGCCCATCCGGGCGCCGCGGCCGTAGCGTTGCGGATCAGGTCGGGGAGCAGGTTGAACTGCGCCAGCTCGCGCTGCTCAGGGTCGCGCGTCTCCAGCTGGTCAAAGTATGGCGCCTCGGCCATGCGTCATTCTCCGTGATGCAGCCCGCGCTGGCGAACGGGCGCCGGGGCTCGATATGCCTTCTTGCCGAAGGGCACCGCATCGTCAACCGCCGCTGGCACGGGCGAGGCCATCCGCGATCGCGCCCTTGAGCGCCTTGAAGCCGCCTTTCAGCCCTGCAGCGGCGATGCCATGGCCGTGGTAGCCCAGTGCCGCATTGCCCACTTTTGACCAGCGCGCATAGCGCGTCAGCGATATCGTGGCCTCGAAGGCGGGCTCGATACGGAGCATGAGGAAGTGCGTTCCCTTGATGGACCTTTCCGAAACCCCCGTGATTGCGGTCCAGGGAATCCAGTCCCGCGATATGCGTACATCCCGTACGCCCTGAGGGCCAACGGTCACGATTGCGCCGCGCGTCATGGCCTGGGCCACCATGGTCATGATGGCTACCGGGGAGAGGATCAGGCACATCCAGCCGGCCAGCCATCCCTTGCTTCCGGGTTGAATGATGTCGAAATAACCGAACGCCGCCGCGCCGCCCAGGAGACCAAAAGCAACACTCATCGCCATCAGTGCGAGCGTTCGCAGCGGTGACGCCGTAAGCGCCACCTCGGGCCAGGCCACTGCCTGCCTATTGGGGTTGTGCGCCCACGCCATGGTCTCCCCCGGGCCTGTGGCGGCGACCTAGGCCAGCCAGCGCTTGCGCCGCTTGTAGGACTTCACATCGCGGAAGCTCCTGCGGTTGCCGCCGCCGATGCCGAGGTAGAACTCGGCCACGTCCTCGTTCTCGCGCAGCGCCTGGGCGGCGCCGTCCATGACGATGCGGCCGTTCTCCAGGATGTAGCCGTAGGTGGCATACTTGAGAGCCATGTGGGTGTTCTGCTCGGCCAGCAGCACCGACACGCCCTGCTCGATGTTGAGCCGCTGCACGATCTCGAAGATCTCCTCCACCAGCTGCGGTGCGAGGCCCATGGACGGCTCGTCGAGCAGGACCATCCGCGGCCGGGACATGAGCGCGCGGCCGATGGCGCACATCTGCTGCTCGCCGCCCGAGATGTAGCCCGCCTGCGACGTGCGGCGCTCCTTCAGCCGCGGGAAGTAGCCGTAGACCATCTCCAGGTCGGCGGCCACGGCGCCGCGGCCGTCCTTGCGGGTGAAGGCGCCGGTCAGCAGGTTCTCCTCCACCGTGAGGTGGCCGAAGCAGTGCCGGCCCTCCATCACCTGGATGCAGCCGCGGCGCACGAGGTCGTTGGGCGTGAGACCGTCGACGCGCTCGCCGGCGAAGTCGATCGCGCCCTTGGTGACCTCTCCGCGTTCGGAGCGGATCAGATTGGAGATGGCCTTCAGCGTGGTGGACTTGCCGGCGCCGTTGGCCCCGAGCAGCGCGACGATGCCGCCGGGCCGAACCTCCAGCGAGACGCCCTTGAGCACCAGGATGACGTGGTCGTAGATGACCTCGATGTTCTTGACGGCAAGGATTGGGCTCGCCGTCTCGGGCTTCGGGGCGGTGGCGGCTTGAGACATGCGGCTCTCTGCATTCCGACGAATTTGCGAATGGCGAATGGCCAATGGCGAATGGTTGATGACGAAGGGTTTGAACCCATGCGCCACTCCCCATTCGCCATTCGCCTATGCTCAGCTCTCCTTCGAGCAGTCGCGCGGGGTGATCTTCTTCTCCGCGGCGTAGGCGGCCGAGACCTCCTTCACCAGCGGCTCCGTCACCTCCTGGTTGGCGGTGTACCAGTCGGAGATGATCTTCCAGGCTTTGCCGTCCCACTGCATGACGCGGCCGTCGCGGGCACCTTCATGGTCGGCGCAGGTGATCTTCACCGGCCGCATCAGCTCCTCGAAGCCGAGGGCCTTCAGGCGGTCGCCGGTGAGGTTGAGGTTCTCGAAGCCCCAGCGCACCTCCTCGCCCTTCAGCGGCTTTTTGCCGAACTTGCCCTGCGCAGTGCGCACCGCCTCGACGCCGAGCACGGCGTTGACGAGACCGCGGTTGTAGAGCACCTCGCCCACCTTATCCCACTCGGTGATGCCCTTGCCCTTGTCGTAGAGGTGCTTCTTGATGTCGGCATGCACCGCGCCCTTCTGCGCGCCGTGCTGCAGCATGAGCGCCTTGTAGCCCGCGGCGTCGGGGCCCGCCGGCGTCACATCGGGCTCGGCGCCCGACCACCATACGCCGATCATCTTGTCGCGCGGGTAGGCGACGGCGGCTGCCTCCTTCACGGCCACGCCGTTCATGACGCCCCAGCCCCAGAGCAGCACGTAGTCGGGCCGATTCTGGCGGATCGAGAGCCATTGCGACTTCTGCTCCACGCCCGGATGGGTGACAGGGATCGGCGTGAAGTCGAAGCCATGCTTCTTGGCCAGCGCCTGCAGGGTCGGGATCGGCTCCTTGCCGTAGGGGCTGTCGTGATAGACGAGGCTGATCTTCTTGCCCTTGAGCTTATCGGCGCCTCCCAGCTCCTTGGCGGCGTGCTGGATGGCGATGTCGGCCGCGGACCAGTAGGTGCCGAGCAGCGGGAAGTTCCACGTGAACACCGAGCCGTTCTTGGAGTCGGCACGGCCGTAGCCCATGGTGATGATGGGGATGTGGTCGGCCAGCGTCTTCTCGGTCAGCGCGAAGGTGATACCGGTGGACAGCGGGTTGAAGAACGCCGCGCCAGTGGGGCCTTTGCCCTTCAGGCGCTCGTAGCACTCCACGCCCTTGTCGGTGGCATAGCCGGTCTCGCACTCCTCGAACTGGATCTTGACACCGTTGATGCCGCCATCGCGCTCGTTGACCAGGTTGTAGTAGTCCACCACGCCGTTGGCGTAGGGCACGCCGTTCACGGCATAGGCACCCGTCCGGTACGACAGGATGGGGATGAATTGCTCGTTCTGCTGCGCCCACACCGGCACGGCGAGGGCCGCCAGGCCGGCGGCGGCGGCCGCAAGAGCAAGTAGCCTTCGGGTCATGTTCGTTTTCCTCCTTCGACTGCGAGTCTTCGTTCTAAAAGGGCAGTAGGGGATAGGGAGTGGGGAGTAGGGGCCGCGTCCGGTCGCTCCCAATACTAGCTCACCATTCCCTACTCCCTGCTCCCTACTCCCCACTTCCTAGTACGGAAACGGCCAGAGCCTCAGTTTCTCCTTGGCGATGGCCCAGAGACGGGCAAAGCCGTGCGGCTCCTTGACCAGAAGATAGCAGATCAGCGAGCCGAAGATGATGAACTCCAGATGTGCGATGGTCTCGGTCGAGATCGGCACGCCGAGCTGGGCGGGAACGAGGTTAAGCATGATCGGCACGATCAGGATGAAGGCCGCGCCCAGGAAGGAGCCGAGGATCGAGCCGAGCCCGCCGATGATGACCATGAACAGCAGCTGCAGGGAGCGGTTGAAGTCGAACGCCAGCGGCTCCCAGGCGCCGAGATAGACGAACGCCCACAGGGCGCCGGCTACCCCCACCATGAACGACGACACGGCGAACGCGGTGAGCTTGGCGTAGAACGGGCGGATGCCCATCAGCTCCGCGGCGATGTCCATGTCGCGGATGGCCATCCACTGCCGCCCCAGATTGCCGCGCACCAGGTTCTTGGCCAGGAGTGCGAACGCGACCACGAACACGAGGCAGAGGAGGTAGCGCTCGATCGAGCTCTGCACGACGAAGCCGAAGAAGTTGAGCTCGGGCGCGGATACGGAGCCTGAGGGCGCGTAATTGGTGAACCACTTCACGCGCAGGAACGCCCAGTCGAAGAAGAACTGGGCGGCGAGCGTCGCGACCGCCAGATAGAGCCCCTTGATCCTGAGGCTCGGCATGCCGAACAGGGTACCACCCACGGCAGCCGCGAGGCCTCCGAGCAGGATCGAGGGCAGAACCGGCAATGGCGGAATGGCAATCTGGGTGCCCAGCCAGTCGAGCGGGATGTGCACGCCGGTGGCGAACTTGTAGGCGCCGTAGGCGCCGATGGCCATGAAGGCACCGCTGCCGAGCGAGATCTGACCGCAGTAGCCTACCAGGATGTTCACGCCGATGGCGGCGAGCGACAGGATCAGGAACGGAATGACGAGGGCGCGCAGCACGTAGGCGCTGTCGAGCGGCCAGATCTGCCACGCGCTGAAGAGCGGCACGCCCAGGAACGCCACGACGAGCAGGGCGGCCAGCGCGATGCGATCCTGGCGGATCGGGAACATCGCCATGTCCGCCGAGTAGGTGGTCTTGAACTGGCCGGCTTCGCGGTAGAGCATTTTGTCACGCTCCGCGTGAAGGCAGTAGGCAGTAGGCAGTAGGCAGTAGGCGGGCGCATGCGGCAGACCGACTGGCAGTGAAATCCGTCTTGTGACGCGGGGTCATTCTTTCTCGTTCCTACTGCCTACTGCCTATTGCCTATTGCCTATTGCCTATTGCCTTCACTAAACCCGCTCGATGATGCGCTCGCCGAACAGGCCCTGGGGCCGG
>Ga0075431_100000774_pt1 | contig 27749 bp, 29 predicted proteins | sample RhiMetdeltSRZDD5_FD_75297 | JGI IMG/M metagenome (GOLD analysis project Ga0075431, IMG submission 75297) | Populus rhizosphere microbial communities from Tennessee, USA - Rhizosphere MetaG P. deltoides SRZDD5 | ecosystem: Host-associated > Plants > Roots > Rhizosphere > Soil | place: USA... | reverse complement strand
CCTAGGGTGACCTTAAGCTCACTCAGTTTCCAAACTTGGCCCGTATGTCTTGAGGTAATCACATGATAGCCGCCATTCGTCTCGTTGCTCTGAGCACCCTGTCGGCACTGTGCCTGATGGTGCCGGCGCGCGCCCAAACCGAATATTCGATCCAGAATCTGCTCGAGAGCGGTTGGGACATTGCCGGCTACGTCGGCACGTTCGACAACCGCTCGACGATCCTGCTCTTCCGCCACAAGGAGAAAAGCTTCCTGGTCCAGTGCTCGACTCTGCACGATGTCACGCGGAAACCGCGGCTGGTGACAAACTGCTACGAGCTGCGATAGTTGGAGCCCCAATCAAAAAAACGGGTCGGCATTAAACTTGGATCATGTCGTGATCTTCGGAGAACGGCATTTGCGACGGATCCTGACTTTGTATTCGCTGTATTACAACGAGACGCGCACGCACCTGGGGTTGGGCAAGGACGCACCGCTACGACGAGCCGTCCAACGATCCGGGACCAGCGTCAGCACACCAATCTTGTCCGGTTTGCACCATCGGTATGCGCCGATATGATTTTCGGGAATGACAGGTAGTCCGCCCTGAGCTAGCCCTGGGCCGAGAGCCAGATGCTCCAGGTTTGGGCGTGATGAGGAAGTTTGGGTTCAGCGGCGCGTGCGGTCTCGATGCTGGGCTGCGCGTCATGACGCACGAACACAACGGCGAGGAACCAAGCAGCGATCAATCCGACAAATGCCATAAGGCCAAGAAGGTCTTGCACGATCATCCCCCAGTTTGATGAAAAATCGTTCGGCGCTCCAATTGGTCGGGAGCGGGCTCTGGCGATGGCTACGACTTTCTCCTTCGCTGTCGGGGCAAATGGTAACTCCGTTGCGTTTCGCGCATTTGCGATCGGCTTTGTATTGTCCGTTTCGGCACCACTGAGCGTCTGATCTATACCTACCGTGCCGCTCTCATTTCCAAGCTACCTGCCCCGACGTGCGGCGGAGCAGGCTCAATTTGCAAGAGCTGCGGTTCTCCGAACCCGGGAGACATTCCTGCTGTCGACGTCGAAGGAAACTTGGTCCGCGATGCGCCGCACCGTCAATGTCGTGAGCCGCGTATTCTCGCCATAACCGCCCATCGAAATCGTTTGGCTCTGGCCATCGGCAAGGCTGCCGACAACCCGCATCGGAGGGCCCGCTGCGTCGACGCCCGGCGCGATCGTGATCACGATCTCGCAGGTTTCTTCCATGGCCGTGTAGTGGATGTTCGCATACCAATCCGCCAATGCGGTCGTCTTGGCCTGCCCGACGGTCAAAGTGTCGGCCTGGGCAGCGGTCAGCGGAGCAGCAGCCAAGGCCAGAACAAGCGCGAGTTTCTTCCACATTCCTGATCTTCCTTGCATTTCACCCTCCCGCGCCGTGTTTTCACCGACAGCGCTCGACGCATCCGGGATGGAAGTGTCGGGGGCAATGAGTAACTCCGTTATGTTTCGCTCTTATTTCGTTTGCGTTCGATTTTGTTTCGTTTGGTTTCGGGACAGCGGCTTACTTGCTTAGGCAAGCCACGGGCGCCTGACGAGCGATGGAGGGTACGGGCCGGACCAGAATATGGGCGACTTGCACGCTCGAGGTTGGTGCGGGGTAAAACGGGGTATCCGAACTCGAGCGGACGGAGGGCGAAATGACTGCCATTAGGCGAATGTACGTGTTGGATCAGAGCCTTACGCCTCCTGCGTTGTTGACGGACTATGCTCTGCCGGTGCGTAAGGTGCAGGGTACGCCGGTGGACAGTCGAGGCAGCGATTGCGGCGGCGCAGGCCGAGATCAATGCAGCGCAGCGTGATGCGCAGCCAACCGCCCAGATCGGCGGCCGTTACACGCGATACCACTTAAATCGGCACCGCTACCTGGCCCAAGTCTTCCTCCGCCTCGCGGCGCACCGCCGCACTCGCCGGGTTTTTCATCTTGAGCCAATCCGGTGAGCGGACGGAACGGTAAGGCGAGTCCTTGCGCTTCGAGACGATGCCTTCGGCGCGGCGCGGCGGGGGCGATCGTGCGAATGAACCGCTGCGACGCATCTGAAATCTTCGTCCCGTCACGGATCGAGCGAAGCGAGATAGGCGACGATCGCCAGCATGTCGTCCTGTTCGAGATTGGTCACCACCTGGGCCATCAGCGGGCTCCACTCCCCCGTTCGCGCCCCGTGACGGAAGTCATAGAGCTGTCGAAACATATAGCTCGGCGAGCGGCCGGCGATGCTCGGCAACGGTCCAAGTCCCTTGAGGTCTGGTCCATGGCATGGGCCGCATTGCAGCGTCTTTCCTGCCCCGCCTTTGGTCACCAGCGCCTCGCCCTTCGCGAGGCTGCCGACCGGAACGTAGGCGGTGAAGGTCGAGCGCGGATCGCGGCTCTCGAACCGGTGCAGGTCATCGGGAATCTCGAGGATGCGCTGGCCCAGCGGCTCGCGTTCACCACCTTCCGCGACTGCCCACAGCAGCCCTGCGACGTAGGTTTTGGGCGCCGTGTCGCTCTCCACCACCTTGATGCGCTTGCGCGGCTGCAAGGCGGAGAAGTAGGCCGCCGCAGCTTCCACCTCCTCGTCGGTGATCGGCTTTGACAAGGCGATCATCAGGGTGGGTGGCGTGCGGCCGGGGACAGCGGTCCCGCGCGCACCGCTCTTATATTCAGCCATCTGTTGAATGATGTAGCTCTTCGGGAGGCCGGCGAGGTCCGAGTTTTCGGGACCGCCCGGCCCGTCGGCGCGGTGACAGTAGCCGCATGCGAAGACGTCTGGCTTGCGGCCGTTAGCTACGATGCCGGGCAGCGGCCGATGATCACCCGGGTGCCAGACCGGTGCAATGAACCTGTCCCTAAGCTGGCTCCAGGTATAACCCGCGGTGCTGTCGGGCACGCGCATGGCCCTACCATCGTCGACCGGCGGCTTATAATTCGGATTGTTCTCCGGATAGGCCCACCGCGGCGGAGCCTCGGCGGCCAGGGCTGCGGCGGCCAGCAACGACACACAAATCATGGAGGCAAGGGAAGCTGTTGCAATTTTCATGGGTGCCCCCGTGCTACGGTCCAGGTACCAAGCGGCGCAAATCCTCGTGGTGGGGACTTCGGCCGGGCGCCACCTTGGCACTGCGCAACTCTATGAGATTCATCGGTAGAAAAATACTAATAAGGCCCCGCGTAAGTAGAGATATCGAGGTATTTTATGAATTTAGTACCCAGCATTTACTGCCGCCTTTCTGTGCCGGTAATAGAGCCAGGCTATGAACAATGAAAATGGCTGCCCTTGCGGGTCATTCAGCGATCGATCTCGTCGAAGAGGGGCCAACCAAAAGTCGGCCGCACGAATGAGGCACAGTCGAGCTTGCTCCGTCGTTGTGACAACTTCGAGCGAATTCAGCGCCGCGTCGACTTCGGACACCAGCGTGGCGGGAGAGGTGCCACCCGTACGCCCCGAATCGCGTTGAGCCGCCACGCGCTTCGCGAGGTCAGGCGTCGGCATGCGCTGATGGATCAGTTCGCCGCGGGACTGGAGCAGCGCGCGCACGAGCGCGTCGCTCACCGGCATTTCCCCACGTTCGGCGAGAACCAGCGTGGCTCGAGTCGCTTCAGGGGCGCCCTCGGCGGACTCGTCCCTGCGCACGACGCAAAATAGCAATCGCATCGGCGTCTGGTCGGTGACCCCGAAGCGAGAGATCCTCGCGCGGAGGAGGTCGGCTAGCGCAGCATCGAATCGCCGCAACAGGTCTGTTGTTCAAGCGCGGCGCAGCGAAATTTGGCGATTCATGTTCTTGTAGAGAAGATAACGGGCAGGACCAGGGCCACCAGCATAGAAAGCCTGCGGACAAAACGCCCGCATCCAGATGAAGTCACCAGCTTGAACCTCGTGCCATACATCATTCAATAGATACATGCCTTTGCCCTGCAACATGTAGAGGCCATGCTCCATGATATGTGTTTCGATAGCGGAAATGGTTGCACCCGGTCCGAAGCTGACAATGTTCATGTGCATGTCGTACGCCATGTCGTCGACCGGAATGAGATTCGTCGTCCATTTCTGATCGCTCGTGCGGTTCATCACGATGGGCACGTCTTGTTCGCGGTTGACGATAGCCTTTGGGGTTAGGTCGCCGGCGGCAGGCTCGAATAACTTGCGGATCCAAAGAAACTTCAGTGTGTGCTGCGCAGCGTTACGCACTGACCAATCCACGTCAGGGGGAATGAACGCAAATCCTCCCTGACCCAGCTGATGCTCGGCCTTTTCGATTGTCACGGCCAAATCGCCTTCAAGAACGAACAGGAAGCTCTCGACACCCGATTCCGGCTCAGGCCGGTCGCACGCGCCCCCTGCGTCTAGATAGATCAGATACTGGGCAAATGCGGTAGCGAACCCCATGGCCGGCGCCGCTAGTATCCAGCACCGCGTTCGCTGCCAACCGGGCAGGTTGCTGCGAATATTGTCGGTCACGGAGGATGCCGGGATTATCGCATACTCGGGCCGGACGACCGCCCGGCTTGTGATCATCGCGGTTTGGGGTGGGACAATGCCTTCGGGTGCGAAGTAGCTAGCTTGAGTAACCACGCGCAGTCCTTTCAATGCTTGCGATGGATCAGGCGGCCATGTCCAGGATCCGCCGTGATCTTTCCGTCCGAAAACACGATCTTGCCGCGCACAACCGCCTGAGTGACCGCGCCCTTGAATTTATGTCCCACGTAAGGACTCATTTTGTGCCGATAAAACAGATCGTCTGCCGAAAGCGTCCACTCGCGATCCGCATCCACTACCGTGAAATCCGCGTCCGAACCAGGCAACAGAGCCCCCTTTTGCGGATAGACTCCAAAGATACGCGCTGGATTTGACGACATCAGCCGGGCAACTAACTCCCAAGGCATGCCGCGTTGATGAACGCCCGCGGTAATCACGGCAGGTAGCATCGATTGGAGACCCATGACACCGCCGCCGCCTTCCCAGACGTTGTTCAAACCCAGCTCGTAACGCTGCGGTGGGAACGGTGAATGATCCGAGCTGATCACGTCGACGTCGCCGCGCAAGACTGAAGCCCACAGAGCTTCAACGTCGTTCGCCGACCTAATTGGCGGAGCCGCGCGCAGCCGCGGCCCAACTTCGACGTAATCCTCGACGTCAAAGAAAAGGTAGTGCGAGCAGGTCTCGCCAGCGATCCGGAAGCCTTCCTGGCGGGCGCGTTTCACGACATCAACCGCCGCAGCAACACTGATATGGCAGATGTAGAGTCTTGCCCCGGTGGCCTTCGCCCAGAAGATTGCGCGCGAGATCGCCTCGATCTCCTGTTCGGGAGGTCGCGAGTCGTTCCAAGCCTTGCGGTCAATGCGGCCCTCCGACTTGAGCTTGTCGCGCAGGAACGAGGTGACGAACTCGTTCTCCGCGTGAACTCCCAGCATGTTGTCGAAAGCAGCTATCTTCTTGAGCCCAGCATACATCAGGTCGTCGTCGATCCGCGGAAAATCGGCGACGGTCCGCATGAAGGCCTTGAAAGCAACGACCCCCTCGTCGTTGAGCTCTTCAAGCTTGTCGAGATTGTTGTCGATGAGGCCGCCCCAAAACGCATAGTCGATGATCGACTGACCTTCTGCCATCGCACGCTTTTTCGTGATCGTTGCGCGATCGGTCGTCGGTGGAAGATCATTGAGAGGCATGTCGAAAATGGTTGTGACGCCGCCCGCGGCCGCCGCCATACTGCCGGTCCGATAGCCCTCAAAGTCACGCCCCGGCTCGCTGAAATGCGTGTGGGCATCAATGATTCCGGGGAGCAGAACCTTGCCCGCGAGATCAATCGTCTGCTCCGCGTCGATCGACAAGTCCCCGTGTACCATGTGGCTGATCTTCCCATCGCTTGCCGCGATGCCACCACGGAAGGTGCCGCTTTCAGTTACGATTGTGCCGTTCCGCAGATAAAGATCGGCCTTCATGCGACTGCTCGCTTCAACCGGCAACTAGGAAACACGCGCCTTGCACCCGCGTCCGACCGTCATCGGTATTTGCAATGATCCAGTTCGCGTTGGGCACACGTGCTATTCTGCTGCATGCGATCTTTGGATTATTCATGCTTCGGCCTACATTCTTGATTGCTCGATCTGCGGCTTCCAACGCAACAGGCGTGCCTCGATCTGGCGCAGCGCTGCGAACAAGATGAATCCGACGATTCCAATCAGCGCCGCCCCGTAAAACATTCTATCGACACGAAACTGCCAGCGCGCTTCCTGGATGCGAAATCCCATTCCCGAATCCGCCGCGATCAGTTCCGCCGCGACGAGGACGAAGAACGACATCCCCATTCCCAGGCGTAGGCCCGTGATAATCTCAGGCAGCGCGGCCGGGAGTGTGATTGTGTGAAAGATCTGTGGCCGCGACGCGCCCATCGATTGCGCCGCCCGGACCAGGATCGGATCCGTGTACCGCACGCCCTGGTAGGTATTCACGTAGATGATGAAGAAGGAGGAGAAAGCGATCATCAGAATTTTCGAGAGCTCGCCCAGCCCGAACCAGATGATGAAGATCGGCAAGAAGGCCAGTGGTGGAATCGGCCGGATCAGATCGAGGATCGGGTCGATGATCGCTCCGAAGGTGCGGAAGGAGGCGCACAGGCAGCCTAGCAACACGCCAGCGACCGCCGCAATCAGGAAGCCGAGCAACGAACGAAACAGGCTCACTGCGACATCGGTGACCAAATAACTCCGCAATTCGTAGCCTGCGACCGCGATGTCGATCGGGCTTGGGAACAGCGCGGGAATGATGAATTGCACCCGCTCGTTGATCAGTGCGCAAACGAGCCACAGGCCGATGAAGCCCGCAATGGAGAGGTATCTCATGACGCTCCGCCCTATGGCTTCAATCTCAAGGCCGCTTGCGCCAGAGAGGAAAGGCGCAAGCGGAGGGCGATGAGCAAGTCCGGGAACGTCTATTCACTTGACGCAAGCCGGGCAGGCCGCCTTGAGCGGCTCCGCCACGAACACGTCCTTCGCGGTCACCGGCCCCTTCAGTTCCTTGGCGTTGAGCAGGTAGGCTGCGATACCGTCGAACTCCTTGGCCCACGCATCGTCAATGGTAACTGTGTAAGTGACTTCGGTCATGATCTTCTGGACAACGTCGTCGGGGATGTTCATCTCCTTGGTGATGATCTCGCCGGCCTCTTTCTTGTTTGCATTCGTCCATTCGGCGGCGGCGCGCAGACCTTTGAGCATCGCCTCGACGGTCTTCGGATTCTTACCAACGAAGTCACGCAAGGCAAAAACAGCGGCGTATTGTCCGTCCAGCCGACCGCCGGGTTGGCCCGGCATATATGACCTTTGTGCTGACGCCAGCACGGTGCCGCCATCCTGTGCCGCGAACGTCACATAGGGCTCCCAAGTTAGGATCGCGTCGACATCCCCCTTCTTGTAGGCGAGCAGGATGTCCTGCGGCAGCATGTTGACGAGTTGAATCGTCGAGCTATCGCAGCCGTATTCCTTACACATTCGATCGAGCAATGAGAGCATGACACCGATCTTGGTTATTCCGAGCTTCTTGCCGTTGAGATCCTTCGGGGTCTTGATCGAGCTTGAACTCCTGACTACCAGCTGTTGCGTATCGGTCTGATCGGTTGCTTGTGCGAGAACGACAGCCGGTAGCCCGTTCGCCTTCATCTGCATTGGATTCACCCAGGACGCGATCCCCACGAGAATCGTTCCCCCGACCATGCCGGCGGGGATCTCCGATCCAGAGCTTACGAACCTGACCTCGACGTCTAGTCCCTCCTTCGTGAAGAACCCCTTCTTCGCCGCAATCAGCGGCAGCCCACCTTGCTGGCTGTCACGCGAGGTCCAAATCGCGAAGCTTTTCATCTCGACTTGGGCCGTTGCCGGGGTGGTTGCGGCCCAAACGAGAGCGATCACGCCAAGCATGCTGGTGGTCGGCTTTCCTCCCATCAACTTCGTCAATGCACGCATGTTTCGCACCTCTCTCCTGGCTGGTGATGCTTTCAACGCCCCTGGGTGTTTGCGCCGACGCCCGGCAGCTCTCCGCTCTGGCGCAGCGCTTCGGCGATTTCGCCTTTGAGCAGGTCCGTAATGACGATTTTGTAGTCGATGAATCTTCGATCAGTTTCGACGCGTGGCCGAGCCATGTCAACCTTGATGCATTCCTTTATACGGCCGGGCCGCGACGTCATAACGACGACTCGGTCAGACAGTAGTAGCGCCTCGTCAATGTTGTGCGTGATGAACAAGATCGTTGTCTTGGTCTCGTCCCAAATTCGTACAAGCTCGTCCTGCAGAAAGCGCCGTGTCTGCGCATCGAGCGCGGCGAAAGGCTCATCCATCAGAAGCATTTTTGGTTTACAGGCGAGAGCTCGCGCGATGGCCACGCGCTGCTTCATTCCGCCGGACAAGTCCTTTGGAAAGAAGTGCGCAAAATTCTCAAGCCCAATCAAATTGAGATAATGAGCGACACGCTGTTGGCGTTCCGGTTTCGCTAGTCGCTGGATGCGCAAGCCATATTCGATGTTGCGATAAACTGTCATCCAAGGAAACAGCGCGTGCTCCTGAAAGACCATCCCTCGGTCAGCGCCGGGACCTGTGATCGGCACATCGTCGAGGTAAAGCTCGCCGCGGCTTGGCACGAGAAATCCGGCAGTTATGTTCAAAAAGGTCGATTTCCCGCACCCACTGGGCCCCACGATGGTGACAAACTCGCTTTCGCCCACGTCGAGCGAGATATCTTGGAGCGCAAGAACGGGTTGCCCCTCCGTTTCGAACTCGCGCCAGACAGATCTCGCGCTGAGGCCACTCGTCACGACACCGCCTCGGTCCGAGTGCTTGCGAGAGGTGCCGACCGCGTCGCGAGCTCGAAAACGTCAGCCACGTCGTCGAGCGCGCCATAATCTCGGAAGGAAGCCAGTATCTGGAGTGACTTGCTCGCACCTATCACCGGCTCTGCGAGCTTGACGAACTTCTCTTCCAGCGCACTTTCGTGCATCCGCGGGACGCCGAGACCCGATGTCAGATCGGTTTTCTGCCGCCAAGTCTCGCCGCGATCCGTCATCACGGAAATCTCCGCCTCGAGGTGGCGCAACTCCCTGTCGGGCATGATTTCAATCGCGGAGATTAGCGCCGATACCGCGGGCGCGACGATGATGGGTTCGTCGAACGCAGTCATAGGCAGAATGCCGAACACGAGCGCGTAAGCCAAACAGTACCGAAGCGAGAATTTCGCCTCGTAGCCCGAATTGAACCCGCGTTCGCCGACCAACGCGTAGGCGGTCGTGCTCTGCCGAACCCGCATCGATATGATAGGGCCTTCAACGGTGGCGCGGAGCTTAAGTGCGGCCTCGATGACGGGATGGCACTCCATGCAGCATGGGAAAGTTTTGAAGTTATTGAATTCGATGACCCAATCCGCCCCTATCTTCAGCGGCGAGCAAAAGCCGGAGGAGGAGGCTTTGGCAAAACCTGCGGGGTGTGCGAATGTATCCGCGCCACCCGAGATTCCGGCCTCCGCCCAAATGGCGGCAAGAACGCCGTTGAGCGCGGCCTTCCCGAAATGGAGAGGCTTCGCCATCGAGCCGAACGTCGCTTTCACGCCCGCGGCTTGAGTGCCGGCCAGGTTCATGGCCACCGCCCAACGCGATGGATCGAGCCTCAGCAGCTTAGCCAGTGATGCGGCTGCGCCGAAGCATCCGAGAGTCGCCGACGGGTGCCAGCCCTCGGCCCCATGCGCAGGCGCCATGGCGCGCCCGATCGCCGACTGAACCTCATAGCCAACGAGAAAAGCCGTCAGGAAATCCACCCCAGCGACGCGGCGCGTGCCTGCCATGGTTACGAGAGCTGGCAGAATTGCCGCGGCGGCGTGGGTCTGGCTCAGGAGGTTGGTCTCATCGAGATCGTGCACCTGTGCTGCGCAGCCATTGATTACAAGCGCGTCGGACATCGAAACACGTCGCTGCTCGGCGATCAGGCGATACGGCGAACCGGTCATGCTTGGCGCGAGAGCACCGAGCGTCCTGATCAGCGGATGCATGGAGCCTGCGATTGCTGCGCCGAAAGTGTCGAGAACGACGTAACGCGCATGTCGCATCACCGCAGCCGGAATATCTCCCGGCTGCAATGCCGCCGCCCAGCGACTGAGCTCTTGCAACGCGGTGTTCGGACCGGCCATGGGCGTCCGCAGTCCAGATTGTTCAAAAACGCTCCCATAATTTTCGAAAGAATACTAGTGAATTGCCAAACAAGCTGCGCCTTGGGTAGCTTTCAGCATTGGACACGAGCGGCAGCACGCCGACAGAATCGAGAGGTAGCCGGGCAAAGCCGGCGCCAATACCAGATCGGCAGCCTGGCTAACTTTTCACTGCCACGATATGAATGATGGTCACCCGCTCTCCCCGACGAGATCAAGGTCGGCCTAATGCGTGGCCCGGCTAGTTGGCGGCGAGGGCGTCGAGGCTGAGATCCGATCGCTCCAGGGTAACGCAGATGCTCGACGGATTGTCGGCTCCGCTTGAGCGATCAAATGCTTTTGTTTGGACCGCCCTGGCGGTCGCGGTCGTGCTGACATTGCAGATCGGACCTTTCCTCGGTTGGGGCGGGAACGAAATCCACTATTTCGATTTGGGATTGCGATCGGTCCGTCCCGAGCAATTCGGTCCAAATCACGCCGCCTTCGACCATAGCGTGGCCCGCTTTGGCAGTTTCGCCATTATTGGCGGCATGGTCGATTTCTTCGGTTATGACATTGCGTTGATCATCCTGCGACTCGTCGCGATTGTCGCCTGCGCAATTGCGTTCGCTTATCTGGCGCGGTGCTTGAAACTGTCGCGGGCCGAGACCCTCGCTACCCTAATGCTGTTCATCCTGGTTGGGCAAAGCTATTTCGCCGGCGAATGGCTGTTCGCTGGCGTTGAGGGCAAGGTCTTCGCCTATGCCGCGATCTTCGTATCGATCGGCTTGGCGTGGCGTGGCAAAGATTTGGCCGCCGTCGGCGTCGCCGCCCTCGCCACCTATCTTCATTTCCTGGTTGGCGGCTTCTGGGCTGGCGCCGTGATCGGGCTCATCGGACTGAAGACCGGAAACGTCCTTCGCATGGGCGGCGCGCTCCTAGTGTACACGATGCTCTGTCTGCCGATTCTTGCGATCCTGTTCTATGAGTGGTTCCTTGCGCCAATGCCGGACATCTCGGACCTGGATTTGACCATCAACCAAATCTATTCGGCGTTTCGCAATCCCCATCATGTCGCTCCTTTCTCGACCGGCCAGCTACGTGCATGGTTGCCGGGCCTCAGTTGGATGGCAGCGGCGACGTGCTTGATGGCGATTCTGGCGCGGCAGGAACATTGCGAGCGCCGTGTGCTCGCGCGTTGGCTGCTCGCTATGTATGCCTATTTGATACTGTCGTTCGTACTGTCCTATTTCGATCGCCACACGTATCTGCTCGGACCGCTCATCCTGTTTCGTCCCAACTCCTTGATTTTGCTGCTCACGATAATGCTCGGCGCGCTTTGGCTGCGCCAAGCGCTTAAGGGGGATGGTGATCGCACGCTGGCAATCATCGCGCTGGCAGTCGGGATCGGATTTGCCGTGCCACGCGCAGCGTCGCTTGCCGATACCCTGATGTCGCCCCAACTTCCTCTTGCACGAATACTGAAGCCAAACGAACGGGAGCTTATTGCCTGGCTGCGAGGCAATACTCCGCCTGAGGCGACCGTGGTGATCGAACCTACAGCGCTAACTGATTGGGCGGTACCCGGGCTAGCCTTTGAACGGCTTATCGAGCGCCCGACGCTCGTCAGCTTCAAGTTTGTTCCTACACAGAAGGCCGATATTGCCCGCTGGTATCGCCTGGTGCGCTGGCGCAAGGCGGTCTTCGAAGGCGACTGCGGCAGAACCTCGGAACACCCAGCCGACTATCTGGTCACTTTGAACGCAGCCACCCTGACACGGGCGGCGGTTTGCGGCGACATAGTCTGGACAAACGGTACCTACGGCGTTGTTCGGATTGCTCGACAGGTTTCCGATCACGTTCGAACTAGGGGCCCTCCGTAGCGGAGTGAGAGAGGGTTTTGCAAAATGATGCTTGTTCAGAGGACCGCCCATGCCAACGGTTGCTGAAGCTGCTGCGTGCAGTAGAATATTGATGACAGCGCACGATTGTGCATGGCGTGCCGTTTCATCAGCGCAAGTGGCGAAGGAAAAATGAAGATCGGACGCGGCACGGTGCTCCGATTGACGAATCGGGCGCTCGATTGCGCCCTTCCTCGTCGCGGAATTTCCGAGTGGCTATCCGATATAGGCTGCCTTGGCGCCGTTGCGTGCATGTTGGTTCTGACGACGGCAACGATTGGCGCTTCTGCTGCAGACCAGAGACGGGTCCTCTTGTTGCACGCATTTGGGCATGCCTACTCGCCGTGGAGCGACATGGCAGCAAGCTTTCGTACAGAGCTCGTCAAGAACTCCGCTGAACCGATCAATCTCTTTGAAGTCTCGCTTGACACGGCAAGGATTCAGAATCCTCAAGACGACGGACCGTTCGTTGAATATATTCGCGCGCTTCTTTCTGGACACAAGGTCGATCTGATCGTGCCGGTGGGTGCCCCGGCGACATTCTTCATGCAACGTTACCGGTCAGAGCTGTTTTCCACCACGCCGATGCTGATCGTTGGAGCCGATGCGCGCCGCGTTCCCAGAGCCGTTCTTGCAGAGAATGAAACAGCTGTTCTGACTGACCTTGATCTTCACGCTTGGCTTGAGAATGTTCTGCGCCTGCGGCCCGAAACGACAGACGTGGCACTCGTCATCGGCAATTCGCCCATTGAACAGTTTTGGGCCTCGGAACTTCGCCGTGCTTTTCAGCCGCTCGCCAGTCGGGTGAATATTACCTGGCTCAATGAGTTGACCTTTGGCGAAATGCTGAGCCGCGCCGCCGCCATGCCGCCGCGATCCGCCATTCTGTGGTGCACGGTTTCCGAAGACGGAGCGGGCGCTCCCTACTCGCAGGATCGCGCGCTCGACAAGTTGCGCGAAGTCGCAACCGCGCCCATTTCGGCATAGCCGACTATCAGCTGGGCCGAGGTATCATCGGCGGTCCGCTGCTGCAAACCCAGGCACTCGGCCAGGAGGCGGCGACCGTCGCGCTTCGCATTCTTTCGGGCGAACCGGCAGGCCGCATCAACGCTCCGCCCGTGGTTTTCGGGCCACCGATGTACGACTGGCGGGAACTACGGAGGTGGAACATCAGCGAAGCCCTGCTGCCGCCCGGCAGCATCGTTCAGTATCGTGAGTCGTCCGTATGGGAGCAATATCGCTGGTATATCGTGGCCGTCGCGACAGCGCTGCTCGCGCAGACCGTTCTCATCGCCTATGTGCTTTTTCAAAGTCGCAGGCGGCGGGCGGCCGAGACCTCGCTCAAAGAGAGCGAGGAGCGCATGACGTTCACGGCGGCGTCTGCAAATGTCGGACTGTGGCAATTCGATCGGAAGACGAACGAGTTGTGGACGACCGAGCATTGCCGTGCGCTCTTCGGATTGAGCAAGGACGTTCCCCTCACGCGCGAGACGTTTCTCGCAGCGATCCATCCGGAGGATCGCGCGAGCGCGATTGCCTCGCTCCGAGATGCGTCCGACCAGCCGGCCATCCAAGATGTGCGCATTGTCCTTCCGGACCAGGATATGCGCTGGGTTCGCATCCGCGCCCGTTCGCATGCCGGTGATCGCGGAGCGCCGGGCCAGTTGAGCGGAATTTTTGCCGATATCACCGAGCAGAAAGCCGCTGAATCCGAGGCCGCATTGCAACGCGAGGAAGTCGCGCATCTGATGCGCGTTTCGGTAATTGGGGAACTTTCCGGCGCTATTGCGCACGAGATCAACCAGCCGCTCACGGCGATCCAGTCGAACGCTGAATCGGGATTGGACCTGCTTGCGGAGGCTTCGCCGAACCTTGTCGAAGTTCGCGACGTCCTTGAGGACATTGCGCACGACAACCGTCGGGCCAGCGAGGTCATTCAGCGGCTCCGTAGCCTGCTGAAGAAGGGAGAGAGAAAAGCCGAATCGGTCGATGTCAACGATCTCGTCAATACAACGTTGGCGTTACTCAACAGTGAACTCATCGGTCGCCGGATCAACGTGCAACTCGATCTGTCAAGCGTGTTGCCGCCGACGTCGGGGGATCCGGTACAATTGCAGCAGGTTCTCCTGAACCTATTCATGAACGCCATGGATGCGATGGCTTCGACCCCACCCGGACAGCGCCTCCTCACGGTTTCCACGCGCGCTCCGCGAAACGGCGCCGTCGAGGTGCTCGTAAAGGACCGCGGACCCGGCATCCCTCCGGTTGAGGAAGGCCGACCATTCGAGCCGTTCTATACGACCAAGGCCCACGGCCTCGGTCTTGGTTTGACGATCTGTTCGACGATCGTCCAGGCACATGGCGGAAACCTTACCCTGCTGAACGGCGATGACGGCGGAGCCGTCGCTGGGTTCACGCTGCCGGTTCAGGAAGAGCTCATCGCCGCCAGGTGACGGACAAGATGTTCACGGTCTTTCTAGTCGATGACGATGCAAGAGTGATCAAGGCGCTGTCACGACTTATGAGCCTGAAGGGCTACCAGGTTCGCGCATACACGTCGCCACAGGAATTCCTGAGCAACCACGACGCTGCGGTTCCCGGCTGCGCGGTATTGGACGTTTCCATGCCAGGCCTCAATGGCCTCGACTTGCAGCAGGCGCTGACCGCCGGGGGCCCTCCTCGGCCGGTCATTTTCATCACCGGGAAGGGCGATATTCCTACCAGTGTGCGCGCCATGAGGGCGGGCGCCATCGATTTCCTGACCAAACCGGTCAGCAACCATGACTTGTTGGCGGCCATAGCGCGTGCCGAAGAGCAGGACGTGAAGGCTCGCAATCGTCGCGCCGAGCTGGCCTCGATCGAGGCGAAGATTGCGACCTTGACCCCGCGGGAACGGGAAGTGCTGACGCACGTCGTCGCCGGGCGGCTTAACAAGCAGATTGCCTTCGATCTTGGAACGGTTGAGAAGACCATAAAAGTCCACCGCGGAGCGATAATGAAGAAGCTCGGCTTGCGTACGATCGCGGATCTCGTGCGCTTGGCGGAAAAAGCCGGTCTCTAAAAGCAGGCATGGCCGTGTCGAAGTACTGGCCCAAGGTCCAGGTCGACAATTGAGCCCGCTGCGGCCACAATTTTTGTTCATGCTGGAAGCTTCACGTTGGATCGCCATTGTTGACGATGACCCGTCCGTCCTGAAAGCCCTGCGACGGTCGCTGCGCGTTCGCGCCCTTCAATCGCGGACGTATGGTTCGGCACGGGAGTTTATCGCAGCGCTACCTGATGGGCTGCCCGACTGTTTGATCGTCGACTTGCAAATGCCCGACATGACCGGCCTTGAGCTTCTTGGGTACCTGAAGCGCAGGAACATCCAAATCCCCACGATCGTTATCACTGCCTACGAGGACGGCAGGGTGCGGGAACGTTCGCAATCCGCGGGCGCAATCGCATTTCTTGCAAAGCCCCTGCACAGGTCATCGCTGTTCGCTGCCATCGATCAGGCTTACAGAACGAGAGAACCTAACGGTCACACCTCGTCGTAGGCGTCGACCTCACGAGACTTGCCTTCAGAGCCTGCGTGCGGACGCGGTTCGCGGATATGCACGCCAGGTCGGCGCCGGTCCACCAAATTTCACTTAACTTCCGGCTTGCTTGATCGCTTCTCGCTCCTGGACCAAAGTCCAGTAGCGACCTTGTCGAGAAACTTTAGGCTATGTGATCCAGCGAAGCCACTCCTTGGAGCTTCGTGGTCAATCAATCCTGCCGATCCGCCTGGTGAACATTGAGGTAGATCAAACTCACCATTGAGTGCCATCGGCCCGCAGCCACAGTCGCCACCGGCTCCGGATTGCAAAGTCAGGAACGCATCCTCCGCAATCTCCCTTAGGGGCATTATCTGAATTTCCTGATCGGCATCGCGGCGCTACCGATAATGCGAGCACGAACGCATGCAGAGAGCCCGATGAACAGCTTCTCCCTCTTCACCGCCGACGAGTCGGCTCATTTGAAGATGGTGTTAGTCGCATTCCTCGGCGCCATGCTGGTGGTATGGATCGGAATCGCCGCTCGACTCTCGGGGGGTTGAATGGGTTTGGTGCCACTGACGTGGCCCTCAACGCCGGAGCAGCGGCCATGAGCGATGCCGCCGGCGGCGCAATGTACCGCTTCCTCGAATGCACGGTCGGCCGGCATATGACACCGCAGGTGCGCACCGTGGCGCGCCAAGCCACCTTGCGCGACCTGGAAGCACTGTTTCGCAAGCACGACTTCAATGCCTTCCCGATCGTCGAAGCTGGCACGATGCTGGGCATCGTCACCAAATTCGATTTTCTGCGGGCGTTCGCCTTCACCACGCGCCAGGTGGTGCCGCACTATGACGAGCTGATGGGCAGGAGCGTTGGCGACATCATGACCGAAGCGGTCGTCCACGTCGAAGCGGAGGCGCCGTTGACCCGGGTCCTGCAGCTGATGGTGGAGCTCAAGGCGCGCAGCTTCCCGGTCATGAGCGCCGACCGCCGCCTGGTGGGAATGATCTCCCGGGAGGACATCATGCGAGCCCTGCGGGAAGCGACTCAGGAAGCACGGTAGCTCGAACCAGTCAGCGAGAGGTGGTGACATGGGTGCCCTTAGCGTAGCTTTGTGAAGGGCGGGACGGCCGCTGTGATCTGAATCACCTCGCGCGCGGGTCGTTAGGGCTCACGAACCTCGAGAGCGTTCAGCGCTTGGCGCAAAGTCTGTGCCGGCGTCCTCGACGCATCGATCCGCTGCCAAGTCACAGCGCCGAGGTCGTATTCTTCCTGCTGGCGGACAATGGCGCCGTCGGCGTCCGAGGCATCGTCGGCGCGCCGTCCGACGCGCGCCAGCCTGGTCGCGAGATCGGCCGTAAGAAATAGGCCGACAAAGCGGATGTTCGCACCCACTGCGAGAGCTTCAATGCCGGCACGCTGATCCCGGCGCGCAAATACGGCATCAACGACCGCGGAGTGGCCTGCGCGAAGGACGCGGGCGGCCTTGTCCAACAGGATTTCGTAGATCTTCTCGGTTACGGCCGGCGCATAGGCTTCCTGCGCAAGCCGCTCGGTTTCCTCGACGCGATAGAGCACCTTGCGTTCGGTATCGGAGCGCAGAAGCACGGCGCCAGGCGCCGGCGCAAGACGAGGTGCCAGCGCCCGCGCCAGCACCGTTTTCCCGGTGCCGGACAGCCCGCCGATCGCGATCAGGACCGGTGTCGCCGGGGCGATCAGCCGCCGTGCGAGGTTGAAGTAGGCTTGCGCTTGACAGGCAATCGCCGCACGCTCGTCCGGCGCGTTCCGCAGCCGCGCCGCCGTCACCTTGGCGCGGATGGCGGCCCTGACCGAGAGAAAGAGCGGGAGTGCTCGCAATCCGTCCAGATGCTCTGCTCGCCCCGTCTCGTTCAGGTAGGTGTTGAGCACCACGTTGGCCGCTTCGCCGAGCTCGCGCTCGACCAGATCCATCAACAGAAACGCGAGATCGTAAAAGACGTCGCCGCTGGCGACCATCGCATCAAACTCGATCGCATCGAAGAGTACGGGCTCGCCGTCGATGAGGGCGATGTTGCCGAGATGAAGATCGCCATGCAGGCGCTTTATGAAACCAAGCTCGCCACGCCTGGCCAGCAGCGGACCAATTGTTTTGAGCGATTGCCGGGCGGCGTTCGATAAGCGCTCGACTTGAGCGGCCGGGAACAGGTCGGGATCGCCCCGGAGCTCGACGTCGTTCTGCTCGATGAAACCAGCCAGGGCAGCGATCCAGCGCTCGGCCTCAGCGGCAGGAGCAGGGCCGTGGGCGGCCGCCACGGCGCGTCCCAGCTTGACCGCGAGCAGCGCATCGAGGGCATCGGTCTCGGCCAAACGATCCAATGTGCGGGTTTCGTCGAAACGGCTCATTTCGACCGCCCATTCGACCGGCCGTCCCGTGCCGTCGAGCGCCAGCACCCCGCTCGGTTCCTCCGCTATTGCCACCACGCGTCGATAGAGCTTGGGCGCCAGCGGCTTGTTGACTTCGAGCTCGGCCTCGCAGGCCGCCTTTCGCTTCTCCAGCGTTGAATAGTCCAGGTACGGAAACCGCACTGCCCGCTTCACCTTGAAGGCGCGCGAGCCCACGAGGAATACCGAGGCGGCATGCGTATTGATCCGACGCACGGTCTCGCCTCCGTACGTCGCCGGATTGGACAGCAGGGCGAAGACTTGTTCCTGAACGTCGGTCGACATCGTGGACGAGCTTCCGCGTGAGACGTTTCAAGTTCACGAGACCGGGCAAGGTCGAAAAAGTCCAGAAATCCTGACCGTTCTGCGATCGTCGCAGCCGCGGGTGCGGGCTTCAGATCCGCAGTAATGGATCTTGTGGGTGCGGAACCGTGCCGTCGCTGGCCTTCATGGCCCCCCAAGTCGCAGGTAGCGCCATAGAGGCGAAAGCCCTATCGATCGCTTTGATCTGAATCAATCTCCTGGCGCGCCATTGAAGTAACCGTCGCGATTGCGACAGGCGCCGCAAAACTCGACGGATCACGTCTTTGAGTACCGAACTGTTTCTCCACGGCAGGATGGAAGGCGAGAAGGCCGCGGTCGTCGCGTCGGGGGCGTGGACGGCACGGCACGCACGCGAGCTGGAGCTGAAACTTGAACGGCTCGTGAATGCGACCGGTCAGCGGCCCGGCTCAAGACCGGAGGTCGCGGTCGATGCGGCCGGCATCCGCGAGCTCGACACCTTCGGGGCATGGCTGTTGGAGCGATTGCTGCGGGAGCTGAGGGCGCACTTTGCCGATGTGCAGCTCGTGGGGCTGCTTCCGCATCATCACGGCTTGTTCGCCGAAATGCAGCAAGCAAACCGTGGTGCCACCGCCCGGCGCGCCCCCGAGAATAGCACGCTGCTCGGCCTCGAAGCCGTCGGCCGCGGAATGAGCAGTCTGGCGAGCGATTTTGCCGCACTGGTCGCCATGCTGGGCGCCATTGGCGAAGTGCTTGCCCGCGTCGTGGCGCGGCCGCGGACGCTGCGCCTGACCTCGACAGTGCATCAGCTTGACCGCGTCGGCTGGCAGGCGGTGCCGATCATCCTGCTCATCACGTTTCTGATCGGCTGCATCATTGCGCAGCAGGGCATCTTCCATTTCCGCAAGTTCGGCGCCGACGACTACGTCGTCGACCTCGTGGGCATCCTCGTGCTGCGCGAGATCGGTGTTCTGCTGGTGGCGATCATGGTCGCCGGCCGCTCGGGCAGCTCGTATACGGCCGAGCTCGGCTCCATGAAGATGCGCGAGGAGATCGATGCGCTGCAAACCATGGGGCGCGATCCCGTGGAAGTGCTGATCCTGCCGCGCGCCCTGGCCCTGGTACTGGCACTGCCGATGCTGACGTTTCTGGGCTCGCTGTCCGCGCTATACGGCGGCGGGCTCGTGGCCTGGCTCTATGGCGGGATGTCCCCGGCGATCTTCATTGCGCGGCTCCAGGAGGCGGTTTCGATCACGCATTTCGAGGCCGGGCTGATCAAGGCCCCATTCATGGCGCTGGTGATCGGCGTCGTTGCCTGCAGCGAGGGGCTGAAAGTGAAAGGAAGCGCGGAGTCGCTCGGTCTGCAAACCACCACATCAGTCGTCAAATCGATCTTCCTGGTAATCGTGCTTGACGGTCTGTTCGCCGTCTTCTTCGCGTCCATTGGGATGTGAGCATGCACGCGCTTGCCGAACGGACAGCGATCCGCATCCGCGACCTCGTGGTCGGATTCGGCGACCACATGGTGCTCGACGGCCTATCGCTCGACGTCCGCCGAGGCGAGATCCTCGGCGTCGTCGGCGCGTCCGGCGGCGGCAAATCGGTGCTGATGCGCACGGTCATCGGACTGTTGCCGAAGCGCAGCGGCACGATCGCGGTTCTCGGCCTCGATCTCGACGCGGCAGCCGACGAGGAGAGCCGTGCGATCGGCCGTCGATGCGGCATCCTGTTCCAGCAGGGCGCGCTGTTCTCCTCGCTGACCGTGCTGCAGAACGTCCAGTTCCCGATGCGGGAGTATCTGCAGCTCTCCGAGCGGCTGATGCGCGAGGTTGCGCTCGCCAAGCTCGAAATGGTCGGCCTGACCGCGGTCGACGCGGAAAAGTTTCCGGCCGAGCTCTCCGGCGGCATGACCAAGCGGGTGGCGCTAGCGCGCGCTCTCGCGCTTGATCCGGAAATCGTATTCCTGGACGAGCCGACGTCGGGACTGGACCCGATCTCCGCCGGCGACTTCGACGCGCTGATCCGCACGCTGCAGCAGACGCTCGGCCTCACCGTCTACATGAACACCCATGATCTCGACACCCTCAGCGAGGTCTGCGATCGCATCGCCGCGCTTGCCGACGGCAAGGTCGCTGCGGTCGGGCCGATGGCAACGATGCTGGCATGCGAGCACCCGTGGGTGCGGGCCTACTTTCGCGGCAAGCGGGCGCGCGGCCTCGTGCGCGCGACCGCGCTTTCCCCAATCTGAGGTCGGAGACGATGGAAACTCGCGCGCGCTACCTCATTGTCGGGTTATTCACGCTCGCCGTCATCCTGGGCGGCTTTGGATTCGTGTACTGGCTGCACAACAGTGGCGGCCTCAGCGAGCGCACCGCCTATCGCATTCGCTTTGAAACCGCGGTGCCGGGGATTCGGCCGGGTTCCGCGGTCCTGTTTAATGGCGTTCGCGCGGGTGAGGTGACCGACCTGCGCCTCAGTGCCACGAACCCGCGCGAGGTGATGGCGACGATCGTCGTCGAGCGCAACACTCCGGTGCGGTCGGATACGCAGGTCGGGGTGGAAAGCCAGGGGCTGATGGCGGCACCATCGGTCACCCTGCGCGGCGGCAACCCCGACGCCGCGCCTTTGCGCAGCGCACCGGGCGAGCCCGGGATGCTGGCTGCCGATCCGGCCGCGAGCCAGGATACGATGCAGGCGGCGCGCGAAGTGCTCCGGCACATCGACAAGGTGGTGGTCGAGAACGCCGAGCCGCTGCGCGGGACGGTCGCCAACCTCAAGACGTTCACGGACGCCCTGGCGCGCAATTCCGAGCGCATCGATCCGCTGCTCGATGCGCTCGAGCGCATGACCGGCACCGGCACCGGGGCAAACGCGCCGCCGCGGTCTTTGATCTCACCGCGCCGCGGCTGTTTCCGGAGCTCGGCAAGGTCCCGGCCGGACAGCTCCTCGTCCTCGATCCGACCGCCGTCGTTGCGCTCGAGACGCAGAAGATCCTGGTCACATCGGCAGCCGGCTCCAGCCCGATGTTCCAGGACGCCCAGTGGAGCGACAGCATCCCGAAGCTCGTGCAGGCGCGCGTGATCCAAAGCTTCGAGAATGCCCATTACCGTCGCGTCGCCCGGCCCATGGACGGTTTCGCCGTCGACCATCAGCTCATGATCGACATCCGCAACTTTCGGGTCTTGAACGGGTCCGAGCCGCTGGCCACGGTCGAGCTCGGCGCGAAAATTCTGGGCGAGGGCGGGCGGGTGGTCGATGGACGAGTGTTTCACGCCACAGTGCCGGCCAAGACGACGGACGCGGCCGCGGCGGCCGCCGCCTTGGACGAGGCCTTCGGCAAGGCGGTCGTCGAACTGGTGGCGTGGACCTTTGCTCTCATCTGAGAGACTGCCGGGCTCAGCGCCACCTTACTGCTCCGGCACGACCAGGATGACGATCCGCTCCTCGCCTGCATCGCCGGCACGGTGGCGATAATGCTTATGGCCCATTCCCGCCGGGCAATACCGAGGCGTGCGTGAACGTGAGCGCCGCCGCCCCAAAGCCAGTGGATCCGTTGAGGTAGATCAAATTCCAGCGCTGCGCCGACCTCTAGTTTGATCATCAGTAGGGGAGTTCTGTCGTGAGCACATACGTCGTGACATTCTTGAAACATGTCCTCAGCTCCGAGGGCCATCCGAACACCTGCCTGCAAGACAAGATCTCCATACGCCATGCAAGAACCATGGAGCGGGCCGTGAAAGCCGCCGAGCGGCGATTCGAACGACATCGTCGAATTCCGGATTGGAAGCTACACGCGGATGCATTGGAACTGCGGGTTGATGGCAACAAGGTCAACAGCATCCCGAAAGGTAGCGACACCTCCGTAAGATCTCTAAGGTACATTCCCGGAGTGCGGGCAACGTGACCATTGCCCTCGGCTCTCACCCGACTAGTCGGGCGTCCCTGACATGCTGCGTCGAGTGGGTTGGAATGGTGCCGCCTCTGGTCAAGAGGGCGGGCGACATCGAAAGGCCGCGGATCTCGGAGTGGTCACGCAGGTCCGCCACGGAGACGTAAACAACCGGATCACGCTGCAAGATGTAGGCTGCGTGAGGCGGCTCGCGCGGCATGGTCGCTGCCGGTTGCGAACGCCTGCCTGCAAGATGCTAGGCGCGGGACCTTTTCGATGGATCTTGAGCAACTGCTGTCCCGCATTGCGCTCGCGCTTGGCATCGGCCTGCTGATCGGGGTGGAGCGCGGGTGGCGGACGCGCGAGGCCGAGGCGGGGACACGTGCCGCCGGGATTCGCACCTTCGCGATTTCCGGACTGCTCGGCGGAGTCGTCGGCGCAATGGCCGCAGTTGCCGGCGGCATCGCCAGCGCCATTATCTTCGGCGCGGGTTTCGTCGCTTACGCGGCAGCGATCACCGTCTTTGCGCGGGAGGAGAACAAGGCTGCCGGCACGGTCTCGGCGACCACTGCGGTAGCCGGCATGCTCACCTTCGCGCTCGGGGTCTATGCGGTGCTCGGTGATGTGCACGTTGCCGCCGCTGCCGCCGTCGCGGCTGCCGCCATCCTGGCGCTGCGTGAGGAACTGCATCGCTGGGTCGAGCGCATCACCTGGCCGGAACTCCGCTCCGGCCTGGTGCTGCTGGCGATGACGTTCATCGCTTTGCCGATCGTCCCGAGCGACCCGATAGGCCCGTTTGGCGGCGTCAATCTGCGCGAGGTGTGGATCATCGCAATCGCGCTCGCCGGCGTGTCGTTCGTCGGATACGTGGCCGTGAAGCATCTTGGCGCCAGCCGCGGCGTGCTCGTTGCAGCGGCGGCGGGAGGTCTGGTCTCCTCGACCGCGGTCACGGTCACCAATGCCCGGCGCGCCGCGGCGGGCGAGGGCTCGCCGCGGCTCCTGGCCGCGGGCGTGGCCGTTGCGACGGCGGTGTCATTCTTGCGCGTGTTCTCGATCGCCGCCGTGCTGCAGCCAAGCCTTCTGCTTCTCATCGGTCCCGCACTGGTTTCGGCAGCGCTGGTAGCGGTCGGCTTCGGGTTGGTTTCGGCATTTTGGCGGCGAAGCGGCGCTGCGGATCAGCCCACTGCGAGCTTCCGCAATCCCTTCGGGTTTTGGTCGGTGATCGGCTTGGCCGTTTTTCTCGGCGCTATGATCGTGCTCGGGCGAATAGTTGCCGAAAGGTTCGGCGCTGCCGGCGCCATCGTCGGCGCCGTTGTGGTCGGCCTAGTCGACGTCGATTCGGTCACCGTCTCGATGGCGCGTCTGGCGCCCGCAACGCTGACGCTGCAACAAGCCGGCTATGCCATTCTCGCCGCAGTGGTGAGCGATACCGTGAGCAAGATCGCGATCGGCGCCGCCATGGGCCGCGTACGGTTCGCGGCTGAAATCGCCGTGATGGCGGTGCTGTGTATGGCGCTCGGCGGAGCTGTCCTGGCATTGATGTTGACGGTCGGGTCTCCCGGTTGATTGTCTCGCGTTGTGCCCGTCCGTCGGAGCGGCCGTTGGCTGCAACGACGGCTGCAATTGCTCGGGCCGAAGCGCCGATCAACCGCGACAGGAGCCGCCGGGGCAGCGTGTGCCGCCCCGGCGGTTGCGCCTACTGGCCGTTCCGATTCAGCCAGTCACGCAGGAGCGCGATCTCGCCTTCCTGCGCCTTGAGAATCCCTTCGGCGAGCTTCCTCACCTCGGGATCGGTGCCGAACGCAAGCACGGTCTTGGCCATGTCGATGGCGCCCTGGTGATGCGGAATCATCCCCCGCACGAAGTCCGCATCGGCATTGCCGGTGAAGGCAATGTCCATCGCACTGTGCATCTTTGCACTGATGCCGTGGAACGCCAGGCTCGAGGGCCCGGCATCCCCCTTTGGGTGCATCGTGTGCGAGCCGGATTGGCCCCCGTCCCCCATGCCGCCAGGCGTCGCCTTTCGGTGCATCATGCCCCCATGCATGCTCCCGCGGTCCATGCCGCCACGATGCATTTCGCCCCGTGTCGCCGTATCGCCGTAGCCCTGGTGCATCGACGTTCGCCCGCCGGGGCCTTGATGCATCTGGGCGTAGGCCGCCGCCGACGCGAGCACGAGCCCGGCGGCGGCTACGATGGTCACTTTCTTCATATTGCGTCTCCAGTTGTTTGTTTCGGGTCGAGCGCGAGCGCCCAACCTTTGTGGGCCTCGACGCCGTCACGAACGCGAGTTCAGTCGATCAGGCTTGGAGACGCGGAGGGGGATCGGGCGGAGCAGGATCGATGCCCCGGATCCGGGGGCCAGGCGACGTCCGAAGAGGCCCTGCCAACGAAAGAAGCAAGGCCGGAGCGATCGCCGGTGGTACGAGCGCGACGCAACAAGCGAGTGCTACGCACATCGGCGCCGCTTCGGGGCGCGACGGGGCATGGTGATGATGAGGCGTATGGTCGGCGCTTTCAGCGCCCTGGTCGAGCTGCAAGACAATCGCAAGGCCAGCCTGATGGTCATGGACTGATCCGATTGGCATCACGGGGACGTGCAGGCTCATGAAGCCGAACGCCGCAGCGAGAACCGTTCGACACAATGATCTACCAAGCCCGACCAATCGCATTGTTCGCGTGTCATGGGTAGCCAAGACTGTCACTTTTTCCATCGTCGGCGTTTCGCTGCTACTGTCGCAAGACCAATACCGCGGTGGCCAACAGCAAGATCGCAGGTGTCGCCACATATCTGAGGGTGAACCGCAGCAGTGTCGTCGTTCGCGCGCCCAGCTCGAGCTCGTCGGCCAGCAGCGTCGCGGGTACCACCCAGCCGCCGAACACGGCCAAGGCCAGCCCGCCGAGCGGCAGCAGTACGTTCGACGTCAAATGATCGAGGATGTCGAAGATCGTCGCTTTGGCGAGCCCAGGCATGAACGATAGCGGGAACCATCCTGCCCAGACGTTGAACGACATCACAGTCCCGATGCCGAGCACCCACGCGCTCAGTGCGCACATGCCGGTCGCGAGCGGCCGCCGCCATCCCAGCTTGCGCCGCAAGAAAGCGACTGGCATTTCCAGCAGCGAGATCGCGGACGCGAGCGCGGCCACGACCAGCAGCAGGAAGAACGCGCAGGCCGCAAGCGCCCCAAACGGCATCCGAGCGAATGCCAGCGGTAGGGTGACGAAAACCAAGCCCGGTCCACTCGATGGATCGAGATTGGTGGCAAAAACGATCGGAAACACCGCAAGGCCCGCAATGATCGAGATTGCCGTGTCGCCCAGCAGCGTGATGACCGCGACCTGCCGTAGGTTGACGTCGGGGCTCGCATAGGCCGCGTACGTGACCATCACGGCGAGGCCCACGCCGATCGAGAAGAAACCAAGACCAAGCGCTTCCAAGGCCACTTTGGCCGTCAGGCGTGCTCCATCAAGGGCAAACAGGAAACGAAGGCTCGCGCCCACATCGCCCTCGATCATGGAATAAAGCGAGAGCGCCACAATCAGCGCGATGAGAATCGGCATGAGGACCTTCATCGCGCTCTCGATTCCCCCGAGAATCCCGCGACTGACGATGAGAGCGGTGATCCCCATGAACACGGCATGATACGCAGCCATCTGCCAGGGTGAGGCGAGCAGAACGTCGAAGCGCAACTGCGCCGCCTTCGCATTCGCAGCAGGAAGGCCGCTGCGGAACGTTTCAAGCGCATTGGCGATCGCCCAGCCGCCGATAACGGAGTAGAAGCTCAAGATCAGGAAAGCCGTTATGACACCGAGGAGCCCGACCAGCGCCCAGAGCCGGGACGAGCCGGAGAGGACCGCGACCACCGCCATGCTCTGGCTTGCATCGGACTTGCCGCGCCGGCCGATGGCGAATTCCACGGTCATCAACGGAAAAACGATCAGGACCAGCCCCGCGAGGTAGAACAGAACGAAGGCGCTCCCACCATTGGTGCCGACCTCGTAGGGAAATTTCCAAATGCTTCCCAACCCCACGGCCGAGCCGATGGTGGCAAGGATGAAGCCGACGCGGCCGGACCAGTGTTCATGGCGTTCTGCTGCGCGCATGGATCCTGGTGGCTCGATCATGGGATTGCCGTTTTGACCCAGATCAAATTCGTCCGGCTGCGGTGCGGCAAATTGCTTCATCTGTACCCTGGGAGATCACGTCTATGACCCTGCCGCATGTGCTCAAGCGCATCAGGCTTCACCTGGCGCGTTCCAGAGCGTTTCCCTCAGGCTCCGCGGAGCACGGCTACGAGTTCGTGGCGCCGCTCGACGCCGCTGGCCACATCGACCCCAAGGCTGTGGCAGAAGTACCGCGAGCACTGCGGTGTCCGCCGGTTCTGGAACGGCGCCGACGAAGAGATCGGGCGGCTTGTACACAAACCGGGCGGCGCCGAGCATGCCGGCTGGGTGTTCGACTACGGTTCGGCGAGGGCCGATGATGACGAGAGCGGATACCGCTTTGCATCGCATACCTTTGTGCCTGGCGAGTACGTCTCGATCCGTGATCACGACAACGGCGAGCTGCACACCTTTCGCGTCATGACAGTAGAGCCGGCGACATGAACAAAGGCGCGCAAGGGGGCTGTCGCTTCGCTTAGCCGGCGATTGCGGTTGCGGCGCGGCGCAGGCATCGCCGCGCCGGCGCTGGTTGCCGCGCAATCGGCCGGGGCGACCCGCACCGGCACTCGATCGTGCATAATGGCGACTTTCCCATGAGCACCTACCGCTTGGATCGCCTGGTCGCGCCGCGTTCGATCGCGGTGGTCGGCGGCAGCCCGCGTGAACGGTCGCTCGGGCGTGCGGTGCTGTGCAACCTGCGGGCGGCCGGCTTCCCCGGATCGCTGCATCTGGTCAACCCGCGCCATGACCACATCGACGGTGTCCCGGCAGTCAAGAAACTGGAAGCGCTGCCGCACGTGCCCGACATCGTCGTGGTGACCGCGCCGGCAGCCGCTGTGCCCGATATTATCGCGGAAGCCGGGGCCCTCGGCACAGCCGCGGCCGTCGTCATCAGCGCCGGCCTCGGTCATGGACTGGACTCGTTGGCCGAGGCGGCCCGGCGCCGCGCGCGTGCGCACGGCATCCGCTTGCTCGGGCCTAATGGACTCGGGATCATCGTTCCGCGCGCCAAGCTCAACGCCAGCTTTGCGGCCCACATGCCCGGAGCAGGCGATCTGACCGTCATTTCGCAGTCAGGCGCGATCACGGCCGGGCTTGCCGAGTGGGCCACGCATCGGAACGTAGGCTTTGCGGCATTGGTTTCGATCGGGGATGCGGTCGATGTCGATTTTGGCGACCTCCTGGACTTCTTCGCCCTTGATCACGGCACGCGCGCGATCCTGCTCTACGTCGAATCGATCAGCGACGCGCGCAAGTTCATGTCCGCTGCACGCATCGCGGCGCGGACCAAGCCGGTCATCATCCTGAAATCCGGCCGCCACGCGCAGGGCGCGCGCGCGGCCGCGACGCACACCGGGGCGCTGGCTGGTGTCGATGCGGTCTACGGGGCAGCATTCTTTC
>Ga0075431_100000770_pt1 | contig 27802 bp, 17 predicted proteins | sample RhiMetdeltSRZDD5_FD_75297 | JGI IMG/M metagenome (GOLD analysis project Ga0075431, IMG submission 75297) | Populus rhizosphere microbial communities from Tennessee, USA - Rhizosphere MetaG P. deltoides SRZDD5 | ecosystem: Host-associated > Plants > Roots > Rhizosphere > Soil | place: USA... | reverse complement strand
CTCATGCCGCCGGCCGGTTTTTATCAGCCGGTGCGCGGCTTTGGCGTCGCCTGGCGCGACGAACAGACTCCGGCGGGGGCGCGCGCGCGTGATCGCCTGGGCTGGGCAACCGACCAGGAATTTCAAGTGAGCAACGCCGCCTATCAATGCAACTCTGAGTCCAAGTACAACACCTGCTACATCAGCGGCCCGGGCGGTGTCGTCTACGTCCTCCAGCCTGAAAGGTCAGGTTGGAATGTGTGGGGTGTCCCAACACCTGGGCCGTAGTTGCTGGTTGTTGGTTGCTGGTGGTTGGTTCTTGAGATTTGGGATTTCACGCTCTTTGCGGTTTGTCCTTCGCCCTCTGCCCTTCGTCATTTCTTCATCCTTCATCCTTCCTAATTCATCCTTTATAATCCCCCCATGCGTGACTGGAACCTAACCGCGGCGGACCCGCTCGCGCTGCGCCTCGCTGCCGACGTGCGCTTGGCCCCCACCGACTACGCCGATGATCACATCTGGGAACTCTCCCTCGCCGGAGGCGAACCGCCCGCGCTGGCGCTGCGCACGACGTATGGCTTGCGCGCGCGCGACATGCGTCTGTTCCCGACTTTTGTCGAGGGCGACAAGACCGTGACTGACCCCGCCGAATTTGCCTCAGCCCCGGCGGTGGAGGCGTTCTTCGTCAACTATCTCCGTTTGACCTTTTCCCCGTTCCCTGACCTGACCGTTACCGCTGATTACTGGTGCCCGGACTCGCACGCCGTTGCCGGACTCTTCACCCTCACTAATCATGGAACCGAAAAGCGCCGCCTGCGCGTCTTGCTCTCCGCACTCCTCAAACCCATTGAGAACCCCAAACCCCTCGCACCCGCCAAAATCGAGGAATTCGCCGCGCTGGAGGGACATACCGGCAACCTCGACATCCTCACCGTCCTCGAAGGCCTCGCGGAAGTCGAATCGTTCTCCTATCCCACCCTCGCGCGCACCTTTGACATTGAGCCGGAAGGAACGGTCTCGGTGCGCTGGGTCGAGGCCGCGCGTCCAACGCCAGCGGAGGGCGTAAGTCTCATCCGCGATCTGTTCGCGCGCGAGTGGGAGGGTGAGTTCGCGCGCATCGAACTCATCAACGCCGGGCTGCTCGATATTGAAACCGGCGATAAAGAGTGGGACGCGGCTTTCGCCTTCGCGCAGGCGGTCGCGCTGCGTTGTTACGTCGGCCCGACGGCGCATCTGCCGCATCCTTCGTTTATCTTCGCCCGTCATCCCGACCGAGGCTATTCGCGCAAAGGCGATGGCTCGGATCACATGTGGCAGTGGGATGGACAAGTGGCAACTGAAGCCTACGTCAATCTTCCGCAGTTGGCGGCCGGGCCATCGCCCGAACTTGCCAAAGGCGTCATCCGCAACTGGCTCGCGGTGCAAGGGCCGGACGGTTTCATTGATTGGAAGCCGGGGCTCGGCGGTCAGCGCAACAAAGCGCTCTGCATTCCCTTGCTGGCGACGATTGCCTGGAGGATTTACGAGTACACCGAGGACAGCGCCTTCCTCGCCGAGGTTTATCCGGGCTTGCGCCGCTTCCTCGACGTGTGGTTCACGCATCGCCACGACCGCGATGAGGACGGTGTGCCCGAATGGACGCACACGATTCAATCCGCGTTTGACGATAACCCCTCCTTTGTGCGTTGGCAGTCGTGGGCGCAGGGTGCCGACATTACGTTAGCGGAATCACCTGATCTCGCGGCGTATTTGTTTCGAGAGTCTCAAATGTTGCGGCGCATCGCGGGCTTGCTCAATCTCCCGGAAGACCCGATGCTCGTGGCGCGCGCGGAAAAACTCAAACAGTCAGTGGAGGCAATGTGGCGCGACGATACGGCGACCTATCACTACGTAGATCGCGATACGCACGAAGTCACGCCCGGCAAAGTGCTGACGCGTGGGCGCGGGAATGTAACCCTGGAAGCGCATCGGAAGTTCTCGCCCTCAGCGCGCATCTTAGTCAAAGCCGTCGGCCCCAAAGACGCGCGCCCGAACATGGAAGTAATCCTCACGGGACGAGGCCGCCGCGGACGGCATCGCGTGGAAACACTCCGGCGTTCGCATGTGCAATGGTATTGGGGCCTGGGCACGGCGGTGAGCGAGAAGCTTTACGCTGAATTGGAACGAGTGGAAATTCAGGGCTTAACCGAGGAGTTCGAGGTCAGCGTTTCAGTCGTGGATTATTCGCAACAAGATCAAACACTATTGCTGCCGCTCTGGGGTGGAATTCCTGACCCGGCGCGCGCCGAGACTTTAATTCGTAAGACAATCCTCGACCCCGAGCGGTATTGGCGCGCCTATGGTATTCCTAATTGTTCGGCGCAAGACCCGGCCTATAAAGCCGACAACCGCGAGGGCAGCGGCGGTGTGTGGTTGATGTGGAATACGATGATCGGCGAAGGGCTGGTGGAGTATGGCTATCGCGCCGAGGCCGCTGAACTGATCACGCGGCTGATGACGGCGATGGTTTACACTCTGAGAAACGAGAAGGCGTTCCGCGAGGCGTATAACCCGGACAAACTGGAAGGCTTGGGTGACCGCGATTATTTATGGGGCGTCGCGCCGGTACACTTGTTCATGCAAACGCTCGGCGTGCGGATCATCAATCCAGGCCGCGTGTATCTCGAAGGCCACAATCCCTTCCCCTGGCCGGTGACGATTCGGCATAAAGGCGTGACCGTCGTCAAAGGCCCGAACATGACAATTGTCTCTTTTCCCTCGCGGCAGCATATCACTGTCACTGATCCGAGTCCGCAGTTTGTGGAGGATTAGTACTTCACGAAAGCACCCTGAGCGGAGCGCGGTATCCTGAGCGGAACGTAGTGGAGCCGAAGGATTCCGCGCGCAGTCGAAGGGTGCGATTCCAACTCAGACTCTCTAGAACCAGTTTCATAACCGTCGTAAGGTAATGATCAGACAGGCCAGATGAAAGAACGCCAAGTACATCTTCAAGGAATAGTCCCAGCGCACCACCAAGCGGCGAAAGGTCGACAGCCAGGAAAAGGTCCGTTCGACTTTCCAGCGTCGCTGATACCGGCGCAACTTGCGTCCATCTTGCGTCGGTGGTTTCTTCCGGTTTTTCCGGTGGGGCACGATCAGGTCGATGCCTTGTCGCGCCAAGCGCTGGCGCAATGGGTCGCTGTCGTAGCCTCGGTCAGCGATCAAGCGGTCGGGGTTCTGGCGCGGTCGCCCTGGCCCGGCCCGCGGGACGGCAATGGTCTTCAAGGTGGGTGCCACCAAGGTTACTTCCGCTGGGGACGCAGAGTCCAGGTGGACTCCCAAAGGAATACCTTGGCCGTCGACCACCACCATCCACTTTGTGCCTTTCCCCCGCTTAGTTTTACCGACACCAGCGCCCCCTTTTTGGCGGCGGCGAAACTGCCGTCAATAAAAGCTTCGCTCCACTGGAGTTGTTGGCGCTCATTGAGCGTCCGCAGAAAGGCGCGCCAGATAGCTAACCAGACACCGGTTTCTTCCCAGCGCCGCAACCGCCGCCAACAGGTGGACGCACTTGGATATCGGTCTGGTAAATCTCGCCAGCGGGCACCCGTGCGTAAGATCCAGAGAATCCCTTCGAGCACGGCACGGTTATCGGCCCAGGGCCGACCACCCCGCTTGGAAGTTGGTAACTTCGGGAGCAACGGTTCGATCCGTTGCCATTGTTTCTCGGTCAAAAATGGCTTGGGAGTTCGGTGGCGCATATATCACCTCCACCGTCCTTAAGCCACACTTGGGCTCAATTGGCAACCCCTGGATTGGGGTTATGAAACCACTTCTAGGGAAATACGCCCTTCGACTTCGCCCTGCAAAAATCGCAGGGCTCCGCTCAGGGTGCTAACTACATTTTTTGAAATTGCGACGAAGGCCACTTATCACAAGGGGCCGGCCCCCGAGTTCATCCCCAGCGCCTCTTTGAACTTATACACCAACCGATCCTGCTCCTCCGGGGGCCGGAAGGCGCAGGCGGCGGCGTTGATAATGTTGGTTTTGACATCGTCCAATGTGAAGCCCAAGTCTTCAATCACCACTTGATATTCGTCGGTCAGTGTAATATCGGACACGGACGGATCATCGGTGTTGAGCGTCGTTCGCAGTTTCATATCCATCATCTCGCGGAGCGGATGATCGGTGAGGCGCTGAATAACGCCGGTCTGCAAATTGGAGGTCACACACACCTCGAAGGCAACGCTGCGCTCACGCGCCAACTCGGCCACGGCCGGGTCTTCCACGACACGCACCCCATGTCCCAGACGGTGAACGCCTAAATTCTCCAACGCATCGCGCACAGTCGCCGGGCCGGTCCACTCCCCGGCATGCACCACCAGCCCCAGCCCCACATCGCGCGCTTTAAGAAACATCTTGTGGAACGGCGCGGCCACAAAGTTGACCTCATCCCCAGCCAAGTCCAGGCCGATGATGCCGTTATCTTTATACTTGATGGCGATCTGAGTCACTTCCTCGGCGATCTCTAGTGACTCGTGGCGATTGATGCTGGCGATCAGCCCGACCTCGATGCTGGGAAACGCCCGGCGTGCTTCGTCCGCCGCCGAGAAGACCCATTCGGTGACTTCCTCCAACGCGTAGCCGCGCGTCTTGGCCAGCGCCGCCGGTGTGAAACGCAGTTCGAGGTATTGGACGTTGTCTTTGACCGCGTCCTCGATGACCTCGTACGCAAAGCGGCGGATGATCTCCGGGGATTGATAAAACAGCCGGAGCGCTCTGAATTTTTCCAGGAAGTTGCGGAAGTTGGGTTCGTCGTTCGTGACCTGGACGTGCGGCCGCAGGTCTTCGATATTTTGGGCGGGGAGGTCTAACTGATACTCGAGGGCTATCTCCCGCAGCGTGGTCAAACGCAACGACCCCTCCAAATGCCGATGGAGGTCAATTTTAGGGAGGGCGGCTAGCACCGACCGCAGACTGGAATTTTTGCCCGGTTTGGACATTTATTATGCGGACGATAGGATACTGCGAATGACAAAAGGCGGCAAACGCCGCCGGAACGTGCGCCGCACCTTTAAGGTGCGGCGCACGTTCCGGCGGGGGGTGAGGCTATCTCTTCCGTCGGTGCCGCTTGCCGCCACTGCCGGAGGCCGCCTCTGATTCCGCGTGAGCCGGTTGAGCATTGGCCGGTTCAGTCGAGCCGGCGTGATCAGCATTCCAATGGCAATTTTTATACTTCCGACCGGAGCCACACCAGCACGCATCGTTCCGCCCCAAATTTCTGGCGCTTTCGGGCGCACCGTGAGTTTGTTGGAGGGCGCCGCCGTTTCCGCCAGACGGTTGCGCGATAGCGCGCGTGGGAGCTTCTGTCTGAGTTGGCCGCGGCCCGGCGCGGAGCGTGAACGCGCGGCCCACGACACCGGAGCGCATGTTCACGAGTAACTGCTGGAACATCTCGAACGCCTTGCCTTTATAAGCCACCAAGGGGTCACGCTGTGCATACGCTTCGAGACCAATCGCCGTCCGCAGCGCTTCCACCGACGTCAAGTATTCCACCCACAACTGCCCGATCACGGCCAGCATCAACTGGCGGAACAACTGCGTCAGCGCCTGCCGCCCGATTTCCGTTTGCGCCGCGGCCCGCGCTTCACCACTTAACTCGCCGAGCGGCGTGTTCGCCGCCGACTCGCCCAGCGCCGCGAGCAGCCCGGCGCGCGTCGGTGGCGCAAGCTCGGCCAGGCGGCTATTCGCCAGCCGCGTGAACTCGGCCTCGCCCCACATTTGGCGGAGGGCATCAACCGCGCTGCGCAAGTGATTCAAAATCTCTTCCTTGAGTTCCGCCGCGCCCCAATCCGAAGTCATATCAGCGGCCAAGTAAAAATAATTTAAGCGTTGCAAGCGGAAGACCACTTTGCGGTGCGTCTTCTGATCGAAACCCGTCGCCGTGCCCCAGGCCATGTTGATGAGCGCGCGCGTAAGTTGACCGCGCGTCGGCGTCTCGGACAGGTGGGTCGCCAGCTCGCGCTCGATATCCGTCAGGGTGCGTTCGGCCCGGGCCTTGTGGGATTTTTCCGTCGCCTCGACCAACTGTTGGCGAATATCCTCCCAGTCCTCATCACTTTTGAACGTGTTGCCCAAGCCCAAGGACGTGTTGATCCGCCGCTCGATGGCCGTCATCAAGCCGGCGCGCGCACTCGCGCTCACCGCTGACTCCGTCAGTTGCGGCAGTTGCTTTTTAAACGCATTCAGTTCGAAGGCCTTCACCTCCGCGCCCGAGGCCTGTAAGTTGATGCCCAACGCTTCGCCGACGGCTTTGAGCGCCGCGCGCGCGTCAACGGGGCGGCCGGTTTCCTCGGCCTCGTTCTCCAGCGCCTCCAGCGCCATCTCCGCTGCGCCGCGCTTTTGTTTGACTTGATTCTCCAGCCGCTCCTCGGTTCGCTCAACCTGCTCGGCGACCATCTCCAGCAGATGCGTTCGCTCCATTTCCAAGGCCGAACGCGCCAACGCGATCAAGGCGGCGCGCTTATCGGCTTCGTCTTCCACATCGCGCAGCAAGATTTCCAGCAGGTACGAGGGATAAAACTCATCCGGCCCGAGCGGCAGGGAGGGTTGCGATTCCTCCAGCCAGGCGAACAATTTCCAGCGACCCTCTTCATCGGCCACCGCCAAGTCCACGCGGCGCTCGACCTCGGCTGTAATCATTTCCAGGAAGTCCTCGGTCAAATCTTCCTTGACGAAGATCAGATCGCGCTGCTCGTAAATCCGATTGCGTTGCGTGTTCAGAACATCGTCGTATTCGAGCAAGTGTTTGCGGATGTCGAAGTTGTAGCCTTCCACGCGCGTCTGCGCCTGCTCAATCGTCTTGTTCACCATCCCGGCCTGAATCGGCACACTGTCGTCAATCTTCAGCCGCTGCATCAGACTGGACACGCCCTCACCGCCGAAGCGGCGCATCAACTCATCTTCCAGCGAAAGATAAAACTGGGAGGAACCGGGATCACCCTGACGGGCGGCGCGGCCACGCAATTGGTTATCAATCCGCCGCGCCTCGTGTCGCTCGGAACCGACGACATGCAGCCCGCCGACTTCCTTGACCTTGACCGCGTTCTCCATGTCTTCCAAGAACAACCGGCACTCGGCTTCATAAATCCCCCAATCGCTTTCAGAAATTTTGAGCAGTTCCGCCCGGCGCTGTTCATTAGAGAAATCGTAAGGCTCCGTGTGCCCGGCTTTCTTGAGCACGCGATTGACCGCCGTGAGCACTTCTTCCGCCAGTTCACCGCCGAGCTTGATGTCCACGCCGCGCCCGGCCATATTGGTGGCGATGGTAACCGCGCCCAGCGCGCCCGCGCCGGCGATGATTTGCGATTCCTCATCGTGCTTCTTGGCATTGAGGACGTTGTGCCGGATGCCGGCTTGGAGCGATTCCGTTAATTTAGGGCGGGCCGTTTCCGGAAGACCTAAGACCTTGAGCAGCCGGACTAAGTTCTCCTCGCTGGTGGGATTAGACGACAGCTCTAATTCCTTCAGCCGTTTACCGAGTTCCTGGCGATTGAGCGCGTCCAGTTTCTCGTCGAGTGGCTTAAGCGCTTCTACCATCATGCCGTCTTCTTCTTTATTATTTTTCTCGAACCAGGCATCGCGGATGAGCAAGACCTGCGCCAGACGCTGCAAAGGTTCCGCGCGCAGCCGCGCCGAAACGTGCTCGGAAAGTTCCACGGAGGTCGTGCCGACGAGCAGTGGTTGGCCGAGCGCGTGGCGGCGGAGAATTTCCATCGCCAGCGCGCGCAGCTTGGCTTCCTCGGTGCGGTAGACGGTGTCCGGATAATCCTTGCGTCGCCAGAGCACAGCGGTGTCCGGATCCTCTTTGCGCGCGAAGTAAGTGAACTTCTGCCCGTCTTCTTTATATTCGATCTCGACCAGGCCGGACTCAGTGCGGGTCGCTTGATATTCCAGATGCGTGGGGATGGCCACAACGCCGAGCTTGTAAATCTTATCGAACTCTTCAGCCTCGGTCAGCGCCGTGCCGCTCATGCCCGCCAGTTTGGAATACAGGCGGAAATAATTTTGCAGTGTGATCGTCGCGTAGGTGACGCTTTCCTGCTGAACCTGGACGCCTTCTTTGGCCTCGACGGCCTGATGCAGTCCATCCGACCAGCGGCGTCCGACCATGAGCCGCCCGGTGAACTCGTCCACAATGATGACTTTCCCGCCCTGCACCAAATAATCTTTGTTGCGCTTGAAGAGAAACTCGGCGCGCAGCGCTTGTTCCAGGTGTCCCATGATGCGCGCTTGTTCGGGCGTCAGTTCTTCCGGCCGGTCGGGGTCGCGCAATGGTTGCCCCATGATTTTTTCGACGTGCGCCTCGCCAATCTCGGTCAGCGACAAACCGCGCCCGCGTTCATCTATTTCATAGTCCTCCGGTTTGAGTTGCCGGACGACTTTGGCGAGTTGAAGGTAAAGCGTGGGGTCTTCCTGCGCCGGGCCGGAGATGATGAGCGGGGTGCGGGCCTCGTCAATGAGGATGTTATCTACCTCATCTACGATCGCGAAGTAGCGCTCGCGTTGGGTGCGGCCCTCCAAACTCAGACTCATGTTGTCGCGCAGGTAGTCGAAGCCGAACTCGTGATTGGTGCCGTAGGTGATGTCGGCGGCATAGGCTTCGCGGCGATCCACGAGCCGCAATTGATGTTGATCTTCTTGAGATGACTCGCGCGTGGGATCGAAGAGAAAGGCTTTCTTGCCGTGTTCGGTGCGCGCCGCTTCTTGCAGCACGCCCACGTTCAGGCCGAGCAAGCTGTAAATCGGGCCCATCCAGCGCGCGTCGCGCCGGGCGAGGTAGTCGTTGACGGTGATGACGTGGACGCCGTGATTGGCGAGGGTGTTGAGGTAGGTGGGCAGCGTGGCGACGAGCGTTTTGCCCTCGCCGGTGCGCATCTCCGCAATTTTGCCTTGATGCAGCACGATGCCGCCGATGAGCTGTACGTCGTAATGTCGCTGGCCGATGGCGCGCATGGCCGCCTCGCGCACGGCGGCGAAGGCCTCCGGCAGCAGATCATTCAGCGCGTCTTGTTCGGCGGCGTACTGCTGCTTGGGATCGGCCTCCGTTCCCTGGGTGGCTTTGGCCAGGCGCGCTTTGAATTCGCCGGTTTTGGCGCGGAGTTCGTCATCGCTCAACGCGCGGAACTTCGGCTCGAGGTCGTTAATCGCGGCGACGACCTCGGAGTGTTTTTGAATGTCTTTTTTGTTCGGGTCGCCACCGATGGCTTTGATGAGGTTGCGGAACATTGGAGTAAGAATCCCTTCCTGGTGAAGGGATTATAACACGCAGAGTATTAACCCCTGACTCATCGTAGGTTTTTTCAAAAGTCGCCGCCGCTCACCCTCACCCCCAACCCCTCTCCCGAAGGGAGAGGGGAGAAAAGTATAAGGGTTAAAACTGAAGAGTAAAAATCAAAGGATTGGAAGAATAACCTACGGCGCTCGCACATCAAAACTGGCTTGGTTACTCAGCCCACCGACTTCGCGTTGCAGCGGCTCGCCCAGGCGTTGGTAGTACAAGCCCCACTCCGTGCCGACTAATCCGTGAAAGATGAAACTCGTGTTATCCCACCACTTCAGTGAAAGAATGGTCGCGCCGGAGGCAAAGGGTTGTATGGGGCCTTCCACGGGGGCTAGAAAGCCGCCGCCCGCGCCACCGGCGGGCTGAACCACATAGGCATAGTGATTCGAATCCGGGGACCAACCCAGACCGTTGGGTTGTTGATGGTCAACAACGGTGTCGCCGGTGCCGTCCGTTCGGACCAGATGCACCGCTGACGAGCCATCGGAGGCGCTTTGGCTGTAGATGACAAACCGTCCATCCAGCGAAATCTCCGGTTGCAGTGACCCGCCGAAAACAAAGTTACCGGCCATCGTTGCTAATCTGTTGACACTGCCGTCCACGCCCATCCGGTAAATCGTTCCACTTGAGTCAGCGGCCATCGGATCAGCTGAAGGCACGAACACTGTAAAGAAAGAGTTGTCCGGGCTCCAGACTGCCGTCGGCTTGAGGGCGTACTCGCTATAGGTGGAGATGAATGGGAAGTCGAGCAGATGTTGATGGTGACTGCCATCGGCGTTGACCAGATCAATTGCCTGCGGCAGCGAGAGAGCGATATATTGGCCATTGGGCGAGAGGAAGAAGCGACCAACGCTGTCGCGCGAGAGAACATTTAGCACCGTGCCGGTGTCCGCGTCCACTTTCCACAAATCGTTGTACGTGTATTCTCCAGGTCCACCTTCACCACTTAGAAGGGTGTAGCGCAGGTTGAAGAAAAGTGTGTGCGTCCCACTCTGCCATTCGAAGACATTCGGTGATTCGGCAATAGTGGGATCGCCGCGCGTGATTTGGTCGCGGCTGACTAAGCGGTGATTCCCAGAACCATCGGAATGAACGAGCCAGAGTTCGGAGGTGTAGTTCGGAAAATTGAGCAGATAGGCGATCAATCCGCCATCGGGTGAAATTTGCGGTGAACTGACGGTGCTCTCGCTACTGGGATCCGCCAGGAGCCTCGGTGTGCCATCCACATTCAAACAATAGAGTTGGCTGCCAATGGCGTACGCGACCGAGCAGGCGAAGGCAGGCGGCGCCGAGGTGGCCGTCTCACTTGGAACAGTTGTGGGCGCGGGCGTCTCGGTTACAGCGGCCTCGGTGGTGGGGGTGGGCGCGCTGGCCGTGAGAGTGGCGGCGACGGCTGTGGCGATGGCATCCGGGCCGGAAGTCGGCGTAGAAATTTGAGTGCCCGGGAGGTTACAGGCTAACGCGGCGAGGGTTAATGAAAGTAGGATAAAGTATAGGCGACGCATGGAAGTTAGTTCCTTACGGAATACGGAATACGCAATACGAAGACATATCCCGTATTCCGTATTCCGTCTACTCGTTGAACATCTCCCCCACACTCCGGCCTTCATGCGCGCGGCGAATGACCTCGCCCAGCAGTGAAGCGACCGAGAGCACTTTCAAGTTGGGCAGCTTCAGCATTTTCTCGGCGGAGATGGGGATGGTGTTGGTGGTGACGATTTCCGTGAGCGGCAGGCGGCTCAAACGGTCGGCGGCCGGGTTCGAGAGGACCGGATGGACGAAGCAGAGATAGATGTTCGCTGCGCCGTGTTCTTTGACGATCTGCACCGCCTGCGAGACCGAGCCACCGGTATCAACTTCGTCGTCAACGATGATCACATCGCGGCCGGACACATCGCCGATGACGGTCATGGCCTGCGCGTTGGCGTCGTTCCCGGTGCGGCGTTTTTCGATGAAAGCCATCGGCGTTCCCAATCGGGCGGCGAAGTTGCGGCCTTTTTTGGCAAAGCCCAGATCGGCCGTGACGATGACTGGATCGTGGAGGTCCTCGCGCTTTTGCAGGAAATACTCGGTCAGGAGGTGGAAAGCGGTTAGCACGTCACCGGGGATGGAGAAGAATCCCTGGATTTGCCCGACGTGCAAATCAATGGTGATGTAACGGTCGGCGCCGGCGACTTCCATCATGTCCGCCATCAAGCGCGCGGTGATGGGCACCCGCGGCTGGTCCTTTTTGTCCGAGCGGCCATAGGCCAGGTACGGGACGACGACTGTGATCCGGGCGGCGGAATCCAGCTTGAGGGTCTGGATGGTGATGAGCAGTTCCATGATGTTGTCGTTAACGGGCGAGCACATGCTCTGGATGATGTACACGTCCTGCCCGCGCACGCTGGAATGCAGCCGGACAAAAATATTTTCGTTGGGAAAGCGGATGATGTCCCGCCCGCCCAACGGCGCTTCCAGGTAGCGCGCAATTTCCCCAGCCAAGTCCGGGCAGGCCGTGCCGCTGAAAAGTTTGATTTCGCCGTACCGATGTGAGTCGCGATGATGAAGGTTGGACATAAGGGTGGGAGTCACTCCGCTGAATTAAGCCGATGCCAGTCTTCGCGCAGAAAAGCCATGATAAGTGTATCGCGATAGGCGCCGTTGTGAAAATTGTCCTGGCGCAAGCGGCCTTCCAATTCGAAGCCGACTTTCTCATAACTCCGGATGGCGCGCGCATTATCTGAGAAAACCCGCAAATAAATCCGGTTGAGATTCAAGGTATTAAAGCCCCAGGCGACGAGTGTCTGCATGGCATCCGTTCCATAGCCCTGTCCCCAATATTCCCGCGCGCCAATGGTGATGCCCACTTCGCCGGAACGGTTGCGCCAATCCAGACTGTGATAGCCACATGAGCCAATGTGCAGCCACGGCGCCATGGTGCGATCGGAGGCTTGGGCATCAATCGCCCACGCTTGCAAGTCCCCGGCGGCCAGGTTCCGCTCGAACCACTGCTCTTCTTGCCCCTGGCTGAGCGGCAGATACAGGGCGAGGTTGCCGCGTAGTTCCGGATCGGCGAACCATTTGACAAAGCGCGGCAGGTCATCCTTTTCTATTGGGCGCAGACGAATGTTTTCTCCGAGGATCATAGGCGACCTCCTGCATTAAAACGCAACCACGGATTGCACCGATTACACGAGGGTGAATGTTTAAAAATCTGTGAAATCGGCCCGCCCCGGCTGCGCCGAGCAGGCCGGAGTGTAATCCGTGGTTACCAATCTTTTGCCAACTGCCGCGCGGCGCTGGCCGGGTCTACCTCGCGCGCCAGGACCCGCTCGACGACGGCGTTCAATTTCCCATTCCCCAGGCGCGTGAGCATCTCGGCGAACAGCGCTTCCCGCAAGCGCGTCTTCAATTCATAAGCCAGGCCTTCACGTTCGCGCTGCTTCAGTTCACCCGAGGCGTGTAGGTGATGGCGATGCTGCTCCAACGCTTCCACGACTTCCGTGATCCCTTGGCCCTCCAGCGCGACTGTTTGGAGGATGGGTGGATTCCACCTTAGACCGGTGAGGTCTTTTTCAGACTTCACGGGTTCAGGCGTTGAGTTGAAAGTTGGCTGATGATGCCCACGCATTTTATCGTCGGCCCAGGTGCGAGCAACGGGGTGCGCCAGGTCCAGGGAAGCGCGCAGCGCGCGGGCGGCGTTTTCAGCGCCGGGCAGATCGGCTTTGTTGACCACAAACACATCCGCAATTTCGAGCAGCCCGGCTTTAATGGCCTGGACATCATCTCCCAACCCCGGCGCTTCGATGACCAGGACCGTATGCGCGGCTCGGGCAATGTCCACCTCGGCCTGTCCAGCGCCCACGGTTTCAATCAGAATTTTTTCGAAACCGGCCGCGTCCAGCGCCTTGATCGCATCGGCGGTCGCGCGGGCCAATCCGCCGGACGAACCTCGGCTGGCCATTGAGCGGATGAACACCCCGGGATCGCCGGCTAAATCACGCATGCGAATGCGATCGCCCAAAATCGCGCCGCCGGTGAAGGGGCTGGAGGGATCAATGGCGAGGATGGCGACGGTGTGATTCTGACTCCGCAGCGTTTTAGTCAATTCATTGACCAGGCTGCTTTTGCCGGTTCCCGGCGCGCCGGTGAGGCCGATCAAGTGGGCTCGGCCGGTATGGGGAAAGAGCGCCGCCAAAGCCGACTCCGCCTCCGGCGCGCCGTTTTCAATTTGGGTCAGCAGACGCGCCAGCGCCCGACGATCACCGGAGAGGATGGAAGAGGGATTAATCATACTTCTCATGTGCTAAATGATAAGTGACGCGTGACACGTGACGAGTGAAAACCTGGTCACGTGTCACGCGTCACGATTCACGTTTTACCGCCTCACGTACCGCTGCGATCACCGTTTCCGTGCTGGCGCCGGGGCCAAAGACTCCCGCGACTCCCATTTCCTTGAGGAGTGGAATATCGTCCTCCGGGATAATCCCGCCGACGAAAACTTTCACCTCCGGTTGACCATTGGCGCGCAGCAGTTCCAGAATTCGAGGGACGAGGGACATATGCGCGCCGGAGAGAATAGACAGGCCGACGACATCTACATCTTCTTGCAGCGCCGCCTCGGCGACCATCTCCGGCGTCTGGCGCAGGCCGGTGTAGATCACCTCCATGCCGGCGTCGCGCAGCGCGCGCGCAATCACCTTCGCGCCGCGATCATGACCATCGAGTCCGGGTTTGGCCACCAGCACCCGGAGGTTGCGCTGTGCATCTGACATGGAGTCGGAATAATGGATTAGCTCAGGTGAGCCTTCGGCGGATGAAACTGTTGGAACGGAAAATCTATTTGCGGCCTGATTATACCGCAACTCCAACTTGCTCGACCCTGGTGACGGGCGTAGAATAAGGCCCATGGTTGAAGCGGCCAATACACCTGCCACCCCGATGCAAAGCCCGGTTTATCGGCGGGCCATTCTGGATCAAGTCACGATGATCGTCGTTTTGATCATCCTGGCGACGACGGTGATTCTGTATGCCCTGCCGGCCGTGGCGGCCTTGAGTTGGATTCAGCTTCCTTTTCTGGGCGGGTTTGTCGAGAAGACGCATGCTTTCAATGATGTCCACTCGGAAGGCGCGGACCAATGGCCGGCCTTCAAGGCCGGTGTCCAACGGGCGGATCTGCTCATTGCCATCAACGGTATCTCCGTCCCGCGCGATAACGACCTGACAGATGAACTGAGGAAGTACGCCCCCGGCCAAACCGTCACCTTAACGGTTGAACGTAAGGATGGAACGCGGGCAGAGGTGGCGGTTGGCCTCACCCGTTTTGCCTTCCGAGACCTCGCCACACTTTTCATCATCCCGTATTTGATCGGCCTGGTCTACCTGGGGATTGGCGTCTGGGTGTTTTATCTCCGGCGGGGTGAGCCGGCGGGACGAGCCTTTGCGCTCTTCTGCTCGGTGACGGCCACGGCGTTATCCGGCCTGTTCGATTTTTACACGACCCACATTTTGGTGTGGGGCTGGACGTTGGCCATCCCGGCGGTGGGCGCCGCCCTGCTGACCCTGGGATTGGTTTTTCCGCAGCAAATTGCCTCGCTGGAAAAGTGGCCCTGGTTCCGGCTCATTGGCTTTGTGCCCATGTTCCTCCTGGCCGGTTACACCCTCTACACCGAATACGGGCGAGGCGTGGACCCGCGGGCGTATCTGACCGCCTGGATTTACCAGGATGCGTACATGGGGCTGGGCGCGGTCTTCTTTTTAGCCACCGTTCTCTACCGCTGGCGTTTCAGCGCCTCGCCGATTGCGCGCGAACAGAGCAAAGTGATTCTCGCCGGCGCGGCGGTCGGTTTCTCAATGATGTTAATTTGGGTGGGGCGGATGCTGATGGCGGCGTTGCTGCAAATCCCGCTGCCGTCACTCAACGCGGCGCTCGCCCTTCCGCCGCTCGTTTTGTTCCCGGCGGCGGTTGCCTATGCCATCCTGCGCTATCGCTTGCTGGACATGGATGCGCTGATTGGGCAGTCGCTGGTCTATGCTTTGATGGGGGTGGCGGCAATCGTCGGCTATGGCTTGATCCTGACCGGCATCAGCTTAATTGTGGGGAGGACGCTCCATCCCGAGGCTGATAATCCGGCGATCTTAGGGCTGATCGTCTTCATTTTAGTCCTGGTCTTCAATCCGCTGCGCGAACGTTTGCAGCGCACAGTGGATCAAACCTTTTTCCGCGGCTCGCGCGCTTACTCGCAGCGCTTGGAGCAATTTGGACGGGCGCTGACGCGCGCGGTGGCGCTGGAAGATATTGTCCGCGCGTTGCAAGAACAAATCGAGGGCGCACTGCGTCCGGCGCACTTCTACCTTTTTCTGCGTGATCCAAGCAGCGATGACTTCGGCGCTTATGCTGGAAGTGGCTCACTGCGCCGGACCGACATTCGCTTTGCCGGCGATGGCGCTTTGGCGACTACCTTGGGGGCTGAGCGCTCCAGCCTCTATCTCACCTCCGAAGGCCCCCTGCCGCTGAGCCTGATGCAGGAACGCGCCCGACTGGCCGTGCTCGGCTCGGCGGTTTACGCGCCGCTGCCGGGCAAGGCGGGACTGGCCGGCTGGCTGGCGATCGGGCCGAAGCTCTCGGGCGAACCGTTCAGCCGCGACGACTTGCGCTTCATCGAATCGCTCACCGACCAATCCGCCTTAGCGGTCGAACGGGCGACGGTCATCACCGACCTGGAACGGCGGGTGCGCGAGTTGAACGTTCTGAGTCAAATGTCGCAGGCGGTGAACTTTACCATCTCCTACGACGATTTGTTGGAACTGATTTACGCGCAGACCAGCAAGATTATGGATGCGCGTAATTTCTACATCATCCTGAAAGATGCGCGCGGCACGTCGTTCAATTACGCCTTTTATGTGGAGAACGAAGAACGGGCTATTGAGGAAGAGGGCAAACCCTGGCCGATTGGCCGGGGCCTGGCGACCGAGATCGTGCGCACCGGCCAACCGATCCGCACCGATGACTACCACGCCGAATGCCGCCGACGAGGGGTACCGCCGCGCTCCAAGAACTTCAAAGCCTGGATGGGCGTGCCGCTCAACACCGGGGCCGACACCATTGGCATCATGAGTGTGGCCGCCTTGGATCTCGGCACGACCTTCACCGAGGATCAACTCAAGATCTTCTGGGCGATTGCGGATCAGGGCGCCTCGGCGATGGTTAAAGCGCGCCTCTTTCAACAGACCGAACAACGCGCGCGCCAGTTGGCAACGCTCAACGAAGTCAGCACCCGCATGGCCTCCACACTGACGCTTGATCCCCTGCTGCAGGGCATCATGGACAGCTCGGTGGAGATTCTATCCTGCGAGGCCGGCAGCCTGTTCCTGATTGACGAGGAAACCGGCGAGTACGTCTTCCGAGTCGCGGTGGGGTCGGTGGGCCAGAACTTGATCGGGATGCGCGTGGCCCGTGGGAAGGGTTTTGTCGGTGAGGCGATCGAGTCCGGTTCCGCGTTGATCGTTAACGATGTGCAGAATGACCCGCGCTGGTTCAAGGGTTCGGACGAGTCCACCGGCTTTATCACGCGCGCGCTCATGGTCGTGCCGTTGCGGCGCGGCGAACACAACGTGGGTGCGATTGAGGTGATCAACAAGCGGGATGGCACGACCTTTGGCGACGACGACCAAAATCTACTGACGGCCTTTGCCGGCCAGGCGGCGGTGGCGATTGAGAATGCTCGCTTGTATACGCAAACGGATCAGGCGCTCACCGCGCGCGTCGAAGAGCTTTCGATTATGCAGCGCATTGACCGTGAGTTGAACACGGCGCTGGATGTGAAGCGGGTGATGGGCTTGACGTTGGATTGGGCTATGCGGAGCACCGGCGCCTCTGCCGGCTCGGTCGGGATCGTCACCGAAAGCGGCATTCATATCATTGCCACCGAGGGCTACGGAGATACGGTAGAAAAGTTGCAGGATACACCCCTCCCGCTGGACGAAGGTATCATGGGCCGGGTGGTGCGCACGGGCGAGATCAACTTGGTGGGGAATGTGGACACAGACCCGGACTACCGCGGCATCCTCGATGCCACTCGCTCCCAACTAACGATCCCCATCAAACGCGAGGCGGAAGTGGTGGGGTTGATTAACCTGGAAAGTCCGGAAGAGGAGGCTTTCAAGGAAGAGCAGGTCGCGTTTGTCGTTCGTCTGGTGGATCATGCCTCGGTCGCCATCACGAACGCGCGGCTGTACGCCGAGGTGAATGCGGCCAATATTGCCAAGAGCGAATTTGTCTCCTTGGTGGCGCACGAACTCAAGACGCCCATGACCTCCATCCGGGGCTATGCCGACTTACTCCTGGGCGGCGCGGTGGGGTCGGTCAATGATATGCAGAAACAGTTCCTGGGGACGATCCGCGGCAACGTCGAACGGATGGCGACCCTCGTCTCCGACCTGGCGGACATCGCGCGCATCGAGTCCGGGCGCATGCGGCTGGAACAGAAGTCCATCCCCATTCAGGGAGTGATTGACGATGTCGTCCGCACGACCAGCGCGCTGATTGATGGCAAGAAGCAGACGCTGACGTTGAACATCGCGCCGGACCTACCTAACATTTGGGCGGATTACACCCGCGCCGCGCAAGTGCTGACGAATTTGGTGTCGAATGCTTACAAGTACACTCCTGAAAGCGGCGAGATTGTCTTGCGGGTGACGAAGGAAGCGAATCAGTGGGACCCGGAGGGCGCGCCGGAAGTCATCCATATCGCCGTGAAAGATAACGGGATTGGCATTGCGCCGGAGGATCAGGCCAAGCTTTTCCAGAAGTTCTTCCGCGCGGAAGACCGCGTGGCGCGGGAGATGGCTCCCGGAACCGGGCTGGGCCTGAACATCGTCAAAAATTTGGTTGAGCTACAAGGGGGAAAGATCTGGTTCGAAAGCGAATTCCGCAAAGGCAGCACCTTCCACTTTACGCTCCCCATCGCGCCGGCTGAAGAAAAAGTGGGCGTGAGCACGTAACAATCCTTTGGGTACTCAGCTTTTTAATCACGAACCATTCGGCTCATTCGCGTAATTCGTGATTAACCGCCCCGTTAATCCAAATCCACCAGTTGGCGAATATTCCCGCTTACCGCATTGCGCGTGAAAGGCTCGGAGCGTGGGCCAATCCGCATCGGCATTCCGCGCCGGGTGGATAAGGCAATTTTCATTTTGGTCTCAATCTTTGTTCCCGGCGGGGTTGTCAGGCGATAGCGTTGGAGCAACAAGGCGGTGATGATCTTGAATTGCATTACGGCGAATGAAGTCCCCAAACACGCATGTGCCCCGGCGCCAAAGGGGAGATATTCATAGGGCGTGGGCGCCAGCGTGTTCCACCGCTCAGGCCGAAAGCGCTTGGGTTCAGGATACAACTCGGGCAGGCGGTGGGTCACAAACGGACTGAGCGTCACCCAGGAACCTTCCGGCAACGTGTAAGGCCCCAATTCAAAGGCGCGGGTACCCCGACGCCACACAGAACTTAGGGGTGGCAGAATCCGCAGACTTTCTTTAATCACGCGATCCAGGAGCGGCAATTGTTTTAATTGTTCGCGCGTGGGTGGCGCACCGTGCAGCGTGCCCTCAAGTTCATCACAGACCTCGGCGGTCACCCGGGGATGCTGGGAAAGCAGAAAGAGAATCCAGGTCAGCGCCACGGCGCTTTTCTCGTGGCCGGAAATAAATGCCACGTTGGTTTGGCCGATCAACTCCTTCTCCGTCATCCCGGCGCGCCCCTCCGCCTGCGCTTGAATCAAGAGCGCCAATAAGTCCGGCGGAGCCGCTTGCGCCTGGCGCTGCTCAATCATTGCCCGAATGTAGCCTTCCAGTTTCTCAGAAACCTGTAACAAGGTACGGTAAGGCAACCCCGGAAGATTGTAGGGCAGCAAATTCACCACATCCGCCGTAAACAACTGCAGCCAGTGTTCAATCAACGGGCCAAGCGTTTGCGCCATTTCGCCGGAGGCTTCTAGACCAAAGAAGGTTCGGGTCGTCATGGCGAGCGTTAATTGCCGTAACTCGCGGGTCAGGTCCACGACCTCGCCCACCGGCCAACGATCCAGAAAATGCTGCGCGGTCGCCACCATCGCCGCATAATAATTTTTAAGCTGATCGTCGTGGAAGGCCGGCGTCATTAATTGACGTTGCCAGTGGTGCCGGTCGCCGTCCATATTCAGCAAGCCGGCGCACAGCCGGCGGACGGCGGAATCCTCCGGCGTAGGCAGGAAGAGCAGTTTTACACTAAACAGGTCCGGGTTAGTCAGCAACTGCCGGTTGTAGTCCGGGCCAAAGGCAAAAACCCACTCCGGCTCATTTTCCACGAAGGCGACGACGGAGCCATAGGTTTCATATAACTTTTGCATCGAGGCAACGGGATTGCGGAAATAGCGGAGGTAATTGCCGCGCCAGCCTAAGAGGGGCATCGCCCGTGGGCCGGGGATAAAGCCGGGTGGATGGGGAACTTGATTACTCATCGCGCGGGATCCCTTGCAGGCGACCCGCCACTTTTTCAGTCTGGCTCATGTGCCATTCTCCCTTGCTATCTGGATCGGGATGTGTCAGTGGATGTCAGGCTTAATTGGGGAAGCGGTTATAACTGGACTTGATCTGGTTAACGTAAATTGCTTAACAGAATTCTTGCTCAAGCCGCCGTCCCTTCGGCAAGCTCAGGGCTGGCCCCGGCGGCGAGGACGAGCGTAAAGCAATTAAGGTTAACGTGAATAATCCTATCAGAGCCGCGCTTAAAGAACGCTTCAAAAACCGGACCTGGAAACCTGACACGCTTCGCGGGCGTGTTCAAGAAGTGCCTAACCGCCCTGACCCAAACCTCAGATTGACCTCCCTAACCCACCTGCCTATACTCAGGCGGGGAGTCGGCGGACCCGGCTCCCCAACCACCCACTCTCATGAACAACACTCTCCACCTGCTCCTGGTTGACGACAATTCCAATGATCGCGAATTAGTCATGCACGAACTCCGCCAGCAGTTCCCGGAGGTGCAGGTTGAGCAGGCGGCCAGTGCGGAGGAACTGGCTCAGGTGTTGGAGAAGTCGAGCTGTGAAATTGTGATTGTGGACTACCAACTGGTCTGGACGAACGGCTTAACCGTGCTGCAGGCGGCTAAGGCGCGGTGGCCGGACTGTGCGGTCATCATGTTCACCGGCTCGGGGAATGAAGAAGTGGCGGTGGAGGCCATGAAGGCCGGTCTGGATGATTACATTGTTAAATCCCCCAAACATTTTGGCCGGCTCTTGGCTACGGTGCGTTCTAACCTGGAGCAGATTCGCCAACGCCGAGCGCTGAAAGAAACTCAGATCAGCTATCTCAAGCTTTTTGAGGCCGTACCCATTGGCTTGTATCGGATGAATCTCAAAGGGCAGTTTCTGGATGCCAACTCGGCGCTGGTGCAGATACTCGGTTATCCGGATCGGTTGGCGTTGCTGGCCGTCAATGAAGCCGAACTGTACGTGAACGCCGAAGATCACCGACGCTGGCAAGATTTGATGGAGCGTTACGGTGTCGTGCGGAATTTTGAAACCCGGCTGCGCCGGCGGGAGGGGGCGACTCTGTGGGTGCGGAACAGCGCCCGGGCCATTCGGAATGAGGCCGGTCAGATCGCCTATTACGACGGCAGCCTGATGGACTTGACCGAGCGCCGCAAAGTGGAGGAGCGCCAGAAGGCGTTGACGACCGGCTTGCGCGCCGTCGTCGCCAGCGCGGATGAACTGATTAACTGCCCAGACGTGGATACTGTCTTTCGCCGCGCGGTGGAATTGGGCCGGGAGAAACTCGGCTTGGAACGCTGCGCGATTTTTCTGGACGAGGGCGATTATTTTCTGGGAACCTATGGCACCGACCGGCAGGGCCGGACGTCCGACGAGCACGCGCAGCGCTTTCCTAAAAATGAAACCTGGCAAGCCCAGTTGCAGTCACTCGGTCCACAAGCCGATCCGTGGGCAGTTGTGAGGGAGATGCGCCGGGCGTGGGATGGTGAAAAGACGGTGGAATTGGAGGAAGGCTGGATTGCCTTTGCGCCCATCCGGTCGGCGCAGCGGTTGCTCGGTATCTTTATCAACGACGCGGCCATCAGTGGCGCAGCGCTGGACCCCGTCAAGCAGGAAGTCATGGCCGTCTTTTGTTCTTTGCTGGGGAATATCGTCGAGCGCAAACGGGCGGAGGCGGATCTGGCGCAGGAGCGCAATCTGCTCCGGACGCTGATTGATCACCTGCCCGACAACATCTTCGTCAAGGACACACACAGCCGGATGATCCTGGATAATGCCGCTCACCGGAGTCTCTTGGGCGCGGAAAGGTTGGAGGCGGTGGTGGGGAAGACCGACTTTGATTTCTTCGGCCCTGAACTGGCCACGCAATATTTCACGGATGAACAAGCCATCCTGCAGTCCGGGCAGCCGCTCATCAATCGTGAAGAACCCACCGTCGATTCCACGGGCAAGCCGCACTGGCTCTTGACGACGAAAGTGCCTTTGCAGGATGTCCAAGGAAAGATCATCGGCCTGGTGGGCATCAACCGAGAAATTACGGAACGCAAACACGCCGAGCAGGCACTGGAGCGTTCGCTTTCGCTGCTGCAAGCTACGTTGGAATCCACCGCCGACGGCCTGCTCGTCGTGGATGACAAGGGCAAGATCATCAGCTTCAACCACAAGTTCGTAGAAATGTGGCGGCTGCCTGAGACGATTATCGCCGCGCGGGATGATAATCAGGCGCTCGACTTTGTCCTGAGTCAGCTTAAAGAGCCGGAGGTCTTCTTAGCCGGCGTGCGAAGCTTGTATGCACAACCGGACTCCGAAAGCTACGATGTCCTCGAATTCAAAGACGAGCGCATCTTTGAGCGCTACTCGCAGCCGCAGCGGATTGGCGGAAAAAGCGTGGGCCGCGTGTGGAGCTTCCGCGATATAACGCAGCGTAAACAACACGAGCGTGAACAGGCGGCCATCGTCACCATGGCCGCGGCGCTGCGGACGGCGATGACCCAGGCCGAGATGCTCCCGATTATCCTCGATCATGTTTTGAATCTCCTGCAAGCCGACAGCGCCCTCTTAGCCATGCGCGATCCGGCGACCGGCGATACGGTGATTGAGTTGGGACGCGGCGCCGGCGCAAAACTTACCGGCCAGCGCCTGCTGTCGGGCGAGGGGGTGAGCGCGCAAGTGCTGGCCACCGGCCAGGCCTACTGGAATAATGATGCCCAAAACGATCCCGCGTTCAAGCCAGCGGAGCAACTCCAGGAGCTGCCAGCGATTGCCTGTGTCCCACTCATCACGCAAGGGCAGGCGCTGGGCGCGCTGTGGATTGGCCGCAAAACAGAGATTGCCGCCGGTGAGGTTCGACTGCTCACCGCCATCGGTGACATTGCGGCCAGCGCCATTTACCGGGCCACCCTCTACGATCAGACGGAGCAGCGCTTGCAGCGGCTGGCGGCCTTGCGGGATATTGATAAAGCGATTACCGCTAGCCTGGACTTGCGGGTGACGCTCAATATTTTGCTGGATCAAGTGACCACGCAACTGCGCGTCGAGGCCGCCTCGGTCTTGCTGCTCCAGCCCCATTCTCAAATGTTGGAGTATGCCGCCGGGCGAGGTTTTTGGCAGAGCACCATCACCCAAACGCAGATTTATCTAGGTGAAGGCCCCACCGGGCAGGCGGCGCTCGAACGGCGCCTGATTAGCATTCCTGATCTGCGCCAGGTTTCCAAGCAATTCGGACGGGCGAAATTTCTGGCAAGCGAGATGTTCGTCGCCTATTATGCCCTGCCGCTCATCGCCAAAGGTTTGGTCGTGGGTGTCTTGGAAATTTTTCACCGTTCGCCGCTTGATCCGGACCCGGAGTGGGTGGATTTCCTGGAGGCCCTGGGCGGTGAGGCGGCCATTGCGATTGAGAACACGCGCCTCTTCGACGATCTGCAGCGTTCCAATGTCGAACTGTCTCTTGCCTACGACCTCACCCTCGAGGGTTGGTCGCATGCCCTTGACTTACGCGACAAAGAGACTGAAGGTCATACACAGCGGGTAACGGAGATGACTGTTCGTCTGGCCCGCGCCCTGGGCCTGAGCGAGGTCGAACTGGTGCACATTCGTCGCGGGGCGTTGCTGCATGACATCGGTAAAATGGGTATCCCGGACAGTGTTCTGCTTAAACCCGGCCCGCTCACAGACGAAGAATGGGAAGTCATGCGTCGCCATCCGGTCTATGCCTATGAGATGTTGGCGCCCATCACTTACCTGACACCGGCCTTAGACATTCCTTATTGCCATCACGAGAAATGGGATGGGACGGGTTATCCGCGCGGCCTAAAAGGTGAGACGATCCCGCTCGCCGCGCGGCTGTTTGCGGTCGTGGACGTGTGGGACGCGTTGAACTCCAACCGGCCCTACCGGCCGGCCTGGCCGAAAGAAAAAGTGAGGGAGCATATTCAGTCGCTGTCCGGTACACACTTTGAGCCGCGTGTCGTGGAGACATTTCTAAATTTGATCGCAGAGAGGTGAGGCCATTTAGCTGATGATTATTCACAAGTGCTCAAGCCGCCGTCCGGGCGGCGTTGCCCGCGCTGGCCTGCGGGGCGCGGTGAGCACGATATGTACAATCGCCAGGCCATTTAGCCTTTGCCCTGAAAAGCACTTCTGGCTATACTACGTAGGCTAAGAGAAAGACCTGTCCGGCCTTGACCCGCATTACTAAATTCCAACACAGTTCGCGAGACCGGCTGGTCTGAATTTGAATGAAAGGTTCTGCGTCCTTGACGACCGCCTCCCCTGATCGAGTAGATAAAATTGCCTTGCTCAGCCAGACGTTTACCGGCCTGGCTGAGGACGAGTTGCAAGAGATGTCCAAGTTGACCAAGGTCAACACCTATCCTCCCAACCATTTTCTGTGTCAGGAGGGGGTCCATGAGGACGTCTTCTATATCATTGCCGGGGGGGAAGCAGTCATTACCAAGAAAATCAGCGAAAACGAGGGGGAGCGGGTGCTGCGAACCGTGGGGTGGGGCGATTACGTCGGGGAGATGGCGCTCATCCAGAATGCCCCGCGCGCGGCGACGGTGCGCACCACGACTGAATGCACCGTGTTGGAAATGGCCAAGTCCGATTTTGAAGCGATGCTCGGCCGTAGTCCGCGGATGGCGTTAAGCATCATTCGGAGCACGCTCAACCGCATGCGGGCCAATGACCAAATGGCGATCCAGGATTTGCAGCGCACCAATAAGGTTTTGGAACGCCTCGACCACAACAAGCTGGATTTCATTGAAATTGCTGCGCATGAACTCCGCACGCCGCTAACCGTCATGAAGGGTTATATCAATGTCATGCGGCTGGACTCGTTGGTCAAGGGGAATCCCATGTTGATCGAGGTGGTGGAGGGCATCAGCAAGGGAACCGAGCGCCTGCATGAGATCGTCAATACCATGCTGGATGTCACACGAGTGGACAGTGATCAAGTGCGCATTGCGCCGGTCCCCGTGCCTCTAAAAAACGTCGTCAATGACATTGCCCATAATCTGCGCAACGAAGCAGCCTCCCGTAAACTCAACCTGGAGATTGAACACGCGGCGGACACGCCCTATATCAATGCCGATCCGACGCTGATTCAAAAAGCGCTCTATCACTTGATTGTCAATGCGATCAAGTACACGCCGGACGGCGGCCATATTTTTATTCGGACCCGGCCGGTCACGCTCGAAAAGGAAATGCCGGCCGCGGAGATCAGCATTCAAGACTCCGGGATTGGCTTAGACCCGGAACATCACGATTTAATTTTCGAGAAGTTTTATCAAGTGGGATCGGTCGCCCTGCATTCATCCAGCAAGATTGCGTTCAAGGGCGGGGGGCCGGGGCTGGGCTTGGCGATTGCCCGAGGGGTGGCCCGTGCGCATGGGGGAAAGCTGTGGGTTGAAAGCTCTGGCCATGATGAACTAAGATTCCCCGGCAGCACCTTTTATCTGCAACTCCCCGTCAATCCGCCGACTCCGGCGGAAAGCGAGCGGCATATTACGGTTTAGGGCGACTTCTCTAAAGTTCCCTCTGGAAGAGAAAACCAAAAAATAAAGTGGGCGCGGACGACTTTGCCGTCCGCGCCCACTTTATTTTTTGATAAAAGTTTTATCAGTGATTTTGCTAAAAAGCGCCCGCTTGTTCAGGCGGGCGCTGGTCTTTATTCCTTCAACTCAAGTGGGGATTGAGCCTGGCGAGAATGCGTTCCTTTTGCATAAACCCGGTCAGGCGCTCTACCGGCTGGCCGCTTTTGAATAACAGCAGCGTCGGGATGCTCATCACCCCGTATTGCATCGCCGTCTCAACATTGATATCAATATCCAGCTTGCCGACTTTCACGGCGCCGTTCCATTCCTCATTCAATTTATCCACGATCGGCGCCAACATGTGACACGGGGGACACCACTCCGCGGTGAAATCAACCAGCACCGGCTGGGAGCTGTCTAAAACATCCGCTTTGAAACTCGTGTCAGTAAATTCATACAGCGTAGTCATGATCTCCATTCCCTCGCTCAACCCAGTAGCACCAAGCGTAGAAGTGATTGGTATAGTATCTGCACCTAGAGTAGAAGTCAAGGAGAATCAGTCAGATAGAAAAATCTTTAAGCCGAGTGAAGAGTACACGGATGGCACGGAAAAACCCAGATTGCACTGAAAATCAAATAAAAAATCTGTGGCATCCGGTCTTCTTTCCGTGCCATCCGTGTACCAAATAACCTTGTTCATCCTCTAACTCGTTGACACCTCTATATGCTGGCAGTATAATCTTTATCAGTCTTTTAGCACTCTCCCATTGAGAGTGCTAATTGGTGGGATGCTCAATGGACACATTGACAGAACGTCAAGAGATTATTCTGGGCCTAATTATCCGGGATTACATTGACGGCGCCTTGCCGGTGAGTTCCAAGGCGCTCGTGGAGAAGTATAACCTCGGCATTAGCTCGGCGACCATCCGCAATGAAATGGGCCTGCTCACGGAAAAGGGCTATTTGCGCCAGCCGCATACCTCGGCGGGCCGTGAGCCGACTGAAGCCGGCTATCGCTACTTTGTCCAGCGGATCGTAGGGGAAACGGAGCTGCCGCCGGCCGAGCGGCGGACGATCAGTCATCAGTTCTATCAAGCCCGCCAAAACATTGATGAGTGGATGCGGCTCGCTGCCTCGGTCTTGGCCCAACATGCCCGCGGCGCCAGCCTCGTCACCACCCCCCGCCAAATCCAGGCGCGCTTCAAGCATCTGGAACTCATTTCCACGCAAGGGCGTTCGGTGCTCCTGGTCCTGGTGCTCAATGGCGGCGAGGTTCGCCAGCAAATGCTCACGCTTGCCGAACCTGTCTCGCAGGAAGAATTGACCGAAGCCGCCAAACGGATCAATGCGGCCTGCCAAGGGTTGGATGGCGAAGGCGTCGCGACGCATGCCAGCACGTTGCCCACCCTGGAGCAAGAAGTGATGCGTTTGGTGGCGGACGTGATGAAAACCGCCGAGGCCTTTTCCGCCGGCGAGGTCTTCCGGGATGGGGTGACGAACGTGCTCGCCGAGCCTGAATTCGCTACCTCCGACTCGGCCCGGCAGGCGTTGCGTGTCCTCGAAGAAAGAACTTATCTTGAAGAGTTTCTGGCAAAAGCCCTGGCCCCGACTATCGGCGGCGTTCAAGTCGTTATTGGGGGCGAGGACTCCTGGCACGAACTCAAGGATTGTTCGATGGTGCTGACGCGTTACGGCGTTTCCGGCTACGCTACCGGCGCGATGGGCATCCTTGGCCCGCAGCGGATGGCGTATGGCCGGGCTATTTCCACCGTGCGCTATGTCGCCGGATTGATGAGCGATCTGATGTACGAAATTTATTCCGAATAATGCCTATGGAACCTCAAGACGACAACCAGGAAAATAATCCCCAACCCGCCGAAGCCGTTGCCGAAGCCGCGCCGGAAATCGCCCGGCTTCAAAAGGACTTGGAAGCGGTTCAAGCCAAAGCGGCCGAGTACTTGGACGGCTGGCAGCGCTCGCGCGCCGAATTTGCCAATTACAAAAGGCGCGTTGAAAAAGAGCAGGCCGAAACGTATCAAAATGCGGCCGCCCGGATCATTGCGCGCTATTTGGATGTGCTGGATGACTTCGACCGCGCCATGGCCGACCGACCGACGGAGGGTGAGGCTGTCAAATGGGCGGAGGGCATCGCCCTCATTTACCGGAAACTCCAAAACATTCTCGAAACCGAAGGCGTCACCCGGATTGAAGCCGAAGGGCAGGAATTTGATCCCACCCTACATGAGGCCGTCACCCACGAGGAAAGTGATTCTCATCCGGCGGGCCACATCATCGCCGTCCTCCGGCAGGGATACCGGCTCGGAGATCGGGTGATCAGGCCGGCGTTAGTTAGAGTGGCGCGTTAATGACCCTATGAATGGGTGACACGGTGACAAGGTGACGGGGTGATGGTTGAAGGGATCACCTTGTCACCCCGTCACCCCCTCACCTTGTCAGTTTTA
>Ga0075431_100000767_pt1 | contig 27812 bp, 23 predicted proteins | sample RhiMetdeltSRZDD5_FD_75297 | JGI IMG/M metagenome (GOLD analysis project Ga0075431, IMG submission 75297) | Populus rhizosphere microbial communities from Tennessee, USA - Rhizosphere MetaG P. deltoides SRZDD5 | ecosystem: Host-associated > Plants > Roots > Rhizosphere > Soil | place: USA... | reverse complement strand
AACATCTTGAGCACGGGAATACTTTCATGTTGGCGCGCGCCAAGATACTCGGAAAGCGAAACGTTACCGGTTTTTGCTGCTAAATCGAGCAATGCCATTTCCAAAGCTACTCGATGGCGCGGGTAACTGGGCACTCGCCGCTCGAGAGCGCTCATCAAGGAATCGTAGTCGGCCACATCGCATCCGACGATCGCTTGCGTTGCGGATTTTAGAGCGTCGATGCCCGGCTGGAAAGTAGAGTCTTCCTTAGGCATCACGGAAGTCGCACCCAGACCGGTCAAGCCATTTTCTCCTTGGAGCTTGACGTACAAGACTTGAACGCCGTCTGCCGCATAGCTCGCGGTCTGCCACCGATACTTTCGCTTGAGACGATGGGGGGAAAAGCTAAGGTTGGCGATTTTCATTTCGGTGCATCAGTCCCGATTTCTTTAGCCGATCTTCTGCGGGCTGAGCGTCGGTTCGTAAAGCATTTGGATTGTGACGCCGTCTGGATCGGCGCAATAGAAAGACGCGCTGCCGTCGCGATGAACCTTGAACGGATGGACGATCGTTACGCCTTGAACGCGAAATTCAGCTTCAAGTTCTCTTACCCGCTCGATGCTTTCGACGACAAAACCAAGGTGGTCCAGTTGTTTCTCCTCGGCGGTCTCGAGGAAATTGTCCGAAACTTCATGGATCGCAATGTTGTCACAGCCGGAAGAAAGGTAGACATTTTGAGCATCAGGCTCCCAAACCACATCCATGCCGAGGATGTTTTGATAAAACATCCTCGATTGCGCGACGCTGCGTACCTTGAGCGCGATGTGGCGCATGCCCTTCAATCCTGGAATTCGGCCCATGCTGGGACTATAGCATAACACCGGGCCATTGTAGGCTCGCCGCCAGCGAGCGTACGCGCTCCTAGCGCAATTTCATGAATTATGCTCTAAAGATGATTAAACTTTTATTTTAACCTTATGGCTAAAACAAAGAAAAAGACGCGGAAAATTCGACCTCACTTGGACATCCTTGAGGATATCAGCACCCTCATCAGCCATTCGCACGACTTGCAGGAGACGCTCGAGAGCATCGTCGCGACGGTAGAGGATCGTATGCAAACGGAAGTTTGCTCGATCTATATTCTCGATCGCGACAAGAACCGTTTGACGCTCCGCGCCACCAAGGGTTTGGATCCCGAATCTGTCGACAAAGTCTCCATGGCCACCGGCGAAGGCTTAACCGGTTTGGTGATCGAAAGGATGAAGCCGGTCATGGTCGCCGATACGCTCGCGCATCCGCGCTATAAATATTTTCCTGAGACTCATGAGGAGCATTTTCATTCCTTTCTGGGTGTGCCCTTAATCGATAGAAAAATGCCCCTCGGCGTCTTGGTCGTACAAACGTCGCGACGTCGCGAATTTTCCAGGGATGAAATCCGCCTGCTCACCACCATCTCGGCGCAGGCGGCAAGTATCATCGTCCAGGCCCGGTTGGCGGAATCGCTCAAGAGCAAAGAACGAGAACGCAAGAATTTTCAAAAGCGCATGAACGAAGCGATGCGCAAATTGCGTTCTTACGAGGGGAATCGGCGGGATAAAGCAGCGAAGTCCCGGCTACACTGGCGCGGCCGCCTCGACGGGCTGGCGGCGTCGCCCGGATTCGGCCGGGGTAAAGCCTTCGTCTTGGAACCGCGCATGGATTTGAGCGCCATCAAAAAGAAAAAAGCGCGAAATCCCGAACGCGAGCGGGAACGTTTTCGCGGCGCTGTTGAGCGGGGCATCGAGCAGATCAACGTCGTAAAGAATCGGATGAATCAATTGATCTCGAAAGAGGAGACAGCCATTTTTGACGTTTATCGTTTGATTCTCGAGGACCCCGCCATTATCCAGCAGATCGAAGCGCAAATTATCAAGGAAGGCTATGTCGCCGAATATGCCGTTAAAGTCGTCTTTGAGATCTATCTTAATTCGATCGCCAACATCGGTGATAGCTATTTGCGCGAGCGAACAACCGACGTCAAAGATGCTGCTCAAAGACTGCTCGAAAATTTAACCGGCATGCCGGGCCAACAATACGATATCCCGGATGACGCAGTACTAGTGGCCGAAGACCTCTCCCCGGCCGATTTGAGCATGCTCGAAGGCGATAAATTTAGGGGCATTGCGTTGGCCACGGGCGGCGTAACCTCCCACGCTTCGATCTTGGCAAAGTCTTTTGAGATTCCCAGCGTGGTTGCCATCGAGGAGCTGGCCGAGTCAGTCCATCCAGGAGATATGCTTATTATCGACGGCAATGCCGGAAGCGTGCACGTCAATCCGAACGCAGAAGTCATCCGCGAGTACGATCGCCTGGAGCGGGACTACGCTGATCTGAATCGCGAGCTTAGCGGATTGAAAAACCTCCCTGCGGAAACTACCGACGGCCATCGCGTCTCTCTGTACGCCAATATTGGCTTGCTGAGCGATGTCGCCTTTGCTCAATTGCACGGCGCGCAGGGCGTCGGACTTTACCGTACCGAGATCCCATTCTTATCGCATCGCGATTTTCCCAGCGAAGAGGACCAATACTCGCTTTACAGTAGAGTCATCGAAGGCATGGCCGGCAAGCCGGTTACCATCAGAACGTTGGATATCGGCGCCGATAAGTACCCGTCGTACATGCGCAGCGTGGCCACCGAGCCGAATCCGTTTTTAGGCTGGCGCTCCATCCGGATTTCTCTGGAAGTGGAAGAGATTTTCAAAACCCAGTTGCGGGCGATCCTTCGAGTCGGCGATCTAGGCAGGGTTCGAATGCTGATTCCGATGATCTCCAGCCTCGAGGAGATTTTGAAAGTTAAAGAAATTTTGGCCGAAGCCAAAAACGAGCTCGAGCGCGAGGGCACACCCTACGACCGGCAAATGGAGCTCGGCATCATGGTAGAAGTGCCGGCCGCAGTCCAGTTGGCGGATCGCTTTCTCCACGAAGTGGATTTCCTGAGCATCGGAACCAACGACCTGATTCAATACATTTTGGCCGTCGATCGCAGCAACAGGAAAGTGGCCAACCTCTACGAGCCGCTCCATCCCGCAGTGCTGTCCGCGCTCAGCTCAACCATTGAAGCCGGCAAACGGGAGGGAAAACGGGTCGGCATGTGTGGCGAGATGGCCGGCGACCCGGTAAGCGCTTTGGTTCTTTTGGGTATGGGTTTGGAAGAGTTCAGCATGGGCTCCCTGTACATTCCGGTGATCAAGAAAGCGATTCGGTCGATTGGCTATCAAGCTGCCAAAGCCACCGCAAGAATTGTCCTTGAAATGGATACGATCGGTGAGATCAAGCGTTACTTATTTAACCAAATGCGCGATCTTGGCATGGTTGAACTGCTTGAAATGTATCACTAATTTCGCGATCGGGGAGAATCGTTGCGCGGCTCCAGTTGATTTGTCGCGGCACACAGGCTAGATTTAAATTCGAACGATCGTTCGAACCCTGTGAAAGGATTCCTCATGAAAAAAATTGCGACTTTCGAAGACTGGATCGAGTACTTTAACCACTGGCAAAAAGACATTGGCTACAACGCCGACCTACTTGCCGGGTACAACTTTGAAACCAAGCTCGGTGAACTGCATGCTTCCGATATCGAGTTCGGCGACTACAAAGGCCAAGCGAAGTGGCAGCGAGTCACCCAAATCCCCAACCAATCGATTCGCGACGCTCTGATGAACTTGATCGTTTATCAGGGCGACACTGAGTTTGCATCCGTCGAACAGCAGAAAAACTTGATCGACACCGCGCCAACGGACTACGACCGGCAGGCGCTGATCCGCGTCAACAGCGAGGAAATGCGGCATGGTTGGCAAATGTGCTACCTGCTGGTCAATTACTTCGGTGACTCAGGAAAATTGGAGGCGCAAAAAATGTTGGAACGCCGGGCTTTCCGCGGTGATCGGCTGCTCGGTTCTTTCAACGCCCCCGTGAACAACTGGCTCGATTTCTTCACTTACACGGAATTTGTCGATCGCGACGGCAAATATCAATTGACCATGCTGTCGCACTCCGCCTTCGCGCCGCTGGCCGAAAGCGTCACGGCAATGCTCAAGGAAGAGTTTTTTCATATGTTCACGGGTCACACCGGTTTGACTCGCATTCTTAGAGCGGGAAAAATACCGATCCCAATAGTGCAAAAATATTTTAATAAGTGGTTGTCCACCGCGTATGATCTATTCGGAACCAATCACTCCTCGTCGGCCCATTGGGCATACACCTGGGGCTTGAAAGGCCGCTTCGATGAGCATGAAGCCAATGTTCCCGCGGAAAAGGATAAGTTGAACGACTTGGCGCGTAGCCATTACATGGTGGAAAGCGCCAAACTCATTGACCAACTCAATCAGCTGATCCCCGCGGACCAGCCCAAACTTTATGCTCCCGACCTGAAGTTTAATCGCTCCATCGGCGAGTACGTCGGCAAGACTTACAGCGTGAACGGTGAATTGCTCTCTTCGGATGCCTTCGCAAAACACGTGACGGAGGTCTTGCCTACAGAAACTGATGAAAAAACACTGGCGGAAATAATCAACCGCAAAGATTGGGTATCGCAGATCCAAATGAACTAACACGGTTGTTGGATCTCTGATTTTCCGTTAGTAATTAGAAATGCAAGGAGAAGCCGGTGGGCCGAATCTGTCTTGTCTGCCAGAATATCGATTGTAAGACGCGGGGTTCGGAACAGCTTACGGCCGAGCTCGAAAAACGCATCGCTGCTAAGGGGCTGACCGACGTGGAAGTCAAGCCCTACATGTGCTTCGGCGCGTGCCAAGAGGGGCCCAACATCGTGCTCTATCCGGAAAAAAGCTGGTACGCCAAGGTTAAGGTAGAAGACCTGGACGACATTACGAACCATCTCGCCGGCGGGCCTCATGTCCAACGCCTCGATACCATCGATTCTTCGCTCAAAGAACTCATCTATCAGCTTCTCGACACGGGGGTAATGTAGTTCATGAAAGGCATCCTTTTCCCTCATGGGGTCCCCGAGGGACGTGAGGGGCTGGAGCAATATCGCGCCCGCGGCGGCTATCAAGCGCTGATGAAATCCGTCAAGGCCGCGCCCGAAGAAGTGATCAAAGCCGTTTCGGACGCCGGCCTGCGCGGCCGAGGCGGCGCCGGCTTCCCGACTGGTAAGAAGTGGCAATTCACTCGCGAAGCAGCGGAGGAATCGCGTTATCTCGTCTTGAACGGCGGCGAGGACGAACCCGGCAGTAAGAAAGACCGGGTGTTGCTCGAAAACTTGCCGCATCTGGTTGTCGAGGGGACGATACTTGCCGCCTATGCGATCGGCGCAAACAGAGCGTACCTCTACATCAACGCGCGGTACGATGATGCGATCAAGAGTATCAACGACGCGCTCGCCGAGGCGAAAAGCGCGGCTTACTGGGGCAAGAAAGTTCTCGGCAGTGATTTCAGCCTCGATATTGAAGTGATACCTGCGCCGCACAACTACGTGGCCGGCGAGGACACTGCGGTGCTCGAGGTTATCGAAGGCAAGAAAGCGTGGCCGCGCCAAAAGCCTCCCTTCCCCGTTACTGTCGGTCTATTCGGCAAACCGACCGCGGTAAACAATGTCGAGACGCTCGCCAATGTTGCACCGATAGTTCTCAAAGGCGCCGACTGGTACCGTGGGGTCGGCACGGCGGAAAGCGCGGGAACGATGATCTTCTCGCTCAACGACGATGTCAATCGGCCGGGTGTTTACGAGCTGCCCTTCGGCACGCCCTTGCGTTACCTGATTGAAGAATGCGGCGGCGGCATCAAGGGTGACAAGAAAATCAAAGCGGTCATGCCCGCAGCCCCCTCATCCGCATTTCTGCCGCTAGAAAAGATCGATACCCCGCTGGATCACAATTCGATGCGAGATGCTGGCTCCGCTCTGGGATGTGGCGTCGTGAAATTAATTTCTACGGATGACTGCATCGTCGAAGAGCTCGTTAAGATTGCCGACTTTTTTGCGGTGGAATCGTGCGGTCAATGCCCCGCCTGCCGCATGGAAACAAACACCCTGGCGATGATGATCAAGAAAGTCCAAGCTGGCCAAGGCGGCCAGCCGATTCTCGACCAGTTCGGCAAAATCCTAGCCTTCAACAAAGGGAAAGGCTTCTGTAACCTGATCGCCATGCCTGGTCCGCCGATCGAGAGCGCACTTAAACTTTTTCCAGCAGACTTCGAAGCGCACCTCAGCACCGGCAAATGTCCGGCACATTGAGCCGAGATTTCTTGTAGTTCGGTCTTACTTTCCACAGCCTGTCAAAGGCAAAACCAATTCCGCCGCTGTCATTTGCTGGATATCCTAGACAAGAATTCAGGATTTGGGGCTCGGACTTCGTTTGAGTGGCGGGTTGGCCTTTCAAGTAAATCGCTCGCGAATGGGTCTATTCGCTGCAACCCCGTCGTTTGTTCCAAATTGTAAGCTCCTCGAATCCCATCTTTTCCGTGATCGGTTGACGCTCTTCGGTACCGCTTGATAGTATCCGCTGCGACTACTTTACAAGATGTCCATGCAATTTGTCGGCAGAATAGTTTCTGCGCTCGCTAACGATCGCCGCCCATCGATCGTCTTGGGCGCGGCGAAAGGATAGCTCATGCGTCCAGCACCCTTGAAATGGCCCAACAACGCCAAAATCGTGGTCAGCTTTTTTGTCGCCTTCGAAGCATTCGACAAATCCTCCCAATATCGGCGCCATGAAGGTGACAAACCCGACTATGCGTCGCTCGCTTACGGCGAGTACGGCGGTAAAGCGGGCATCTGGCGGATTTTAGATGCTCTCAATGGTAGTAACGTAAAGGGCACGATCGATACCAACGGCCGTGTTGCCGAGATTTTCCCGGACGCCCTCAAGGAGCTGCATGCAGCCGGTCACGAGATCGTCGGTCATGGCTGGGTCAACGACACGCCGATGATTTCTCTTGACCGACAACAGGAAAGAGGACTGATCAAACGGACTTTAGATGCCATCGCCTCGGTTACCGGCAAGCGTCCGGTCGGTTGGGTCAGCCCGGGTCATCGGATTAACGAATACACCTTCGAGCATTTCGTCGAGGAAGGAATTTATTGGACCGGCGATCTACCCGGGCCGGACATACCTGAGCACCGGCTGGTTAAAGGCAAGCCGTTGGTGATCATGCCCCGGCTCGATTACGCTAATGATCTCTCGCTGCTCTTCAACGCGAAAAATCCCGCGCGCTTTTATTTCGACAGCTTTAAGGCTGCGTTCGACCGTCTCTATGCCGAGGGCGAAGCAGGGTCACCGAAGCTCATCGACTGCCTCGTGCATGCGCACATCGGCGGCCGGCCGAACATCATCGGCGTTTTCGAGGAATCCATCCGTTACGCGAAGGGCTTCAAAGATGTCTGGTTCGCCACTAAAGGCGAGATTGCCAAGTACTATCTCGATACGTACGTCCACAAAGTATAGAAAGAGTTTAGAATGACGACTAACGGAATCAATGAAACATTCCTTGCCGGCCTCAATGCCAAGGAGCTTCTGCTAAGACTCACTTGGGAGGAATGGCTGGCGATTCAACCGCCTTACTCTGATCGTCCTTTCACGCTGTCGGACGCCACGGTCCGCTACCGGCGCAATGGCTATGACTGGGACATGCACGGCACGCTCTTTTCGCCGCAGACTGAAGCCGATTCGCGCCGCGCCTTCGTTTTCTTTCACGGCGGCGCCGGCAGCGAAAAGATTATGGACCTGACGCCGGACGGAAGACCCGGGCTCGCGCGCGTCTTGGCCGCTCAAGGCTTCAAGGTTTTGGCCCTCACCTATCCCGGGCACTACCCGCCCGGAGGGGTCTGGAAACAGCCCGTCGCCGAGCGCAATCCGATTTATCTCATGGATCGTGACTTGCCTGAGGAAGAGGTCCGCGACCGCAATTTGAAATGCACTTTCAACGTAATTCTTCAGGGCGCCGGCCAGCTCGCCGACGAAAACTTTGCCGGCCGCGAGATCATCACCTTCGGTCATTCCACCGGCGGGCCCATGGCTGCGCACCTTACTCGTTTCTCAAACAAGACCAAAGTCATCGGCATCGTCGGCTTCGGCAGCGGCGGGCCCGACGGCTGGCGCAAAGAGTGGCGTGAAAAAACCGGCGCAGAGAAGTACGTCGAAAAACCGATCGATCACGTCGCGCGCCGATCGCCGGACTCCTTCAAAGAATCCGGCTATATCGATCCGGAAGATCTGACTCCCTGGGGCGGCGCCGATGACTACATCCGGCTCGTCAGCCCGCTGCGCTCGCAGATGAAAACCAGTCTGTGCGACAATCAACACAACGCCGCCGTCGGCATTCTGGAAGAGTATCCCAAACGGACCGGCTTGCCGCGCGAAGAATACTTCGATCATTTGCAGGACCCCGATCCGAGTTGGCTAAAGACCATCCGCGTGCTTCTGGTCGCCGGCGAGAATGACAAAGGCCACTGGGTGCGCGGCGACAAGGTGGAAGACAAGCGCGAGATGTTCATGGGCGCCAAATACGCTGCGGCCACGCGCGGCGCGCATGTGGTATTGATCCCGCGCTATGGCCATGTTGGTTATTCGGAACTGCATAATGAGAAAATCGCGTACCTTTGGCTCTGGGCCTACAAATCGAAGTACTTCGAATAAACACCGGCTGTCCGTTGAAGGAGGGATCATCAATGTCAAAAAAGTTTCTCAGCAGGGCCTTGCTGACCTTCATTATCTCCATGGCGGGCTGGCCGTCAGCGTCGCTTCAAGCGGCGCAAAGCAAAGCGTTATCGAGAGCCGAGCTGGCGCTTTATAAAGGCAATGACCGCGAAAAAATTCTTCTCGAGGGGGCAAAGAAAGAAGGACAACTCACCTTTTATACGTCGAATACCTGGGTCGCAGGCCCGGTGTCGCAAGAGTTCGAGAAAATATATCCGTTCATCAAAGCAAACGTGTGGCGCAATGACTCCAAAGGGTTGCTGAAACGCCTGACGGAGGAACATGCAGCCGGCAGGTACCTCGCCGATGTCGTCGAAACCAGCCCCGAATATGTGGCGCTCTTGGTCCGAAGCAACTTGCTGCAAGAGCATTTTTCCCCCGAGCTCAGCGCCTACGATGATGACGCCAAAGTGAAGGGCAAAAGCGGTGTGCTCGCCTGGACCAATCGCGAGATCTACATCAGCCTGGGTTACAATACCAAATTGGTATCGGCCGCAGAGGCGCCAAAGACGCTCAAAGATTATCTCGATCCTAAATGGAAGGGAAAGATGTCGATCGCCGGCACCACCACCGGCACGCAGTGGATCGGGGCGGTATTGGACACAATGGGGCGCGAGTTTTTGGAAAAATTGAGCGCACAGGAAATCAATGTTCAGAATATGTCGGGGGCAGCGCTGTCGGGCCTGGTGGCCTCGGGTGAAGTGCCGCTATCGCCGACGATTTTCAACTCGAATATTTTTACCCACAAAGAAAAAAACGCGCCGGTCGAGTGGCGGCCGATCGATCCGGTCATCGCCGGCGTGGGCACTTCAGGCATGATTGCCAACGCGCCCCACCCGCATGCAGCTTTACTGTTTCTCGACTACCTACACTCGAAGTTGGGCCAGCAGGCCGCCATGAAAGGGGGCCTAAGTTCGGCTCGTACCGACATCGGCTCCGTGGAGCAGAAGTTCAAAAAGATCTATACGGAGAGCAGGTATCCCCCTGAGGAGTTGGAGAAGAAGTTCACAGAATGGGAAGGGCTCATGCGCAAGCTGTTCATCCGCCAGCGCTGACCTCGTATGTCGCACAGAGTCTTAATTACCGGCGCCAACGGCTTCATCGGCTCTCACGTAACCCGGCTGATGGAATCGCTCGGCCACGGCGTCGTTGCAATGGACGTCGTGCCCCGTTCGCCGGATCTCTCGCTGCTCGGTATCGCAACCGCCAGCCATCTCATGAACGTTACCGATGACGGAGCATTTCGTGAGCTGTGCAATCGCGAGAAACCGACACATATCTTTCACGCGGCGCACCCGCCGCGTGATGAATCGCCGAGCGTGATCAATTACTGCTATCACGCCATGACCAACATCCTCGAAGCGGCCAAGGATTTGAAAATTAGGCGCGTCGTCTATTCCAGTTCCGCGTCGATCTACGGCCAGCTCAAAAAGCCCGAAGGCAGTCTCGTCAAAGAAGACGACGCGGTTACGATTTATCCGACTTATTTCTACCGTGCCTCGAAGACCGTTTCCGAATGGATGGGTGATTTCTACAAGGAGAAACACGGCGTGGGTTTCGTAGCGCTGAGATATTCTTCCGTCTACGGCCCGGGACTTTATCGCAGCATTCCGCTGGAACTTAAAAAGGGGGTCCTCGGTCAACCCTGCAAACCGTTTCTCACCCGCCCGCTCGACGATTTGATCTACGTCGACGATGTCGCCGACGCGGTCAGCCGCGCCCTATTCGCAAGCAAACCGCTCAGCCGCGCCTATAATATCGGCCTCGACCGTGCTTACACCAATACGGATCTTACCCAAGCGATCAAGAAAGCTCTGCCCGATCTGAAATTTGAAATCGGCCAGCATCCCAATGCCGCCGAAGTCGCCCCGCATCGCATGCGCAGCCCGCTGGATATTTCCCTCGCAGCTAAAGAACTCGGCTGGTCGCCAAAAATTTACCTGGAAGAAGGCATCGCGCGATTGTCCGCCTGGCTCGTTGCGCACAAACAAGAGCTGCAACCGTAACGTCTTTGGTTGGGAGGTGCACTTTGTTCCGACAACGATGGATTCGGAATTTCGTTTACCTAGTCAGCGCCTGCTGTTTGTTGGCTTGCGCGGCGGCTGCCTTCGCAGCCAGCGCGCCGATGTCGCCGGCCCAGGCGGCCCTCTACAAGGGCGCCGATCGTGAAAAGGTTTTGATCGAAGGAGCGAAACGCGAGGGTCAATTCACTCTTTACACCTCGCACACATGGTTTCGGACGTTCGTTAAAGAATTCGAGAAAAAATATCCGTTCATCAAAGCGTCGGAATGGCGCAACGACTCGAAAAACCTCATCCGCAAAGTCCTCGAAGAAACCAAATCCGGGCGCGTTCTGGTCGACGTCGTCGAAACCACCGCGGATGGCATGGGGATCCTGAAGCGCGAGGGTCTCTTTCAGGAGTATTTTTCGCCGGAAGCGCGCTTCTATCCGAGCGAGCTCAGGATGAGAGGAAAAACCGGTTTCTTTTATCTGCCCAACCGCGAAACCTACAATAGTCTGGGATTCAACACCAAACTGATTCCGTCGACCACCGCTCCGCGAACCCTTAAGGACCTGCTCGATCCGAAATGGAAAGGCAAGATGGCCATTACCAGCACGTCGACCGGCGTGCGCTGGATCGGCAACGCTCTGGAGACGCAAGGACGCGAGTATATCGACAAGATCGCCGAGCAGGACATCAGCGTTCAGGACATGGCGCCGGCGGCGCTGATCAATCTCGTCGGCTCCGGCGAGATTCCTTTATCGCCGACGATTTTCGACGCCAATGTGACGATCGCCAAGCAGAAAGGCTCGCCGGTTGAATGGCGGCCGCTGGAACCTGTCGTCACGACCGTCGGTTCTGCGGCGTTGATGGCGAAAGCCGCAAACCCGCATACCGCTCTCCTCTTCATCGACTACCTCCTGTCCAAAGAAGGCCAGCAACTGATCATGAAGGGCGGCCTCTGGTCGCCGCGCGAGGATGTCGGCACGGTCGATCAAAAGTTCAAGAAGAGTTACTTGGACGAGAAGTACACGCTCGAAGAGGTCGAAGCCAAATATGCCCAGTGGGAAACCTTGCTGCGGCAGCTGTTCATTCGAAAAAGGTAATTCCGCCGGACAACTCAATCGAAGAACTGGAAGGCGAATGTTCCCAGCGGGAAGGTTTAATGTGCCGGCTTTTCATGCGAAAAAGGTAGTCGATCAACAGCACACGAACATAAAGGAGCAAGGCATTTTATGACTCCCCGTCCGTTACCTTATCCAAATCTGATTTTATTCAACGGCAGGATCCGCACCTTCGCGACCGAGACCTCTACGTCCGAAGCGCTGGCCTGCGCGGGATCGAGAATCGTCGCCACGGGCAACGCCGATGACATTCGCCGCCTTGCCGGGCCGGATACCGAAGTCATCGATCTCAAAGGGCGCACAGCCATTCCAGGACTGACCGATACTCACGTGCACTTGTCCGAGAAAGGGACGGCGGAGATGGAGCTCGTCGACTGCCGTGATTTCTATGTCGACGTGAACTCCGTTTCCGATATCCTGCAGCGCCTCGGCAACGCCGCCGCGAAAGCACCCAAAGGCTCTTGGATCGTCGCCCATGGCAGTCCGATGCAGGATTTTCGCATCAACGACAAACGCTTTCCCGACAAACATGATCTCGATCGCGCCGTACCCGATCATCCCGTGTCCATTTCATTCGGCGCGCATGTGACGATCGCCAACACCCTCGCCCTTGCTGCGGCGAAGATCACCCGAGACACACTCGATCCCGCAGGCGGGCACATCCGGCATGATCCTCAAACCGGCGAACCGACCGGCGAGCTGCATGAGCGAGCTCAGTTGATTGTCAAGAAAGTCGCGCCGGAGTTTAACTATCTTCAGTTAAAAGACGGCATCGTCTATGCGTTGAATCAGTGTTTGGAAAGAGGCGTAACGACGGTGCACGACATCGTGCGCTACGCCGAACCGGTGCGCGCCTATCAGGAGATTTACAAGGAAGGCCGCATGCGCGCCCGCGTCAGCATCTTGCCGCGGGTGATCGAATCGATGATTGAATCCAAGAGCTTGATCGAGCTGGGTCTCATCACCGGATTCGGCAACGATTGGCTCCGCATCGGCGGCGTCAAGATGAGCATCGACGGCGGTATCACCGGTCGTAACGCCTGTTTCCACGAACCGTACGAGAACGACGAACACAACCACGGCATTATCAGAATTCAGCAGGACGAGCTGAATCACACCGTGCAAGTCTGCCACGACGCCGGCCTGCGCTGCTGCGTCCACGCCATCGGCGATAAAGCCTTTGACATGGCGCTCGACGCCTATGAAAACGCCATCGAGCACTCGCCGCGCAAAGATCACCGCCACCGCATCGAGCACATGGGCAACTGGCTGGCGACGCCAAAGCTCATCCAGCGCATGGTTCGCTCGAACATCGTCGCCATTCCCAATATCGCCTTCGCTTACTATATCGGCGATGCGATCCTCGATTGCGTCGGCGAGCGGCGACTGACCAAAGCTTTTCCGTTCCGAACTTTGTTAAAGAACGGCGTCATCATCGCCGGCGGATCCGACTCCCCCGGCTACTGGCCGGTCGATCCATTGCGGGACATCGCCACTGCAGCATCACGCAAAATGCGCTGGGGCGACGTCTGGGTTCCGGAAGAAAGGATCAGCGTCACCGAAGCCTTCGCGATGCACACCACAACGGCTTCCTGGGTGGGTTTTGAGGAGAACGACAAAGGCACGCTTGACGTCGGCAAGCTCGCCGACATCGCCGTGCTCGCGGAAGATCCGTTCGCCGTGCCGCCGGAAAAAATCAGAGAATTAAAAGTCGAGATGACCTTAGTCGGCGGGGAGGTAAAATATCAGGCCTAACCGTTATTTAGCCGTTTTTAGCAACGCTCACAAACGGGCGATGGGCCTGGCGCTCGGAGACCAGATTGATCTTCTTGCGGCGCTTGTAGATATGAATACACAACTCTTCAATCACCGTCAGCGGCGATTTGCTCAGCTGACCGTCTTGGATAGGCTCCCACTGCACGGTGATCGACTGAATCTTGTCTGATTGATCCTGCCAGGAAACTCGAATAAGCCGGCCGCGGGTTCGATCGACGTAGGTGCCGGCTAGACGAAGAACCTCGGGCAAACTCAGTAAATCCGGCGGGTTGGCGAAGGCGCGGCGCTTTTTGCGCTCTTCGTTGTCTAGGGCACGCAGATCTTCCGGCGAATAATGTTTTTCGAAGTCCATCGCCATGGAGGTGCCGCGATGCCATCCTTGGACGATCAGTTCGTCACCGTGGGTTCGAACTTCAATCGCCTTGAGCGGCATCTCCTCGAGTCCCTGGCCAATGCAGCGGAGCAGCGAGGAGTAGCGCATTTTTTTCGAGGCCCTGTCATTTATAGCAGCATTTGTCGCCATGCAGACTCAATTCAGCAAGGCGAATGCCAGAAATATCCTCTGAGAGATTCGTCAATTTCGCCAAGGGCGATCACGCGACTGTGCAAATTTGTCCGCTAGCGCAACAAACTCGGTGCTAAACGTCGCTGAGATTGTGTGATTGGGAATGGGAAAAGCATAGCTTGTCCCCACCGAAGTGACCTCAGAGAATTCACTCGGCGCGACGTGGGCTCTAACCGGGGCGATTTTTTGGCGACCTTAACGAATTTTCATCTCGGCAACCAGAACTTTCTCATCGGGTCGCGGCTTCCAGATTACATTGCGTGCCGCGCCGTAGATTTCCGCGAGCGTATAAAGCGGCACGAGCGGCACATCTTCCATGAGAATGCGACCCGCCTGCTGCATCAACGCAATGCGCTTTTTCGGATCGCCGGTCTTCTGCTCCTCGTCGATCAGCCGGTCGAATTCAACGTTCTTATACTCGACGCGCTTAGTCACTCCCGAGCGATAATACTGATCGTAAACGGTATCGGCATCGATGGCCGGCCGGCCGACGTAGTAAAACGGCAGCTTGCCGCCGTTGACCCCTTCTTTTCCCCAGAAGACGACGAACTCTTGAGACACCAACTCGGTCTTGATGCCGGCTTTGCCGAGCTGATCGGCGATGACCTGACAAACTTCTTTCGCTTTCGGATAACGGTCGGGCGAAAAATAGAGCTTCACTTCCAGACCGTTCGGATAGCCGGCCTTGGTCAGCAATTCTTTGGATTTCTTCACATCGAGGGGATAACGCTTCATCTTGGGATCGAAACCGATCACGTTGCTGCCCAGCGGGCCGTTCATGACGTAGCCGTTGCCTTCATAAATGTGCTTAATGATCACGCTCGGATCCACGGCATAGTTGATCGCTTGACGCACCAGTTTGTTATCGAAAGGCTTATGTGAAAGATTCATCGCGAGAAAATACATTCGCACGCCTTCGACCTTTTCCGGCCTCACGCGCGGGTGCTTATCGAAACGCGACAGCTCTTCCACGGGCACGTTGTTGATGACGTCGCCCTGCCCCGCTAGAAGACCTGCCACCCGGCCGGCATCTTCCTTGACTCGTTTGATGACGACTTCTTTGATGTCGGCTTTTTGACCCCAATAATCATCGTTGCGCGCCAGGACTAGATTTCCATCACGCTGCCAGCTCACGAACTTGAACGGCCCGGTGCCGACCGGCTGCTGGTCGGCCTGATCGCCCATCTTGTCGGCGATCGACTTGCTGATCATGAAACGATTGTGCATGCGATCGAGAAAAACCGCATTGGGTGAATCCGTCATAAAAGCAACCGTATAGTCGTCGATTGCCTGGGCCTCGCTTAGGTCGCGGAAATTGTCCGCCTGGAGACTGCTCTTGTCATTTTTCATCCGCAGTACGGAATGAACCACATCTTTCGCTGTGAACGGGCTGCCGTCGTGAAAGCGCACGTTTTTACGGAGCCTAAACACCCATTTCCTGCCCTGAAATTCCCAAGACTCGGCAAGCACGCCGGAGTATTCTTTCTTGGCGTAGTTCACTTCGATAAGCGGCTCGATCATATGCTGCCAGAGGCCATAGTGCGGGCTGGCGCTGATCGCGTACGGATTGAGATTATCGAGACTGACGCTGGCGAGGACAACCAACCGATCCTTGGACGCCGCGTAACTCGTGCGCACAATGGAATGTCCGAGCATGACGCCCGCGCTCGCGAGGGCTCCTTGCTTGAGAAAATCTCTGCGCTTGATGCCGTTATTTTTCGAATTCATTCAATCCTCCAGAGTGACCGTTTTTGCGTAACAAGATGGGATTATGGAACTAGCGAATCTTCATATTGAAGGCGAGAATCTTTTCCTCCTGGTGCGCCTTCCAAATCACATTGCGAGCCACGCCGTAGATTTCAGCCAAGGTGTACAAGGGTACCAATGCCGCCTCGTCCATGAGAATGCGCCCGATTTGCTGCAGTAGCGCAACGCGTTTTTTTTGATCTTCGGTTCTATGCTGCTCGTCGATCAGCCGGTCGACTTCGGCATTTTGAAAGCTTACGCGCTTGGTTCTTCCCGACCGGTAATACTGATCGTAAACCGTATCGGCATCGATGGCCGGCCGGCCGACATAATAGAAGGGAATTTTGCCGCCGTTGACTCCGTCCGAACCCCAGAAAATCGCGAACTCTTGCGAGACCAGCTCGGTCTTTACGCCCGCCTTGGCGAGCTGATCGGCGATCACCTGGCAGACTTCTTTCGCTTTGGGATAACGGTCCGGTGAAAAGTGGAGCTTGACCTCCAGGCCATTGGCGAAGCCGGCTTTGTTCAATAGCTCCTTGGCTTTCTTGGGATCGTAGGGATAACGCTTGATTTTGGGATCGTAACCAATCACGTTGGCGCCTAGCGGCCCGCTCATCACATAACCATTGCCTTCATAGATATGTTTAATGACGACCGTCGGATCGACGGCGTAGTTGAACGCCTGGCGCACCAGCTTGTTGTCGAACGGCTTGTGCGTGACGTTCATAGCCAAAAAATACATTCTGAGCCCTTCGACTTTTTCCGCGCGCACCCGCGGATGCTTGTCCAAACGGGCGATCTCTTCCACCGGCACGTTGTTGACCACGTCGCCCTGTCCGGCCAGCAGGCCGGCCATCCTCGCGGCATCCTCGCCAACTTTTTTCAGGACGATTTCTTTGATAGCAACCTTCGTTCCCCAGTAATCGTCGTTGCGCGTCATCACGAGACTGCCGTCGCGCTGCCAGCTGACGAATTTGTAAGGTCCGGTGCCGATCGCGTGTTGATCGACGTCGTCGCCGTATTTCTCCGCCGCGTTCTTGCTGACAATAAAACGGTTTTGGAGCCGGTCCAAAAGAACCGCGTTCGGCACCGCGGTGGTGAAGACAACGGTAAAATCGTCCGGCGCTTGTATTTCCGTCAGGTCGTCGAAGTTCGATTTCTGCAGGCTCCGCTTATCGTTCCGTATGCGATTGACCGAATGGAGCACGTCTTGCGAGGTAAACGGCGTGCCGTCGTGAAAACGAATTCCTTTCCTGAGGCGAAACACCCAGGTGTTGCCTTGAAACTTCCACGACTCGGCAAGCACGCCGTAATAATCTTTGCGAGCGTAATTGATCTCAACCAGCGGCTCGATCATGTGCTGCCAGATGCCGTACTGCGGACCGGAGCTATGCGCGTAGGGATGAAGGGTGTCCAGACCGATACTGCTGAGAATCATCAGCCGGTCTTTGGACGCGGACCAGCTGTCCCGCGACCAGGCTGCGCTCGCGAGCGCGCCGAGCCCAGCCACGGCGCCTTGCTTCAAAAACGTTCTTCGTTTGATCCCAGGCTTATCCAAACCCATTGTGCCTCCAGGTTTAGAGTCCCTAGCTCGTTGTTAGATCGGCGAGAAATATTTCAGTGCAGTTTTAATCAACTATCCCTGGATCTTCATTTCCCAACCGAGCACCTTTTCGTCCGGGCGCTTTTTCCACACAACGTTCCTGGCCACGCCGTAAATATCAGCGAGATTGTAGAGCGGGATAAACAGCGCTTCATCCATGATCACTTTGCCCGCCTTTTGCAAAATCGCGATACGTTTTTTTTGCTCCGCGGTTTTCTGCTGGTCTTCGACCAGCTTGTCGAGTTCCGGGTTGCTGTAATTTGTCCGCTTGGTGGTGCCGGTGCGGAAATATTGATCGTAGAGCGTGTCGGCATCCGTGAGCGAACCGCGGCCAATGTAATAGAAAGGCAATCTGCCGCCATTAACGCCTTGCTTGTCCCAAAACAACGCCCACTCCTGGGAAATCAGCTCGACGCGGAAACCGCCCTTGACCATCTGCGCCGCCACCACCTGGCAAACTTCCCTGTCCTTGGGATATCTGCCCGCGGAATAATACAACTGGATGTCGCAGCCGTTCGGAAACCCCGCCTTGGTTAGCAGTTCCTTGGCCTTATTTGGATCATAGGGATAACGTTTCACTTTGGGATCTGCGCCGATGACGTTGGCGCCTACCGGACCGTTGCACGGGTAACCGATGCCGTCGAAAATATTTTTCACGATGGCCGGCGCATCGACACTGTAATTCGCCGCCTGGCGCACCAGCTTATTGTCCCAGGGCTTATGCGCCATGTTAAATGCTAGAAAAAACATGCGCAGTCCCTCGACCTGATCGATGCGCACGCGGGGATGCTTTTGCAAGCGCGCGACTTCATGCACCGGAATATTGTTCACAAAGTCGGCTTGACCCGACTCTAAGGCCGCGAGGCGCGCTGCGTCTTCGGTGACTTTTTTGAAGATGACTTCCTTGATCGCAGCCTTGCCGCCCCAATACTCGTCGTTGCGCGTAAAGACCATGTTGCCGCCGCGCTGGTAGCTAACGAATTTATAAGCGCCGGTGCCGATCGGGTTGTCGTAGAGTTTGTCGCCGTATTTATCGCCCGCGACTTTGCTGAGAATGAACCGGTTCTCGATGCGGTCGAGAAAAATCGCCAGCGGCTGCTTGGTGACGAATACTACCGTTTGATCGTCGGGAGTTTGGATTTCAGTTACATCCTTGAAGTTCGGCGCCTGCAGGCTGCCGTTTTTTTCATCGCGCATTTTTTCAATCGAGAACGCCACGTCTTTCGAGGTCAGCGGCGCGCCGTTGTGAAACTTGACGCCCTTCCTCAGCTTGAAAGTCCATTTGTTGCCCTGGAATTGCCAAGATTCGGCGAGCACGCCGACATAATCCTTCTTATCGTAGTCGAGCTCGATGAGCGGCTCCATGACATGCTGCCAGTTGCCGTAAATCGGGCTGGAGCTGTGATTGTAAGGATGAATGGAATCGGCGACGCTGCTGTGAAAAATCGTCACCCGATCCCGCGAAGCGGCGAAACTGTCGCGCGAGAGATAAGGCGCAGCCAATGCGCCGGCGCCGAGCAGCGCGCTCCTCTTTAAAAAATTTCGCCGGCTCACCCCGCTTTTATTGTTTGCCATAACATTCTCCTCGTAAAAGTCATTATCGTTGTCGCCGCAACTTGGGATCGAAAATGTCTCGCAATCCGTCACCCAACAAGTTGATGCCGAACACCGTGATAAAAATCGCCAAGCCGGGAAAAATCGTCAGCCACGGCGCGCGATTGATATAACTCCTCCCCTCGCTCAGCATCGAGCCCCAGGTGGGAATGTGCACCGGCACCCCGAGGCCGAGAAAGCTCAAGCTCGCTTCCGTGATGATCACGATCGCCATACCGAACGTCGCGATGACGATGACGCTGGCCAAGGTATTCGGCACGACGTGGCGGAAGAGCACGTACCAATCCTGGCCGCCCAGCGCCTTCGCCGCGGTCACGAAATCGCGCTCGCGGATCGACAGCACTTCGCCGCGCACCACCCGGCAATACTGCACCCAGCGGCTGAGCATGAGCGCCATGATTAGATTGCCGACGCCTTGGCCGAGAAAGGCCATGATGGCGATGGCGATCAGCAAAAATGGAAACGCGAGAAAAATCTCCGAGATCTTGCTGACGATCTCATCCGGCATCCGGCCGAAATATCCGGCGATGGCGCCGAGCGTGCAACCGACAAGACCGGCGAAGATGACAGTGGCAGCGCCGACCATCAGCGATATGCGCGAACCGTAGATGATCCGGCTGAGCATGTCCCGGCCGAGATTATCTGTGCCGAGCAAATAAGCAGGCGAGCCGTTTTCAGCCCAGCGCGGAGGTTTTAAGCGATCCTCCAGGGCCTGCGCCTGAGGATCGCGCGGCGCTAAGAATGGCGCGGCGACGCCGCAGATGCACAGAACCATCAAGATCGCTCCGCCAACCCAAATTTTGAGATAGCGCATGGACAACATCAGAATTTGATCCTTGGATCGATCAGGCTGTAGAGCAAATCAACCATCAGGTTGACGACAAAATAGGTGACAGCAAACATCAAGATCAGAATTTGCGTGAGCTTGTAGTCGCGCGCCGAAATGGACTGGATCAACAGATCGCCGATGCCGGGATAAGAAAAAACCGTTTCGGTGATGACCGAGCCGCTGAGCAACGCGCCCAGTTGTAAACCCAGAATGGTCACGATCGTGATCAGCGCGTTGCGCAGAATATGGCGCCAGATCACTGTCCTTTCGCTCAAACCTTTCGCCCGCGCCGTGGTCACGTAATCCTGGCGCATGACTTCCAAAACGCTCGAGCGCGAGATGCGCGTCACGATCGCCGCGAGCGCCGATCCCAAGGTGACCGCCGGCATCAGGAGATGCTGCAGAGCGCTCCAGAAAGCGGCGAAATTTCCGGTCATCAGACTATCGATTAAGTAGAGTCCGGTAATCGACTTGATCTCGACGCCGTACTCGATCCGCCCGGCGACCGGTAACAAATTGAGCTGCCCGCCTAAGAAATAAATCAACATGATGCCGAGCCAGAAATTCGGCAGCGACACGCCGATGAGCGCGACACTCATGCCGGCATGATCGAGCAGCGAGTTGTGCTTGATGGCTGAATAGACACCTAGCGGCACCGCGATCATGATTGCGACGCAGAGACTGGCAAATGCGAGCTCAAGCGTCGCAGGCAAACGCTCGGCAACCAGCTTCATGACCGGTTCATTGAACTTGAGCGAGCGGCCGAAGTCTCCCTTCACTGCGCGCGTGAGAAAATCCCAGTACTGCACCATGAGCGGCCGATCCAAACCCCACTCGTGCCGGGTGCGCTCGACGTCCGCCGGTGTGGCGTCATCGCCTAAAAGCAGGGTCACCGGATCGCCCGGCGCGATATGCATAAGGAGAAAGATAAGAAAAGAGATGCCGATAAGGACGGGAATGGCCCCAACAATCCTGCGACTGAGCGTGTTCATGCAAAACGTGGACTCAAAGTGCCTTTAAGCGTGCGCCAAAATGCGATCGGCAATGCTTATTGCCCTAGTTGGCTAAAAGATTGATCCAAGGCTTTCAACGCCTGATCGACTTGATCTTTGTTGACGTTGAGGGACGGCGCCACCCGCAACACATTGCCATAGGTTCCGCCCTTGCCAACGAGCAAGCCGTTTTTTCTCGTCAGCTCCATCACCCGCTTGGTGCTTTCCACATCGGGCTTTTTCTTTTCACCGACCAGCTCCATGCCCTGCATGAGCCCCATGCCGCGCACGTCGCCGATGACCGGGTATTGGTCTTTTAACGCGTTTAAACCTTGACGCAAGCGGTCGCCCATCACTCGGGCATTTTCCACCAGGTTGTCTTCCTCGACGACTTCGATCGTCGCTTGCGCCGCCGTGCAGGTCACCGGGTTGCCGCCGAAGGTGGAAATCGTGTTGCCTTGCATGCTGTCGGCGACTTCCGGCGTCGCGATGGTGGCGCCGATGGGCACGCCGTTCGCCATGCCTTTAGCGAAAGTCATGATGTCGGGGTCCACGCCCCAATGCTCGATGCCGAACATTTTGCCCCCCGTGCGCCCCCAGCCGGTCTGCACCTCGTCGCAAATGAACAATCCGCCGTATTTGCGAATGATGCCGACGATCTCCTGGAAATATTCTTTCGGCGGGACGATGAATCCGCCCACACCCTGAATCGGTTCGGCGAGAAACGCGGCGACGCGACCTTGAGAGGTCATGGTTTGAATCGCTTCTTCGGCGTCCTTGGCGCACTTCAGATCGCAGCTCGGATAAGTCAGGCCAAACGGGCAGCGATAGCAGTAGGCGTTGGCGATGTGATGCACGCCCGGAACCACGTTGGGCATCAAACGCCAACTCGACTGCGCGGATAAGCTCAATGCCAAATACGAACGGCCGCTGTAGCTGTGGCGCAAGGCGATGATGTCCTGGCACTTGGTGTAGATCTGCGCCAGCAACACGGCGGTTTCGTTAGCCTCCGTGCCGCTGTTGGTGAAAAAGGATTTCTCCAAGCGCCCGGGCGTGATTTGCGCGAGCTTCTCCGCCAAACGCACCTGCGGCTCGTTGGCGTAGAGCGTCGACATATGCTGCACTTTGTGGGTTTGCTCGTCGATCGCCTGGTTGACCTTGTCATTGCAGTGGCCGACGCTGACCGTGAGAATACCGCCGAAAAAATCGAGAAACTCCCTGCCGTCGGCGTCATAGACGTATTGATCTTTCGCGTGATCGACGACCAGCGGCTCGTCGTAATAGGTCGCGACGCACGAGAAAAGATACTTTTTCTGCTTCTCGATAATTTCGTTTTTGTTCATAGATCGAAACCGTTGCCAGGCATTAATGGCGTCGCAAGAAATCCAGAATCGGCGGATGGCCTTTTTCGGGCATTTCGCGAAGATAACCGTGCCGGCCGCCTTCGACGAGAAACAACTCGGCGTTGGGTATTTTTTCCGCGAGCACCTTGGCCGACTCGACGTGGTCTCCGGTGCCGCCCTCATGCGTGTCCTTGCTGCCGACGATGACCAGCGTCGGTGCTTTGATCTTATGGATCAGATGTGTGGTCTCGTGACATTGCCTGGCGACGACGTGGCGCAGGTAACATTTTAACGGCGGCACTTCGTCGACGATCAGCTCCTGATATTTTTTGACGACGTCCGGATGGTCTTTCATGAATTGCTCGCTAAACATAAATCCCGGGCCCCAGTGATCGCTTTGATATTTCTCGTAGCCCTTCTCGATCATCTCCAAGGCGGCGTCCATCGGCACGCCGCGCGGGTAGTCTTCGAGCTTGTCGCTGTATTTTCCGGAGCCCGGCCCGGAGAGCACCATGCTTCGTACTTTGTCGGGATAGTCCAAGGCGATCCATTGGCACACCCGCGCGCCCATCGAATGCCCCATCATATGCGCTTTCCCGATGCCCAGCGCGTCCATCAAACCGACGCAGTCCTTGGCAAATAGACGGGTCGTGTAATGCATATCCGGCTTGTCGCTCCGGCCCAAGCCGCGATGATCGTAGATCAAAACCTGATAGCGCTTGGCAAACTCCGGCACTTGCGACACGCGCCAGGGCGCCAGGCTAATGCCGGTGCCGGCGACCAGGACCAGTGGGTCGCCCGCGCCGTAGAGTTCATAATACAAATTGACGTCGTCCACTTTGACTTTGCCGCTCTTAACCGGCTTGAGCTCTTCCAAAACCCCTCCGAGGATTGCCTGCCGCGTGCGGGATGCGGCCCGGCTTATTTGTGTCGTGACGCTACCGAATCACCCTCTCAGTGTCAATATAACGCCCCCGTTTGTGTAACGCTTCGGTTTGACACGAACCTGTTTACTGCGATAACCGAGTCCTTGATCACCCCGTGAAAGGACCCAGTTGGAGGAGACGTCATGTTAAAGTTCATTTTGCTAATTGCCTGCCTGTTCCTCACCCTCATAATAGGCCACGCTACAGCGGGGGCAGCCACAGAAACCGCAGGATCGGTTTTGGCAAAGGTCAACAAGCTGCCGGCCGACCAGCGACAAAAGATCCTCCTCGAAAAAGCGCGTGCCGAGGGCGAAGTCTCCTTTTACAGCTCCCTGCAAGCACAGCAGATCGATCCGTTTACTCAAGTCTTTCGCAAACGCTACCCCTTCATCAAAGTAAATCCGTACCGAGTCTCCGGCAATCGCCAGGTCATCAAGATTCAAACCGAGATGAACGCGGGCAATCACTTGTTCGATGTCACCAACGGGTCGGCAGAACAAGCCGCCGCGATCAAAAAGATCGGCGCCATCGATCCCTATCACTCGCCGCAGCGCGACTTTTTCAACGTTCCGAACAAAGACAAGGACGGCTACTTCACCTCTCTCTATACGATCCCCATTGTCCTCGGCTACAACACCAACCTGGTCAAGCGCCCCGAGGTACCGCGAACCTACGAAGATCTGCTGCAACCCAAGTGGAAGAGCAACATGTTTCTCGACGACGAGGCGTATGAATGGTTTGCCGTGCTGCTCAAACACATGGGCCGCGAGAGGGGGCTTCAATACATGCGAAGCCTAGCGAAACAGGATTTAAGAATGGTGCGAGGACGCACGGCGCAGAGCCAACTCTTATCCGCGGGCGAACGGCCCGTCGCTATCGTCCTCTCCGGCCACACCGTCCTCGATCTCAAAGCGCGCGGCGCGCCGATCGATCAGGTCATCCTCGATCCCTACTTCGCTCAAGCCAATAAACTCATGCTCGCGCGGCACGCGCCCCATCCCCACGCCGCCGCGCTGTTCATCGACTGGTCGCTCTCCGAAGAAGGCCAAAGCATGATCACCACCTTCGGCCGCGTCATCGCCCGCAAAGGCGTGAAGCAAAGATTTCCCGAGTTGGTAGAAAAAGATAGTTTCCTAGTGGATGTGGACTTTATCGCTCCGATTCTCGATCAGAGCGGCAAGGAATTCAGTCAGATCTTTTTGGGGCGGTGACGATGACGCAAATCAGCAGCAGTCCTCAGGTTGGCGATACCCGCATGGAGAGATGTTCCATGGCTATTTTCCGCGCCGCGTTAGCTATGCCGAGCTTGGCGGAAGAACGTCGGAAAGACCTATCGTAAAGCACGACGGAGCCTACGACGCGCGGCGGGACACCGCGCGTCGCGAGATCATTTGGATTTTAGCGTCAATTCCCTGCCAACTGCTCGATTCTTCCGGATCCTACGCCTTTAAAGTCTTGTTGAAGTGATCGATGGTGCGTTGCCAGGCCAGTTTGGCGGCGCTTTCGTCGAATCGTGGCGTGGTGTCGTTGTGGAAACCGTGATTGGTCTTAGGGTAGATATACGCTTCGTACTTGACGTTGCTCGCCTTAAGCGCTGCCTCGTAGTTGGGCCACATGCCCATGATGCGGGGATCCTGCTCGGCAAAGTTTAGCAGCAAAGCAGCCTTGATCCGTGGCACGTCCTCAACAGCCGGTGCCTCACCATAGAAAGGAACCCCGGCCGCAAGCTGCGGCACCCGGACGGCCAGCCTATTCACCATCCCGCCGCCGAAGCAGAAGCCCACCGCGCCGAGCTTGCCCGTGGACTGCGGATGCTTCAGTAAGAACTCCGCCGCCGCGACAAAGTCTTCGGTGATTTTCCCGCCGTCGAGCTGCTTAAACATTCCAAGAGCCTTTTCATCGGCTTCAGCTCCATACTTGTCCACGCTAGGATAGCCGCCCAGCGGCCAAGTCGCGTCCGGTCCCAGGGCCATGAAGCCGGCGACAGCCAAGCGTCGCACGACGTCTTCAATGTACGGATTCAAGCCGCGGTTTTCGTGGATTACGACCACGACGGGAAACTTGTCGCCGCTCGCCGGACGAGCGAGCAAGCCCCTCATCTGTCCGTTCGAAGAGTTGCCCTTCGGCGAGGAATACATCGTGTATTCGGCCTTGATTCGCTTATCGTCTTTGGGCACCTGCTGCGCCAAAGCATAGTTGGGGCGGAGCATGTCCCATATTGCGGTCGCCGTCAGACCGCCAACGGCAAATTTAGCAGCACCGTCCAGGAACTCACGGCGGCTAATACCGCCATGCACGTACCTGTGGAAAAGGCCAAGCAGTTGCGGATCGAAATCACTGGCTTTTTTTCTTTCCATACGGTTGTCTCCTTGCGGGGATTAGGTTCGCGGGAAAGCTACCCGAAACGAGGCTCCAGATCAATACTACTTTGGACTGAAACAAACTTCGGTACACGCGGTTGCGGGACGGCACCGCTAAACCCCAAACCAGTTCCTAAACAATGCAATTTTCTCGGCCACCTCTGAATCGGACAAGTCCTTGTCGTTGTAAAAAGGCCCAATGCGTATGGAGATCTGCTTGCCGTCGCCCCACGGCCACCAGGTACAAAAGATCAATGCATCGCGATTCGGATCCGAAGTAAAAAGAAACTGCCCCGGCCTGAGTCCGCCGAGACTATCATCGATAGTGCGGACAATATCCGGCGCATTACCGACGTTTGAGCTCTCCCAAGTCGCGCTGAGATATCGCTCTAGGATCGCTCGAATATTCTCCTTTTTGCCGACACCAAACTCAGCCAGAACAGTTTCAAAACGTCGATCCCATTTCCAGGACAAACTTCCTTGAAACGCGCCGGCCAATTCTCTGCAAACTTTTTCGATGGCTCCGTCGCCTAAAACGCTGCTCATCGCTCCGCCCGATACGCAGTTCCGCGCAAGACATTTCCGGCCATCTCGCCGCTAATCTTCCCGTCCTCATACACCACTTTGCCATTGACAATAGTCTGGCAGATGCCTTCGGAGCGTTGGATTAGCCGCTTGGTGCCGGCGGGATAATCCTCGGCCCACTCAGGCGCGCAGGCTTTGACTGTCTTGGCATCGAAAATAGTAACATCGGCGGCGAATCCGGGACGAAGAAGGCCGCGGCCCTCGATGCCGTAGACGGAGGCCACATGGAACGTCAGCTTATGAATCGCCTGTTCTAAAGAAATCATCTGCCGATCGCGCACCCACATGCCGAGCAGCGTCGTGCAGTAGCCGAAATCGGCGCCGAATTGCACGTGCGCGCCCGCGTCGGAAGTGCCGATGATCACGTAGGGGCTCTTCATGATCGTGCTCATCACTTCGGGATTGAAACCACGGTTGGTGGTCTCGAACGTCGTGTTCAAACCCTCTTCGAGAGAAAGATCGAGAAAAGCATCAAGCGCATCCTGGTTGCGCATCGCCGCGACGTCGGCGACGCTCTTGCCGAGGTATTTATCATTTTCCGACTTGGCAACTTTTTCGACGAATACTCGACCCCAGTTGCGATGAAACGAAACCGGCCGCGGTTCGGCCATGTCGTCGCGCATCTTCTGCCGGCGCGCCGGATCGGCAAACGCTTGCTTGCGCGCATCCTCCGGCAAAAACATCAGGTTCTTCCAGATCGGAAACTCATCGAAGATCTGCGCGTCTTTCATCGTGAAATGGCGCATCAGCGGCACGGTGTGCGTTAGCCCATAGGCTTGGTAGCCGTCGCGGAAAGTTTTGTGGATGCCGTCGAGCATGTTCTTCCAAAGCTCAGGCTCGCTTTCTTTATATTGCACGCTCTGCCACACAATCGGCCGGCGCGTGCGTCGCGCCAACTCGTCGTACTGAGGAATCTGCGCGACGCAATGCCGTCCCATATTCACTTGAATGACGCCGCTGTTCGACTCGCTCACCACCCCGCACAACGCGAATAACTCATCATCGTCCGCCAGACGGCTAGGCACGGGCAAGCCATCTTCACGCGTGTGTCTTTCGTTTCGGTTTGTGGAAAAACCGAAAGAGCCGGCGCGCATCGCCTCGCCCACCGCCTCACGCATCTTTTGCACTTCACCGCCCGTGGCTTTTCGCTCCGTCGACTCTTCGCCCATAACGAACTGGCGCACGGCGATATGACCGACAATGCCGCCGACGTTGATGCCGACTTTGCCTTCAAGCCGGTTGAGATAATCGCCGTAGCTTTTCCATCCCCACGGCACCCCTTTCTCCAGCGCGATGCGTGGAATCGCTTCGACCCGCACGAAACTTTTAACGATCGCGTCTTCGTCGCCCGATTTCACCGGCGCAAGCGCGAGACCGCAGTTGCCCATGATGATCGACGTCACGCCATGTTGCGGCTCACAGGTGCCGAACGGATCCCAAAGGATCTGCCCGTCCATGTGCGTATGGTGGTCGATGAAACCGGGCGAGACGACAAGCCCGTCAGCGTCGATGGTCCGCCGTGCGCTGCCGTTGAGCCGTCCGATGCCGGCGATCTTGCCGTCCTTTATTGCCACGTCGGCGACGTAAGAAGGCAGTCCCGATCCATCGACGACTCGGCCCTGTTTGATCAGTAGATCGTAATCCATTGTGGTTGCTCCTCAAGGTCGCCTTTTT
>Ga0075431_100000766_pt1 | contig 27825 bp, 35 predicted proteins | sample RhiMetdeltSRZDD5_FD_75297 | JGI IMG/M metagenome (GOLD analysis project Ga0075431, IMG submission 75297) | Populus rhizosphere microbial communities from Tennessee, USA - Rhizosphere MetaG P. deltoides SRZDD5 | ecosystem: Host-associated > Plants > Roots > Rhizosphere > Soil | place: USA... | reverse complement strand
GGAAGAGGGGCCCCTTCAGGGGATCTGACCCCGAAGACGCGCGGGGATCGGCATGCATCGCGACGCGCCTACGATCGGCTCCACGGTCGCAACCCGCAAGCGGGTCCCTTCTCCACGTTCCGCCGATCCCTGCTTCCCGTCTCATGCCGCGGCCCTCACGGTGTCGGGCAGGGTGATGGCGCGGAAGACCTCATCGAGCCTTCCTTCTTCGGTGTGGATCTCGTCGAACTTCCAGCCTTCGCGCGCGGCCGCTTCGGCTACGCTGCGGGTGAGCGTCGCGGCGGCCGACCGCTCGGGGTAAACGCGCGCTTCGACACCGTCCAGCCCTTCACTGATGAGCTCGACGCGGGCGGCACCCGGGACCTGGGCGAGCCGCTGCGCAAGCACGTCCGGCGGAATGCCCGCACGCACGTGCACCGCGCCGGCCATCTCCGAGCGCGCCTTCAATTCGGCCGGCGTGCCGTTCGCCACGATACGGCCGCGGTCGATAATGATCACGCGCGAGCACACCGCTTCGACTTCTTCGAGAATGTGGGTCGAGAACACGATCGCTTTGTTGGCGCCCATGCGCTTGATGAGATTACGGACCTCGTGCTTCTGATTGGGATCGAGCCCGTCGGTTGGCTCGTCGAGGATAAGAACGTCCGGATCGTGTATCAGTGACTGCGCGAGACAGGTGCGATGTTTGTAGCCTTTGGACAGCGTGTCGATCGACTGGTGAAGCACGGCGTCCAGAAAGCAGAGCTCGATGGCACGAGTCACGGCTCGCTTGCGCTGGTCTCCCCGTAAGCCCCGCAGCTCGGCCGCGAAATTGAGGAAACCCTGGACGGTCATGTCCGCGTAGCCCGGTGCATTCTCGGGGAGATACCCAATGAGACGCTTGGCACCGATCGGGTCGTCTACGACGTCGTGCCCACCCACCGCGATGCGGCCAGCCGTGGGCGGTATGAAGCCCGTGATCATGCGCATCGTGGTCGACTTACCCGCGCCGTTCGGCCCGAGAAAGCCCAGCACCTCGCCGCGCTCGACTCTGAACGAGACGTCGTTAACCGCGAGCTTCGGCCCGAACGCCTTCGTAAGGTTTTCTACCTCGATCACTTTTTCTCCTTGTCGCGTCTGTGACGCGGCTCGCCTTTTTGGGCTGTAAATAGGTCCAGCCGGGCGCTATTCAACCCTGTCCGCTGCGAGCACGCCGCCGCTCGGATCCTGCCCGACAGGTGGCCGCTGCGGCACCCGGAGATGCGGCGGGGGGACTGACCAACGTGCTGGTGCCGACAGTCTGACTCGAACAGACGACCTACCGCTTACAAGGCGGTTGCTCTACCAACTGAGCTATGCCGGCAGGGCGTTGGATTATAAAGCTCAGCTGATTCAACGGTAAACCAAGCTTCGAGCTCGCGTAAAACTTGCATCTCGCGGTAAACGAAACCCGCCTTCACGCGCGATCTTTCGGCACAAGTGGCTGAGTATAAAGGACAACGCAACTTGGCATCACACGTGCTTTGATTTGAACGACTGATTCGCATCCTGGAGATCGACGAAGAGCTTTTGAGACTCCGCCATCGATCGGCGGCCGATTGTGGTGCGGGTGGGCACGTGAAGCTGGACCGGCCCGATCTGCACAAGGTCCCCCTTTTGAGCTCGGCAAACGGGCTCTTTTTTTTGGGAATGGGTGTTGCATCAGGGCACATTAACGCTCGCGACCCGGCGGGCCCCGAAAGAGATCAACCGTCATGCGTAAACTACGACGCCTGCCTTGGCGTATACCGAAAGCCCATCACTCACAACCTGCTGCCGCGCCCGCTGATGCAGACGGTGCTCGCGTCGAAGCGGAAGCGGAGAATCGCAGGGAAGCATTCCGCCAGGCGCTCAATGCGCAACCGGTCGCCTTCGCCGTCGGACGCTACGTCTACGGCGATACACCGAAGAAGGTAGCATCCTGCCCGACCGAAATACGCCGCAAGACACGACATCGCATGATCATGCCCGTGCCGATGCCCGGCTAAGCGGCACAGAGAGGCGCATGCGCGCGCCTCGCAACTTCTTTCGTCAGCCTCGATTCGGATGGGGGAACCCGTGTTGGTTCCCCATTCGTTCATGAGCGCCATTTTTTTTCGTTTCCTCTTTCCTTTGTAGCAGCGATAGCGGAGTGCCGCACGTGCGGCTGCGGGCACACCGGTTGCAGTGGGATGGTGCTAGCGCAGCGGTCACCCGGCCGCCGGGCGCGACGACTTAGAGGAGACCATCATGCTCTACTACGCTGCATTGTTTTTTGTAATAGCGTTGGTCGCGGCGCTGTTCGGCTTCGGCGGTATCGCTGCCGGCGCCGCGGAAATAGCGAAAGTGCTGTTCTTCATATTCCTGGTTCTGTTCGTGGTGTCGCTTATCGCAGGCACACTGCGCAGAGGACCGTGACTCTCGCGGAGGTTCGCGGAGACTGAAACATGTTGAAGTGGGCGCTGATCTTTTTTCTGATCTCGATCGTGGCCGGGTTTTTCGGCTTCACCGGCGTCGCGGCGGGCGCAGCGAGCATCGCGAAGTTTCTGTTCTTCCTGTTCCTGATCGTGGCGATCGCGATCGTGGTGTTCGCTGTGGTCGTAGGCAAAGCGGTTTTCTGACGGGAAGCGCGAAACGTCGACGACGCGGATCAGAATGGTCAGATCGGGTAACGTACTTACATCACGGAGGACAGCATGAAACGGATCATCGCGCTTGTGCTGCTGGGCATTACGCTGGGGGGTTGCAACACCATGGCCGGAATGGGCCGCGACATCGAACGCGGCGGTGAGAAGTTGCAAGGCGAAGCACGCGAGACCCAGCAGGACATGAGGCGCAATTAAGGGCTCGCGAGCGGCAATGAAAACGCCCGCGCGAAGCGGGCGTTCTTTTGTGCGCCTGCTACACCCCGTCAGGCGCGTTTCGCTGCGACATAACCGTAAGCGAGGTTGCTCCGGCCTTCGCCGTACTTCTCGTACGTTTCCTTGATCTGCGCAACGCGGTCGGTAACCACTTCGGCCTGCTGTTTCGGGCTCACCTTGTAAATACGCGCATTGTTGCCGCCGAAGATCGCGGTCTTTACCGGACCGTCGGCCGCACCCAGCGGCGCGTATCCGTATTTCTTCTGCATATCTTCGGGTATCTCGAGGCGGCGCAGCGCCTCGATCTGCCATTGCGGCGCTCCGGTCCATACGGCGTCGGTACCCCACACCACGTGATCATGACCGAGCCCTTTGACGAGTGTGCCCATGACGGCCGCGCCGAGTCGAGGGTTCGCCGTGGTAGACCATGCGAATAGTTGACCCAGATCTCCGTAGACATTTTTCACGCCGTACTTCCCCGGAATGTCGGCGAGGTCGGTCACCCACTCGATACGCCCGGTTTTCTCGAAGTGCTCCCACGCGAGCTTCGGCGCGTCCGGGCCGGTCCAGCGCCATCCCGAGTGATAGATGACGAAATTGAGCTGCGGCCAGTCCTTGGCGGCTTTGCCGACGTCGCGCACATCCGAGTACGCGAGCAGATGCGGAAACTGCTTTTCTACCGCAGGCGGGAACAGCCCTTTATGGATGCAGACGTTGATGATGCCGGGGCTCGTCTTCTGCCATTTCACCAGACGCTCGTAGAAGGGATACATGACCTTCTCGTCGTCCAGGCGGTACGGGTGCTTGGACAGGTGTTTGTTCGTGTTGTCGCCGATCGTGTAGCCCTTGAAGGAATCCGGCTTGAGCTTCTCGAAATCGGCATCGACGCGTTCCAGCCAGCCCGGCCAGCCCGGCGTCATCATCGCGTGCGAGAACATGCGCTTCGTGCCGGCCTCCTTGTTGACCTTGGCCCGGGCATCGAATTTCATCTCGTTGGTGAGGAACCAGTCCTGCGGCTCGTGCGACGGCGAGCCGCTGATCATCGCGATCTTGGTGTCGCTGTCGAGGAAGACCTCCTTGAAGTAGTTCGCGAACTTCAGGTCGTCGATCGTCTGTTCCTTGCCTTTGAGCGTGGGGTTCCAGCCGAGCTGCCCGACGGTCGCACGCTGCGCGACGAACGTCTTGATGCGCGTATCGTCACGCAGAAAATGCGTGTGCATGTCCATGATGAACTGGTTCTTCAGCGCGTTGGCGCGCTCGTCCGCCATTTCCGGGGTCGCCGCTTCGGCGCGCGAGACCTGGAAAAATGGCCCATAGGTATCGTTCATCGCGACGAATGCGGCTGCCATGCCACCCGCCGTCTTGAAGAACGCGCGGCGGGTCATGCCGTGCTTTCGCGCGAGCTCGCCGCCGTATTCCTTGATGCGCGCTTCGAACTCGCGCTGCTTCTCGGTCTGCGGGCACGGCATGTATTCGTCGCTCGAGACGTTTTGCGTCGGAATCGGCGATGGAAAAGCCGATGTCTCGGCAGGCAGGACTTGCTTCAACTCTTCAGGGGTAAGCATGGCCACTCCTCCAATAGATGAGCGCTGAGCTTCAGCCGGGCTGCTCGAGGCAGGCACTCTGATTCTGGTCGTTCCGGCCGCGTGCGGAGGATTCTCGGGCGCTGGCGCTCCCGTGTCAATTTGGGCCGAAAAGCATCAACACGAAGGACGCAAAGGAAAAAACAAAGGACACGAAGGTTGATAAGGACTCTTCGTGTCCTTCGCCTGCACTTCGTGAACTCGTGTCGTGCTTTTAGCCTGACAGCTATTTGACGATCTGGAGTTTCGGCCGTCCGTTGGACGGAGACGGATTGTTCGACGGCGCAGTGCCCTCGCTCGCCGCAGGCTGCGACGGCGTCTCGACCTGGAAAAACAGCCCCTGGCCGTTCTCACGCGCGAAAATGCCGAGCACGGCATCGATCGGAACCGAGCACTCGCGCGATACGCCGTTGAAGCGCGCCGAGAACTGCACCGCATCGTTACCGATGGTGAGCCGATGCGTTGCATCGTAGCTCACGTTCAGCACGATTTCACCGTCCTTTACGTATTCCGTCGGTACGCGCGTGTTCGCATCCACCTTGACGGAGAGGTAAGGCGTGAAGTTGCTGTCCGAGCACCACTCGTGAATCGCGCGGATCAGATAGGGCTTCGTCGATTTTTCAGCCATGGTGTGGAGTTTATAACGCAATGGGAACGCATGTGCGCTATCGAACTATTTCCTCATGACTTTTTCGGATGCCGTGAGCGCATCGATGAACGCGGGTCGGCTGAAGAGACGCTCGGCGTATTTCTGGATCGGCGCGGCCTGCTTGGAAAGCTGAATTCCATAGTAGTCGAGCCTCCAGAGGAGCGGCGCGATCGCGACGTCCAGCATCGAAAACTCGTCGCCCAGCATGTATTTCTGCTTCGTGAAAACCGGCGCGATCTGGGTGAGGTTATCGCGTATCAACGTGCGGCCTTTGTCCGCCTGCTTCTGCGTGCCTTTTTCGATTGCCTCGATGTGGACGAACATTTCCTGCTCGAAGCGGAATAGAAAAAGCCGTGCCCGCGCGCGCATGACGGGATCGGCCGGCATGAGCTGTGGATGCGGAAAGCGGTCGTCGATGTACTCGTTGATGATATTGGACTCGTACAGGATCAGGTCACGCTCGACGAGCACTGGAACCTGATTGTACGGGTTCATGACCGCGAGGTCTTCGGGCTTGTTGAACAGATCGACGTCGACGATCTGGAAGTCCATGCCTTTTTCGTACAGCACGATCCGGCAGCGCTGGCTGAACGGGCATGTGGTGCCGGAGTAAAGCGTCATCATAAGCAAAAGTCCTTAGGGCTTAGTGCACGTCCTTCCAGTACGCCTTCTTGAGCGCGTAACTGAGCGCGATCAGGATGAAGATCACGAGCAGCGCGTAGAGGCCGATCGTGACGCGGTGGTGACGCGCCGGCTCCGCCATATACGCCATGTAGTTCACGAGATCCGCCACGAGCTCGTCGTACGCCTGCGGGCTCATCGCGCCGGGCTTCGCGAGCGAGAGCTTCTGGACGGTCCGCGTGTAGCCGGGTCCGGGTTCCTGCGTTTCCTTCAGCACCTGCTCGCCCTGAAGCTGCCAGAGCGCATGCGGCATCGCGACGTTCGGATAGATGACGTTGTTCCAGCCCGTCGGCCGGGTATTGTCACGGTAGAACGTGCGTAAATACGTGTACAGCCAGTCCGGGCCGGAACCCGCGTGCGAGGAGCGCGACCGCGCGATCACCGTGAGGTCCGGAGGCGCGGTGCCGAACCATTCTTTGGCTTCGAGGGCATCCATCGCCACTTTCATGAGGTCACCGACCTTGCCACCGGTGAACACGAGGTTGTCGCGAATCTGCTGATCCGTGAGCCCGATGTCCGCGAGGCGGTTGTAGCGCATGTAATTTGCGCTGTGACAGTTCAGACAATAGTTGACGAAGGTACGTGCGCCACGCTGCAGCGACGCGCGGTCTTCCGGGTCGACGGGCGCGCGATCGAGATGCACGTGCGTGTCTGCCGCGAACGACACCGCCGGCACGACGAGAAGCAGGGCGGCAATGGTTTTGATGAGCTTCATCATTTTCACCACGTCACCCGCGCCGGCTCGGGTTTGGTCTTATCGATGGTCGAATACCACGGCATCAGCAGGAAGAACGCGAAATAAAGGAGCGTGCAGAGCTGCGAGATGAATGTCCCCGCCGCCGTGACCGGCTGCGTACCGTAATAGCCGAGCACCAGGAACACGATGACGAAAAGCGCGACGGCGGTCTTGAAAAGCGGTCCCTTGTAGCGGATCGACTTCACCGGACTGCGGTCGAGCCACGGCAGCAGGAAGAAAATCAGCGTCGCAAGGCCCATCAGCACGACACCCCACACTTTCGCATCGAGCAGCTTGAAGCCCGCGAGCAGGACCGCGGCGATGAAGAGCGTCCGATACGCGCGCGCCGTCGCGCCGCGCGACACCAGCATTGCCGCCGCACTCGCCAGCGCCGCCGCGACAAACACGCCGACGAAAATCAGCCGCTCGACATAGACGAACCCGAGCACGACGAGCAGCGCGCCGACGATCATCGCGAGAATTCTGATGGGCCGATGCGCACGGGCCGTGACCACCCCGACGGACCACAGCGTGACGATCGCCGCAAGCACGACCATGAAGTTGTCCGTAGTCGCGCGCAGGATCGAGTAGTAGGGCGTGAAGTACCACACCGGCGCGATGTGCGACGGAGTTTTCAGCGGGTCGGCCGGGATGAAGTTGTTGTACTCGAGGAAGTAGCCTCCGAACTCCGGCATGAAAAACATGATCACGGCGAACACCGCGAGAAACACCATCACTCCGAAAGTGTCCTTCACGCTGTAGTACGGATGGAACGGGATACCGTCGACAGGATGCCCGTCGGGCCCGAGGTTCTTCTTGATCTCCACGCCGTCCGGATTGTTCGAGCCCACTTCGTGGAGCGCCATGATGTGCGCGGCCACGAGAGCTACGAGCACGAGCGGGATTGCGATCACGTGGAACGAGAAAAAGCGGTTCAACGTCGCGTCGGACACGACGTAATCGCCGCGTATCCACAGCGCGAGGTCCGGTCCGATGATCGGAAGCGCGTCGAAGAGATTCACGATCACCTGCGCGCCCCAGTACGACATCTGCCCCCACGGGAGGAGATAACCGAAGAACGCCTCGGCCATGAGGCTGAGATAGATCACCATCCCGAATATCCATACGAGCTCGCGCGGAGACCGATAGGACCCGTACAGGAGCCCCCTGAACATGTGGAGATATACGACGACGAAGAACGCGGAGGCGCCGGTCGAATGCATGTAGCGGACGAGCCACCCCCACGGCACGTCGCGCATGATGTATTCGACAGAAGCAAAAGCCTGCGATGCGTCGGGCTTGTAATGCATCACGAGGAAGATCCCCGTGACGATCTGGATCACCAGCACGAACATCGCCAGCGACCCGAAGTAGTACCAGAAGTTGAAGTTCTTGGGGGCGTAGTACTCCGCCGCGTGCTCTTTCCAGAGCGTGATCAGCGGGAAGCGCTGCTCGACCCAGGTGAGTATGCCGTTGAATGGGCCGGCGCCGGTGACCGGCAGTTTTTTTTCTGTGGCCGCCATGCGAATCAGGCCCCTTGCGTGTCGTCGCCGATGACGAGCTTCGTGTCGCCGACGAACTTGTAAGGCGGCACCGGAAGGTTTTCCGGCGCAGGCTTGTTCTTGTAGACACGCCCCGCGAGATCGAAGAGCGAGCCGTGGCAGGGACAGTAGAAGCCGCCGTGCCAGTCAGGCTCGAACGGCTCCGGCTGGGCCTGCAGACGATCCACGGGCGAGCAGCCGAGGTGAGTACAGATTCCGACCGTCACCAGATACTCCGGCTTGACCGCGCGATACTTGTTCTTCGCGTAAGGCGGCTGTTGGCTGCGGCTGCTGTCCGGATCGGCGACACGCGGATCGTCGGTCTCGATCGCCTTAAGCATTTCCGGCGTGCGTCGCACAACCCACACGGGTTTGCCGCGCCACTCGACGATTTTTTTCTGCCCGGGCATGAGATCGCTCACATCCACTTCGACAGGAGCACCTGCCGCTTTTGCACGCTCGGACGGAAGCATGCTCGCTACAAAAGGCACTGCGGCGGCGCCCGCCGCGACGCCAGTTGCGACTGTGGTGGCGGTGAGCAGAAAGCGCCGCTTGCCCTCGTCCAGCTCGTTCTCGGCCATGAATGCCCCTGAGTACAGAAAAAGTGTCGATTTTAACAATCGACTTTGGGAAAGTTAAGCAAAACCGTGAAAAGTCACAGTACGTCAGCGACTTAGCTGAACTGCCCTGTGCGTACCGACATCCTGCGCTGGCGCTTATCGCGCCGCCTCGGGGCGAACTTGAGCCCCCGGCGGCGGCCGCCCCGGCGCCTACAGGCGCTACACCGGATTGTCGATGTCGATGAAGCGGTGCTCGATATCGAAACGCGTCGCGAGATGCGTGCCCAACGCTTCCACGCCGTAGCGTTCAGTTGCGTGGTGGCCGGCGGCGATGAAGGTGACGCCGCTTTCGCGCGCGAGATGAACCGTCTGCTCCGAGACTTCGCCCGTCAGATACGTGTCGACGCCGAGGCGCACCGCATCTTCGAAATAGCTCTGAGCGGCGCCGGTGCACCACGCGATCCGCGTCACCGGACGCGACGAATCGCCGATGACGAGCGGATCGCGGTTCAGGCGCTCTGCGACCCGGCCAGCCAAACCGCCGAGCGTCATGCTGTGATCGAGCTCGCCGAAAAGACCCAGCTCCTGCTCGCCGAACCGGCCTGCGATCGTGAATCCGAGAATTCTCGCGAGGGATACGTTGTTTCCGACCTCGCGATGCGCGTCGAGCGGCAGATGAAACGCATACAGGCTGATGTCATGCGCCATGAGGAGACCGATGCGGCGTCGACGCGTGCCGACGATGCGTGCATCCTCGCCGCGCCAGAAATAGCCGTGATGTACGAGTACCGCGTCCGCACGCGCCGCGATCGCGGCTTCCAACAGTGCTACCGAAGCGGTGACGCCCGTAACGAGCCGATCGACGGAGACACGACCTTCCACCTGCAGTCCGTTTGGGCAATAATCCCGAAACTTTGCGACTTCCAGGTACTGCTCGAGGTAGGCATCGAGCTCCGCGCGTTGCATCAGCGATTGATCCTGCCGAAAAAAACATTCTAGCGGAAGACGTGGTCCGCGCCCCCCCGCCTATATGATCCGCAAGCTGTGGCTAGTGTTCTGCCAGACGGCAACGGTGTGTGTCGCCGTGCTGTTCGTGGTGACGACGCTGCGGCCCGACCTCCTCTCCTGGACCACGCGCGGCGGCGTGGTCACGATTCGCGAATCGCCACCGGAAGGTGAGCCGAAAAGGATCTCGTCGCTGAGCGATGCCGCGAAACGCGCCATGCCCGCGGTCGTGAACATCTATACGACCAAGGAAACGCGGATCCAGCGGCATCCCTTCATGGATGATCCCGTGTTCCGCCATTTCTTCGGCGAACGCTTCGACGCCGAAACGCGCAAGAGCACGAACCTCGGCTCCGGCGTGATCGTAAGCGAGCAGGGTTACATCCTCACCAACAGCCATGTCGTCGAAGCGGCCGACGAGATCGAGATCGCGCTTGCAGACACACGCCGCGCCAAAGCGCGCGTGATCGGCACCGATCCGGAAACCGATCTCGCAGTACTCAAGATCGACATTCCGAAGCTTCCTTCGATCCTTTTCGGACAGTCGGACCAGGCACGTGTCGGCGACGTGGTGCTGGCGATCGGCAATCCGTTCGGCGTCGGCCAGACCGTGACCGCGGGCATCATCAGTGCGGTCGGCCGCAGCCAGCTCGGCATCAACACGTTCGAGAACTTCATCCAGACCGACGCTGCCATCAACCCCGGCAATTCCGGCGGCGCGCTCGTCGATACGAGCGGGCAACTGCTGGGCATCAACACCGCGATCTATTCCCGCACGCCGGGCGGCGCCTCTCTCGGCATCGGCTTCGCGATTCCCGCGAGCACGGCCAAACAGGTCCTCGAGCAGATCATGCAGCACGGCCAGGTCACGCGAGGATGGATCGGCGTCGGCGTGCAGGACATGACGAGGGAGCTTTCGGAATCTTTCAAACTGCCGGAGATCCGCGGTGCGCTCATCACCGAAGTCTTTCGCGGCACTCCGGCGGACAAGGCGGGCATCAAGCTCGGCGACATCCTGGTTGGCGTCGAGGGGCAACCCGTTATCGACTCGTCGAGCATGCTGAATCTCGTCGCCGCCTTGCACCCGGGCAGGCAGGCGACGCTCAAAGTCGTGCGCAGTCAGCAGGAAACCGACATCAAGGTGACCATCGGCCGGCGCCCGCTTCAGCAGCGGAACAGTCCTGAGAGGCGGGAACCGTAAGCCGGCGCCTCGACGAGTAGCACTACTCGTGGTGGCCGGCTCGGTCGCCCGATAACAATAACAGAGGGAACCAACAGGTTCCCTCCGAAATCTCCCTCCTCTGTTGTCGCTTACCGCTTACGACTTACCGCTTACGGATTCGCCTCCCTTCCTCTCCGCGTCGATGCGGTCCAGCTCGCGATCCATCTCCACGTCCGACGGCAATCGATAGTCGTCGTCCTCCGTCTTCGGCTTCGCAACGAACCGCGCAAGGAAGAGCCCCAGCTCGTAAAGAAGGCACATCGGTATCGCGAGGAGCAGCTGCGATATCACGTCGGGCGGCGTTACGATCGCCGCGATCACGAACGAGCCGACGATGAAATAAGGCCGGATCTGCTTCAACTGCTGGATCGTGACCACCCCCATCTTCGCGAGAATGATGACGACGATCGGCACTTCGAAAGTGACGCCGAACGCGAGAAACATCGTCAGCACGAAGTTGAGATACTGCTCGATGTCGGGCGCGACCGTGATGCTTGCCGGCGCGATCTTGTTCACGAACGCGAAGACGACGCCGAACACGAAGAAATAGCAGAACGTGATCCCGAGCAGAAAGAGCACGGTGCTCGCGACGACGAGCGGCAGAACGAGCTTTTTCTCGTGGGAGTAGAGGCCCGGCGCGACGAACGACCACGCCTGGTACAGCACGTACGGCAGCGCGATGAGAAACGCGATCATCATCGCGACCTTGACGGGTATCAGAAAAGGCGTGATGACACCGGTCGCGATCATTTTCGATCCTGCCGGCAGCGTCTGCATCATGGGACTCGCCAGCACATCGTAGAGCTCCGATGCCCATGGAAACAGACAGGCGAAGATGACGAGGATCGCAATGAGCGAGCGCAGCAGACGGTCGCGCAGCTCGACGAGATGCGATATGAAAGTATCTTCGCTCATCGCGTGTCGGCGCGAAGAGGTTCTTCGCTGGATGCTGCGCGCCGCACGGAGTGGGCGTTACGCGCGCGTGTTGCCCGGCTGCGCGCCGCCGGGCACGAGCTCGGGCTGGGCACCGGTCGGCGACGCAGTGCCTGGTGGCGAAGGAGGCGGAAGCCCGGACTCGAGATGCGGAACGGCGCCTTCAGGTGCCCCCGCGTTCGCAGACGCGATTTCGGCGGGAGCGCCGGGTTCCGGCTGCGGTGCCGGCAGCGGCGTCGGGTTCGCTTCCTGTGCGATCTTCTGCAACTCGCTTTCCGTGGCATTCACTTCACGTGTCACGGACTGCTCGAACGAGCGCGCCGCGTCCTGCATGCTCGCCTGGAGTTTCTTGAGTTCCTCGAGCTCCATTTCGCGCGAGATATCGGCTTTGACATCGTTCACATAGCGCTGCATGCGGCCGAACAGATGCCCCAGGGTGCGCGCGACTTTCGGGAGCCGCTCCGGACCGATCACGATCAGCGCCACGACGGCGATGACCATGAGCTCGGAGAAGCCTATATCGAACATCTCAGGTCTTTGTAGTTTCCTTCCTCACTTCGCCTTCGATCGTCTGACCGGCCGTCGGGGGGATCTCGGTCTTGGCACCCTTGTCTTCTTCGGTCTTCATGCCGTCCTTGAAGCCTTTTACCGCGCTGCCGAGATCGGTGCCGAGGTTGCGCAGCTTCTTCGTGCCGAAGATGAGAACGACGACGAGCAATACGATCAGCCAATGCCAGATGCTGAACGAACCCATATTTCCGCTCCTAAGTTGTGGCCAGCCGTGAGCTGAAGCTTGAGCGCGGAGAAAACGCGCGTGTCAGCCGCGCGACTTCTTTTCCTCGATGCCGGAAGTGCCTTCGCGTCGGGCAAGCTCCGCGAGCACGTCGTCCGGCCGCGCACCGTGCCAGGCAAGCAGGACCATGCAGTGAAACCAGAGATCCGCGGTTTCGCGTATGAGGTGCAGTTTATCACCCTCCTTCGACGCGAGGAGTGTCTCGGCCGCTTCCTCCATCACCTTTCGGAGTATCGCGTCCTGCCCTTTTGCGGCCAGGCTCGAGACGTAGGAACCCTGCGGGTCCGCCTGGAGCCTTTGCGCGATCGTACTTCCCAGTCTCTCGAGAATGTCGGCATTACTCATTTGCCGTAGATCTCCCGAGGGTCTTTCAGAACGGGATCGACTTCGACCCACTCACCGTTTTCCAGCCTGCGGAAAAAACAGCTCTGCCGGCCCGTGTGACACGCGATGCCGCCCTGCTGCTCGACTTGCATCAGAACGACGTCTTCATCGCAGTCGAGCCGCAGGGACTTGACCTTCTGCACGTGACCGGACTGCTCTCCTTTGCGCCAGAGCCCAGCCCGGGATCGCGACCAGTAGTGAGCGACCCCGGTCTCGATCGTGAGCGCCAGGGCCTCGCGGTTCATCCAGGCAAGGTTCAGCACGCGGCCCGATGCCGCATCCTGTGCGATCGCCGGCACGAGACCGTCGTCGTCCCATTTGACCGTTTCGAGGCAGTTCATCGAGACAGGATACAGGATTGCACCGCGCTGCCGCGGCCTGGCCGAAACACTCCCGCCGGCGTGTCAGAGTCTCACTTCGATCTTCTGACGCGCCATGTACTCCTTCGCCTGGCGCACCGTGTATTCGCCGTAGTGAAAAATGCTCGCGGCGAGGACCGCATCCGCGTGTCCCTGCAGCACGCCATCGGCGAGGTGCTGCAGATTACCGACGCCGCCGCTCGCGATGACCGGCACGTCGAGGGCTTCGGAGAACGCGCGCGTCAGCTCGAGGTCGAAGCCGGTCCTCGTGCCGTCGCGATCCATGCTCGTGAGCAGGATCTCTCCCGCACCGAGTGCCTGCATCTTGCGGCCCCAGTCGACCGCGTCGATGCCTGTCGCGCGCCGGCCGCCGTGCGTGAAGACCTCCCAGCGCAAAGGCGACGAGTCGGGCACCCGCTTCGCGTCGACGGCGACCACAATGCATTGCGAGCCGTAACGGTCCGCTGCGTCGGCAACGAGCTGCGGGTTCTGCACGGCCGCGGTGTTGATGCTCGCCTTGTCCGCGCCCGCATTGAGAAGGCGTCTCACGTCCTCCACGCTGCGCACGCCGCCACCGACGGTGAGCGGAATGAAAACCTGCGCCGCTACCGCTTCGACGATGTGCAGGATGAGATCGCGATCGTCACTCGAGGCGGTGATGTCCAGGAACGTGAGCTCGTCCGCCCCCTGCTCGTCGTAGCGCCTCGCGATTTCCACCGGATCACCGGCATCGCGCAAGCCGACGAAATTCACGCCTTTCACGACGCGCCCGGCGGTCACGTCGAGGCAGGGAATGACGCGTTTGGCAAGGGACATGCTCGGGGGCCGGCGACTAGACGGAGCAGCTGCGCCGCTCACCGCTTCGCATCACGGCTCACGTTCAGGACTCAGCCTTCTTGCCGCTCAGCTGATCCGCCACCTTCTGCGCTTCGGCGAAGTTGAGCGTGCCCTGGTAGACGGCGCGGCCGGTGATGGCGCCGGTGATGCCTTCGGGCTCTACGGCGCAGAGCGCTTTCACGTCTTCCAGATTCGTGAGACCGCCGCTCGCGATCACGGGCACCGTCAGATGGCGCGCGAGCGCAACCGTTGCCGCGATGTTTATACCCGTCAGCATGCCGTCGCGGCCGATGTCGGTGTAGATGATCGCCTCTACGCCATAGTCCTCGAACTTCTTGGCGAGATCGACGACGTCGTGGCCGGTCATTTTCGACCAGCCGTCGACCGCCACTTTGCCGTCCTTGGCATCGAGTGCGACCATCACGTGCCCGCCGAATGCAGTGCACGCATCGTGCAGGAAACCGGGCGTCTTCACGGCCGCCGTGCCGATGATCACGTAGGAAACCCCGTTGTCGAGGTAGCGCTCGATCGTGTCGAGATCGCGTATGCCGCCGCCCAGCTGGATCGGTACTTTGTCGCCGACCGCGGACGTGATGGCTTTGATCGCATTTTCGTTTTTCGGCCGTCCCGCCGCGGCGCCGTTCAAGTCGATGAGGTGCAGGCGCCGCGCCCCCTGTTCGAGCCAGTGACGCGCAGTAGCGGCGGGATCATCGGAGAATACGGTCGCGTCGTTCATGGCACCCTGCTTCAGGCGCACGCATTTACCATCTTTGAGGTCGATCGCAGGAATGATCAGCATATGGCGAGGACAGGAGGCCTGCTGCAGGTGCAGCGAAGGCGGACGTGGTTTGCGTCGGGAGTCGCTCTATGCGGTGCGGAAGAGACGGGCAGTATCGTGCTACGCGCCGGTTTTTAGTGTCTCATCATACTACAGCATGGTCGCCGAGTATCAAGCAGCCACGCCGGCGGAGCGGCCCGTAGCATCGCGCCAGGCGGTACCCGGCTGCCAGCTCGCGAAATTCGCGAGCAACCGCAGACCCGCGTTCTGGCTTTTTTCCGGATGGAACTGCACCGCGAAGACATTCGCGCTCGCGGCCGCGCACGTGAACGCGAACGGATAAAGGCTGTAGCCCGCGATCACGCCGGGCTCTGCCGGCTCCGCAAAATAGCTGTGCACGAAGTAGAAACGACTTCCGTCGGGTATGCCCGCCCACAACGCATGTGGCGCGGTCTGGTAGACCTCGTTCCAACCCATGTGGGGTACTTTGAGCTTGTTGCCCGCGGCATCGACCATCTCCGTCGCCGGAAAGCGGCGCACCTTGCCGGGAAGGAGCGCGAGCCCCGGGGTGTCGCCTTCTTCGCTGTGCTCGAAAAGCATCTGCAAACCGATACAGATGCCCAGAAACGGCTTCTCGCGGGCGGCGTGCAGAATCGCGCCGCGCAGCCCGCGAGCGTCCATTTCCCGCATGCAGTCGCGCATCGCCCCCTGACCCGGGAAAACCACGCGATCGGCGCGCCGCACCACGTCCGGATCGCTCGTCACTGTCACCGTTGACCCGGGCGCGACGTGTTCGATCGCTTTCGCGACGGAGCGCAGATTGCCCATGCCGTAATCGACAACCGCGATGAGAGCCATCGGACCTAGAGCGTACCTTTGGTGGACGGCACGCCCGCCGCGCGCGGGTCGGGCTCCGCGGCCATTCGCAGCGCACGCCCGAACGCCTTGAACACCGTCTCCACCTGATGGTGCGCATTCGCGCCACGCAGATTGTCGACGTGCAAGGTGACCTGGGCATGATTTACGAAGCCCTGGAAAAACTCGTGCACGAGATCGACGTCGAACTCGCCGATGCGCGCGCGCACGAATTCGACGTGGAATTCGAGTCCCGGCCGGCCCGACAGATCGATCACGACACGGGAGAGCGCCTCGTCGAGCGGCACGTACGCATGACCGTAACGCCGCACGCCGGCCTTGTCGCCGATCGCTTTCGCGAACGCCTGACCGACGGTAATACCGATATCTTCGACCGTATGGTGCGCATCGATGTGCAAATCGCCGCGCGCCTGCACGTCGAGATCGAGCACGCCGTGGCGCGCGATCTGGTCGAGCATGTGGTCGAGAAACGGGACGCGCGTGTCGAGCTTGCTTCGTCCGGTGCCGTCGAGCTTCAACGTGACGCTCACCTGCGTCTCGAGCGTGTTACGGGTAACGTGGGCCTCGCGCTGCATAAAGCTCAGGGTTCCGCCATTATGCCAACGCGGCGCGCAGCGCCTCGAGAAAACGATCGTTTTCCGAAGGCGTGCCGACGGTCACGCGCAGGCACCCTTCGAGCGCCGGGTGCGCGCCGTGGAAATTCTTGATGAGAACGCCGCGATCGCGCAGTCCATTGAACGCGCGGTCGGCGTCCGTCGTCTTGAACAGGATGAAATTCGCATCGCTCGGGTAAGGTCTCGTGCCGGGCACGTTCGCGAGCTCGCGCTGGAGCCGGCTGCGCTCGGCCCTGATCGCCGCCGCCTGCTCTTCCAGGAGCGAGCGATGCTGGAGCGCTTCTCGCGCGACGAGCTGTGTCAGCACACCCACATTATACGGTAAGCGGATTTTCTCCAGTTGCCGCAGCCACTCGGCGCCGCCCGCGAGCAGCCCGAGGCGAAGGCCGGCGAGCCCCAGCTTCGAGAGCGTGCGCATGACGAGCAGGTTCGAGTACTCCCCGAGCCTGTCCATGAAAGTACGGCCCGCAAATGCGTGGTAAGCCTCGTCGAGCACGACGAGTCCCGGCGCGGCTTTCAGGATGCGTTCGATTGCAGCGGTATCGAACAGATTGCCCGTCGGATTGTTCGGATACGTGACGAAGATGAGCGGCGGCTGGTGCTGCTTGATCGCGCCCAGCGTACGATCGACATCGAGCGCAAAGCGGTCACCCAGCGGGACTCCGACATAGCGAACGCCGCAGAATGCTGCGATCAGCCGGAACATCACGAACGAAGGCTCGAGACCCAGGACGACGGCGCCCGGGCGCGCGGTCGCGAGCATGAGGATCTGGATGATTTCGTCGGAGCCGTTACCGAGCAGCAACTCGGCGTGTTGCGGAATCTCCAGAGCTTCGCGCAGTGTTTCCCTGAGCGGCGCCGCGCCAAAGTCGGGATATCGGTTGATCTCGGCGTCCGCGACGACTGCGGCAATGCGCCTGCGCACTTCCTCAGGCAGGCGATACGGATTTTCCATCGCATCGAGCTTCACCATGCCAGAGGCGTCCGGCACGCGATAGCCGGCGAGGGCCTGGATCTCGTCGCGTATGACGTGTTCTGGTGTTTTGGGCATCACTTCATCCGGAGCTCGGCTGAACGCGCGTGCGCGGTGAGGCCTTCGCCGCGGGCAAGCTCGGCGGCGATTTTTCCGAGTCGTAAAGCGCCGGCTCGCGAAATGCGGATCACGCTCGAGCGCTTCTGGAAATCGTAGACGCCGAGCGGCGATGAAAATCGCGCCGTGCGCGAAGTCGGCAGCACGTGATTGGGACCGGCGCAGTAATCGCCCAGCGCTTCGGAGGCGTAGCGTCCGAGGAAAATCGCTCCCGCGTGGCGAATCTTCGGAAGCAGGGCTTCCGGGTCTTCAACCGCGAGCTCGAGATGCTCTGGCGCGATGCGATTCACGATCTCGCACGCTTCGTCGAGGTCTCGCACGTGTATCAGCGCGCCGCGCCGCTCGAGCGATGCAGCGATCACGTCGCGCCGGGGCATGCCCGGAAGCTCGCGCTCGATGCTCGCTTCGACCGCATCGAGAAAGGCAGCGTCGGGCGCGAGGAGGATCGCCTGCGCCACTTCGTCGTGCTCGGCCTGCGAAAAAAGATCCATCGCGACCCAGTCGGGATCGTTCCTGGCGTCGGCAACGACGAGAATCTCGGAAGGTCCCGCGACCATGTCGATTCCGACCAGCCCGAACACACGGCGCTTCGCCGCCGCGACGTACGCGTTGCCGGGCCCGACGATCTTGTCGACGGCCGGAACGGTCCCGGTGCCGTATGCCATTGCACCGACAGCCTGCGCGCCGCCGATCGCGAACACCCGGTCCACGCCGCATAGAGCCGCAGCCGCGAGCACGAGCGGGTTGCGCTCGCCTCCTGGGGTGGGCACTGCCATGATCACTTCGCGCACGCCCGCGACCTTCGCCGGCACCACGTTCATGATCACCGAAGACGGGTACGCGGCTTTGCCGCCGGGGACGTAGACCCCGACCCGGTCGAGCGGCGTGATCTGCTGGCCGAGTTCGTTTCCGTCCGCGTCGCGGAAGCTCCACGATTGCGCGCGCTGCTGCTCGTGATAAATCCGCACGCGCTCGGCGGCCGTCGAAAGCGCGTCGCGCTGCGTTGCGGGCAACCCCGCGAGAGCCTCCTTGCACGCGCGTGCGTGTATCTCCAACTCCGCCATGTTCGCTGCGGCAACACGGTCGAGCCTACGCGTATGCTCGAGCAGGGCCGCATCGCCGCGCGCCCTGACGTCGGCGAGAATGGACGCTACGGTGGCATCGACCTGCGCGTCCTGTGTGGTTTCGAACGCAAGCAGCTCGGTCAGCCGCGCGTCGAAATCGCCATCGCTCGTACGCAGCCGTCGCATCACGCCACCGCGCGTCCGAATGCGTCGAGCAGCGGCTGAACCGCATCCCGTTTCAGCTTGAGCGCTGCCTGGTTCACGATGAGGCGCGCCGAGATCGGCGCAATTTCTTCGACCGCGCGGAGGCCGTTTGCCTTGAGCGTGTGGCCCGTGCTCACGAGATCCACGATCGCCTCCGCGAGCCCGACGAGCGGCGCAAGCTCCATAGAGCCGTACAGCCGTATGAGATCGACGTGCATGCCTTTGGCGGCGAAGTGCTCGCGGGCCGTCTGCACGTACTTCGTGGCAACTCTCAGACGCGCGCCCTGCCGCACCGCCTGCTGATAATCGTAGTCCTCTTTCACTGCGACCATCATGCGGCACCGCGCGATCTTGAGATCGAGCGGCTGGTAAAGTCCACGGCCGCCGTGCTCGTCGAGCACGTCCTTGCCTGCCACGCCGACGTCTGCCGCGCCGTATTGCACGTAGGTCGGGACATCGGTCGCGCGCACGATGATCACGCGAACATCGGCGCGATTCGTCGCAAGGATGAGTTTGCGCGAAGTCTCCGGGTCTTCCGACGTCGCGACGCCGGCCGCCGCGAGCAGCGGCACGGCTTCGTCGAAGATGCGGCCCTTGGAAAGAGCGATGGTGATCACGTCGGTCGCGCGTGAGGTGGGGATGCGGAAAGCGCTGAATTGTAACGCAAATGCGCTAAACTCCCCCACCTCACGACCGAACTCGCGCCGAATGCCGCCCGAAAACATCGTCGAGGTGAAGAACCTCGCCTTCGCGTATCGCGACCACCAGATCTTCCGGGATCTCAATCTCGCGATCCCCCGGGGCCGCATCGTCGGCATCATGGGCGCGAGCGGTTCGGGCAAGACGACGCTGTTGCGCCTCATCGCCGGGCAGTTGCGTCCGGCCCGCGGCGAGATCAAGGCCATGGGCAGGGTGGTGAACGCGCTCGGCCGCTCGGAGCTCTTCGAGCTTCGCAAGCGCATGGGCATGCAGTTCCAGCAGGGCGGGCTCTTCACCGATCTCAGCGTGTTCGAGAACATCGCTTTCCAGATGCGCGAGAAGACCGATCTTTCCGAAGACATGATCAACGATCTCGTGCTGATGAAGCTGCACGCCGTCGGCCTGCGCGGTGCAGCCTCGCTCATGCCCTCGGAGCTTTCCGGAGGCATGGCTCGCCGCATAGGGCTCGCGCGTGCGATCGCGCTCGACCCGACGCTCATCATGTACGACGAGCCTTTTGCCGGCCTGGACCCGATTTCGTGTAACGTCATCGGCAATCTCATTCGTCGACTGAACGACACGCTCGGGCTCACCTCGGTCGTCGTCTCCTATGACGCACAGGAAGCGCTGAAAGTGATCGACGACGTTTACTTCATCGCTGACGGAAAAGTGGCTGCGTACGGCACGACCGAGGAGATCAAGCGCTCCACCGATCCGTTCGTGCGCCAGTTTATCGGGGCGTTACCGGACGGGCCCGTGCCGTTCCATTACCCGGCCGACCCGTACGAAGCGGACCTCGAGCTGGAGCGCTAGCGTGCCCGCTCGATGCGCGCGCCGAGACGAGAGAGCTTCATCTCGATGCTTTCGTAGCCGCGGTCGAGGTGATAGACGCGTTCGATCGTCGTATTGCCGCGGGCAATGAGACCGCCGACCACCAGGCTTGCCGAAGCGCGGAGATCGGTCGCCATGACCGTCGCGCCGTCGAGGTGTGGCACGCCTTTCACGACGGCGGTGTTGCCTTCGAACTCGATGTCGGCGCCGAGCCGTTTCAGCTCCTGCACGTGCATGAAGCGGTTTTCGAAGATCGTTTCCGTGATGAGCGCCGTACCCGATGCGACGCTGTTCAATGCCATGAACTGCGCCTGCATGTCGGTGGGGAATGCCGGATAAGGCGCGGTCCGCACGCTTACGGCATTGAGGTCCCCGTTCGTCTCGAGCGCGATCCAGTCCGGCCCGACGTCGATCGTTGCGCCGCACTCGCGGAGCTTCTCCAGCACGACTTCGAGAATGTCAGCCCGGGTGCCGGTCAGGCGGACCCGTCCGCGCGTTACAGCGGCTGCCGCGAGAAACGTGCCGGTCTCGATGCGGTCGGGCATGACGCGATACCGCGCGCCGTGCAGCCGCTCGACGCCTTCGATGCGGATCACATCGGTGCCGGCGCCCTGGATCCTGGCGCCCATCGCTTCGAGGCACGCGGCGAGATCGACGACTTCGGGCTCTCGCGCGGCATTTTCGATGATCGTCGAGCCCTCGGCGAGCGTTGCGGCCATCATCAGGTTCTCGGTGCCGGTGACGGTAACGATATCGGTATAGATGCGCGCGCCCTGCAGTCTGCCCGCACGCGCAATCATGTCGCCCTGTTCGATGCTGATCGTGGCGCCCATCGCCTGCAGGCCTTTGACGTGCTGGTCGACCGGACGCAGCCCGATCGCACAACCCCCGGGCAGCGACACCCGGGCCTCGCCACAACGCGCGAGCAAGGGCCCGAGCGTAAGCACCGACGCACGCATGGTCTTCACGAGCTCGTAAGGCGCGACGGCCTGCGTGATGGACGCAGCGCGGAGCTCGACACCGAGTTTGTCGTGCACGGATATATCGATGCCCATCTGGCCGAGCAGATTGAGCATCGTGGTGACGTCGCGCAGATGCGGGACGTTCTCGACGTACAGAGCGTCCGCGGTGAGCAGCGATGCGCACAGTATCGGGAGCGCCGCGTTCTTCGCGCCGGAGATCTCGATCTCGCCTTCGAGCGGCACGCCGCCCTCGATGATCAGCTTGTCCACTGGGCGCCCGCTAGGTCCGCCATTCCTCGGGGGTGAGCGTCTTCATCGAAAGCGCGTGGATGTCTTCACGCATGCGCTCGCCAAGTGCCTTGTAGACGAGCTGATGCTGTCGCACCTTCGGAAGTCCGCGGAAAAGAGGGCTCACGATCACGGCCTCGAAATGGCGGCCGTCGCCGGCCACCTCGACGTGATCGCACTGGAGCCCTGCCTCGATGCACTGCTTGATGAAATCGGGAGTCATATGCAACTCGATGTTTAATGCTGTGCCTATGGACGCAGCTTGTATCCGGAACGTATGAGCGCGAGAGCGAGCAATGATAAAGCGAGAAAACTCAGGCTCACAATGCCGAGCGAAAGCCACGGGGAGACGTCGGCCTGCCCGAAGAACCCGTAACGGAAGCCGTCGATCATGTAGAAAATCGGGTTCATATGGGAAAGCGCCTGCCAGAAGGGTGGCAGCGAATGAATCGAGTAGAACACGCCCGACAGGAACGTGAGCGGCAGGATGATGAAATTCGAAAACGCCGCGAGCTGATCGATTTTCTCCGACTGTATGCCGGCGATCACCCCCAGCGCTGCCATGACGCCGCTGCCAGCCAGGGCATGCGCGATCACCCACAGGGGCTCAACGACGGCGACATCGATCAACCAGATGGTTGCTGCGAAAACACCGATGCCGACCACGAGCCCCCGGCCGATCGCAGCGAGCACATAAGCGAAAAAGAACTCGCGGTGCGAAATCGGCGGCAACAGCACGAAAACGATATTGCCCGTCATTTTCGACTGCATGAGACTCGAAGAGCTGTTTGCGAACGAGTTTTGCAGAACCGACATCATCGCAAGGCCAGGCACGAGAAACGCCGTGTACTCGACGCCCGGATAGACTTCCAGGCGGCCGCGGAGCGTGTGCGCAAACACGAGCAGATAGAGCAGCGCCGTCAGCACGGGCGCGAGTACCGTCTGCACTTTCACTTTCCAGAAGCGCAGCCATTCCTTGTAGAAGAGCGTGTAGAAGCCAGTCACGTCAAATGTGCGTGAACGGGTGCTTGGTTGTTTCGTTTAGCCGCCGGTTTGCCATAGCGTTACTCGTTCACTGGTTTTCGGTTCACCTGTTCACGCATGATCTGCACGAACACCTCCTCCAGATCCGGCTGCATCACTTCCATTTCGACGACGCGTACATGCGCCTGCCGCAGCTCGTGCATCAGGCTTTCCAGCTCGTCGTAAGTCTTCAGCGCGAGGCGATACCCGCCGCCTTCCATGCGCTCGGCGACCCGCGCGGGCCACCGTTCGGGCAATCGATCAGGGTCCACGCGCAACTCGACATAGCAGCCGGAATGTCTGCGCAACAGGTTCGCGGTCGTATCGAGCGCGACGATGTGGCCCTGCTTGAGCATCGCGATGCGGCCGCAGAGTGCCTCGGCCTCTTCGAGATAGTGCGTGGTGAGGACGATCGTGTGGCCGTCGTCATTCAACCGTCGGATGAAGCGCCAGAGCGCCTGCCTCAGCTCCACGTCCACACCCGCCGTCGGCTCGTCCAGGACGATGACGGGCGGCCGGTGCACCAGCGCCTGCGCGACGAGCACGCGCCTTTTCATGCCGCCCGACAATGCGCGCATGTTCGTATCCGCTTTCGCCGTGAGATCGAGGTGCTCCATCACTTCTTCGATCCACGCACGGTTGTCGCGCAGTCCATAGTAGCCGGACTGAATCTGCAATGCTTCGCGCACCGTGAAGAACGGGTCGAACACGAGTTCCTGCGGGACGACTCCGAGCGCAAGGCGCGCATTGCGATAATCGCTCACGACGTCGTATCCAAGCACGCGCGCCGTCCCTGACGTCGCGCGCGTCAAGCCCGCGATGATGCTGATGAGCGTCGTTTTCCCGGCGCCATTGGGACCGAGCAGCCCGAAAAACTCGCCGCGCGCGATCTCGAGGCTCACTTCGGCCAATGCTTCGACTGCACCGTAGCGCTTGGCGACACGTTCGACCTGAATCGCGGGCGTCATGGCATTTGGATGGAAGAGCGCCGTCGCTCGGCGGCGCACGCGCGAAACCGCGCTATGCAGGCGCGAGCAGATGCCAGACGCCGTACAGCTCGGCGAGGCTTTTCAGGCTCTGCGGCGGGTTCACGAATGCGATCTGACGATTGGCCCGCGCGGCCGAGCGGCGCCATTCGAGCAGCAGGCTGACCGCCGCCGAATCGACTTCCGTCACGCCGGCGAGATCGACAACCATACGGGGATTCGTAAACAGGCTCTGGCTCTCGGCGAGCACGGCGGTCGCGTTGCCGATCGTGATCGGCCCTTCGACCAGGCACCGCTCGCCCTCACAGGAAATCATCGCTATTTTTTGGCGTTGTCGCCTTCTGCCGCCTTGCTGTACAGGAACTGGCTGATCAGCTTTTCCAGCACGACGGCCGACTGCGTGAGCTTGATCGTCTCTCCGTTCGCGAGGTTCGCCGTGTCGCCGCCCGCATCGAGCCCGATGTACTGCTCTCCCAGCAGGCCGGAGGTCAGGATGGAAGCTACCGTGTCCTTCGGGAATTTGTAATCGGTGTCGATGCTCATCTCCACCCGCGCGTTGAACCTTTCGTTGTCGAAGGCGATGCGTGCGACGCGGCCCACGACCACACCGGCACTTTTCACGGGGGCACGGGGCTTCAGACCGCCGATGTTGTCAAAGTTCGCGTAAAGCTTGTAACTGTCGGCGCCAATGCCGGCGCTGCCCATGTTGCCGACTTTCAACGCGAGGACCAGCAGAGCAGCGATGCCGGCGCACACGAAAAGACCAACCCACAGGTCGAGTGTCGAACGTTGCATCAGATTCCCCGGAACATGAATGAGGTGAGCAGGAAATCGAGTCCCAGGATCGCGAGCGATGACGTCACCACGGTCCTCGTCGTAGCGCCGGAAACACCTTCGGCCGTAGGCGGCGCATCATAACCTTCGAAGAGCGAGATCCAGGTCACGGCGACCCCGAAGACGAAGCTCTTGATGACGCCGTTCAGGATGTCCTCGCGCACATCGACGGCGGCCTGCATCTGCGACCAGAACGAGCCTTCGTCGACGCCGATCAGTACAACGCCGACTAGGTATCCGCCGAAAATACCCATGGCGCTGAAGAGCGCCGCGAGGAGCGGCATCGATATGACCCCCGCCCAGAAGCGCGGCGCGACCACCCGGGCGATCGGGTCCACAGCCATCATTTCCATCGCCGCGAGCTGCTCGGTCGCTTTCATGAGCCCGATTTCCGCCGTCATCGCAGAACCTGCGCGGCTCGCGAAAAGCAGCGCAGATACGACCGGCCCGAGCTCGCGCACGAGAGAGAGCGCTACGAGCACACCGAGCGCGGACTCGGAGCCGTAGGTCTGCAGCGTGTGGTAACCCTGCAGGCCAAGCACCATGCCGACGAAAAGTCCCGAAACGAGAATGATGATGAGCGACAGCACGCCCGTGAAGTAGAGCTCGCGCACGATCAGGCGAAAACGCCTGAACGCTGTCGCCGAGCTCGCGAGCGTGATACCGAAGAAGCGAACCGCATAGCCGAGGCGCCACACGCTGTCTACCGTGTGATGGCCCAGGCCGCGGATGTTGAGAAGCGCGGAACGGTTGAACATGAACGTTTAGGAGAGCCTCAGATCTCGGGCGAATTCGCGGCTGGGGTACTGGAAGGGAACCGGACCATCCTGCTCGCCGTACACGAACTGCCGCACCAGCGGATCGGTCGATGCGCGCATCTCGTCCGGCGTGCCTTGCGCGACGATCCGTCCCTCCGAGACGTAATAAACGTAATCGACGAGCTCCAGCGCCTCCTGCACGTCATGCGTGACGACGATCGACGTCGCGCCCAATGCGTCGTTGAACTTCCGTATGAGATTGCTGATGACGCCCAGCGAAATCGGGTCGAGGCCGGTGAAAGGCTCGTCGTACATGATCAGCATCGGGTCGAGCGCGATTGCGCGCGCGAGCGCGACACGCCTGGCCATCCCGCCGGAGAGCTCCGAGGGCATGAGCCGCTGGGCGCCCCGCAGCCCTACCGCGTGCAGTTTCATGAGGACAAGGTCGCGGATCATTCGTTCGTCGAGCCCGGTGTGCTCGCGTATCTGAAACGCAACGTTGTCGAACACCGTAAGATCGGTGAAAAGGGCGCCGAACTGAAACAGCATGCCCATGCGCCGGCGCAGCCGATATATGCCTTCGGTATCGAGATCGTTCACCCGCACGCCGTCGACGCGCACTTCGCCGCGCGACGGTTTCACGACGCCGGCGATCAGGCGGAGCAGTGTTGTCTTGCCCGACCCGCTTACCCCCATGATCGCGACGACCTTACCGCGCGGGATCACCATGTTGATTCCGCTCAGAATGGAACGCCGGTCGTATGCGAAGCTTAGGTCGGAGATTTCTACGAGGTTCTCTTGGGCCACCGCGTTCGGCAAGCGCCAAAAAGTGCGGATTCTAAACCACTTCACTATCATCCGGGCATGAAAGTGTTCGTCACCGACGCGGGTACGTCCTTCGCCCAGGCACTCCTGCCTGCGCTCTGCAGGAGCGAGGCAGTGGAAGCAGTCACCGGCGGCTCTACGCAACCGCTCCCTTTCGAGGATCCGAAGTTCCAGCGCATCAACCTCGAACGCGGCGACGCCGTGCCGGCAGAGATACTGCGCGGCCACGATGCGCTCGTGCACCTCGCTTCGCGCGCTTCTCTGTCGTCCTCGAGCCCGGCTGATTCGATCGATGCCAGCGTGCGTCCGATCCACAAGCTCTTTCAGGAAGCGCACGCGGCGGGCGTGCAGCGTCTCGTGCATCTCTCCAGCGCGGCGGTATACGGTCCGGCCGTACATGCAAACGAGCAGAGCCCGCTGCGGCCGCTCGCGGGCTTTGCATACGCCGAGCGGCAGGCCCATCTCGAACGCCTGCTCGAGATCGACTTTCCGCATTGCGTACGGCTGCGGCCTCATCTCGTCGTCGGGCCGCACGCACATCCCGCCGTACGCAGATTGTTGCGGCAGCCGTTCTACCCGAAGCTGGGACAGCCCCAACCGCTTTTCCAGTGCGTGCACGAAGACGACCTCGCGAACGCAGTCCTGCTCTCGCTCCACGCCGAAGCCCGTGGCGCCTACAACATCGCGAGCGAAGACAGCTTCACGCTGCGCGATGCGATCAGGACGCGGCGAGGCTTCAGCTTCGGCGTCTCCATCGACACCGCCGGAGCTCTCGTGCGCTTCGGGGCGCGCTATTTTGTCCACGAGATCGATCGGAGCTGGATCGAACGCGCGGCCCATACCGTGCTCATCAATTGCCGCCGCGCGATCGCGGAGCTCGGCTGGCACAGCCTCTACACTGCACGGCAGGCGATCGCAGCTACGTGACGGCTTACGTTCGCACTATGCTATCCGCATGACAGGCACGGGCGACAGTGCGGCTGCGCTCAATTTCGCGGGCGTCAGCAAATCTTTTGGCGCCACGCCGGCGCTCGACGATCTGAGCCTGGAAGTTCGCCGCGGCGAGCTTTTCGGCCTGGTCGGCGGCAACGGCGCCGGCAAGACCACGCTCATCAAATGCATGCTCGACTTTGCAGAGCCGGACCGTGGAGAGATCCGGATTTTCGGCGTGCCGCACCGCCTCACGACATCACGACGTGATCTCGCGTTCCTGCCGGAACGCTTCAACCCGCCTTTTTATCTCACCGGCCGCGACTTTCTTAAATACATGGCCGATCTCCACCGCAGCGGCTACGAAGAAGAACGGGCTAGACAGGTGTTCGGACGGCTCGATCTCAGTCTTGCCGCGCTCGATCGCCCCGCCCGGACCTATTCGAAAGGGATGACGCAGAAACTCGGCCTCGCCGCCTGCCTCATCTCCGGAAAAGCCTTGCAGGTGCTCGACGAGCCCACGAGCGGCCTCGATCCCAAAGCGCGGGCCCTGCTGAAAAAAGAGCTGCGCGAGCTTCGCACCGCCGGCCGCACCGTTTTCTTCACGTCGCACGCGCTCGCCGACGTGGAAGAGCTCTGCGATCGCATGGCGGTCCTGCATGGGGGCCGGTTGCGTTTCGCGGGCACGCCTGCCGAGCTCAAGGCCCGCTACTCTACGGCGCTGCTCGAAGAAGCATTCCTTGCGTGTATCTCGCAGAACAGGTGACGGAAAGCCGCTCATTTCCCTGAAAGGTGCGGAAGGTCCTGTTGGCAGAATAGCCCCCGTCTCACTACCGTCGGGGGACGGTCTTGCCCGATCGACAAAAACCGGACCTGCTCATCGTCGATGACGATCCGCTCATCGCGGATACGCTCACGTACG
>Ga0075431_100000765_pt1 | contig 27830 bp, 18 predicted proteins | sample RhiMetdeltSRZDD5_FD_75297 | JGI IMG/M metagenome (GOLD analysis project Ga0075431, IMG submission 75297) | Populus rhizosphere microbial communities from Tennessee, USA - Rhizosphere MetaG P. deltoides SRZDD5 | ecosystem: Host-associated > Plants > Roots > Rhizosphere > Soil | place: USA... | reverse complement strand
CTTCCGCCGTCCGAATTTCGGCACGCTCGAGATCGAGGTGACCGTGAACGATCCGAAGGCGTACACGCGGCCGTGGACCGTGAACTTCACGCAGCGGCTGCTACCCGATGAGGAGCTCATCGAGTTCATCTGCGCCGAGAACGAGACCTCGACGAAGCTCTTCGACAAGTGATGCGGGGGCGCTGACGGCGTCGATCGAGAGCCGGCAGCGCGCAAAGGAGGGTATGAGGATGTGGCGTCAGGCGCTTGGCGTGCGTGGACTGGTCGTCTGCGGCGGTCTGCTGCTCGGTGCGGGGTCCATCGCGGCGCATCACTCGTTCGACGCGGAGTTCGACCGGAACAAGCCGGTGACGGTCACGGGCGTGGTGACTCGGGTGGACTGGTTCAACCCCCATGCGCACGTGTTCGTTGATGTCAAGGACGAGTCGGGGAAGATCGTGAATTGGGACTTCGAGTTGGCCGGCCCGAACGGTCTGATGCGGCGGGGCTGGCGTCGCGATTCGCTCAAGCCGGGCGAGACCGTGACCGTGGCCGGATATATGGCCAAGAACGCCCCCCACGTCGGCAACGCATCGGCCATCACCACGAAAGACGGCCGCAAGATGTTCGCGGGGTCATCCATCGGCAACTGACCGCGTCCGAATCGACGGCAACGCCGCAGGCGTGGTTATCGAGAAGTCACGGCGCCATCGCGGAGGATCACATATGAGAATCCCTTCATTTGTCATCGCAGTGCTGCTGGTGGCGACGTCCGCCCTCGCGCACCACAGCAACTCGGCGTTTGATGGTGACAAGGTGACCGTGCTCACGGGCACAGTCATCGAGTGGAAGTGGACGAACCCGCACGTGTGGATCATTTTGTCGGTCGACGACGGCAAGGGCGGCAAGGCGCAGTGGTCGATCGAGGGCCGTACACCCGGCCAGTTGGTCCGCGCTGGCTGGTCGAAAACCATCCTCAAACCTGGCGACACGATTACCGTAGATTTCAGCCCGGCGAAGGATGGCAGCCTAACCGGTCTCCTCACGCGCGTCAGGCGCGCTGATGGCACTGTGGTTGGGGAACAGGCGCCGCCGGCTCAGTAATCACAGATGAAGGAGAACATCATGTCGAAGGCCGTTGCGGTGTTTTCTTCGGCGCTCCTATGCCTGTTGTTCGTATCGATGGCATCGCTTCGCGCGCAAGGAACGCCCCCGCCGGACTTCACCGGCGTGTACTCTCCGATCAACCCGTTTGGTCAGGCAAGAGGCGGCCGCGCCGCGACGCCTCCGCCGGCGACGGGGACTCGCGGAGAGGCCGTGCCGCCGCCGCGACCGGTGTTGGTTCTCGATGGACGTGAGGGCCGACCGGAAAACGCGCCGAAGCTGACGCCTGAGTACTTGGCTAAATGGGAAGTCATTCGGAAGTCGCGCATGGCCGGATCGGATGAATTCGATCCGAATGCCAGGTGTCTCTCTGCCGGCATGCCCAATATGATGTCGATGACCTACGGCATGGAAATTCAACACACGAAAGACAAGATCACCGTCTACGGCGAGCTGAACGACGTGTATCGCCGGATTTTTCTAGACGGCCGCAAACCGTCGCAGAAGGTCCTCGACGATCCGACCTTCGCCGGGTATTCCACTGGGCGCTGGGAAGGGGACACGCTCGTCGTGGACACGGTGGCGATTCGCGAGGACACGCTGTTCGATACGTTCTCGCCGCACAGCGATCAGTTCACCGTGCGCGAGCGCATCAGGTTCACGTCGCCTGGCGTCCTCGAGGATCGGATCACCTCCATGGATCCGAAAGCGCTTGTCGAACCCTTTACCTCGGTTCGAACGTATCGGAAGGTGTCGCCGCCGAACGATGAGTTACGCGAGTTCTCGTGCGCGGAGGGATTGGGGTCAACGAAGTAGGCCTGGAAACGCGATAATGCGATAGTGGGTCCCTACGTGCGAACCATACTCCTATCAGCCGTCCTTGCATTCGTCCTTGCCGTCTTATTCGCCGGGCCTGTGGGCTTGGCACAAGCGACGGGCGGGACGGCCGCATCGTCCAGTGACGCAGCCCAGTCCTCGTCCGATGCGGCACTGGTCAAGACCTACTGCGCCGCCTGTCACAACGACCGTACGCGTTCGGGTGAGCTATCGCTCGAGCACGCCGATCTCACGAACATCCCAGGACATCCTGAGCTCTGGGAGAAAGTGATTCGGAAAGTCAGGGCCGGCATGATGCCTCCCGCAGGGATGCCGCGGCCGGATGCCGCGACATTCGAGGCGTTCGTCAGTCGTCTCGAAACCACCATCGACCGAGCCGCGACAGTCCGTCCACGTCCTGGCCGCACCGCGCTTCATCGACTCAATCGCGCCGAGTACGCCAACGCGATCCGGGACCTGCTGTCGCTCGAGATCGACGCCACCGCGCTCCTGCCGCCGGACGATGAGAGCAGCGGGTTCGACAACATCGCGGACGTGCTCACGGTGTCGCCTTCCTTGATGGAGCGGTACCTGTCGGCCGCCTGGAACATCAGCCGGACGGCGCTTGGCAACGTGAACATCACGCCGAGCACGACGACCTATCGCGTGCGGCCGGATCTCTCGCAGGACCAGCAGCTCGAGGGGCTGCCGCCGGGAACCCGTGGCGGCATGAAGATCGAGCACACGTTCCCCGTTGATGCCGAGTACGTCATCAAGCTTCGTTTGTGGCGCAACACGTTTGATCTGATGCGCGGCATGGAAGATCCGCACGACATCGAGATCGCGATGGACGGTGCGCGCTTGACCGTCGTCACTGCGGGCGGGCGCGACGATTTCGGCCGGATGGCTGAAAATCCCGGCACGTTTGGCGCCGAGCTCGATCGCCAACTCACCGTGCGGCTTCCCGTGAAGGCAGGCACGCACACGATCTGGGCGACCACCGTCCTCAAGAGTCAGGCGCCACGCGACGATCTGATCAAGCCGTTCATGCGGACGACGATCGATGGCCTGGACATCATGGGCGATCCGTCCGTCGATCGCATCACGATCGAAGGCCCATACGCGGCGACGGGCCCAGGCGACACGGCGTCGCGACGAAAGATCCTGCAGTGCCGGCACGCGACTCCGGCGCAGGAAACGGCGTGCGCGCGGCAGATCGTGATCATGCTCGCGCGGCAGGCATATCGGAAGCCCGTGGATCCTTCGACTGCCGACGTGCTGATGAACTTCTACGCGCGCGGGCGGAAGAACGGCGATTTCGAACGCGGGATCGAGTCGGCGCTGCAGTTCATTCTCGCCAGCCCGGACTTCCTGTTCCGCGCAGAATCTGATCCGCCTTCGCGCGTTGCGCTACGGCGGGACGAGTCCCCTCAGGTCTATCGGCTCGGTGACCTCGAGCTGGCGTCGCGCCTCTCGTTCTTCCTGTGGAGCAGCCTCCCCGACGAGCCGCTGATCGCGCTTGCGGCGCAGGGAAAACTGAAGCAGCCGGCGGTGCTCGAACAGCAGGTCAGGCGGATGCTGGCCGATCCGCGGTCGAAGACGCTCATCGACAACTTCGCCGAGCAGTGGCTGCACCTGCGCAATCTGAAGAACTCCAATCCGGATCTCGGCGCCTTCCCGGACTTCGACGACAACCTCCGGCAGGCGATGAAACAGGAGACCGAGCTGTTCTTTGACAGCATCATGCGCGAGGACCGCAGCGTGATGGATCTCCTGAACGCGGACTACACGTTCGTGAACGAGCGGCTGGCCCGGCACTACGGCATGCCGAACATCTATGGCAGCCGGTTCCGGCGCGTGCACGTCCCGAACGAGGCGCGGCGCGGCTTGTTGGGGCAGGCGAGCATCCTCACCGTGACCTCGTACCCGAATCGCACGTCGCCGGTCGAACGCGGCAAGTGGATCCTTACGAATCTGCTTGGTGTGCCGCCTCAACCGCCGCCACCGAACGTCCCACCGCTTCCCGACGGCGACGCGGATGGGAAGGTGGTGTCGTTGCGCGAGCGGATGGAGCGCCATCGAGCCAGTCCGGTGTGCGCCGGCTGCCACCGCGTCATGGATCCGATCGGGTTCTCGATGGAGAACTTCGACGGCATTGGTCGATGGCGCGCCAAGGAAGACGGCACGGCCATCGATGCCTCTGGGACGCTCTTCACCGGCGCCAAGCTTGATGGGGTGAGCGCGCTGCGTCGGGAGATGACGAGGCGACCCGATGTCTTCGTCGGTGTCCTCACCGAACGGATGCTGACCTATGCGGTGGGGCGCGGGCTCGAGTATTACGACATGCCCGCGGTGCGCAAAATCGTCCAGGATGCGCGCTTCACCGACTACACGTTTTCATCCATCGTGCTCGGCGTGACGCGAAGCGTTCCGTTCCAGATGAAAGAGAGTGCAGTGCCTGTCAAGGAGACCAGATGAGCGCTCTGTTCAAAAAGCATCTCTCGAGGCGCACGTTCATCCGCGGTGTCGGCGTCACCATGTCGCTGCCATTTCTCGACGCGATGGTGCCGGCACGCACGCTCCTGGCGCAGACCGCGGCCCGGCCGCAGATCAAGCTTGGCCTCTGCTTCATCCCGCACGGCGCGGTGATGAACCAGTGGACACCGGCCACTACCGGCGCGCTGGAGCTCTCGCCGATTCTGGCACCGCTGGCCGCGCACACGGACCAGGTGGTCGTGTTGAGCAACCTGGCGCACGCGCAAGCCGGACCGCAGGGTGCGGGCGACAACGGCGGCGACCACACGCGCTGCCCGGCGGTGTTCCTGAACGGCGTGCACCCGAAGCGCACTGACGGCGCCGACATTCAGGCCGGCGTCACGATCGACCAGATGGCGGCGGCCCAGATCGGCCAGGACACGCTGCTACCGTCGCTGGAGCTCGCAGTCGAGGACTACAGCGGTCTCGTCGGCTCCTGCGACGTCGGGTTCAGCTGCACCTACATGAACACCATCTCCTGGCGGACGCCGACGTCGCCGCTGCCGATGGAGATCAACCCGCGCGTCGTCTTCGACCGCATGTTCGGCGATGGTGCCACCGTAAAAGAGCGCCTGGAGCGCATCGAGACGCAGCGCAGCATCCTCGACGCGATCACCGGGCAGGTGCGGCGGCTGCAGGGCGACCTTGGCGTGAAGGATCGCAACCGGGTGGCCGAATACCTCGACGCCGTCCGCGAGATCGAGCGCCGCATCCAGATTTCCGAGCGTCAAGCATCGAATCCGTCGCTGGCCGTGCCGGAGTCACCCACCGGCATTCCCGACGATCACGAGGCACACACGAAGCTGATGTTCGACCTGATGGCGATCGCGTATCAGGCCGACATCACCCGCATCTCGACGTTCATGATGGCTCGCGAGGTCAGCTACCGAACGTTCCCGAAGCTCGGGATCTCGGAAGCCTTCCATCCAGCGTCGCATCATCAGAACAGCCCGGCGCGGCTCGAAACGCTCGCGAAGATCAACGCCTTCCATGTGTCGCAGGTCGCGTATCTGCTCGACCGGTTGAAGTCGACGCCGGACGGCGATGGCAACCTGCTCGATCACTCGCTGATCCTCTACGGCAGCGCCATGAGCAACAGCAACATCCACAATCACGCGCCGCTGCCGGTGCTGATTGCCGGTGGTGCGGCCGGGCGGCTGAAGGGCGGGCGACACCTCATGTATCCCGAAGGCACGCCGATGTCGAACCTCTTGCTGACGATCCTCGACAAGGCCGGGGTCAGGCAGGAGAAGGTCGGCGACAGCACGGGTCTGCTGTCGGATGTGTAAGTTCTAAGAGGCGCTGCCATGCGATCAACTCGTCTTCTTGCGTGTCTCCTGATCGGCGCGATGCCGTCGCTCGCGTCTGCGGGAACCTCGGATGCCGCTGACGCGGCGCAACGGAACGACATCGCGGCGCTGCGTGGGATCGTGAGCAAGCGCGTCGATGTCAATGCGCCCCAGGCCGACGGGACCACCGCGCTGCATTGGGCTGCCCATTGGAATGACGTCGAGGCAGTGCAGCTTTTGATCGCCGCCGGCGCGAAGGCGGCCATCACCAATCGGTTCGGCGCCTCGCCGCTCTCGGAAGCGGCCGCGTCCGGCAATGCCGACCTGGTCAAAGTGCTGCTCGACGCGGGCGCGGATGCGAAAGCGTTGTCCACTCCTGACGGTGAAACCGTGCTGATGAGCGCCGCTCGCACGGGCAACGTGGACGCAGTGCGAATGCTTCTCGATAGGGGCGCCGACGTGAACGCGAGGGAGCGCTACAAGGGACAGACGGCTTTGATGTGGGCAGCAGCCGAGCGTCACGCTGCGGTCGTCGAGCTCCTGCTCGAGCGCGGCGCCGACTGGAAGATCAGGGGATACGATCGAGAGACGAAGCCGCCCAAGCTGAGCGCCGCGTCGGCGATTTCTCCTATCCCGCGCGGCGGCTTCACCGCGCTGATGTTCACGGCGCGCGAGGGCGACCTCGAGTCGGCGCGCATCATGCTCGATGCCGGCGTCGACGTGAATTTCGGCGACGTGGACAACGTCACGCCGCTCGTTGCCGCGATCATGAACAAGCAGTACACGCTGGCGAAGCTCCTGATCGACCGCGGTGCCGACGTGAACATCGTTGATGCCGGCGGCCGCACGGCGCTCTACGCCATGATCGACATCCGCAACGAAGACTGGACGGCGATGCCGAATCGGACGACCGACGATCCGCTGCCGACGATGGACGTCATCAAGGCGATCATCGATCGCGGCGCGAAGCTGGATGTGCCGCTGACGCGTCCGCTCACGGTGCGCAGCGGAATGGATTTTGGTGACAACACGCTTGGTGACGGCGCCACGCCGATGATGCGTGCTGCGCGCGCCGGCGATCACGAGGTGATCCGGCTGCTGCTCGCGAAAGGTGCGAACCCGACGCTGACGACCAAGGGCGGAGCCAACGCACTCATGCTTGCCGCCGGCATCGGGTATCGCGACAAGAACACGCGCGGAAGCGAGCGCGACGCGCTCGAGGCCGTCAAGGTCATGATGGCCGCCGGCCTGGATCTCCAGCAGACTGACAGCCGCGGCGAGAACGCCTTGCACGGCGCCGCCCTGCGTGGAGCGGACACCATCGTGCAGTTCCTGATCGATCAGGGCATGGACGTCAACGCGACGAGCAAGCAGGGATACACACCGCTCGACGTCGCGATGGGCAAGACGATCGTCGCGCAGTTGCCTGTGCCGCAGGAAAGCACCGTCGCGCTGCTGAAGAAACTGGGTGGGACAGAAGGCCCTGGCCCGCGCGCCGCGCGCCCGCCCGCCGCTCAGTAGTCGTGTCGATGCCTACGCCTGTTCAACCTTCAGTGACCCAGTTCGAGTCCGCGGTCATCCGGCGGGTGACGCTGCGGCTCGTCCCGTTCCTGATGGTCTGCTACTTCGTGTCGTTCGTCGATCGAGTCAATCTGGGATTTGCCGCGCTGCAGATGGTGCGCGACCTGCGCTTGTCGTCGACCGTCTTCGGCCTCGGCGGCGGGATCTTCTTCCTGTCGTATTTCCTCTTCGAAGTGCCTAGCAATCTCGTTCTCGCGCGAGTCGGTGCCCGACTGTGGATTGCCCGCATCATGGTCACCTGGGGCGTGCTGGCCATGGCGATGGCGCTCGTGACCGGTCCGAATTCGCTCTATGCCATGCGATTCCTCCTCGGCGCCGCCGAAGCGGGGTTCTTTCCCGGCGTCATGCTGTACCTGACCTACTGGTTTCCACCTGAGTACCGGGCGCGGATCATCGCGCTCTTCACGGTTGCGATTCCGTTCTCCGGTTTCCTGGGGTCACCGATTTCGGCGGCACTGCTTGGCCTGGACGGATGGCTCGGCGTTCGAGGATGGCAATGGATGTTCATCATCGAAGGCATCCCGGCCGTCCTGCTCGGCGTCGTGTGCCTGTTCGTACTCACCGACCGTCCTGCACACGCGCGCTGGCTGTCGCCTGACGAGCGTGAATGGTTGCAGAAACGCCTGGACGGTGACTCAAAACCGCGCGCGCGGCTCGCGCAGGGAAGCCTGTGGCAGGTGTTGTTCAGCCGTCACGTGCTGATTCTCAGCCTCGTCCTCGCCGGCAGCACGGCCGTGAGCAGCGGCCTGCAGTTGTGGCAGCCGCAAATCATCCAGTCGTACGGTCTGACCAACATGCAGACCGGCCTGCTGAACTCGATTCCGTTCGCGCTGGCCTCGGTCGTCATGATCCTCTGGGGCCGGCACTCCGATCTGAGGCGCGAGCGTGTCTGGCATGCGGCGCTCCCGTTGATGCTGGCCGCCGCCAGCCTGGCAAGCGCAATCGTGTTCAACTCCCTCGCAGCGACCGTCGTCCTCCTGTGTCTCGCCGCGATCGGCATCTACGCGGGCAAGGGGCCGGCGTGGGCCGTCTCGACGGAGTGGCTGTCAGCGAGCACCGCGCCCGCGGGCCTTGCACAGATCAATGCGATCAGCAATCTCGCAGGGTTCGGTACGACGTTCGCGATGGGTGCGATCAGGGACGCCACAGGCCGCTTTTCTCTATCGCTCCTGCCGCTGGTCGCTTTGTCGGCCTCGGCTGCCGCGGCGATTCTCTGGATTCGCTACTCCGACCGGGCGCGGCGTCACTCGCCACGAGTGACGCTGGCCTCGACAAACTGAAACCGATATCGACGGCTTCACGGAGTGTCAGCCGGCGACGTTCGCCGCCGGCGATGTTTCCGACTCCGAGTTCTGGCGTTCGTGCGTGGCGAAGGCGCGAAGATGGTCGCGTGTTTCGAGGAGGGTAGTGGCCACGTGATTGGCACCGTCGTCGGTCAGACTCGACCGATCTTCGTCCGCCAGTTCAGCGGGGGCCCACCGGCCGACGAGAATCTTCACGTCCGGAACGGCACTTCGCAGTTTCCGCACCAGATAACGCGTCTTCGACGGGGGACTCGGTGGCAGATCGGCGATGCAGATGAGGCGGGCGCCACTGGTTTGCACCAGATCGATCACTTCCGACGAGAGCAGCCGGACGGAGGTTACGTCCAGCCGTATCGCATCGGCGTCCACCAGTTGCGCCAGCATCTGCAACGCGATTGCATCTGCCTGTCCGTTTGCCGGGTATCCGAGCACGTCAACAGGAATGCGCGATTCCGTGTCTTCGATGGGCGGGCTGATTGTATCTTCGTCGGGTGCCTCAGGTACTGGCAACGTCCGCTGGAAGCGCTGGACGTCCCCGAGCAGTTCGCGCGTCTGCTCGACGATGGTCTGCTCTTCTTCCTCCGACAGGCGTCCCTCGATTCGATCGCGCTCCGCGTAGTTAAAAGCGGGCAGCATCAGTGCGTCATACACCGTTTCCATCGGTTGACTGGCCAGGTGACGTTGGACGATCTCCGATGCCTCGCTCTGATCGCGCGCAAGGAGGCGCTGGTAGTAGCTGACATCGGGTGAGAGGGCAGGCGAGTCGGCTATCAACGTCGAGAGAAATTCGAATCCGGGAACGTGCTTTCCAAGCACGACGAGGCACACGGTCAGCGGGGTGGCGAGCAACAAGCCCATCGAACCCCAGAGCCACGTCCATGTGCCCACGGCGACGAGCAGCGCCACCTGCGATACGCCAGCCGCGCCCGCATAGAGCACGGTCTCCAGGACGAGATTCGTAAACAGCTCGAGCACCAGGAACAAGCCAACGACCAACAGCGGTTTGGTCCACCCGGAGAGCGCCGCGAGGCTGATCAGAATCGGCCCGGCCGCGGCGGCAATCGGCCCCAGATACGGGATGAATCGCAACGCGGCGGCGAGAGCGGCCCAGAGCAACGGATAGGGCACGCCGATCCACCACAAACCGCCGCCAACGGCTGCGCCGTAGATCGCGTTCACCAGCGTCTGCATCAGGAGCTGGCGGCTGATGCGACTGGCGGCCTCGTCAAACGCCTTGGTCGTGACGGCGAGGTGACCACGGCCGACGAGGCCGAAGACGCGCCCGCGCAGTTCTTCTCGCTCCAGCAGCATGAAGATGACGAGCGCCGCGACGAACCCCGCCGTCGAGAGAGGACCGAGCGCCGGGCCGAGCCAGGAAGGGAAGTCGGTGAGACTGGTCACCTTCTGCGGCTGCACGATAACCGGTTCGCGGGCGTTACCGCTCGGAGACCGGGGCGCCGCGATCTGTTCCTGGATTTCCTTGACCGTCTCTTGAACCTGCTCGACCGAGCCGCCTCGGCTCACGCCGCGGATGTCCGAGATCTTCTGTCGGATGTTCTCGCGATAGCGCGGGAGATCCTCGGCCAGGTGCGATACCTGAGTCGCCGCGCCCCATGAGGCCAGCCCGAGAATCGTGAACACGAGAAGGGCCACGACGAGGACGGCAGCAATCCGTCCAATCCAGCGCTGGAGAAACGTGACCGGAGGGGACAACACGAAGCTGATGAGCATGGCCAGCGCCAGAGGAACCAGCACTGCCTGGGCCCAATAGAGCACCGCAACGACGAGCACGCACCCGGCGAATCGCAGCCATGGCGCCATCAGTTGCTCGAGCCTCTCTGCCACGTTTGCCTCACCCCCATCAACCGACACATGTCGGTGCGAGGATCGTGCCGGGCGGAAGGGCATCCAAGCCCATCGGCGTGCATCGCCGCATCGGCAAAGACCGAACCGCAATCGATCAACAGCGCGAGAACGGATCAAGAACGGGAGCGGGGAAGAGCGAACCCCGGAGTTACGAGTCCACCAAAGAAAGAAGATATCGGGAGCCTCATCCTTGGGCGATAATCAGCGCGCCATATTGACTGTCGGATCGGCACTTTAGTCGTCAGCCGAAGGCTACGGACGATGCCATTGAATGCGGGAGACCGGCTCGGCCCTTACCAAATCGTCTCCCCACTCGGCCGGGGCGGGATGGGCGAGGTGTTTCGCGCACGGGACACGCGCGTCCAGCGCGACGTGGCTATCAAAACATCAGCCGAGCGTTTCACCGAACGGTTCGAGCGAGAGGCGCAGGCCATTGCTGCTCTGAACCATCCTAACGTCTGCACTCTTTACGACGTCGGCGCCAACTACCTGGTCATGGAGCTCGTCGAAGGACCAACGCTCGCAGACCGGATCGCCGCGGGCGCTATTCCTCTCGACGAGTCGCTGAAACTGGCGGCCCAGATCGCCGACGCGCTGTCGGCCGCGCACCGCAAGAGCGTGATCCATCGCGACCTGAAACCCGGCAACATCAAAGTCAAAACCGACGGCACGGTGAAGGTATTGGATTTCGGCTTGGCGAAGGTGGGGGTTGCTGCCGCCGTGGCATCGGACAACTCGCCGACGCTCACAGCGCACGACACGCTCGCCGGCGTCGTGCTGGGCACCGCGGCGTATATGAGTCCCGAGCAGGCCAAAGGAAAACCGGTGGACAAGAACACCGACATCTGGGCCTTCGGCGTCGTGCTGTACGAGATGCTCACCGGCAAGCAACTGCATCAGGGTGAGACCGTATCCGAGACGATTGCGTCCGTGCTGAAGGAAGCGCCGGATCTCAGTCGTGTACCCGCCAAAGTGCGACGGCTCCTCAAAAGTTGCCTGCAGAAAGATCCCGAGCAGCGCCTGCACGACATCGCGGACTGGAGGTTGCTGCTCGACGACGATGTCGCCGAGATCCCGGCTCGAGTCGCTTCTCGTACGCGGTGGCTGTGGCCAGCAGCTGCGGCACTGCTGATCGCGGCGCTCGCCATCCTCGCGGTGACGCAACTGCGCAAACCACCGCAGGCAGCGCCGGAAGTGCGATCGCAGATCCCGCAGCCCGAGGGCCTCACGTTTAATCCAGGCACGCAGGCCACGATATCGCCGGATGGAAAGTGGCTCGCATTCCCAGCCGTGGGGCCAGACAACGTCAGCCGCATGTACGTTCGCTCCATCGATTCGCTCGACGTGCGACCTCTCCCCGGTTCGGAAGGCATCATCGTGGTATCCCCTCCTCCGTTCTGGTCTTACGACAGCCGCTTCGTCGTTTACGGGGCCCAGGGAAGGCTCAGGAAATCCGATGTCACAGGAACGCCAGCGCAGACGATCGCGGATACGGACCTCCCCTTTGTTCAGGGCGGGACCTGGAGTCGGGAAGGCGTGATCGTGTACGCGAGAAACGGCGGTTATCTGGAGCAGGTCTCGTCGAGCGGCGGATTACCGAAGGCGGTCACGACGCTCGCAGCAGAAGAGACAGCTCACCGGTGGCCTCAGTTCTTGCCGGACGGCCGCCGATTCTTGTACCTACGCGTCTCGAGCGCACCTGACAGAACAGGTGTTTACGTTGGCTCGCTCGACGTGAAGCCGGAGGAGCAAAGTCTGAACCCGCTCGTGGTGACCAATCGCCAGGCATGGTGGGTCACATCGGAAATCAGCGGAAAGAGCTATCTGCTGATACAGCGAGAGGAGGCGCTCGTCGCGCAGCCGTTTGACGTTGATACGGCGACTTTGAGCGGAACGCCCGTACCGGTGGCGAATGGTGTTGGCTCCTTTGCGGGCGCCACCTCCGGTCTCTGGTCAGTCGCACGCAACGGCGCGCTCGTCTATCGAGCCGGCGGGACCGGGTTGCCACAATTTACCTGGCTCGATCCGACCGGTCGCGTCCTGGGGACGGTCGGAGATCCTGGCCTCTACAACGCTCCGGCAGTTTCTCCTGACGGTACTCGATTGGCGTTCGTGGCTGTCGATGGCGCAGGCAATCAAGATATCTGGATCCGGGATCTTGGTAGCGGGGGCGTGACGAGGCTGACCTTCGATCAACGCCCGGATGTGACGCCGGTCTGGTCCCCCGACGGGAAACGCGTAGTATACGCGTCGAGTCGTGGCAGTCGGAGGGATCTCTACGAGAAGAACGCGGACGGAGGCGGCGAGGAGCGACTCGTGCTGCAGTCCGATCAGGACAAGGCGCCGATGAGTTGGTCGCGCGACGGCCGGTTCCTGCTCTTCCAATCAATCGACCTGAAGACTCGAGAGGATCTGTGGATTCTCCCACTCGAAGGCGATCGAAAGCCATTTCTCTTCCTGGGCACCACTGCTCGGGAGCAGGTTGCGCAGTTCTCGCCAGACCAGAGGTGGATTGCGTACTCTGCTGCCTCTTCAGCGAACCCGGACGTGTTTGTACGCCCGTTTACGCCAAAATCTCGATCAGCAGCCAGCGACGCAGGGCCGTTGTGGATGGTTTCGAGCGGCGGAGGACTGTTTCCTCGATGGAGCGCCGATGGCAAACGGCTGTTCTATTCATTCAATGCCGACTTGATGGCAGTGGATATCCAGTCGGGAGTTAGTTTTCAGAGTGGCGTTCCAAAGCGCCTGTTCAGCGTCATCAGCCAGGGCGGTGGCGGTTGGACCCTGAGTCCTTCGAACGATCGGTTCCTTTTCATACGAGTGGGCACCACCTCAGGTCCGCCGCCACCTTTCACGATGGTGCTGAACTGGATGGCGAAGCTGGAACAGTAAGACCCAGTCTGGAGTCTGCGCGAACGCTGTCTGGCTCCGCGCAGACGATCGATTCGCGGTCGCTCCCGATCTGCTCTACGACCTGGGTCTTTCGGGCCCGTTTCGCCCACTCAACGGCCTGACTACTGCGGTGTTCGGCTTGCACAGTTGGAGTCCATGTCTCCGATCCTGGGCGGGATGGTGGTGATGGTGCTACTAGCGCCTGTTGTAGCCAACGCCCAGCGGACGCCCTCTGCAATAGACGCAATAGCCGATGAGGCCGACCAGGCATTCGAAGAGAAGCGGTTCGGGGATGCGCTCGAGGCCTTCACGAAAGCCGTGAACCTCGCTCCTGACGATGCTTCTCTCTGGTTCGGGAAGGGGCTGTCCGCCTTCATGCTGGGGCAGAACGATGTGGCAGAAGCGGCGCTCACCGGCGCCTTGAAGCTGAAGCCGCGAATGGTGCAGGCAGCAATTCTGCTCGGTGAGCTGCAGTACGAGGCCGGTCGCGTTGCTGACGCAGTCGCGACCTATGAAACCGTTGCGCCGTACGCGCAGAACGACCGCAGGCTGATCGCGCGTCTGGAGCAATGGCGGAAGGACTCGCGCTTTTCCGCACGGCTCTACACGTCAAGAGGCGCGCACTTCCGCGTGTTGTTCGAAGGGCCCGCTGACGATGCCATCGCGAGACGCGCGGTCGAGTACCTCGAGTCCGCCTACTCGCGCGTCGGCGCCGCATTGGCGGTCCACCTCACGAACACCATCACGGTCGTGCTCTACACGCTGGAACAATTTCACGACATTACGCGAGCGCCAGCCTGGGCCGGCGGGATTTACGACGGGCAGATTCGTGTCGCCGTGAAAGGCGCTCTTAGCGAGCCCGAGGAACTCGAGCGGGTGCTCGTGCACGAGTTCGTACATGCGCTCGTCGCGCAGGTGGGCGGACGCAGCGTGCCGTTCTGGATCAACGAAGGCCTTGCGACCGCGCAGGAACCTGGCGGGAAGGAATGGGCAACGTCAGAGCTTGAAGATGCGAACGGTCACCCGCCGCTGAATCAGTTGCATGGGAGCTTTTCGAAACTGGATCCGAGTGATGTGGCGACGGCGTATGCCAAGAGCACGTTGGCAGTACAACGCCTGCTCGACATGCGCGGGGCAGCCGCTGTGATCACGCTCCTGCGCGATCTCCGAATGGGCGTAAGATTCGAAGCGGCCTTCCACCAGCGGCTCGCAATGCGATACGACGATTTCGTCGCGATGCAGCGCTGACAAAATCACAGAGATCAGGAGGACCTCGACGCCGGCGGGCAAACCGGTGCTATTGCCCCTGTTGCGCTCGAACGTGATGTGACTACGCTCTCAACACTTCCGACGCACCGATCTCGCGTACCCGCATCGCCGGCCCCACGGCGGCAAGCACGCACGTGGCAATCATGAACAACGCCGATACGCAAACGATCGTCGGGTCCCATACATCGACGCCGTACAGGACTGCCTTCAGCGTGGCGCCAGCAGCCAGCACGACGGCGAGACCGATTGCCGTCGCCAGGACCGAGTACCTCAACGCAAGCGCCAGTAGGCCAACCTGAATCTGCCCCGGCGAGGCTCCCAGCGCGAGGCGGACCGCCCATTCGCGTCGCGAGCCATCGGCAAGAAAGGCGAGCAAGCTGTACAGACCCGTTACTGCCACAATCAACGCGACGACGGCGAACGCGGCTATGAGCTGTGCCTGCATCCGCGGCGACGCCAAACTCCGTTCGACATAATCGGTCATCGACGTGACGGTACTGAAGGACAGGCCAGGGTCGATGGTGTTCAGCGTTGTCCGAATCATCCGTGTCACGTCCGCGGCGTCCCGCTCGCTCCGCATCGCCATCGAGTACGTCGGCTGCGGGGTCTGCTCGGATGGAAAGTACGCCTCTGGCATCGGGGAGACGCCGAGGCGCTCATGGCGGACGTCCGCGACAACCCCCACGACCTTGGCCATGTATGGCGGATCGACGAAGTCGAACCCCACCGTTTGCCCGAGTGGGGGCCCCACGACACCGAGACGCGACGCGAGAGATTCGTTGATAACCACGACCTGCTCCGCACCTGCACGATCGCTGTCCGTCAACGCCCGGCCGTCAAGAAGACGGATGTTCAGCACGTCGAAATAGTCAGCCGATACCGAGCGGATTCTGTGCGGAACGCGCGTGCCGTTTGTGAGGTGTGCGAGGAACGATGTCGGGAGTCCCTGGCCCGTCAACGGGAGATCCGACGTGAGTGCCACCTGCAGTCCAGCGTCGTCGAGCCGCTCGAGGAACGTTCGCCAGAATACCGCTCGGGCTGCGGGGGTACCGTATCGCGCCACAGGTATTGCAACCCGCGTCGTCTGCACGCGTGACACCTGGAATCCGGGATCGACGTTCCGCAACTCGACGAAGCTCTTCGCCAGCAGCGCCGAAGCAATCACCAGCGCCAGCGAGACCGCGATCTGTGCGATCACGAATGGGCGACCGGCGGCCAGCTGAGAGGCTGCGACCGACCGCTGTGTCGAACGCGTGGACACGGCACGACTGGCTGCCATAACGGCCACCACGATCGAGCAGGCCAGGATGGCCAGAAGAAACAACAGCGCCCGCGCGTCGAGGCTGACCGTCGTCATCACGTCGCTGCCATATTTGGCGCGAAGCAAGCCGACGAGGACGCGCGAGGATGGAAACGCGATCGCGGCGGCGAACAGCATCAGGGGCACCATTTCGAGCGCGGCCAGGACGAGGATCTGTGGCTGCGTGGCGCCGAGGGCCAGCCGTGTCGAAAACTCGGCGAGCCGTTGCCTGGCCCGAGTCGCGGACAGGACCGCGAGGTTCAGCAGTGCGATCGCCAGCAAGGAGACTCCGCTCCCGAACAGCAAAGTGACGGTATTGCTCAAACGAGACGCAAGGCGTTCGCGAAGGGGGATTACGTCGATCCGATACCCGGCGGCGTCGGGATCGCCGGTGTGGCCGGTCAGGCGCTGAACGTCGCTCTCGAATTCACGCCGGGTGGTTCCCGCCAGCCTCACGATCGGAGCGAGCAGTCGAAGTCGGCGAGCCATCGTGGGCGAGAACTGGTACGGGACGTAGATGTCGACGTCCCCGAGAGGATCGCGATGCGGCGGCAGGATGCCGACGATCTCGTAAGACCGTCCATTGAGCGAGAGCGCCGAACCGAGTACGTTGGTTCGGCGTCCGAACAGGTCGGCCCACAGGCGATCCGTCAGGATGGCCACATAGGCGGCCCCGGGACCCTCCTCGCCACGGCGGAAATCTCGGCCAGCGACGAGCGGGACCCCGAACGTCTCGAAGTACGCGGCTGACACGACACGGGCGCGGACCTGGCGCGGCTCGCCGAAGCCTGTGAGCGCGTACTCGGGAACGAATGATCCGGCCGCTGCGATGCGCGCCCCACTCGCCTCCTCACGCAGGACCCTGAAGTCGGGCATCGACACCGCCGCTTCTCCGGTGACGTGGCTGGTGACGAGCACATAGAGCTGCTCCGGTGACCGATACGGCAAATCGCGCCAGAGGAGTGCATAGGCCAGCGAAAACGTCGCGGTGGCGACGGCCGCTGCGCCACCAACCATCACAATGGCCGCCACCGACGATGCGCGGTTGCGCCACAAACCGCGGAACAGTGCTGGAATCTCTGACATGATGTGCCTCACAACGATGAGTGCTCGGCGCTACTTTCGACGCGCAGTCATCTGCACCGGGCCGTCTTCGATCGTTAGAGACGGTGCCGGGGTACCCGCGCCGAATCGAATTCGCACGCTGTCCGCTCCCGCCGGATGGAACGTCAGGTTGCCCAGATGGAAGAGGGTTCGGTCCGCACCGCCCGCGCGGCGGATCGTCAACGCGCTCCGCTCGGTCGTCGACACGACGACCTCTTGCGTGGATCCCTGACCGAACAGGTACGTGCCTACGCACGCTGACCGAGCCGCATCCGTGAGTGGTTCGTTGCGGTAGGGCGCATTCGAATCCGCCACCGATTCGAGGTATTTGACAACCTCGGCGGCGCCGCCCGCTTTCGCGTGGGCGAGCAGCGGGATTCCATGCGGTCCCCGTATGCGCTGGATGCCCGGCGTCGCTGTGACGAAGGCCTTCACGACCTCGAGTTGTCCGAGCATCGCGGCGGAAAAAATGGTCGGTCTGGCGCCCGAGTCCAGGAGCAAGGCCGCAATTTCCCGATTGCCAACGTGCGACGCTGCTCCCAACGGTGTTTCCCAGTCGCCGAAGCCCCAGTCCCACCCCGCGTTGGCCAACGCCGGCCGATTCGAGAGCAACTCGCGGACACGGTTGACGTTCCCGTGCGCGACCGAAACCACCTCGAACACGACGCTGGCGTCGTGCGCGGGGAAAGAATCGCTGGGCGTCACGGTCTGTCCGTGTACGGCCTCAGCGACGAACAACGGCGCAGCGGGCGTCAGGGTAAGAAACAGGCGGCGAGAGAACGGCATTCCACACCTCCGAGGAGTGGTATGTCGCATGCCGAGCGCCGAAGGAAAAGCCAGCGTTTGATGAGGATTCGTGTGAGGGGTGAAGCCTTGCCCGTTCAGCGGGTTACGGGCGATTGTCAGGAACCGCAAGCTGCTTCGACACGGCACTCGCAATGTCTTCGGCGATCTCGTTCTGAGCATCCAGGGTGAATGCCTCGCGGTCGTAGCTGTTCGCCCAGAGATGCGCTTCATCGCTGACCCGAATCAGGTGAGCGATCAGCCGCACTTTCGACGCATCGACTTTCATCTGCGCCAGGACGACGTAGCGCACGTCGACCGCGCGTCCGATCTCCTTGATATCCCGAAAATCGCGCGGCCGCCTCAGCGCAGCGGAATTGCCTACTACGTGCAACCATGCGACGCGTTCAGGTGCAGCAAGGCGCGCCACGGTCTGGTCGGCGATCGCCTTGGCCACCTCGTCGAAGGCGTCCTGTCCAGTCTCGTTGTCAAATGACACGACGCCAACCCGGATCGGGCGCGTCCCGTATTCGGCCCATGCGAATCCGAGCGCCGCCAGTGCAACGACTGCAGTTGCCACACCGACCCAGAGCAGAACGCGTCCACGATTCCGCACCGAAAGAGCTGTGGCGGCTGGGCTCGCGTCCGTCGGCGTAGACACTGCGTCTGCGCTCTGTGTAACCGGGGCGATGAATCGATAGCCGCGTTTCGGCAGCGTTTCGATGTACACGGGCCGATCGGCCGAATCGCCCAGCGCTGAACGGATATGCGCAACGGTGAAATTGAGGCCGCGCTCGAAATCCACATACGTACCGGTCGGCCACACCTCCTGGCGTAACTCGTCACGCGAGACGACATCTCCAGCACGGCGCACGAGCGCGGCAAGCACACGGCCTGGTTGCGGCTGCAGTCGAACCACCGAGCCATGCTTGCTCAGCGTGCCTGACTCGCTGTCGAATGTAAACGGCCCGAATCGAACTGATTGCGCCATGCGCAATAAAGCTACTACGGCCTTGCCTCGAAGCGCCAAACACTCAGGCAGCGATCAGACGAGCCAGGTAGCGGTGGGCTTCGTTTGCAGAGATCCCTTTCAACGGCGTGCTGATTTCTTCGCTTGTTGCTCCGCACGGACCAGCGCTTTTCTCACACCGGCCATGTGCATCGAGTTCGCGCCGAGGTATTGCATCATCGAGAGTTGAGCGTTGTACGCACCGACGTGATCACGCCCGTGGCGCACGTGCCAACGTTCGTGAACGAGGACACCCGCTAACCGGACGAGTGCCTGATAGTTTCCCCCGGCCGCATCACGATACGTCTCGCTACCGGTCCACACATAGATGGTCGGCTCAGCGCGTCCCGTATCTGTGAACCGAACCCAGGCTTCCGCCATGGCGCTCACCTCTCGTGGCTTGTTCGTGACGAGCTCAATGTGCGGAGTATCAGCCCGGTGCCATCCCAGGAGCCGGATTGCGTGATCGATCGGTGGGGGCCGTTGCGGCTCACCAGCGTCGGCCGCCCGAGCGGCCGCGACGACTGCTGCGGTCAGAAACGAAATCACCTGCCATCGTGTAGTCCGCTGCATCGTCCCCTCCCTCATCGGCCGGCATGGCCGTCACCGGTGAAGGCGGAGCGAGGGACTGAAAACTGCCACAGACCGCGATGGCAGCAGGCGTAGAATCCCGGCAGCTACTCATCACATAACCGCGACCGTAAGGGGGGGCGTTGCCGCCAGGGCAGGAAGTCACGGCATTGCTTCGGGCATGGAGCGAAGGCGACGAGGACGCTCGTGACGCGCTGGTGCCGATGGTGTATGCAGAGCTCCACCGGCTGGCGCGGCTGTACATGAGCCGTGAGCGTCCGGGCCAGACGCTTCAGCCCACCGCGCTTGTTCACGAAGCCTATTTGCGACTCGTCGACATTCGTCGCGTGCGTTGGGAAGATCGCGCGCACTTCTTTGCCGTGTCCGCTCGTGTGATGCGGCGGGTGCTCGTGGACATCGCCCGATCGCGCGGCTCATTGAAACGCGCGGGGGGACTCCGGCGGGTCGCGTTCGACGAGCAGATGGTCACGGCGAATGAATGGAGCGCGAGCCTCCTGGCACTCGACGATGCGCTGCGGGAGCTGGCGCAACGGGATTTGCGAAAAAGTCAGGTGGTCGAGCTCCGGTTTTTTGGGGGGCTTGACGTCGAAGAGACGGCAGCCGCGCTGCACATATCAGCACGGACGGTGATGCGGGACTGGAAGCTTGCCCGTGCTTGGTTGACGCGCGAGATGACGAGGGGCGCGTCGTGACCGCAGATCGGTGGCAGCGGATCTCGTCCATTCTCCATGCGGCATTGGACCGCGACGCGACGGTTCGAAGTGACTACGTGCGCGAGGCCTGTGCGAACGACGAGGAATTGCGGCAGGAAATCGAATCGTTGCTGGCTCACGCTTCCGGCGAGGCCTTCGTGGATACACCCGCCCTCGCTACAGCGGCACAGGCGTTGGCCGCCGATGGGTCCAGCTCACTCGTAGGACGTCAATTCGGCGTATATCAGCTGACTTCGTTCCTCGGGGCAGGGGGCATGGGCGAAGTCTATCGGGCGCGTGACACCCGGCTGGAACGAGATGTTGCGATCAAAATTCTGCCACGAATATTCAGCAGCGACTCGCAGCGTCTGCACCGCTTCGAGCGCGAAGCGAGGATGCTCGCGACCCTGAATCATCCGCACGTCGGCGCCATTTACGGGATTGAAGACGTGGACGGCGTGCCCGCGCTCGTGTTGGAACTCGTCGAAGGCCAGACGCTCGCGGAGCGACTTGGTTTCGACGCCGGCGGTTCGGATCGGTCTCGTTTCGGCCCCTCGAGGTCGGGTGCGAAACGCGCAGGCATTCCCGTTGACGAGGCGCTCGACATTGCACAACAACTTGCGGGCGCGCTCGAGGCGGCCCACGAGCGTGGCATCGTCCATCGTGATCTGAAGCCCGCCAACATCAAAGTGACGAGCGAGAGTGCAGTCAAGGTCCTCGACTTCGGGCTCGCGAGGCTCGCAGCGGAAACCAGTGCGGCTGGTGGCATGGACGTCGCCATGCCGCAATCGGCCGCCTCAACGTCCCTGGCCACGACGCCGGGTCTGGTTCTTGGCACTGCGGCCTACATGAGTCCGGAGCAAGCTCGTGGGCAACCTGTAGACAAGCGAACGGACATCTGGGCTTTCGGGTGCATCCTCTACGAGATGCTGTGTGGCCGCGCGGCCTTTGCCGGTGACACGCTTACGGACACGCTCGCAGCCGTGGTCAGTCGTGAGCCCGAGTGGACGGCTCTGCCCGAAGGAACGACCTCCACGGTTCGAACGGTGCTGACGCGTTGCCTGGAGAAAGACCCGAAGCGACGCCTTCGAGACATCGCTGACATCCAGTTGCTTCTATCGGGTGCCTTTGACACTTCCAAGAGCGCGACTGTGGAAAGAGGGTCGGGCCAGATGTCTGCGCGGCGACTAACCATCGTCGCAGCGAGTTCCACGCTCGTTGCTGCTGGTGCGACCGCAGTCGCCATGTGGCTGTGGTCGCCCACGGCAGTGCCGCCGCGCCTCTCCCGGCTGGTGATTCCGTCGACCAGTTCCGCGGCCGCGTTGCTCCCGAACACCGGACGAGCGAACCGTGCGCTGACGATCACACCGGATGGCTCGGCGATTGTGTACATCGGTAGCAACAGCACTCGTCTCTTCGTTCGCGCGCTGGACGCCCTGGAGCCCCTGGAGATAGCTGCCGGGCAACAGCTCAACGTCCCATTCGTTTCATCGGACGGTCGATGGGTGGGATTCGCCGACGGAAGCGCACTCAAGAGAGTGGCTGTGGCCGGCGGAGCACCGCTCGTTATCGCTACTTTCAACGGAAATCCCCTCGGTGCGACGTGGTTGCCGGACGACACGATCGTATTCGCGACGAACGACAAGACAACGGGCTTGCAGCGCGTCTCGGTGGCCGGAGGACCCGTCACAGAACTGACCCGCATAGACCGTAATGGCGGGCAGGCTGCTCACGCCTGGCCAGAATCGTTACCCGGCGGCAACGCTGTCCTTTTCACGATCAGTTCTGAGACCGGCGGGCAGGATGCCGATCGGATCGCGGTGGTCGACCTGCGAAACAACACCCAGAAGATCCTCGTCCCTGGTGGCAGTCACGCCCAATACGTGGCCAGCGGCCATCTCGTCTATGTTGCGACGGGGGCGTTGTGGGCTGTGTCGTTCGACCCGCGAAGACTCGAGGTCCACGGGTCACCAGTTCGCGTTCTCCCTCAGCTGGTGACGACCGTGAACAGCAGCGGACAGTTTGCGGTGGCGAGAGACGGGACGCTCGTCTATGCCGATTCAGTCCCCACCGTCGCGTTACAGGACCTGGTGTGGGTCGACCGTAGTGGCAGGGAGACGCCACTGGGTGCACCGACGCGCGCGTATTTGAACGCACGGCTCTCGCCCGACGGCACTCGTGTCGCTGTGAACATCGCCGGCCAGAATCAAGACCTCTGGGTGTGGGACACCGAGCGCGAGGTCCTCACGCGTGTGACGGCCGATCCAGCCAATGACGCGGCGCCCGTATGGACGCTCGACGGCCAGCGCCTGATTTTCGCCTCGCAGCGCGACGGTGGCATTTACAATCTGTGGTCGCAGGCGGCGGACGGAACCGGCGACGCGGAGCGTCTGACGACCAGTGCGAACACACAGGCGCCGACGGGCCTCTCTCCCGACGGGCATGAGGTCGTGTTTTTCGAACTCACGACAACAAGGCAGTTCGACATTTTGCGCATTGCGCTTCCAGGTAAGCAGGCCTCTTCTCTGCTCGAAACTGCATTCAGCGAGCTGAACGGCGTCGTATCCCCCGATGGGCGCTGGCTCGCTTTTCAGTCGAACGGATCGGGTCGCTCCGAGATTTATGTTCGACCATTTCCAGACACGGCGACAGGCCAATGGCCAGTATCGACGGCTGGCGGGAGGATGCCTGCCTGGAGCGCCAACCGGCTGATGTTCTTCCAGGCAGACGGTAGCCTCATGGGAGTCCAGTTCGAAGGCCGGAATTCTCGCTGGCATGCAGAAGCACCAGCCAAGTTGCTCGACTCGCTCTACTTCTCAGGCAGCCCCGCGACGATTGCGCGGACCTACGACGTCTCGCCGGACGGGCAGCGGCTCTTGATGATCAAACCGTCCCGAGCCGATTCGCAGCCTGTTTCCTCCGGTCTCATCGTCGTCCAGCACTGGGACCAGGAGCTGAAGCAACGCGTTCCCACGCGCTGACACCCCCGCGAAAACCGGTGAACGATGCGGATAATGCGGCGCCTCATTCTCTGGAAAGGCGTTGCGAAGGTCGCAGTCGCTCGCGCGCGATCATGGGTCAGTCGTGCACGACGTTGATCGTTCTTATCGTTCGCGTCAATCGTTCATATCGTCTTCGAGAGCGAGGATATACTGCTCGCGCGCACTGAAGGAGTCCGCATGCGTCTACGGTTCCTGCCCACCGCAGCGTTCCTCATCGTCTCGATTGTCGCAGGTACGCTCACCGCCCAGTCGAAGCGCCCGATCACGGAAACCGATCTGTTCCAGTTCACGTGGATCGGCGATCCGCAGGTCTCTCCTGACGGATCCCGTGTCGTGTTCGTGCGGGTGAGCGTGAATGCAAAAAAGGACGGATACGAGTCGGCGCTTTTCGTCGCGGCGACCACCGGCGACGAGCAGCCGCGGCGATTGACGGCGGGGCCACACGACTCCTCGCCACAGTGGTCGCCCGACGGAAGCAGCCTGGCGTTTGTCCGCGGGTTCGAACACGAAGGCAAACGGCTGCCGTCGCAGCTGTTCCTGCTCTCGATGCGAGGGGGAGAGCCGCTGCAGCTCACCGACCTGCCGAAGGGTGCCGCCAGCCCGAAATGGTCTCCGAATGGCACTCGCATCGGATTCAAGACCGAAACGTCGCAGCACGATCTCGAAACACGTCAGGCTCGCGAGCAGCGCGGCTGCCGGGACGATAACGCCAGGACCGCGGCTCAAGTGTCCGCCGGGCCAACGCAACCACCACCGGCCGATGCGTCGAAGGCCGCCGGCGATGGCTGCACCGACGATGCAACACGCGAATCCGACATGCGCACGATCACGCGTGCGGTCTACCGCTCGAACGACGATGGATATCTGGATCCGACCCACCCGGCACACATCTGGGTCGTCGATGCACCTACGCCGTCACAGGATAAGGCCACGCCAAGGCAGGTCACACAAGGTGCTTGGGAAGACGACGACTTCGTGTGGTCGATCGACGGGCGTCAGATTTACTTCACCCGCTCGCACCTGCAGGAGCCCTACTACGAACTACCCAGGAGCGATCTGTTCGTGGTGAACGTTTCGGGAGGCGACGCGCAGCTGCTCAACGCGCTGAACATCGACCTCGCGCATATGGCGCTGTCGCCGGACGGGAGCCGACTCGCATTCGTGTCCAGTGTCAACGAGCCGGTGCGCTCCTATTCGCAGCCAGACCTGTGGACGGTGGCGCTGACCCCGAACGCCCAGCCGCGCAACCTGACGACGTCGTTCGACTACGACGTGGCAGACGGAGTCGGCGGCGACAATGCGTCGCCGCGCGCGGCCGGTTCGAGCCCTGTGCTCTGGAGTCACGACGGGCGATCGATCATCACGGTGGCGGCGCGGGAGGGCAGCGCCAACCTGTACAGGTTCGACGCGGAGAGTGGAGCCGCACGTGAGATCACGCACGGCAAGCACGCGGTCCAGAGCTACCGCAGCTCCGACGGCGGCAGACGCATCGTCGCCCTCATCTCCACGCCGGTGGAAATCGGAGACCTGTTCTTCATCGGCGACGGAGAGCCGCGGCGATTGACGCAGGTCAACTCGGCGCTGTTCTCACAGTTGACTCTGACGATGCCGGAAGAGATCTGGTACCCGTCGTTCGACGGCAGGAAAATTCACGCCTGGGTGCAGCGGCCCGCGGACTTTCAACCCGGCCGGAAGTATCCGCTCATCCTCGACATTCATGGCGGCCCGCATTCGGCGTACGGATGGGTGTTCGATCACGAGTTCCAGTGGTTCGCGGCAAACGGCTATCTGGTGTTGTATCCGAATCCGCGCGGCAGTACGAGCTGCGGCCAGGAGTTCGGCAACATCATCCAGTACAAGTATCCGGGCGATGACTATCGGGATCTGATGGCGGGTGTGGACGAATTGATCAGGCGGGGGTGGGCGGACCCGGACCAACTGGGTGTCACCGGTGGCAGCGGTGGCGGCGTGCTCACGAACTGGACGGTGACGCAGACCGACCGTTTCAAGGCGGCCGTTTCGCAGCGCGACATCTCCAACTGGGCCTCGTGGTGGTACACGGCCGACTTCACCCTCTTCCAGCCGGAATGGTTCCGCCAACCGCCATTCCGGGATCCGCAGGAGTATGCGAGCCGCTCGGCAATCACGTCGGTCGAGAAGATCCGAACGCCGATTGCCTTCATCCTCGGGGAAGCCGACTGGCGCACGCCTCCCGAGAGCGGAGGAGAGCAACTGTTCCGCGCTCTGAAGTTCCTCAAGCATCCGACCGCAATGGTTCGCTTCCCGAATGAGACGCACGAGTTGTCGCGAAGCGGACAGCCCTGGCACCGCATCGAGCGCCTGCGAGCGATCCTCGGCTGGATGGACAAGTACATCCGAGGCAAAGACGTGGCGCAGTTCAGGGACGTCATGAACGGACGCGAGAAGAAGTAGACGCGGCGATAGGCGTATCATCCGGCGTCGGTTCCAGTTGGGCAAGCGACTCTTTGTCCCGTTCACAGCCGAAGGAGGACTCGATGACTGCGCAACGGATTCTGCTCGCCTCGGTAGTTACGCTGTGCACTGCAGCGTGCGGCACGTCCACTCCGACCGCACCGAGCGATCTCGCCAGTGTGGCGCCTGGCACACTCGCTGCTACTGAATCATCGGCACGATCGGCGGCGGCTGCGGTGATCTGCACCGTCGACGTCGGCGCCACCGCACACCCGTTGCCCGCGTTTCACGTGTACGTCAACTGGCTGAAAGCGTCGGCCGCGGCATCCGACCTGCAGTGCGGGCAGGTGAATTCGCTCGACAAGAAGATGGAGTCGCTCGCCGAGGCGCTCGATGCGAACCCGCCGGCCTTCGAGAGAGCATGCGGGGTGTCCATCGCCACGGCCAGGGAAATCGATGCGCTCATGAAAACGGGGCAGCTCCCGGCGCTGACGTTCCCCCCGCCCGTTCCCGGAGGGCCGACGACCCTGGAGCAGATCGCCGAGTTCTTGAGCGAAACGTGGTGCGCGGCGGCGCGCGGCGAGATCACCGGACCGCGCTCATAAAGAGCATGGCCTCGCGGGCGATGCGTGGGGCGTCGACCCGAGCGGCAAGCGCTTCATTCTGATTCGTCGGGCCGAGTCCGCCGCCGCGTCTCAAACGCCGCGGCCGCGGATCGAGATCGTGCTCAACTGGGCGGAAGAGCTGAAGGCGCGTGTGCCGCTGAAATTGATCGCCGAAGAGGACCAGAGTGATGACGACACAAGTACTTGCTCGAGAGTCGGACAGACTCCGTTGACTTCGGCTCGCCAGGGGCGGACGATGGTTCTATGAGTCGTGCGTTGCTGGTTACAACGTTGTTGGTCATCAGCTCGTCGGCGGTGTCTGCCCAGGCGTTGAGCACGCTCCACATCACGGTCACGCTGAATGACGCCACGGGAAAGACGACGTCAGTGCCACGCCACGCGCTGCTCATCAGCGACGAGCCACCAAGCGCGGAGCCGCGGCGCATTTTCACCACGCTGACGGGTACAGTCGACGTCAAGCTGCCTCCTGGGCGTTATGCCGTGGAATCCGATCAGCCGGTGGCGTTCGAAGGCAAAAGCTACGAATGGTCGCAGCGCGTTGACATTGTCGCCGGCCGTGACGCCACGCTCGCACTGACAGCGGGCAACGCGTCGGTCGGTACCAGTACAGCCGCGGCGACATCTGCCACACCCGCAGCGACGGACCCCTTGTTTGCCGCATCTCAGTGGCAAGAGAGTGTCGTTGCGTTGTGGACGCCGACCCAGCACGCGTCGGGATTTGTCGTCGATGCCCGGGGCCTGATCGTGACCAATCAGCGCGTCGTCGGCACGGCGACGTCCGCTGAGGTGCAGTTTGCCCCCGACATGAGGGTCACGGCGACCGTTCTCGCATTGGATCCCGCGCGCGACGTGGCCATCCTCTGGGTCAATCCGTCGGTTGTCACATCACTGCGGCCACTGCCGCTCGGATGCGGCCAGACGAGGCCGTCGGTGGCGAACCGGCAGGAGCTGTACACGGTCGACGTGGGGATGACGGGACAAAAGCGCCTGACGCCTGGGGAGGTGACCGGCGTCGGACCGCGCCTGGTTCTGTCGGAAATGAGACTCGTTCGAACGAGTGCGGGGGGGCCGGTCTTTACGGCGGATGGCCTGATTGGATTCACGACCGTCGATGATCGGGATCCCGATGCCCGTTCGGATGCGCGGATCGTCAGGATCGACCAGGCCTGCGAACTGATTGCATCGGCAGAGAAAAAAATGGCCGAGGCGATGCCGCCGGACGCGATACACCTGCCGCTCGACCCGCGGCCCGTCGCCGTCAGCGCGCTCAGCGAGGCGGTGAAGAATCGCGCCGGCAGTCTGAGTCCGTACTCGATGAGCACGACCGACTTCGACATCACGTTCATCACACCGGTTCACCTCTACGGCGCGAAGGATCAGGTACGGCGTCCGGTGCTGGAGTTCGGCAACTGGTCGGAATACCTTGCCGACTATCCGCGCGCGCTGCTGGTGCGCGTCACGCCAAGAATGGCGGAGAGTCTGTGGGCCAAGGTGGCGCGCGGTGCGGCGATGACGCAAGGGATGTCGCTGCCGCCGATGAAGCGCGCGAAGGCCGGCTTCTTGCGGATGCGTGCCTTCTGCGGCGACACGGAGGTGACGCCGATCCACCCGTTCGTGGTCGAACACCGCGTCTCGCAGACCGAGGCGATCTACGA
>Ga0075431_100000763_pt1 | contig 27866 bp, 28 predicted proteins | sample RhiMetdeltSRZDD5_FD_75297 | JGI IMG/M metagenome (GOLD analysis project Ga0075431, IMG submission 75297) | Populus rhizosphere microbial communities from Tennessee, USA - Rhizosphere MetaG P. deltoides SRZDD5 | ecosystem: Host-associated > Plants > Roots > Rhizosphere > Soil | place: USA... | reverse complement strand
TGTGCGTGGCGAGATCGCTCTGCCGCTCGTCTGCGGACGGCCATTCGGGCCGCAACTCGGCGACGTGGTGGCGCAGTTCGTCGCCAACGCGCAGCGACTCTTCGGCGGTCAATTTCTCCGCCGCCCAGTGCGCGCGCTTCCGTTCTGCGACCGCGGCCCAGTCGCGTCGCGCGAAAGCGATGAGATCTTCTTTCCTCACGCAGCGAGGATAACAGAGCCGGCCCGGCTCACTTTGCCGGCTCGTGGTAGTCGTCGTGGAGCTTCACCGGTTTGCTCACCCGCTTGAGGCGGATGTTGAGCACTTCGACGAAGACCGAGAAGCCCATCGCGAAGTAGATGTAGCCCTTCGGGATGTGGAAATCGAGTCCTTCCGCGACGAGAGCCATGCCGATCAGCAGGAGGAAGCTGAGGGCGAGCATCTTCACGGTGGGGTGGCGGTCGACGAATGCGCTGATGGGGCCCGCTGCAAAGAACATGATCCCGACGGAGATGACGACGGCGGTGATCATCACCGCGAGCTGCTGGGCCATGCCGACGGCGGTGATGACGGAGTCGAGCGAGAAGACGATGTCGAGGAGCATGATCTGCACGATCACGGACGCCAGCTTCGGCGCGCCCTTCACGACTTTCTCGCCCTCGGGGCCTTCGAGCTTGTCATGGACTTCATGCGTGGCCTTGCCCATGAGGAACAGGCCGCCCACGAGGAGGATGAGGTCGCGGCCGGAGATCTCCACGCCGACGACGGTGAACAGCGGCGCGGTGAGCTTGACGATCCAGGCGAGGGAGAGGAGCAGCAGGATGCGCATGATCATCGCGCCCGCGAGACCGATCGTCCGCGCCTTCTTCTGCTGCGCGGTCGGCAGCTTGCCCGCGAGGATCGAGATGAAGATGACGTTGTCGATGCCGAGGACGATCTCGAGCACCGTCAACGTCAAGAGCGCAACCCAGGCCTGCGGGTCGGACAACCATTCCATGCCGTGTTCTCCTCAGTGCCGCGCCAGCGGCGGGGATGTGGGTGCGGATTCTAATGTGAGTTGACCGGTTGCCCGTTGCCAGTTGCCAGTTGCCAGCACTGCATCGTTTCTACTGGCAACTGGCAACTGGCAACTGGCAACTGGCAACTGGCAACTGGCAACGCTTCACGCCACGCGATCATGTCGCTTGCGGAACATCAACTCCATCCACGCGGACGCTCCTTCCGCAATCAGCGCCGACTCCTCGGCTTGCGCCCACGAGTGCATCGCCGTTCGAAGCGGCCGGATCACCGGACGGTGCAGAACACGATCGAGCGCGAACTGATGGTGCTCGGCGAGGCGTCGAAGCGCCGCGAGATCGAAGCCGAAGCGAAACCCCCATCCGAGAAGTTCGTTGTAGGCCAGTCGGGCCAGCGCTGTGCGATCCGTGCGCATTGCTTCCCGGCCCTGAACGTAGAAATCGGCGTCCGGAACGCGGATGACGAGGATGCCGAATGGACGCAGCACGCGACGAACCTCAACGAGCAGCCGGCCCGGGTCGGCGAGTTGTTCGAAACAGTTCCAGATGAAGACAGCATCGAGCGATGCGCGTTCGAAGTTCGCGTCCTCGAAGCGTAGACAACGAGCGTCGAAGCCGAGCGCGCGGCTGAACCGCGTCGGGTGCGTTCCGATGTCGACGCCCGTCGCAATCCAACCCCACTCCCTCGCGGCGGTAAGAAAGCCGCCCACGTAGCTGCCGATCTCCACGATTCTCGAACCCTCGGGCAGAAGCGATCGATAGTCGCGCTCTTTCGCGCGAAAGGCCGCGGCGTGCGTGGCGTAAAGCGATTCCAGAACACGATCCTCGTAGCGATCGTCGCGAAACGCATCGTCATCCGGCGCCTGGTCGCGAACGAGGATGCCGCAGATCGCGCACCGCAGAATGTCGGCCGGCGTCGCGACGATGGCGCTCGTCACGTCGACCAGCTCGGCATTCGAGAAGTGACGGGCGAAGCGCTGCGCGAAGAACGCATCGCGCATCCTCAGTTCCTCTTCGATTTCGCTTCTGTCGACAAAGAGGTGGGGCCGCCGCTCACACAAAGGACATTGCGCGACTTTCGCAAAAGGAATTGCTGCAGCCGATGCGCGCATCGCCTTCATGCCTTACGCGCGCGGACTTCGATTTGCCCTTCGCGAACGCGGACGTCGAAAGGCCGCTCCGGAAACACCGCGGGGCCGTCGAGCACGCGCCCGTCCTTCAGACAAAACCGCGAGCCATGCCACGGACAGCGAATGCTGTCGCCCTCGATCTTCCCTTCGGATAGAGGTCCGCCGAGGTGCGTGCACGTTTCGCGGAGCGCGAAGATTTCGTCGCCCTGCTTCACGAGAACGATCGTCACGCCGTCGGCGGTGACTTTGGTCGGCTTGTTCGCCTCGAGCTTGTCCGCGTCGAGGACGGCGACGTACTTCTTGGGCTCGTCCTGATCGGCGGTCGCGGTGTGGTCGACGCCGATCTGTTCGCCGTAGGTGAGATGTCCACCCAGGAAAGCCGACGACATCGCCACACCGTAAGCGATCATGGAGATGCCGATCGCCTGCGATCGCGCGCGATTCCGAAGCAGCAGCGAGAGCGCGTAGAGTCCGGTGGCCGTCAGATTCAGGAGCCCGTGCGTCAGGCCGATTCTCTTCGCGCGGCCGTCGGTCTCGGACCAATCCGTCGCGCCCGCGACCGCCGCTCCGAGGGCTCCGATGAGACCGATCTTGATCGCGGGATCGGCGATCCAGCGACTACTGCGGACGCCGGCGATCTCCGCGGCGTCGAAGATCGCGGCGAGCGTCCATGCGCCGAGGGGCAGGTCGATCAGCGCGGGATGAAGCGGATGGCCCAACGCGCTGCCGTGAAGAAACTTCTTCGTCTCGCGCCCGGCGGTTCCCGCGGATTCGAAGAGCGTTCTGATCGCCTCCTGCAACGGAGTGGCAACGGGATCGAGCCACTCCTGGTCCCCGACCGTGCGGGCAATCTCTTCAGCACCCATCGCGAGAATCGGAAGAGCAAGAAGGGTGCAAAGATCGAAAAGCGTTGCCAGTTGCCCGTTGCCCGTTGCCAGCAATGCTTCGCCTGAGCCTAGTTCGCTGGCAACTGGCAACTGGCAACTCCATTCACCGGTTCCCTTCCGCCGTTCGCCGACTCATCCGAGACGCGCGCCCGAACGCGCCGTACCTTCCCCGCATGAACATCGCGGAGGCACACATGAACGACATTCAAACCACGACCGGCGCGCAGCCGGAATCTCGCATCTCGGCGGGGAAGCTCGTGCTCGGAATCGCGCTCCTCGCCGTCGGCATCCTGACGTTCGTCGATGCGATCGACGTTCTGGACCCGCGGGAGATCTGGCGCTACTGGCCGGTCTTCCTGATCGTCCTCGGCGTCTCGAGCGAGATCGACGCGATCCGGACGCGCAAAGGGGACGGCGGATACATCCTCATCGCCATCGGCGTCTGGTTGCTCGCGGGGTCGCAGGAGTTTCTCGGACTCGACTACCGCAGCGCGTTCCCGCTCGGCGTCGTCGTCGCCGGCCTGGGCATCATCTTCCACGCGCTCCTCGGCGTGGAAAGGAAGAAGGAGAAGAAGTCATGACCACCCCCACCACTACGGATTCTTTTCGCATCGCGCCGCGCCTCATCATCGGCTTGGGCATCCTCGTCCTGGGCGTGCTCTGGACGCTCGACAACATGGACGTCCTCGAGTCCGAGCCGATCACGCGCTGGTGGCCGGTGGTGCTCGTGGTCATCGGTCTCGTGAAGCTCCTCGATCGCCACGCGAACCGCTTCGCAGCCATCGCGCTGCTCGTGGTCGGCGGACTGTTCCTGCTCGACGAGGCGTACCTGATCGAATTCGATCTCGGCGATCTCATCCCGCTCGGCATCGCGTTCATCGGCGCGAAGCTGGCGTGGGAAGCAATGTCGCGGCGCCGCGGTCCCGCGGTAGTCGGCGATTCCGACTCGGTCATCCACGCGTTCGCGATGATGGCCGGCGTGAAGCGCCAGAGCAACTCGCGCGAGTTCCGCGGCGGCGACGCGAATGCCATCATGGGCGGCGTGGAGCTCGACCTGCGCAACGCACAGATCCGCGAAGGCGACACCGCGATCATCGACGCCTTCGCGATGTGGGGCGGCGTCGACATCATGGTCCCCACGAACTGGCGCGTGGTCGGCGACGTCCTCCCGATCATGGGCGGCTTCGAAGACAACACGCACCCGACCGCCGAGCCCGGCCCCACCGTGACGATCCGCGGCACGGCGATCATGGGAGCGATCGAAGTGAAGAACTAGTTGGCAGTTGACAGTTGGCAGTCGGCAGGAGAGCCGGCTGCCGCTGTCTCTCCTGTCAACTGCCAACTGCAAACTGCCAACTGACCATGCATCCCGTCTTCGCCAAGCGCGGCCGTCTCGGCCTTTACCTGCTCGCATGGAGCGTGCTGGCGATCCTGCTTGCGCTTCTGGTCATGCGGCCCGAGCGCAGTGGGATCGGCGCGGCGGTGTTGCTGACCATTCCGCCGACGCTCGCGTACGCGTTCGTGTGTCTCGCCGCGTGGTATCCGGTGCGCGCGATGCCGCTCGAGCGCGCGGGCACAGGAGCGCTTCTCGTGACACATAGCTTCGCGGCGGTGGCGCTGAGCGCGTTGTGGGTGATGGCGTTCTCGCTCTGGGCGCGCACGCTCGCCGCGACCGTCAGCGTCGATCGTCTCGCGGCGCTCTTCGTCACCGGCGCTTTGCTCTATCTCCTTTCCGTCGCGTTTCACTACCTGCTCGCGGGACTCGAGCGCGAGCTCGCGGTGAAGATGCTCGCGCGCGACGCGGAGTTGAAAGCGCTGAAGGCGCAGCTCGATCCGCACTTTCTCTTCAACAGCCTCAACTCCATCAGCTCGTTGTGCGGCTCGAACCCCGCGTCGGCGCGAACGCTGACGACGCTGCTCGCGGAGTATCTGCGCAAGAGCCTGCGCATCGGCGGCGCGGAGTCGATTTCTTTGTCCGAGGAGCTCGAGCTCGTGTCGAGCTACCTCGCGATCGAGAGGATTCGCTTCGGACCGCGCCTCGAGATCGCGCAGGACATCGAGGAGAGCGTGCGCACGACGCGCGTGCCGCCTCTGCTGCTGCAGCCGCTCGTCGAGAACGCGGTCAAGCACGGCGTCGCGCATCTGCTCGAAGGCGGCGTCGTGCAGATCAGCGCCGCGCGCGACGGCGGTCACGTGCGCATCGCCGTCGAGAATCGCTGCGATCCCGACCGCCCCTCGGAGCGCGGCGAGAACATCGGCCTCGCGAACACGCGCCGCCGCGTGGAGATGTTCGACGGACGGATGGAGATCGCGGAAGCGCCGGAGAGCTTTAGAGTGACGCTGTGGATTCCCTGATCAAAGCGCTGATCGTCGACGACGAAGCTCCCGCGCGCGAGATTCTGCGCGAGTTCCTCGCGGACTATCCGCAGTTCGTCGTCGCCGCCGAATGCGCGAATGGCTACGAGGCGGTGAAGGCCGTCGCGGAACATCGTCCCGACCTGCTCTTCCTCGACATCCAGATGCCGAAGCTCGACGGCTTCGAAGTGCTCGAGCTGCTGGACCGCAAGCCGCACGTCGTCTTCGTGACTGCGTACGACGAGTACGCGATCCGCGCGTTTCAGGTGCACGCGATCGACTATCTGCTCAAACCGTTCAGCGCGGCGCGGTTCGCGGAGGTGGTCGCGCACGCGGAGGAGATGGTGCGTCGCGGAACGCCCGCGGATACCGCGAGCGCCTCGGCGATCGCACGCAAGCCGCTGCAGCGAATCGCGTTTCGCGACGGCGGCACGATCGACGTCGTCCCCGTGCAGCGCATCGACTACATCGAGGCGCAGGACGACTACGTGCACGTCTTCGCCCGCGGCCAGAAGTACGTCAAGCAACAACCCCTCGGCGAGCTCGAAGCGCTGCTCGACCCGACGCGCTTCATCCGCGTGCACCGCAGCTACATCGTGAACGTGGAGAGCCTCGCGCGCGTCGAGCCCTACGCGAAGGACAGCCGCGTGGCCCTGCTCAAGGACGGGACGCGCGTGCCGATCAGCAGGGCAGGGTACGAGCGGTTGAAGGGTCTGTTGTAAACACCACCACGCGCTCCTCGTCGCCCTGCACCACCGCCCGTCCTCGCAACTGCAGCGCGGCGCCGCGTTCGAAGTCGACGAACAGCAACGCGCAGCGTGGATTGACGACCAGGTTGCCGAGGCTGTTGAACATGTTGTTGCCCGGATAGTCGGGCCAGGACAGGCGCGTCGGCGACTCGACGCGCACGAAGCCCGCGGGACCACCGCGGTGCGACGCATCGGCTCCTCTCTCCGGATGCGAAGTCGCGAGGAAGAACGTGTCGGCCGACGCGATGATGTCCTGCGAGGCCTCGCGCAGCTCGATCGGCGCGAACGCGCGCGGGTGGATGTACTGCGGGCAGTTCGAGTACACCTCCCGCGTCGTCACGAGGATCGAGTCGCCGCGACGCACGGCCGTGCCGTTCACGCGCATGCGCCTGCGCGTCGCGAGGTCGATGGCCAGGAGTCCGATGATTCCGGTCGCATCAACGTCGTCGAAGATCGCGTGGCCGAACGTTGGGGTGATCGTCAACGTGCGCTCGTTCGTCGCCGAGACGAAACCGGGTGGGCCGCCGAGGAGCGAGGCGGTCGGCGCGCCGGATGCATCAACCGTGGCCGCGATCAGGAACGGCTGTGCGGCGACGAACGCCGCCGCCACCGGCGGGATCTCCGGCGCGATGATTCGCGACACGCGATCCGCGAGCTCGCGGACGCCCGCGCGCCGTTGCATCTCCAGTTCTCCCTCGTGGTAACGCATCAGAAGAACCCGCACGTCGGCGCGCCGCCGCTCGGCGCCGTTCCGGCGACTCCGTCCTTCGCGTAGATCTCGAGACGCGTGCCGTCGGGATCCTCGAAGAAGATGCCGCCCGACTGCGCGCCTTCGCGGTGAGGAACGATTCCCTCGTACGCGAACGTCGCGCCCCGCGCCCGCAGGCGCTCCTCCGCCGCGCGGACGTCGTCGATCGACGACACCTCGAAGGAGAGGTGATGCAGGCCGGGCGCGCTGCCGTCGAAGCGGCCGCCGCTCTGCTCCCAGAGCGTGAGCACGAGCCGTTCGCCGTCGCCGAGGAAGGCGAAGCGGCGTCCGGCATCCTCGGAGCCGCCGATACGGGTGAGGCCGAAGACATCCGCGTAGAAGTCGTGAGAGCGGTCGAGGCTGGTGACGTTGATTCCGACGTGTCCGGTGGTGGTGGGCATTCGATTCTCCTATAACCGTCAAACTGTAATGTTGATGGTTATAGGTCGGAACGGGTACGATGTCAACCGGCAAAACTGAAAATGACGGTTAGGGACGGATTTCTCTTCATCGGCGGCGAAGTCGCCCTCGACTTCCTGAATACGGAGATCGTGCGTGATGGCGAGCCTGTCGACCTCCTCGGCGACGTTGCGGCTCTCGAGCGTTGGATGCATGAGGCCGAGCTCGGGCGCGTTCCGGTCAGCGCCGCGGCGCTGCGTGAGGCCAGGCGGCTGCGCGCGGCGTTGCGCGAGATCGCGGGAGCGCTCGCCGACGGCAAACCGCCGCGCCGCGCCGCGGTGCAGCTCATCGATCGGGAACTGCGTCGCGGCATCGGCTCGCTGGCGTTGCGCGCGAGCGAGGGAACGTTCGCCGTCGAGTTCGAGCCGCGCCATCGCGACGCGCGTTTCCTTCTCGCCCGCGCCGCGGCGACGTTTCTCGCGTCGGCCGATCCGACGCGCATCCGCCGCTGCGGCGGCACGAACTGCATCCTCTTCTTCTACGACGCGACCAAAAGCGCGACGCGCCGCTGGTGCAGCATGGCCGGCTGCGGCAACCGCATGAAGGCCGCGTTGCATTACCAGCGCACGAAACCGACGTAGCGATGGATCCGCTCACGCACACGCTCGTCGGCGCCGCCCTCGCCTCCACGCGCCTTCGCGACACCACGCGTCTCGCAACCGCAGCTCTCGTCATCGGCGCGAACCTCCCGGACGTCGACTCGATTTTCTACTTCACCGGCCACGACGACTTCGCGCTCGGTTTCCGCCGCGGCTGGACGCACGGCGTGCTCGCATTGATCGTGCTGCCATTCATTCAAACTGTGCTGCTGCTGTTGGTTGACTATCTAATGGGGGGCCGGCGCCCCGCCGGCCGTCCCACCGGCGCCCCGCCGGTGCGCCGCGCCTGGCTCCTCGCCCTCTCCGCCTTCGCGATCCTCACGCATCCCTTCCTCGACTGGCTGAACAACTACGGCATGCGCTGGCTGATGCCGTTCGACGGCACCTGGTTCTACGGCGACTCGGTCTTCATCATGGACCCGTGGCTCTGGCTGATCCTCGGCATCGGCTGGCTCGCCCCGCGCCGCGCGACGCGCGTGACCATCGCCATCTGGGCCGCATGCACATTGCTGCTCGCGTACGTCGTCGCACAGCGCGCGATGAACTACCTTGCAGTCGTCGCCGTCGTCGCGGTGATTCTGTTCCTCGCACTGCTCTGGAAGCCGCGCGTTCCATGGATCGCGACGGCCGCGCTGCTCATCGCATTCGCGTACATCGGCGCGCGCCTCGTCATCCACGAATTCGCGGAACGACGGATCGCGCGCGAGCTCGCGGCGTCCAAGGTCATGGCCGGCCCGAATCCGCTCGACCCAACGCGCTGGGACTTCGTCGCCCGCACCGGCGACGTCTATCGCTTCGGCCGCTTCACGTTCCTCGAAGGAATGACCCTCGCGCCGGAGCGCCTGCCGGTCCCGAAGCCATCGCCGCAATGGGAGCTCGCGAAGCGCGATCCGTCGATCCAGGGCTTCCTGACCTGGGTGCGCTTCCCCTGGTACGAGATCGAGCGCACGCCGACGGCGACGCGCGTGTTGGTGCACGACGCGCGTTACGCGGTGCGGCGGAGGGCGGGTGGTGGGTTTGGGGGAGTGGAGGTCGTTCTTCCAGCGGGCGCCATGCGGAAACCGTAGTCCTCGAACTGAAGTTCGCCGCTTGCCAGCATCACGGTTTTGGTACTCCGCCAGCAGTGGCAAACGTATTACCCGACAGTACTAGAACGCGGTTTCATAAGATGTAATGCGACTCTGGTACCCGCTTATCCGTTCGTCGCAGGTCTCCTGCGTAGCGCCGATTTTCTCGCTACACATTTGCTCCCGCAAGCACGAGATCCGCGAGGTGTGTTGGAGCTGGCGTTGTTAGACTACCATCAACGACACGTATTCTTTGTCAAGACCGCTCCAAGAGGAGCCACTCGTCGCATCTTGAGTCATGTGACGACACTACCTCGCGTCGGATATGTACGCGATACGGCGGACGGTGGCCGGCACTCGCACGAACGCAGTGCAGTTACGCTGAGTTAGCAAAACCGACGTCAGCCGTTCGAGGCCGACAAGACTGCCTCCATCTCATGAAGGTACTCCCAGCTTAGTTCCAGCACAAGTTCGCGTGCAGTAGTGTCTATTTCTAAATACTCGGTGAACACTGGATGCACGATGAAAGTGAAATTCTCAAAGCGTCGTTCCACGAGCGTCCGAAGAAGCGAACTTCCTTCGTTGAAATAGAACGCATGTCTGTGCTGTATGTCAAATCGCTCTTTAAGTTCGTCGCTGACCTGCACGCCTAGAAAACCGATGCTAAACAGATATTCAATCTTCTCATCGAGTTTCTTAACAACTTCCGGACCGACAGCGAATTCGAAATCAATGCCACCGATAATGTCGCCAATGGCGGCGTGTGGAATGAATTGTTGGACTTTGGCGAAACACCCGATCACTTCACGGATGTTGATCAGCGAGGATGAGAATTCATTGATGAATTCGCTCTGAATTACGTCGAATGTAGCCTCCTTTACCGCTCGCCGCACGGCATCAGTTGACATCTTCACTTTTTTCCGCCGCAATTCTTCCGATGCTGCAAGAATTTTTGCGTAATACAGTAAGATGTCACGCGGCCGCCAAAATGTGTGACGCAACACGTATAGGAAGACCGGCATACTGTAAGGGCGAGCGTTGTAATCAAATTGTATTTCCAACGGAATGTGCGGAAACTTCCCCTTCATAACAAATGCCAGGCGCTCTTCAGGGGTCTTTCCTTTGTCACTAGACGATTGTGTGAGTTCCTCGAGGCGTTTGCGCAAAAGGATCGCGAGCTCGATCCCAGTCCAGTTCAGAGAGCAGTACCGATTTTGGTATCGGTAACTGTCTCGCTCCGTCATCTGAATCTCTTGAAAGCGGTCCTTCGGAACCGTAATGCAGACCTGCACGAGTTCGTGTAAACGGACGGCAGGCGCCTGTTTCATGTTAAGAACAAGCAGCAGCAAAGAGCGCAGCCAATCGATCTCGAAGCTCGCCCGACTATAGAGTTGATCGTGGTACTCGACGATGCTGCGGCGCCGGAACATGTCAAACTTCGTGTCAAAACCATCAAGCGTGAGAAGGAACTTTCGCCGCATTGACGCAAGGACGTCGTCCAAGGCTGTGATCGCGTCATCTCCGAAAAGGTAACGAAGGTAAGCAAGGCGGGTAAATCTCGCTTGTATATCGGAGTAGAAGTACTTCGGATCTTCGCGAGCCTCGTCGATACACAATTCAGCGAAGGTCGTAGCCGAAGAAAAGGTGTGAGTAAAGTAGGCGCGCATCCGTTCTGATTCGGAAAGGTCAGATCGTTTTGGCGCAACTTTAGTTAGTACATCAGCAAGCGGCCCTATGCGTTCGTTCTGATATGCCCGCAGGCCGCCGGCCATCGCTGCATTGGCTAGAATTTCGAATGAGCAAACGTGAATGAATGCCTCCCATGCGAATTCGAAGCAGCGCTGCCTGGATACCACGACCGTAGTGTCGGACTCGACTTGATCGAAATGAAAGAGAGCGTATGGTCCCTCCAGATCAAAGTCATCCGCGTTGATAGCAATATGGCCAATAAAGCGGTCCCGCTGCCTCTGATGAAGCACGCCAGTGACCGTTGACTTCCCGCTGCCCTTGCGGCCGATAATGAAATAGACGGCTTCGTTCTCGATCTTCTTGTAAGAAAATGTCTTTACAAACAACGTGTGCACATAATTGTTGTAGACATGCTTTGGGTTCGTCCAGTCGGCCTTGTTCTCTACGAAGAGACGCTGATAATATTCCTCGTAAAGTTCGCGAAAGTCACGACTTGTTATCGACACAATAAACCGCAGGCGATCCGTTAGGCGACGGATTTCTGGCAGATATGTCTTCCGGATATGGTCTGTGATCAGAAACTCGTTGCGATCGTCGCGACTGACGCGCAATCCTGACAGTGGCAGAAATTTGAGATGGGCAATTTCAGTCGGGACGGCGGAATTAATGTCGCCCGCCATAACGATTGGTATCAGGTCGAAAAAGCCGAGGATCTCGCCTGGCTTTTTGCCAGCTTTTCGTTCTTCCTGAAGTTCGCTGTAGCGCCGGTATATCTTGGAGTATTCGCTGTAGACTCCACCCTTCCGCTCCTCGATCTTCCGCTTGTATGCGGGGCTCAGGATGAGTATGACCGCGTCAACTTCATTGAGAAGGTCCATGAACGCAGTTAGGTCGGCGCCGTAGTGTAGATCTTCATCAATGAGGAGCTCGTAACGCTCCTCAGAATGCTCCTTCAAGAGAAAGCGCACGTAATCGAGTGTTACTCTGTCCACATCATCGTGGCAGTATGAAACGAAGCAGCGAGTAGGCATAGCCCTCCCATGAGCGACGATCGTACGCAATAGGAGTGACGCCTGCGCACATTTCCCTACCCTGGTGGGCTAACTTTTGAGCTGAAGCCGGCGGCGGGTTGGCTCCAGGCGGACGACTTCCTTCATTCAATTGTTGCAAAACGATCAGAAGAACGACGCGACGCGGAATCCGTAGTCCTCGTACCGAGACTCCGGCGGAAGGCTCGAGCGCGCGGCGCAGCGGCTGATCTTTACGTCATGTCGCCATGACCCGCCGCGCGAGACGCGGCGTATGCCCGTGTCCGGTCCGCGGGGATTGAGCGCGGACTCAGGTGCGTAGGGCGCGTACCAGTCGCTGCACCATTCATGAACGTTCTCGCATAGGTCGTACAGCCCGAACGCATTCGGTTCGCTCGTGCCGACGCGCTCCGGTCCGTTGCGCCATCGCGCGTCGTAGTCGCGGCGTGATTGTGGCGGGTCGTCGCCCCAGGGGTGACGTTTTCCTTCCAGTCCGCCGCGTGTGGCGCACTCCCACTCCGCCTCGGTCGGCAGGCGATAAACGCGACCGGTGACGCCGCTCAGCCACTCGCAGTACGCGACCGCGTCATTCCACGACACCGCGACCACCGGCTGTTGCGGATCGTTGAAGTGCGGATCATCTTGCCGCGGCGGCGGCGCGAAGCGCGCGTACTCCTCGTTCGTCACTTGCAGCGGCGAGATCGCGAAGGCGTCGACCCAGACGCGATGCACGGGACGCTCGTCCGGGCGTTCGTCCGAGCCCATCCAGAACCACGTGCCCGTGATCTCGATCATCTTAGGGAATGATGGCATGCGCTATCGTTCGGGCCGATGACCGAGACCCGCATGCCGGCGATCTTCTTCGGCCACGGCAATCCGATGAACGCCGTAACGTCCAACGCGTACACGGAAGCGTGGCGGCGCATCGGCGACAGCATTCCGCGGCCGAAGGCGATTCTCTGCGTCTCCGCGCACTGGTATCTGCCCGCGACGCTCGTGACCGCGATCGAGCGTCCGCGGACGATCCACGACTTTGGCGGTTTTCCGCGCGAGTTGTTCGCGGTGCAATATCCCGCGCCGGGGGATCTCGACTTGTGCGCGCGATTGCGCGAGCTCACCGGCGCGCGTTTCGACGAACAGTGGGGACTCGATCACGGGACGTGGTCGGTGCTCGTGCACGTGTTCCCGAATGCGGACGTGCCGGTGGTGCAACTGAGCATCGACGAAACGCAACCCGCATCGTTCCACTACGACCTCGGACGCCGTCTCGCGCCGCTGCGCGACGAGGGCGTGATGCTGATGGGCAGCGGCAATCTCGTGCACAACCTCCACGCGTACGGATGGGGAAGGCACGTACCGGAGCCGTACGACTGGGCGGTGCGCTTCGAGGAGTCGGCGCGCGAGTGGATGCTCGCCGGCGATCACCAGCCGCTGATCAACTACGAACAACTCGGCGGCGACGCGATGCTGGCCGCTCCGACGCCCGATCATTACCTGCCGCTGCTCTACATCCTCGGCGCGCAGCAGGAAGGCGACGCCGTGACATTTCCGGTGGAGGGCGTGGACGGCGGTTCGGTGTCGATGCTGACGGTGCAGGTGGGCGGATGATGGCGTGGCTCGCCGCGGCGTTGTTTGCCGCGCGAGCGCCGCTCGCGCGCGGACAGGCGTTGATCGTGGGCGGGCAGATGGGGCCGGGGTGTGTGATCGCGGAAGCGATTGGGTTTCTCGTGCTCGCGGTGCTGGTGGTGATTTTTCGGGACGCGTTTCAATAAACCCCTCATCCGCCTTCGGCACCTTCTCCCCTCACGGAGGGGAGAAGGCTCTCGAGGGGAAGCTTTGTTCGAGAGCCTTCTCCCCGCGTACGGGGAGAAGGTGCCGAAGGCGGATGAGGGGTCTCACGTGACGGCTGTCATGGCGCGACGTTCGCCGTAACCGCGAGCATGCCCCCGTGTCGATCGCGTTCGGTCCTATCGTCTCGCGCCGGTTTGGGCGCAGCCTTGGCGTGAATCATCTTCCGTCGAAGCACTGCACCTGTTCGTGCGTCTACTGCCAACTCGGGCCGACGCCGCGGACGTCGATCGAGCGGCGCGTGTTCTATTCGACGGATGAAATCGCAGATGCGGTCGAGCAACGCGCGCGCGGACAGCAGTTCGACGTGATCAGCTTCGTCCCCGAGGGCGAGCCGACGCTCGACATCCACCTCGGCGCTCACATTCGTGCCGTGAAGCACCTGGGAAAGATCGTGGTCATCACCAACGGCTCGCTGCTGTTCGATCCGGGCGTGCGGCGCGATCTCGCCGAGGCGGACCTCGTGTCCATCGAGGTCGACGCGATCGACGACGTGATGTGGAAGCGCATCGATCGTCCGTGCCCAGTCCTTTCGCTCGAGCTCGTGCTCGAAGGCATGCGCACGTTTGCGCGCGAGTTCAAAGGCGAGCTGTGGACGCAGACGATGCTCGTCGACGGATACGAGTCCGATGTCTCGGCGTTCGTGCGCGAGCTCGCGCCGCAACGCGCGTGCGATGCGCGGCCTACTCGTCCTTGCGAAGTACGTCCGACAGGGGAAGCCGATGGCGACCTGAAGGATGCGCCGGTGCACACCGCCGAGGAGTTGCTCGCCGTGCTCGCGGTCCATCCCATTCGCGAAGAGGCGGTGCCGCCGGCGCTGGTCGCGGAGTTGATCGACGCGGGCGCGATCAGACGTGAAGGGAAGTTCGTAGTGGACCGCCGCCGTCCCGGCGGCTGATCGGGCGGCGTCCCGCCGCCCGCCTGGCGAGCGCGGGCGAGACGCCCGCGCGTCAGCCGGCGGGACGCCGGCGGTCCGAGATTTAGCGCCGCCTCATCCGAGCCAGCACGAACAGCGGCACGAACGCGAGGAACATCCCCGCGACCACCAGCGGGATGCCGTACGTCGTCGGGATGCGCTTCTGCGCGATCAGCACCACCGCGATGATCTCGATCGCGATTCCGATCACGCCGAGGATGATCGCGGTGCGCTTACTCGACATCGCGTCCTGCCCGATACAGCAGCGCGCACACCGCTAGCACGATCACGATTCCGAGAACGATGCCGGGGGCGCTGCCGATGAATGGCTCCGCGGGGCGTTTGAACCCCGAGAACACGAGCCCCGCGATCGCGACGCCCGCGAGGCCTTCGCCGGCGATCATTCCCGACGCGCCGAGCACGCCCGGGTCGCTCTCGGTCGCCTTTCCCTTGCGCCGCGCGTCCACGATGCGCCGCACGATGCCGCCGACGAAGATCGGCGTCAGACTGCCGAGCGGGAGATAGATGCCGACCGCGAACGCGAGGCCGGGCAGTCCCGCAATGAGCGCGCAGACCGCCAGCGCCGCGCCGACCCCGACGAGTCCCCACGGGAGCGATCCGGAGAGCACGCCTTCGATCACCGTCTTCATCAGCGTCGCTTGCGGCGCGGGAAGATCGGGTGACCCGAACGTGAATGCGCGTCCGAGGAGCAGCACCGTGCCGGCGATCGCCCAGCAGGCGAATGCCGCGCCGATGAACTGTCCGAGTTGTTGCTTGGCCGGCGTCGCGCCGACGAGATATCCCGTCTTCAAATCCTGCGAGATGTCGCCGGCCTTCGACGCCGCGATGCAGACCACCGTGCCGACCGTGAGGATCGCCGCGCGCGCGGAAGGATCCGACCAGCCGAGGGCCACGAACACGACCGACACGCCGAGCAGCGTCACGAGCGTCATCGCCGAGGTGGGATTCGACGACACGCCGATGAGTCCCACGATGCGCGACGACACGACCACGAACGCGACGCCGAAGATCGCCACGCCGAGCGCGGCGACGATTCGCGGCACGAGCGTCATGTTGCCCGCGAAGAGTCCCGGCACCGCGACGAGCGTGATCACGATCAGCGCCGGAATCACGACCACCACCCACGATGGCACGTCGCGGTCGGTGCGCTCTCCCGTCGATGCGCTCGCGTCGCCGCCGCGCAATCCGCGCACGACGGACGCGAACGAGCTGGCCATCGTCGGCAGCGCGCGGACCACCGCGACGATGCCCGCCGCCGCCACCGCGCCTGCGCCGATGTAACGCACGTAGCGCGACCAGATCTGTCCCGCGCTCAACTCGCTGATCAGCATCTTCGCCTCGGGGAACAGAGGCATCGGCAGCGAGTTGCCGACGACGGCGATGAGCGGCGTCAACACGATCGCCGAGATCATCGAGCCCGAGACCATGATCGCGCTCTGCCGGTATCCGAGGATGTAGCCGACCGCGAGCAACGCCGGCGCGATCTCCAATGACAATTCTGCTTTCGGCAGCACCGGCAGATGCATCGCCAGCTCCGAGGGGAGGAGCACCGCCGCGCCGAGAGCGAGCTTCACGACTGCGCCGACCGCGAGTCCGATGAAGATCCATCGTCCGCCGCTGCTGGTTGTCGCCGTCGTCGCGCGCAGCACTTCCGCGCACGCGGTGCCCTCGGGATACGGCAACTCGTCCGCCGATCGCACGATGAGCAGTCGCCGCAACGGCACCATCGCCGCGATGCCGAGGAATCCGCCGAGCAACGCCAGGATCGCGACCTGCCAGAACGGCGGCGCCATGCCCCAGAGGAACAGCGCGGGAATCGTGAAGATCGTTCCCGCCGCGAGGGACGAGCTCGCGGAACCGATCGTCTGCGAGATGTTCGCCTCGAGCAGAACGCCCGGGCGATCGCGCATCAGCTTGAACAACGCGACGGTGAGCACCGCGATCGGGATGGACGTCGACACGGTGAGGCCGACGCGCAGTCCGAGGTACGCGTTCGCGGCGCCGAACAACACGCCGAAGAGAATCCCCGCGACGACCGCGCGGAGAGTGAACTCGATGACCGATTCTTCCCGTGGCACGCCGATGCTCATGCGCTCACCTCACTCCGCCGCCGTCACGATGTACTGCTCGAGCTGTCCCGTTTTCATCCAGAACGTGGAGATGCCGAAGGTCTTCTTCGCCGTCTTCACCTTGAAGGTGCGCCCCACCATCCCTCCGCGGAGGTACGGCGTGTCCTCGGTGACCTCCTGCACTTTGCCCATCGGTCTGAGGCTTGCGCCGAAGTCCTTCACCGCCTGCTCGCTGAAGTAGGCGTTCGCGTTTGCCGTGAACAGCGAACGGTCGATGCGTCCGCGCTGCAGGTCTTCGAAGGCGCGCCGCACGATGGCCTGTGCTTCCGTCGACGGACCGATCGCTGGTGGGAAGACGAGCTTGCGGATCTTCGTCGCGATGTCACCCGATGCATTGCTCGCGACGAGATTCACCAGCACAGTGATCGCGCCGCGGTCATCGGGGAAGATCTGATTGAACGACGTGAAGCCCGAGACTTCGCCGCCGTGCGAGATCGAGCGCCGGTCCTCGACCATCGAGAGGCCGACGCCGAGGCCGTAGCGCACGCCGATGCCGTTGGCGAGCTGCATGTCGCGCGTGAGCTCGCGATACGACGCGGGCTGCAGCACGCTCTGATCCATGACCGAGATGTTCCACAACGCGAGGTCGTGCGCGGTCATCGCCAGGCCGCCCGCGGCGAACAACCAACCTTTTCCTTCCTTCGGCGGAACGCGCGGCGGTCCGAGGGCGAAGCGCTCGTAGCGCATTGCATCCTCCGGTCCGAGGGCGCTTTGGTCGGTGTTGAAGACGGACTTCATTCCGAGCGGCGTGAAGACGCGTGCCCCTAGGAACTGCATCAGCGGCATGCCGCTCACGCGCTCGATGATGAGGCCGGCGATGATGTAGTTCGTGTTGCTGTACTGCCGCTTCGTGCCCGGCTCGAAGTCGAGCGGCTGTTTCGCCCACTGCTCGAGGATCTCGTTCGCCTGCACGTCGTTGAGCATCATCGGCATCACGTAGTCCTGCGGCCAGTAGTCGCTGTAGCCGGAGGTCATGGTGAGCAGATGGCGGATGGTGACGTCCTTCGCGCGCGTGAGCTCGGGGAACCAGCGCACGACTTTGTCGTCGAGCGAGAGCTTGCCTTCTTCGACGAGCAGCAGGATCGCCGCGGCGGTGAACTGCTTGCTGACCGAGCCGATGGCGTAGCGCATCGCCGGCGTCGCGGGCGTCTTGGTGTCGACGCGCGCGAGGCCGTACGCCTGTTCGTACGCGATCTTCCCGTCTTTCACGATCGCGAGCGACGCGCTCGGCGCGCCGGTCTTCGCGAGGATCTCGTTGACGGCTTTGTCGACGTCCGCCCATTGAGCGGAGAGAGGAAGGGCGAACGCGAGGAGAAGCAGAAGTTTGCGCATGCGCGCGTAAGGGTAATCTAGGAGTGCGGTGGCGAGGTGGTGCGGGCGGAGGGAAGCCACCGCTCTGGTAGGGCGGCGGTCAGCTCTCGGACTTACCAGAGCGGTGGCTTCCCGCCCAACCGGCCGCCTCGCCACCGCACTCCTAGAACCTGCGATACGCTCCGCCCCATGAAACCCCGGAACCTCGCCACTCTCTCCGTCTCCGCGATGGGCCTCGGCTGCATGGGCATGTCGGAGTTCTACGGCGCCTCGAACGAGGCCGAGGCCATTGCGACGATTCATCGCGCGATCGACCTCGGCGTCACCTTCCTCGACACCGCGGACATGTACGGCCCGTTCACGAACGAGAAGCTCGTCGGGAAGGCGATTCGCGATCGGCGCGACCAGGTCGTTCTCGCGACGAAGTTCGGCAACATGCGCGGCGAAGACGGTGCGTTCCTCGGCATCAGCGGCCGTCCGGAGTACGTCCGCCAGGCCTGCGACGCGTCGCTGCAGCGCCTCGGCGTCGACGTCATCGATCTCTACTACCAGCACCGCGTCGACACGAAGACGCCGATCGAGGAGACCGTCGGCGCGATGGCGGAGCTCGTGCGCGAAGGGAAGGTCCGCCACCTCGGACTCTCCGAGGCTGCGCCGCAGACGATCCGCCGCGCGCATGCGGTGCATCGCATCAGCGCGCTGCAGACGGAGTACTCGCTCTGGACGCGCGACGCCGAGGACGAGATCCTGCCGACGACACGCGAGCTCGGCATCGGCTTCGTCGCCTACAGTCCCCTCGGCCGCGGATTCCTGACCGGCCGCTTCAAGACCATCGACGATCTCGACGCGAACGATTTCCGCCGCCGCTCGCCGCGCTTCCAGGGTGAGAATTTCGCGAAGAACCTCGAGCTCGTGGATCGCATCGAGACGCTCGCTCGCGAGAAGGGCGTGACACCGTCGCAGCTCGCGCTCGCGTGGGTGCTGCATCGCGGCGACGACATCGTGCCGATCCCGGGAACGAAGAAGGTGAAGTATCTCGAGGAGAACGTCGGAGCGATGAACGTCGCGTTCAGCGACGACGAGCTTCGGCAGATCGACGAGATCGCGCCGAAGGGCGTGGCCGCGGGCGAGCGCTATCCGGACATGAGCACCGTCAACCGCTGATGTTTTTCGACTCGCCGAAATATCGCGGCCCGAAGTCGGACCACTTCGACGGGAAGCGCTTTCTGAACCTCCGGCCGACGCGGCACGCGGGCTTCAGCGATCTCGTGAAGTGGCTCACGCACCGCGATCAGGGTCCGTGGTCGAAGTGGCGCGAGATCACGCCAGCCGCTCCGCCGCCGGAGCGCGTTGCGGGGTTGCGCGTGACGTGGGTGAATCATTCGACGATGCTGATCCAGACGGCGAACGTCAATGTGTTGACCGATCCGATCTGGTCGGAGCGCTGCAGCCCGGTGCAGTGGGCGGGACCGAAGCGGCATCATGCGCCGGGCATTCGCTTTGAGGATCTCCCGCCCATCGACGTGGTGTTGATCAGCCACAATCATTACGACCACATGGACGCGCCGACTCTTTCGCGCCTCGAGCGCAAACAAACGTTCGTCGGGCTCGGCAACGCGGCGTTCGTAAAGGGCGCGACGGATCTCGACTGGTGGGAATCCGCTTCGGTGACGAACGATGTGCGCGTGCACTGCGTGCCGGCGCAGCATTTCTCGTCGCGAGGCGTGACGGATCGCGACGCGAATCTCTGGTGCGGGTTCGTCATCGAGACGCCGCACGGCAACGTCTATTTCGCGGGCGACACGGGCTTCGGCCCGCACTTCGCGATGATCCGCGAGCGATTCGGACCGATGCGGCTCGCGCTGCTGCCGATCGGCGCGTTTCGTCCGGAGTGGTTCATGTGCAGCGTCCACGTCTCGCCGCGCGACGCGGTGCGCGCCGCGCGAGAGCTCGGCGCGGAGGTCGCGATCCCGATGCACTGGTTCACGTTCCACCTCGGCGACGACGGCCAGGACGAGCCGGCCGAGGTGCTGCGACGCGAGCTGACGGATGACGTGCACTTCGAGATCCTGCAACCGGGAGGCGTCTTTGAGCGATGACCCGGTGCTCCGCTACCACGCGCGCATGCACGAGGCGAAGGCGAGCGAGCTGCAGGCGATCAAGGCGTCGTGGACGTGGCGGTTGCTGAATCGGCTACGGAACTGGAAATACCGGTTTGCGTGGAACGTAGGGCGTGGCTTCAGCCCGCCCCTCCCCGGGGGAGGCGGGCTGAAGCCACGCCCTACATTGGGAAACACCATCGTCTGTCTGCCCATCATCGAGTGGGATTTTCGTTTCCAGCGCCCGCAGCAACTGATGCTGCAGTTCGCGAGGCACGGCTATCGCGTCTTCTACGTCAGCGCGAAAGCGAAGACCATCACGGAAAAAGCGCCGAACGTTTTCGAAGTGCCGCTGAACGACATCCCGAACGCGGAGCTGATCGTCGTGCAGCATCCGAAGTGGGGCTCGCTCGCGCAGCAGCTGGGCGGGCGCGTGATCTACGACTGCATGGACCACATCGCCGGCTTCACGACCGAATCGCGCAGCGACGACGAGCGACAGCTCCTGGCCAACGCGGATCTCGTCGTCGTCACGTCCTCGGCGCTCGAGCGCGAGGCGCGCAAGCACGCGAAAAACGTCGTCGTGATTCGCAACGGCTGCGACTACGAGCACTTCTCGAAAACGCCGCGCGCGGGCGGTCCGCGGAAGGTGATCGGCTACTACGGCGCGATCTCGGACTGGTTCGACGTCGCGCTCGTTGCGCAGCTCGCGAAACGGCATCCGGAGTGGGACTTTCTGCTCATCGGATCGTTGTACGGCGCCGACGTCCTTCCCCTCGCCGAGCTGCCGAACGTCGTGCTGCCGGGCGAGAAGCCGTACGCGGAGCTGCCGGACTGGCTCGGCGTGATGGACGTCTGCATCCTTCCGTTCAAACGGAATCCGCTGACCGAGGCCACGAATCCGGTGAAGGTGTACGAGATGCTCGCGGCGGGGAAGCCGATCGTGTCCGTGCCGATTCCCGAGGTCGCGGCACTCGCTCCGCTCGTGCGGCTCGCGTCGGACGCGGCGGAGTTCGAGCGCGAGATCGAGGAGGCGCTGCGCGATGACGACGTGGAAGCGCGCCGCGCAGTCGCGCGGGAGCAAACGTGGGAGAAGCGGTTTGAAGAGTTCCGGAGTGCGGTAACGTAGGGCGTGGCTTCAGCCCGCCCCCCCCGAGGAGGCGGGCTGAAGCCACGCCCTACATGAACACCACCGCGATCACCGACGCGATCCATGAGCTCGAGCGTTGCTCGTGCGCGGAGGTCGTCGTCGAGATTCGTGCGCGCTCCGGCTCGTACGCGCAGGCCGACGCTCGCTTCGCGTCGCTGCTCGCGTTCGTCACGTTGCTCGTGTTGCTCTTCTCGCCGTGGCCGTTCGCGCCGTGGTGGGTGGCGATCGACGTCGCGATCGTGTGGATCCTTGCGGTCTTCATCCGCAGCGACGCCGCGCGCAGACTGATGACCACGAGCCGTGAACGCGAGGCGCAGGTGCGCGTCCTCGCGGCCGCGGTGTTTCACGATCGCGGCGTCGCGAACACCTCCGAGGAGATTGGCGTGCTGGTGTACCTCAGCATCATGGAGCGGCGCATCGAGATCCTCGCGGATCGCGGCGTGCTCGAGGCCGTGCCCGTGCTGGAGTGGAACCGCATCGTCGCCGAGGCGCGCGGGCGCAATGCGACTCCGGAGACGCTCGCGGACATCGTGCGCGCGCTGACGCCGCTCCTCGAGCGCCATCTGCCGGTACGCGAAGGAGACGTGGACGAGCTGTGCAACGTGCCGCGGTTCATTCTCGAATGAAACTTCGTCGCGCATTGCTGTTGCTCGTGTCGCTGTTCGTCGCGGCCGAGGCGTGGGCGCGCGTCGGCGGAGGTGAGTCGTACTCCGGCGGTGGATCGAGCAGCGGTGGCGGCGGTGGTGGAGGAGGCGGCGGCGAGTTCATCTGGTTCATCATCCGCTTTCTGTTCTGGCTGACGATCGAGCATCCGGTGATCGGCATTCCGGTCGACATCATCGTCATCGCGCTGGTCGTTATGTGGCTGCGCAGGAAGCCGGACATGAGCGCGATCACGATCGCCACATCGTCGCCGGCGCGTGCGGCTGCGGCGACCGCGCGCATCGAGGAGCTGCGCAAGTTCGATCCGAACTTCTCGCAGATCACGTTCAGCGATTTCTGTTACTCGCTCTATGCCCGTGCCCATCACGCGCGCGGCGTGCGAGAGCTCGATCGCTACGCGCCGTATCTCAGCGTTCCCGCGCGCATCGCGTTGCGCTCGCTCGCGCTGAACGTGAACGAAGTCCGCGGCGTCGTCATCGGCTCGTTCCGCGTGTCGTCGTTCGCCGGACTCGAGACGCCGCTCGTTCTCGCGAACGTCGAGTACGAGGCGAATTACACCGAGGTGGGGAAAGACGAGCGGAGTTGGTACGTGCGCGAGCGATGGGTGCTCGAGCGAAAGCGCGACATCCTCTCGCCGCCGCCGGAGAAGGCGAAGGCGGATCATTGCCCGCGTTGCGGCGCCGCGCTGCAGACGCGCACGGATGGCGAGTGCGAGTACTGCGGCGTGAAGATCGAGAGCGGCGCGTTCCAGTGGTACGTCCGCGCGATCATGCCGCTCACGCGCGAGGCGCGCGGTCCGCTGCTGACGTCGAACGTGCCGGAGCAGGGGACCGATCGCGCGACGGTCTACCAGCATCGTTACGCCGATCACCTGCGCGCGTTCGACGCCGCGCATCCCGGATTCGACTGGCGCGCGTTTCAGGCGCGCGTGCGCGACGTCGCGGTCGAACTGCAGAACGCCTGGACAGCGCGCGACTGGGAGCGTGTGCGGCCGCTCGAGAGCGAGAGTCTTTTCCAGATGCATCGCTACTGGATCGACGCGTATTTGAAGCAGAAGTTGAAAAACGTCGTCGAGGACTTCCGCGTAACGCGCATCGATCCGGTGAAGATCGACTCCGACGCGTTTTACGAATCGATCACCGTGCGCATCTGGGCCGAGGGGCGCGATTTCACGACCGACGAGAGTGGACGCGTCGTCGCCGGATCGCAGACGCAGGTGCGAAGCTGGAGCGAGTACTGGACGTTCATCCGCAGCCGCGGCGTGGACGCGGGAACGCAGGCGCGCTCCTGTCCGAACTGCGGCGCGCGCGTCGCGGTCGGCGCGACGGGAGTGTGCGAATTCTGCGGCGGCAAGCTGACGACGGGCGAGTTCGGATGGGTGTTGTCGCGCATCGAGCAGGACGACGCTTACGGAACGTAGGGCGCGGCTTCAGCCCGCCCCCACGGGGGAGGCGGGCTGAAGCCGCGCCCTACATTTGTGACACGCGTGTCCCGCGATGCGGACGACGGATCGCGAAATCGGACGTTTTCAATCGCTAATCCCAGGCATGCCGACCGCTACGGTTCGCCGCATGCGATATCGAGTGTTCCTGCCGCTCCTCCTGCTCCTTTCGTTTTCGCTCGCCGCACAACCCATCACCGAAAAACTCACCGTCGAAGTCATCGACGTTCCCGTGTTCGTCGCGCGCGGCGACAGCGCGGTCGAGGGGCTCACGCGCGAGAGCTTCGAGCTGTATGTCAACGGCAAGCGGACGCCGATCGAGTACTTCGAGGCCGTCGCGTCGGCGGACGAGGCGACGACATTGCGCGAGCGCCGACTCTTCCTGCTGCTGTTCGACGTCGCGTTTTCGCATCCGCTTGCGCTGCCGCGCGCGCAGCGTGCCGCGGCGCAGCTCATCGCGAAAGCGTCTCCCGCCGACTACTTCGCCGTCGCGACGTATTCGAATCGGCGCGGCGTCTGGTTCGCGGCGCCGTTCACGCGCGACCGCGCGGCCCTCACGCGCGCGCTCCGCAGTCTCGACAACTCCCGTTCCGGCGATCCGCTGGCGATCGTGCTGACCGCGTCGGAGCGTGCGATCACCGGCAGATTCGAAGTTGCGACCGAATCGCCGCGCGATATCCAGCTCGCGGAACTGCGTCGCGCTGCCGAGGATCAGATCGTCGGACTCGCGGAAGTGAGCGAGCGACTGGCGGCTCTCGAAGGACAGAAGCATGTCTTCCTGCTCTCCGAAGGATGGGACGGGAGCGGCGGATTGCTCGCTCCAAGCCTCATCGACGACCTGACGGCGATGCATCGTCGCTTCCATTCATCCGGCGTGTTTCTGCACGCGCTCGATCTCGAAGGCGCTGGCACGCTGATGGCCGACGACGGTCTGCGCGGGATGACCCACGGCACCGGCGGCAAGTTCGTCGCCCGCAACAATCTCGTCACCGCGCTCTCCAATCTCTCCGACTCGCTCGATCGCGGCTATCGCCTCGGCTTTCGGCCCGTCGACGCGAAGCCCGGCTACAACACGATCGAGGTGAAGGTGCGCAATGCCGGCCGCGTGCAGGTGAATCATCGCCCTGGGTTTTCCACGGAGACGGAGTCGGCGAACGTGGACGACGGTCTCTACCTCGCGGACGTCGTGCTGAACGACGTGCCGCAGACCGGCACCGCTGCGACGCTCGCGTTGAGCGAAGGGACGCTCTCCGTGCGCATCCCGATGCGCGAGGTGGCCGCACAGGCGCGGAAGGCGGAGCTGCTCGTGTACGCGTTCAGCGCCGACGGCAAAGCGCTCATGTACCACCGCGAAGTCATCGAGGTGACCGGCGAGGAAGAGAAGATCTTCGCGATCGCCATGCCCGAGGGAACGAAGGTCGCGAAGGCGCTGCTGAGGGTGGATGGGGAGTTGGGGTTCAGCAAGGTGTCGACGTAGGGGAAACGTAGGGCGTGGCTTCAGCCCGCCTCTCCCGTGCGCACGTGCAACCGAAGGGGGCGGGCTAAAGCCGCGCCCTACGTTCCCTTCGGATGCGGCCGCGCTTTCTCGTACGCGTCGATGACTTCCTCCGCCGCGCCCACCGCGCGGAGCGCGCCCCCCTCCACCCACGCAGCGCGCGAACAGAGATCGCGCACGGAGTCGAGATCGTGCGACACGAACACGATCGTCGCGCCGTTCGAGTGGAAGCCGCGGATGCGCTCCTCGCACTTCTCGCGAAACGACGCGTCGCCGACGGCGAGCACTTCGTCGAGCAGCACGATCTCCGCGTCGATGGTCGTGGCCACCGAAAACGCGAGGCGCGCGACCATGCCCGTCGAATACGTTCGCAGCGGCGAGTCGATGTGCGCGCCGATGCCCGAGAAGTCGATGATCTCTTCCTCGCAGCGGCGCATGAACGCGCGCGAGCGTCCGAGGAGCGAGCCGTTGAAGAAAATGTTCTCGCGGCCGGAGAGCTCGCCGTCGAAGCCCGTGCCGAGCTCGATGACCGGCGCCAGCGCGCCGCGCGTGACGACCTCGCCGCGGTTCGGCGGAATGATCCCCGCGATCACGCGGAGCAGCGTCGACTTCCCCGCGCCGTTGCGTCCGATGATGCCGAACGCCTCGCCCGCGGCGACGGAAAGCGTGACGTCGCGCAACGCATTCACGGCCGCGGGACGCTTGCCTCGCGCGCGCACGACCCATTCCTTCAGCGTCGGGATGCGCTGCGCGGGATAGCGGACGCTGACGTTCTGGAGCTCGACGCGATTCATCACAGGTAGGGATAGAAGCCGCGCGAGAGGCGGCGGAAGATCGTCCAGCCGATGACGGCCGCCGCGAGCGCGAGCGTCGTCGCGATCAGCAGCGACTGCGTCGTCGGAAGCACACCCGAGTGCACCGGCGCGCGGACGATGTCGATGAAATAGACCAGCGGATTGAGCGCAAAGAACGGACGGAAGCGCTCCGGGAGGATCTCGATCGGATAGATCACCGGCGTGAGATACATCAGTGCGGTCATGGCCACGGTGTACATCTCACGCACGTCGACGAAGTAGACCGAAAACGCCGTGAGGATCAGCGATACGCCGTAGGTGAACACCGCGAGGATCAGCAGCGACACGGGCAGGAACAGGAACGCCGCGCGGATCGGTGTGCCGCGCACGAGCATGATCACGAGGAGCGGGATGTAAGCCAGGGCGAGGTTGATCAGTCCCGCGAGCACGGTCGAGAGCGTGAAGATCGACTTCGGCACGCGCACGCGCTTCATCAGTGCGCCGTTCCACGCCAGCGACGCCATCGAGCCGACGGTCGTCTGCGCGTAAAAGTTCCACGGCAGCAGCGCGGACAGCACGTAGATGTCGTACCGCGGCACGGTGAAGCGGAAGATCGACGAGAAGACCATCACCAGGATCAGCATCAGCAGCAGCGGATGCAGCATCGTCCAGAAAAATCCGAGGACGGAGCGCTTGTAGCGGATGGTGAGGTCGCGATGCACGAGGTTGCGGAGCAGGTGCGCGCTGCGCGAGATGTCGCGCAGTTCCTCGCGGAGGTTGACCGTCGCGCCGGCGACGTAGCGGCGCTCGGAGGCAAGATCCGTCAAATCCCGCTCCCTGACAACGACGTGGAGACGCTGCGCACGAGCAATCGGAGATCGAGCCACAACGACCAGTCGCACATGTACGTCAGGTCATACCGCAACTTCACCTCGGGGTGAGTCTCATATTCCGAGGAGACCTGCGCCAGCCCGGCGATGCCGGGCCGCACGAGGCTGCGCAAATCGAAGTCCGGCACCTCGGCGAGGATGCGCGCGACGATCTGGGGCCGCTCGGGCCGCGGGCCGACGAGGCTCATGTCGCCGACGAGAACGTTCAGCAGTTGCGGGAGCTCGTCGACGCGGTAGCGTCGCAGCAGCGCGCCGACGCGCGTCACGCGCTCGTCGCGCATCGATCGAAATTTCCACATCTCGAACAGCACACCGTCGCGGCCGACGCGCTCCTGGCGATAGGTCAGCGGCCCGCGATCCTCGAGCCAGATTGCGAGCGCGGCGAGGAGCAACAGCGGCGACGCGAGGATGAGGAGCAAGGCGCTGATGACGATGTCGACGCCGCGTTTGATCGCCGCGCTGACGCCGTAGCCGCAGCCGACGGCGATCTCGACGAGCGGTTGATCGCCGATCCAGCCGAACACGGACGACGTGAGCAGTGCGTCGGCATGGGAAGCGAGGAGGAGATAGCCGCGCGGGCCGCGGACGCGCAGCAGCTCGAGGCGGCGGCGCGGATCGCCATCGGCCGAAACGAGGATCACTTCCTCGGCCTGGCGGACGACACCGCGGATCGCCGGCGTTGCGAGCTCCGCGGGCGTGGCCCAGGCGACGACGCGCACGCGCGTGTCGCGGCTGTCGCGCAACGAGGCGACGGCGGCGGCGATGTCGTGTTCGTCGCCGACGAGCACGGTCGCGCGAGGACGGACGGGGAACGCGACGCGCAGCAGGCGCCGCCATAGCGGCAGCAGGAGCGCTTCGAGGACCGGCACGGCGAAGACGATCGTGCGCGGCAGCGGCTGCGCGATTGCGGTGCTGCCGAGGGAGACGAATGCGAGCTGGATGAACAGCGCCGCGAGCAGCACCGGCCGCGTACGCGGAGTGACGCGCTGGCGATAGAAGCCGCTGAGGCCGAGTGCGACGATGAACGAGCCCGCGAAGAGCATGACCATCGCCGGAGTGAGGACGAGGTTCTGCGGCGGCAGCAGCGATTTCGTGAAGGCGAGGGGAATCGAGCGGCGGATGTAGACCAGCAGCGCGACGCTTCCCCACGCGATCGCGAAGTCGCCGAGGAGCGCCGCGGCGATGCGGAAGTCGGCCTCTTTGGAGGAGGGGCGGATCATGCTACGAGCTCCGCCATTTTCTCCAACGTCGCCTCGCGCGAATAGCGCTCCGTCACGATGCGCCGCAGTTCCGCGCCGTTCGGCTTCGTCAACAGGTTGACCGCTTCGCGCGCGATCGTCGCTGCATCCTCGGCGACGACCGCGTGCTTCGCGAGCGCGGACAGACTCCGCACGCCTCGCGACGT
>Ga0075431_100000760_pt1 | contig 27921 bp, 15 predicted proteins | sample RhiMetdeltSRZDD5_FD_75297 | JGI IMG/M metagenome (GOLD analysis project Ga0075431, IMG submission 75297) | Populus rhizosphere microbial communities from Tennessee, USA - Rhizosphere MetaG P. deltoides SRZDD5 | ecosystem: Host-associated > Plants > Roots > Rhizosphere > Soil | place: USA... | reverse complement strand
TCGAGGCAAGGTCATCAATCGCCAGTCCGAGTGTCGCCGCAACGGCCGCCCGATCGTCGATCACACGTCCAAAGGCGGGTGTCGACTGCGTCATCCACGCGAAGCCAAGCCCGCCGCCCTTCCACTCGAGCTCGACCGGCACCGGTCCGATATTGAGGCCAAAGACGAACCGGGCTGCGCCCGGTCGAATGAGGCCCGTGTGCGCCAGCGCGAATGTACTTCCGATCGTCGGATGTCCTGCCATCGGCATCTCGTTCATCGGCGTGAAGATGCGCATGCGAATGTCAGTATCCGACCGTTCCGGGGGAAGGATGAAGGTGCTCTCGGAGAAATTCATCTCTCGAGCGAGGCGTTGCATCTTCGACGTGTCGAGTCCGCGCGCGTCAGTGAACACGGCGAGTTGATTGCCCACGAGCGCCTCGCCCGTAAACACGTCGTAATGGAGGTATGGCAGCGGCATACCCATACTCATAGCTCACCAGTGAAGAGGGTTGTGAGGCGGACATGCTGATAACCTAACCAGATATGCCGACTTCAGATGAACTTCTCGAACTGGCTGATCTCTGCGCATCCAAGTTGGAGCAGGAAGGCTACTTGCGACACGTTCCGTCGTTTTCAGACGCTGAAGAACAGTGCGAGACGGAGTACGAGAACCTGCTGCAGGCGATTCACGAAGACGAACTCTTCGCGCCGGTCGATATTCAGCGACAGGAGCAACTGGTTGAGAAGATCGCGTCAGCGTTGCCGGAAGACCAACGCATGCTGATCGTGGAACTCGCGGACAATCACGCTCGCCACGTGTGGTTGCAACAGGAGGGCGCCTATCATCTCGGGCTGGCCGTTGGACGAAAGCTTCGGAAGGTGACCTGACTCGTCTCCCAACTCTAACGAAGTTGTAGCGTCTCGTATCCACCTTGCACAGTTGTAGAAAAAGAACGCACCTCTCTGTTCATGACTCAGCGAGATCGTTGGACTTTTCAACGGTGCTACGAGACATTCGCGGCGTGCATCTTGCACCCGGGCGGCGCCATGACTCCTGGTACGTCTACGCGCAAAGAAGATCTAGGGAGACTCATCGAACGTGTTCGCGGTGAGTTCAACGAGATGCCTGGCATGCAGCTCACCGAAGCTCAGGCCGCGCGCCTCTGGGGTTTGGAACCCACGGCATGTCGTGGGGTGGTTGAGCTCCTGGTGGGAGCTGACTTTCTTCGTCGCACGCCTAGTGGACGCATCGCGAGGGCCCAGCGCTAGCTCGTTACATGCGAGCTTGCTTGGCTTTCAGAAGTTCGTTCGCACGTTCGGACGCCTCGCGCACAAGAAACCCCATCTTCGGATGAGACGCTTCCATATCGGGATCTGTACCGCGCTCCCGTAATTCCTCTGACGTCGTCGGGCCGATCGAAGCCACAACCGCTTTCCTGACGCCGTCGATGACGGCGCGCCCGAGTCCCAGCGACTCAGCCACGCTGAGCAAGTGCACGACCTGGGTTGCGGTCGTGAAGAGGATCACGTCGACAGCGCCTTCAGAAAGCGCGCGACAGGCGGCACGAAGTGGCTCCAGGTCCTCCGGCAGTGCCCATTGGTAGACAGGGACTGCAGTGACGATTGCGCCGCGGTCGCCAAGCGCGGCTAACAGGTCCGGATTCGAGACGCCGTATTCCTGAACCGCAACCCGCAGACCCTTCAGCGACAGTTCGCTGGCGCGACTGTCGAGTATCGCCAGAATCTCTCGCCACGTGTTTGGCTCCGGCGCTGTGACCCAGACCGGTACCTGCACCTCGCGCAATGCCGCAACCGGCTTGGGGCCGCGGGCGACGATCCTCGAGCGTTTCAATGCGTCAATGAAGCTGTCGCGACTGCCTCGAACCCGTTCGATCGTGGCGATCAGAGCACGCGTCCCGACGCCGGTAAGGAGAATCACGAGATCGAACTCGCCGCGTTCGAGACCCTCGGCAAATGCCACTGCCTCCGTGTTCGATTCGAGGGGGACCTCGCGCATGGAGGGAGCCGAAATCGGCTCCCCTCCGTAGGTCGTTACCAGTGTTGCCAGCTCCCGAGCTCGGCGGCTTTCGAGGACGAGTACCCGGAGGCCGTTGAATGACACCGCTATTCAGTGATGTTCAAATACGCTTCCTCGCCGTGCATCGTCACGTCGAGGCCGGTCGCCTCGTCGGCAGACGTGGCACGAAGCGGGATGAACAGAGAAATCATCTTGAGCAGGATGAAACTCATGCCGCCGCTGTACACGATTGCCGTCGCCACGGCAGCCGCCTGGATACCGACCTGAGCCGGATTGCCGTGCAGCGCGCCGTCAAAGACAGTGTTCAGCGCCTTGTCCGCAAAAACACCGGTCAGGATTGCCCCGACCGTCCCGCCCACTCCGTGGGCCGCGACGACGTCAAGCGAATCATCGAGCGACGTCTTGGCGCGAATGATGAGAGCCAGGTAGCTCGGGACTGCGGCGATGCCACCCAACACGATCGCGCTCATCGGGCTTATGAAGCCTGCGGCTGGAGTAATGGCGACCAGCCCGACGACGATCGCGGTTGCACAACCAACGGCGGTTGGCTTGCCTGAACGCATCATGTCGAGGAATGTCCAGACCACGAGCGTGGCGGCGGGCGCAAGCATTGTCGTGACGAACGCGAGGCCGGCAATCGGACCGGCGGCCAGAGCGCTCCCGGCGTTGAAGCCGAACCATCCGAACCAGAGAAGACCCGCTCCAAGCAGCACGGTCGGAATGTTATGCGGCAGGATCGACGCATGACCGTAGTCTGACCGGCGTCCAACGACCACCGCTGCCACCAGGGCAGCGGCGCCCGCGTTCACATGCACCACGGTCCCGCCGGCGAAGTCCCACGCCCCCATGTCCGCCAGCCACCCACCGCCCCAGACCCAATGCGCCATGGGCGCATACACCACGACTGACCAGAGGCTGATGAACAGGAGATATGCGGAGAATCTCATCCGCTCGACGATGGCTCCCGAAATCAGGGCGGCGGTGATGATGCAGAACGTTGCCTGGAAGGCCATATAGAGGGCGTGTGGAATCGTGATTGGCAACACCGCACCGGTGGCTTCGAGGCCGACACCATTCAGAAACGCGAGCGACAAATCTCCCAGCCAGTTGTTGCCCGTCGTCAGCGCGAGTGAGTACCCAACACATGCCCACAGCACGCCCACGAACCCCAACGAGATGAAACTCATCATCATCGTGTTCAGCGCGTTCTTGCTGCGAACGAGCCCGCCGTAGAAAAACGCCAGGGCCGGCGTCATCAACAGGACTAGGGCCGTTGAGATCAACATCCACGCAGTGTCAGCAGGATTCACCATGCAACTCACCTCTCCAGCGAGGCTCCGCTTCGCACCGGCGAGCATGTGGCTCCGCCTCGCTGGAGTCACAGCGTCTTCTTGCCCCGCCTCCAGCGGGGCGAGCCGTCTTGACCCGGGGAGAACCTAACTCATTTCTACGAATCCAGCCGGTCAGGCCGGCCAGGAGCGTTTCCGCGACCCGGAGGAACGCTGAGCGGGGTTCATTCTAGATGAGGAAAAATGAAAAGGATCACCGACGAAACAGACAAGAATGTCTGATCGGTGTTATTCGCTGCCAATAGTGTCGGATTCGCGCGCGGTGCGGCGTGAGTCGCTCGCCGTGCGGACTATTGCGAGGTCGACGCCGGTACGGAGGCGAGCAGTCCGGGATCGACAGCCGGGCCGGGCGAGTGAATCGGGTCGTCGCTGGCCCACGGCATGCGGCACGGCTGCTGACGCTCGTAGCGCAGCAGGTTCGCTGTCAGATGTTTGGTGACGCCACCCAGCTCAGATCGAATCGACGCCTGAATCAGCGAACGCTGTATCGCCACTGCCTCCGCGAACTGACCACGCTCGGCCAGCGCCATCGCCATCGTTTCGCCGAGATCGATCGTCTTGCCTGACTGCAACAACCGTTCGGTGATGGCCTGCGAACGTTGTCCATCGCGAACGCGATCGTCGGGAGCGGCGGCGAGCACACGCGCGAGCGCGTACGGAAAATCCTGACGATCGGGGTGAAGTCGTGACGCCTCGTCGAACCAATCTCGCGCTGCCATGTAGCGGCCCAGCTTGACGAGCGCCATGCCGTAACCAAATCGCGCGTCGGCTGCTTTGGGATTGATCCGGAGCGCTTCGGCGTACTGCGTCATCGACTGCTCGATCCGACCGCTGCGGCGCAGCGCGTCGGCGAGCGCCTGATACGCTTCGACGTAGTTGGGGCTGAAGCCCACCGCTGCCGAGAGATGTTTGATGGCCTCTTGACCTCGTCCGCTGGATGCCATCAACACACCGAGGCTGTAATGCGCCTTGGCTGCGGTCTCGTCGATCCCGTTGGGCGGCGCCATGCGCAAGGTTTCGTCGAACCACTTCACCGCACCACGCACATCGCCCTGCATGTAGAGAGACGTCGCGAGTTTGTGACGGAGGGATCGTCCGAGCGCCGAGCTTCCCGGCGTGATGTCGACGCCCTTCTTGAAAAATCCCTCGGCGGCCTTGAAGTCACGCTGCTCCAGTGCGCGCACACCTCTGAGCTCGTACGACAACCCGCTTTCGAGCGCCAAGTCGAGTTCCCGGCGGAATGGATCGGGCACCAGGACCTCGGTGTTCTTCCATTGCTTGAGATGTTCCTCCGCCTTCGCCGTGTCCCCGAGACCGCGGTACGCCATCGCCAACGGCGAGTGAACGCTCTGCAGATCTGGGTCGAGCTTCAGCGCTTCTTCGAGCGTCGAGGCCGCGCGCGCGAAGTCACGCCGTGCCAATGCGGCCTGCCCCAGCCCAACGAGCACTGATGGCACCATTGGAGCCAATTGGCGGGCGCGTTCGAAGAGAGGCTCGGCCTTATCTGCCTGCCCTTGATCCAAGTACCCGCGACCCAGCCAAATCATCGTCGGCACATCATTCGGGGAGATCTCGAGCACCCGATTGAACGTCGTGATCGACCTGGCCGTGTCGCCTTCGCTCTTGTAGAGATGAGCAAGGAAATAGGGCCACCGGGGTTCCTGCGGCATCAATACCTGGGCGTTCAGGTACGCCGGCTCCGCGGCGTCGTAGTACTCGCCTGCCTGCAGCAGCATGCCGATGCTGCCGTAGGCTCGCCCACGCTCTTCTGCCGAGGCTCCGGGTTTCTTGACCGTTTCGAGCATCGACTGGTAGCCCTGCTTCACCTGTTCCTGCACTGACGGATCCATGCGGGAGAGATCCGGCAGGGTCACATCGAGCATCGTCTGTGGAGGCGGGCTCGAGGGTTGACCCGATGAATTGCATCCAACGACGAGCAGAAGAACTATGACAACTCCCAACTTCCAACTTCCAACTCCCAACTTTCCAAACCTCGCCGGCCGCCATGTTGAAGGCGTTGGGAGTTGGGGCCTTGGGAGTTGGGAGTTGATGATGTTCATTTCCCGCTTCCCTGCTTCAACGTGGTCCAGCGATCGATGCCTTGATCGGCCCACTCCTCCATTTTTCCATCCGGCCACTGCACGCGAACAGTCGCTGGCGCCGTTGACGTTCCCAGGCCGACGAGCACGCGCGGGTCGTTGGCAGAGGCATAGCTACCATCCGAGCGCGAGCGACGCCAGAGCGTCGGAACGTTCGGACGAACGATGGATACACGGGCGCCGAGCATGTCGCGCCCACCGACACCGATCAGCCGCAGACCGAGCCAGTGATTCTTGTTGCCGATGTTGTTGACGAACAGACGCGTAGGCCCGCTCGCCGTCCCGACCACGACATCCTCATCGCCGTCGTTGTCGATATCACCAAAGGCTGCTCCCCTGCTGACATCGAGAAGCTTGAACGGCTCACCACCGCGCGCCGAGACATCTTCGAACCGGCCGTCGCCAAGATTGCGGAACAACTGGTTGAGCATCTTCAACGGAAACGGATCCTTCGCGCGAGCCTGCGCTTCGATCATCGAGACGCTGCCGTTGAGCGTGATCAGATCGAGCCACGAGTCGTTGTCGAAATCAAACCACGCGGTACCAAAACCGGTCTTGGCCAGGCTCGGCGCGCCGAGTCCTGACGCCGCCTTTCGATCCTCGAACACGGCGTTTCCCTGGTTCTGGTAGAGGATGTTCATCTGCGCCAGCCAGTTGGTGACGAACAGATCCTCGTCGCCGTCGTTGTCGTAATCACCAGCATCGATGCCCATGCTGGCTTCCGAGTTGCCCTGACCGTTCACGGCGGCGCCGTTGAGGAACGCCATGTCCTTGAACGTGCCGTTCTTCTGATTGATCCACAGTTGGTTGGGCATGCCGTCGTTGCCGACGTAGATATCCATCCAGCCGTCGTTGTTGAAGTCCGCGGTCGATACGCCAAGCGCCGGCCCGTAGGCGCCGCCGATCAACGCGGCCTTGGTGATGTCGACAAACGTGCCGTCACCCCGGTTCCGATACAACTTGTCAGGCTGCGGCCGGTAACTGTTCGGCGGACAGTAATCGTGCTGCCCGGTGACGGACAGGCAGTCGATGTCCCCTTCGGTGGTGTACAGAAGATAGTTGCCGACGTAGAGGTCCAGCCAGCCATCGCGATCGATGTCGACGAACGAGGCTGACACACCCCAGCCACCCTTGTTCGCAGTCCCGCTCTTGGCGGTGATATCGGTGAAGGTGCCGTTGCCATTGTTGTGCAACAGAACGCCCTCGGTGAGACCGGTGCGGTAGATGTCGACAAACCCGTCGTTGTCTACGTCACCAGCCGCGACACCCATTCCGTAAGTCTGGATGTCGATGCCCGCCTGATCCGTGACGTCTGTGAAATGCAACGTCCTCTTGCCGTCCGCAGAAACGCTGAGGTCGTTGCGATAGAGACGATCCTTGAGCGGTCCTTTGGGCGGGAACAGGGCATCCTTGATCGTCTTGCCCCTGCCGAGCATCTGGCTTTGAACCAGGTAAAGGTCCAGATCGCCGTCGTTGTCGTAGTCGAGCAGCGCAACGCCCGGCGCCATGATCTCAGGGTAGTAGTACTCGCCCGCCATCCCATTGAAGTGGACGAAATCGATGCCGACGGCCTTTGCCTGCTCAGCGAAATACGGCACATCCGACGCGGTCGACGTTGTTGTCGCGGGAGCCGTACTGCTGCCGCACGAAACCATCGATAGTGCGGCCAGGAGCAGGAGGACCGATCGGATGAGCATCTGAAGAAGCGTACAAGAAAAGGGCGGGCCCTCCAAAGGAAGGCCCGCCCCTTCGCGGTCCTCGTACTCTTCGTGCTTTAGAAGTCGACCGTGACGTTGAAGCGCATGAAACGCGGCATCAACAACGTCTGCGGGTTGTACCACGTCGACCCTGTTCCAACGAAGCCCTGCTGGTAAGTGAGGCCAGGGTTCGCATTGAACAGGTTGTATAGATCGACGGCAACGAGAGACCGAGTGCGGCCAAACCGCAGGATCTTTCCGGCGCGAAGGTCAACTTGCCGGACGTAGTCCCCATAAAGCTGACCGGGAACGAGCAGGTTGACGGTCTGCTGGTTGTTGAGGATTCCGGGCACCTGGGTATTCGTCACGACATAGCGCGCCTGGATGGAGTCTCCGTTCGAGGCCGAATCGTTTCCGGCAAGACCGAGCGTGCCCGGCTTGAACTGAAAGCTTGCGGCAAGCTGCACGTCGATCTTCGGAACGACGTAGGTCGCGAGACCTCGGATCTGCGTCAGCCACGGTTCCGCGACGTGGCAGGAAGAGATCTGCTCCCATCGCTGCGTCGGACCAGGGGCAGTCAGCAGCGATTCGGGAACCTTCGCCGTGACCTCGCAGTTGTCCCTGACACCGCGACCCGTGCTGGTGCCGCCCTGAACGACCAGGCCGTTGGTGAGCCGCGCGTTCAAGTTGACGTCAACCCCATGCCAGTACTGGTACTGGTCGCCGTAATCGCTCGCAAACGTGGTGTAGTTGGTCGCCGCTGAGAAGTTCGTCCGCGGATTGAACGACGTGACGCTGTAGCCGCCGCCACCCGGGAGGGAGGGATGCGATGGCGCCGTAAACGTGTACTGCTGGTAGTCATCCGGTGTCGATGCGAGATTGTCAGTCACGAGGAAGCCCTGGAACCAACGGCGGTAGTAGCCCACTTCGACCGACGTACGTGGAAGCACTTCGTGCTGAACCGACGCGCCGAACTGCCAGTCGGATGGCCGCACGCCCCAGCCTTCGAGGATCGCCGGGTTGATCGGCGCGGCTGAAAGCGGCTGGCCGAACGCGAGCTGCTGCCATGGGCCGCACTCGGCGTTGGCGTTCGGGTTCATGAAATCGCACTGCGGGATGTAGTCGCCGTTGATACCGAGGCCGCCACGGTCGTTCCACGTGCGGTTCGTCGTGCGCTGAAAGCGCGTGCCGCCAGCCGGGTTCATCAGCGTGTAACGATCCTGGTTATTCGCTGGCTGCAGGTACTTGCCCAGGTTCACTTTCAGCGATGTCTTTCCATTGCCCAGCAAGTCGTACGCTGCGCCCATGCGTGGCGTGATGTCGTTGTAGCCGGGCACACCAACGGTGTACGGGAAGGATATCGGAGCCGGGCGGAACTTATCGATTCCATCGGCACCCTGACCCTCAGGCGACCAGCTCCACGCACGATCGTACCTGATGGCGCCCTGCAGCGTGAGCCGGTTGACCGTCCACTGGTCCTGCGCGTAAACGGCGTGATACTGGCTGCGGTCCTTGATCATGAAGTCGCCGAGCTGCATCGTCAGCTGGTTCGGCACACCACTCAGGAACCGGTAGTTGAGGCGCGTGGCGTTGTAGTGATTGAGATTGTCGGTCCGGTTGTATGCAGCGACGTACCCGATCTTCATGTTGTGGGCGCCCGTGACGTAGGAGGCTGATGCTTTCCACGTCGTCGGGTTCTGCATGTTGTTGAAGTTCCAGTCGAGCCCCCGGTACGTGAAGTTGGCAGGCATGCTCCACGGCGTGCCGTCGGCGAAGGTGCCAGTTTGCGCGGCCTGCTCCTGGACCTGGTTCAAGTTCAAGATCGCACCTGGCTGCTCCATCCATCCCCACTTGCTGATGTACGTCGAGACACCTGCCTCGAGCAGAAGCCGGCTCGTCGCTGGAGAACTCCATGTCCCCTGCATGACGCGCTGCCAGGAGTCGGCGTAACCGAATGCGCCGCCCGCCGTGCCTTGTGCGCCGCTGGCCGCTTCAGGTGCAATGCTCGTGGTACCGCTCGCAACCCAGTCGTTTCCACGAGGACGGCAGTCATCGGATGTCGTGATTAACGATGAGCCGTCACAGGCCAGCTGGTTGTCGAAGAAGAACCCGACCTTGTTACGCGGCGTCACCTGCGACGTCAAACGCAAAGCGGTGACTGTTCGGGAAACCGCGTTGCGCGCCTTGAGGTTCTGATCGGGAAGGTAGTTCCACGCATTAGCGTTGCCAGCGTTCAGGTTCGCATACATCCCGAGGATGTCGTCGTGCGAACCGAAGTCGCGGTAGTTACCGAAGAACCACAGCTTGTCGTGGAGGATTGGGCCGCCCAGCGAGCCCTGCACATCCCAGTTCTTGTAGAGCGCCGCAGGCTGGCTGAGGCCGATGGCACGCAGCCCGTCGTCGATGTTGCTGCCCTGCGACCACTCACCCGCCGTGCTGAAGAACCCCTGACCTGAAAAAGTGTTACCACCAGTCTTCGGGATGAAGTTGACGCTCGTGCCGCCCATCTCGCTCTCACCGAGGCCGCCCGACAGGGTCAACTGCATTTCCTGGGAGTTCGCAGTGTCGATGATGTAGCCCGAGGCGCCGCCGCCATTGAACGCCGAGCCCGTGCTCAAGCCATCGACGTAGGTGCGTCCCTCGTTCCCGCGTCCGCCATGGCTGTAGAAGATGCGCATCGCGGGCATCAGATCGATCTGGTTGCTGCCGCCGGTCACCGAAGGTACGAGAAAAATGAGCGCGTTGTAGCCGCGCGTGGCGGGAAGGGCGTTCAAAGTCTCGTCGGTGATGACTTGCTGCCGCCGTGTGCTCTGCACGTCGACGATGGGCGTTTCACCGGTGACAGTGATCGTCTCCTGGATCTCGCCCACGCGCATGTCGGTGTTGAGCGTTATGACACCGGCACCCGTAATCTCGACGGCGTCGCGCTTGACTGTGGCGAACCCGGGCAGTGTGAAGGTCAGGCTGTAGGTGCCCGGCAGAAGTTCCGTGAGGCGATACACGCCCGTGTCATCGCTCACCGTTGAGCGCACTTTCTCGATGAGGACTGGACTGGCGGCCTCGACGGTAACACCCGGTAAAACTGCGCCGGAGGCGTCCCGAATCGTGCCGGTAATAGACGATTGCGCGTGCGCCAGAGATGGCATCAAGGCCATCAGCGCCATAACGGCGAGACAACGAACGAACCTAACTCCCATGCACCTTTCCTCCGACTGAAAGGGTCACCGCGGACAGGACCCGGGCAACATCGCCCGTAGCGGGCCGGCCTCTTAAAGGCAAACAATGTGCCCCGCATAGTAGTTTCGGATTACCCATGGATCACGCGATTCCTACGTGAAAATCCGGATAAATTCGGGGGCTTGAATCTTGCGAATACGACGGAATGGATTACGGCGCGGCCGCGAGCGCCCCGACTCCGGCGTGGGGAGTGCTCGCGTTTCGATCGTCGGCGGCCACTATTGCGGTTCGGTAATGCGATTCGTGGAAGGACCGCTCGACGTAGTTACGGTGCGACGGCCTCGGCCCGTCGCACCTTCGCACCGTTGTGCTCAGAACTCCATCGTCACATTGAACCGGACGAAGCGAGGGTTGAGGATCTGCGTCGGCTGCAGGTACTGCGACCCGTCGCCATAATTCTGCTGGAACGCTGTGCCGGTGTTGGCGTTGAAGAGATTCAGCAGATCGATGGCGACGTTCGTGCGCGTGCCGCCGATGTCGAAAAGCTTGCCGACGCGGAGGTCGACCTGATTGATGCGGTCCGCATATTCCTTTCCTGGCAACAAGAGGTTGACCTGCTGGCCGGTCGGGAGGACGTAGTTCGCGGAAAGGCCGGTGCTGTTCCCTTCAGGCGTCGCGCCCACGCCGAACGTGGCATTGGGCTGGAAACGCATGATGCCGCTGAGAAGCACGTCGATCCGCGGAATGACGTACGAGGCGAAGCCGCGAACCTGCGTCTGCCAGGACTCGACCTTGTGACACGAGTCGATCTGCTGGAAGACGCTCGTCGTAAACGGTGATGGATTGGTCAGAGCAGGGTTGAACACCTCGGGCACCTGCGCCGCAACCTCGCAGTTGTCTGTCACCGCGCGACCCGTGCTCGATCCGATCTGGAGCGTCAGTCCATTCCGAAGGCGCGCATTCACCGTAGCATCGAGACCGTGCCAATAGTTGGTCCAGTCGCCGTAGTCGCTGGCGAACGTGTAGCGGTTCTGGATCGCCGGGTTCGCCGTAGGCTTGGGCAACATGTACGTGGCAGGGTATCCGCCGCCATCCGGCAGCTTCGAGTTGGTCGGCGCCGTGATCGTCGTGCGATCGAAGTCCGACGGCGACAGGTTGATGTTGTCGTTGACGAAGAAATTGTTGAACCAGCGGCGGTTGTAACTGACTTCGAGGGAAGTCCGCGGGAAGATTTCCTGCTGCACCGAGACGCCCCATTGCCAGTCGTACGGTCGCACTCCCCAGCCATGCAAGACGTCGGGGTTGACGATCGTCAACGCATTCGGATTCGCGAAGTTTCCGAGCGGAGAGATGCATTCACCGTTTGGCGCCGGATCGAGCATGTTGCAGTCCGGATCGTGGTCGCCGTCGAAATCGATGAACACCCGTGAAGCCGCCGTCTGGAAGTTGGGGCCCCGTCGTCCGTTGCGGCCATCGAGTGCCGGGTTGCTGATCGTGTAGTTCTCCTGGTTGTTCGCGCTCTGGAGATACTTCCCGACGTTGACCTTCAACGACGTCTTGCCGTTGCCGAACAGGTCGTAGGCAAACCCGCCTCGTGGCGTGATGTCGTTGTAGCCGGTTACGCCATCGGTCCGCGGGAACGAGATCGGCGCCGCATTCCATCGCGAGGCCTGTGGCGCCCCGTTATGGTCCGCGGGGAACCAGCTCCATGCGCGGTCATACCTGAGCGCACCTTGAAGTGTCATGCGGCCCAGCGTCCACTGATCCTGTGCGTAGAACGCGTGATACTGCGTCCGGTTGCTCTGCTGCCATGGCGCGATACGGATTTCGGCCGAGTACATCCCGGGTACGAGGAACCCGAGGTCGGTCAAGGCCATCTGCGCGTCGTTGGCAAGGTCGGTGGTCTCCTCGATGTGATAGGCGCCCTGGTATCCGAACTTCATGTTGTGCGCGCCGGTGACATAGCTTGCCGACGCACGCCAGGTATTCGGGTTCTGCGAGTTGTCGAGGATGTTGTACGCGCCGCGATACACGCGGAAGGTCGGCACGACCGTCGTCATGTTGACCAGGTTTGTGATCATCCCTGGCTGCGGCTGCCAGCCCCAGCGGCTCACGAAAGTGGCGTAGCCGGCTTCAAGAAGAAGCTTGTTCGTGACGGGCGACGACCAGGTCACCTGCGAGATGATCTCGCGCGCGTCCCAGAAGTTGGTATTGCCTTCAGACGAGAACCCGGAGCCAAAGACGGTGCCGAAATTGTAGTCGTCACCCTTGGTCCGGCATCCTTCTGAGAGGCTTTGGGATCCCTGATCGCAGTCCCACTGGTAGTCGTAATAAAAACTGAACTTGTTGCGCGGCGTCGCCTGGGTGGTGAGGCGAACGGAGGTGACGGTCTTCGACGTTGCCGTGCGCGTCTTCACGTTCGGATTCGGCGCGTAATCCCAGTGCGTCGGGTCTCCCTCGTACAGGTTCCCGTACAGGCCCGGGATGTCGGTATGGTTGCCGAAGTCTCGATAGTTGGCGAAGAACCACAGCTTGTCCTTCTTGATCGGCCCTCCCAGCGCGAAGCTCATGTCCCACAGCTTGATGAGCGCCGCCGCCTCGGTGATACCAAACGCACGCAGTTCATCGTCGATGTTGCTGCCCTGCGCCCATTCACCGGCTCCACTACCAAACACCGTTCCCGAGAAGGTGTTACCGCCGGTCTTCGGGACGATGTTCAGCATCGGCCCGCCGATCTCCGCTTCACCCAACGAACCGGAAATCGAAATCTGCATTTCCTGCGCGTTTGCTGTGTCGTAGGCGTTTCCAGATACTCCGCCTCCGTTGAAGGCCGCACCAACGCTCAGGCCATCGAGCATGACGCGTCCCTCGTTGCCGGGCCCGCCATGCGCGCTGAAGAAGCTCGGATTCACCGAGGAGGACGAATTCGCCCCGGCACCCTGAAGGGTCGGGATGGCAGCGAGAATCGCGCCGTATCCGCGAGCCGCCGGGAGTTCGGTAATCGTCTTGTTTTCGAGGACCGCTTGACGACGAACCGTCTGGGTTTCAACGACGGGAGTCTCACCCGTCACGGTGATCGTTTCCTGAACGCCACCGACACTGAGTTCGGCATTGATGGTGATGACGCCGGCGCCACGAACCTCGACGCCTTCTCGCCTGACAGTGCGGAAACCCGACAGAGAAAACGTGAGGTCGTAGGTGCCGGGACGCAAATCCACGATCTGATACTGGCCCGTGCTGTCGGTGACAGCCGTACGAACTTTTTCAATGAGCGCCGAGCTGGATGTTTCTACCGTCACGCCCGGCAGGAAAGCACCGGATGAATCGCGAACCGCGCCGGCAAGCGTGGCCTGCGCATAGCTGCTTGTGGGAAAGATCAACGCGAACATGACGAGCGCAAGCGCGCTCCATGCTCGCCGAAAGAGCACAAACGAAGTGTCTTCCTCGGTCGAGTTCAGACGCATACCGTCCCTCCGGCATACCCGACATGAGCGACAGGGCTCATACGTTTCGGGTATTGCCTAATTTGGTTATTTATGAGTCAGCAGTAAATGAATGTCAACGCTCATGACCAAACTGCAATACCAGCCTGCGCAGATTTGGGCGAGAGACGGCTCCCAAAATGAAAACTCCCAACCCCCAACATCGGGGTTGGGAGTTGGGAGTTGAGTTGGAGGTTGGGAGTTGAGCGGATTTGGCGCCTACGCCCAGCGGAAGCCGTGCTTCGAGAGCGGGAGCGAGCGCACGCGCGTTCCAGTCACCGCGAAGATCGCGTTCGCTACGGCCGGCAGCGCCGGCGGCAGCGACGGCTCACCAAGGCCGGTCGGCGGGTTGTTCGACTTGATCCAGTGCAGTTCGACCTGTGGCGCCTGCGCCATGCGCAACAGCGGCACGTTGTTGAAGTTGCTCTGCACCGCCGCGCCGTCCTTGAACGTGACCTCCTGCATCATGTGGCTGATGCCCTCGACCACGCCGCCCTGGACGAGGTTTTCCGCGTGCATCGGGTTGATGATCTGACTGCCGATGTCCGCGACCACCCACACTTTGTTGACCTTCACGCGTTTGAGGTTGTCCACCGACACCTCGGCCACTTCGGCGAAGTATCCACGGTGACTGTATTGGAAGGCCACGCCAAGGCCCGTGCCCTGCGGACGCTTCCTCGTCCATTCCGCTTTCTCGGCGACCATCTTCAGGCACGCCGTCATGCGCGCGGCATCGAAACCATCACCACCGCGCTCCGGCGCCGGGTACGCCTGTGATGTGAGCAGGTCGAGACGGAACTGCACCGGGTCTTTCCCCGCCGCAAAGGCGAGTTCGTCGATGAAGCCCTGGAACACGTACGAGTACGCGTGGCTTCCGGGTGCACGCAGCGCGCCGGTCGGCACACCGAGCGGCATCTTCGAATCACCGAAGTCGAAGTTCTGGACGAACAGCGCCGGGAACTGCGCGCCCGGGATGTTGGCCGCCTGCGCGTACTGGTTGCCTTCGCCGAACGTGACGAAGTGATTGCGCCACGCGATCAGCTTCCCGTTCGCGTCGACACCACCTTTCAGGTAGTGATAGCCGCCGGGTCGATACATCTCGTGCCGCATGTCGTCTTCGCGCGTCCACAACAACTTGATCGGGACACCGGGAACCTGCTTCGCGATCGCCGATGCTTCCGCGACGTAGTCGTTGGTGAGCCGGCGGCCGAATCCGCCGCCCGCCTTCATCATGTGAAGCGTGACCTCCGGATCCTTGATGCCCGCCGCGCGCGCCGCGACACCCACTCCGGCCTGCGGCGTCTGGCTCGGCGCCCACACTTCAAGCTTGCCGTCCTTGAACTGCGCGACGCAGTTCTCCGGCTCGAGCGGCGAGTGCGGGATGAACGGATACATATATGCGGCCTCGATGACCTTCGCCGCGCCGGCGAACGCTTTATCGACGTCGCCGTCAGTGCGCAGCTTGTTCGAGTACGCGCTCTTGCCGAGCTCGTCGGCCTTGGCCTGGAAGCCCTCGCTGCTCTGAGACGAGGTCGGATGCGGCGCCCACGTGACTTTCAACTGCCTGCGCGCCGAGTTCGCCAGCCACCAACTGTCGGCGACAATCGCCACACCACCCACCAGTTCCTGAAGGTTGGTGCCGCCCTCGATCACGAAGACGTGCTTCACGCCCGGGAGCTTCTTGATGTCGTCGACGTTGGCCGTTGCGACTTTGGCGCCGAACACCGGGCCCTTCTCGTACACGGCGTACAACATGCCGGGCAGTGTGAAGTCGATGCTGAACACCGGCTTGCCCATCGTGATCGCGGCGGTGTCGAGCCCCTTCTGCTTCGTCCCGATGATGCGATAGTCCTTCGGGTCCTTCAGCTTTACCGTGCTCAGCGTCGGGACCGGCATCTTCGCGGCATCAGCGGCGAATTCACCATAGCCTGCAGATCGGTTGCTCGCGCTGTGCGACACGCGTCCCGAACGCGTCGTCAATTCGCCAACGGGAACGCTCCACTTCTGAGCCGCGGCAGCAAGCACCATCTGACGGCACGCGGCGCCGACCTGGCGGAGGGGATCCCAGTTCATCGGTGTCGAGAGGCTGCCGCCAGCGAACTGCGCCCCGAACTTGCTGCCGTCAACGGCGGCCTGTTCGACTTTGACGCTGCTCCAGTCGACATCGAGCTCGTCGGCAATGATCATCGGGAGCATGTTCTTCACGCCCTGCCCGATCTCAGGGTTCTTGTTCATGATCGTGACGGTGCCATCGGCGTTGATCGTGACGAACGCCAGGGCATCGAACGTCGCGGGCGGCGGACCCTGCGCAAACAGTTCTGCCGGCTCGAGATGCAACGCCAGCATCATGCCGCCACCGGCAACAGCGCTGACACGGAGGAACGAACGTCGGTCGAGGAGTATCGCAGTCACGGCGTCCTCCCTTTACTGCGCGCCGGCGCCCTGCGCCGTCGATGTCGAACGCTGATTGCCCAGCGACGCCGCGCGATGGATCGCCTCGCGAATGCGCACGTAGGTTCCGCAGCGACAGAGGTTGCCGTTCAGTGCAGTGTTGATCTCTGCGTCAGTCGGCACTGCCTTCTGCGCAAGGAGCGCAGCCGCGGACATGATCTGGCCGGCCTGGCAGTAACCACACTGCGGCACGTCCATCTCCTGCCATGCCACCTGCACAGGGTGCGTCCCATCAGGGGACAGCCCCTCGATCGTCGTGACTCGGCCGCTGACTTTCGAGACCGCCGTCTGGCAGGCGCGGACCGCGCTGCCGCCGATGTGCACGGTGCAGGCGCCGCACTGGCCGATGCCGCAACCAAACTTGGTGCCTTTGAAGTTCAAGACGTCCCGCAGAACCCAGAGCAACGGCATATCGCCCGGAACATCGACCGACGAGCTCTTGCCATTGACGTTCAATGTGAAAGGCATAGGGTGGACTCTTTTGAAAAGGATAGGAAATTCGGTCAGTAGAAGGGTGTGTGTCCAGTATTAGACAGGTAGTATCGGCACAATGCAAGCCGGTATGAGTCGACTTTGGCCTTCGAGCCATGGCTCAGGGAGGCCGGGCTCAGCCTCGGTCGTACAATGCCGATAAGTGTAAACGGCTATCGAAAATGCGCGCGTTGACGATCCTCGCCACGGTTCTGCTGTTCACGGCGGCATTCCCACGTGCGCAAAACCAGGCACCCGACGCAACGGCAACCCCGCCGTTCAACGACTGGCTCGTCACCCTGAGAGCGGAAGCAAAGGACCGCGGATTCAGCGATGAGCTCCTGAGCGAAACGCTCACCGACCTCACGCCCCTGGAACGGGTGGTCCAGGCCGATCGCTCGCAGGCCGAGCTGAACCCCGGGTTCGCACGATATCTTTCGACCCGCCTGACGCCGGCGATGGTTCGACGCGGGAAAGAGATGTCGATGGAGCACCGCGAGGTCCTCGGCCAGGTGGAACGCAAGTTCGACGTCCAGCGCCGTTTTCTGCTCGCGCTCTGGGGAATCGAGACACGCTACGGCCGCGTGACCGGCAACACGCCGGTCTTCCAGGCGCTCGCCACGCTTGCCTGGGAGCCGCGCCGCGCGAGCTACTTTCGAGGTGAGCTCTTCGACGCCTTGACGATGGTCCAACGCGGGCACATCGAGGCGCGCTCGATGACGGGGTCATGGGCCGGCGCCATGGGACAGACGCAGTTCATGCCCTCGAGCTACTTGAACTACGCCGTCGACTTCGATGGCGACGGGCGCCGCGACATCTGGAAGTCGACGGGAGACGCGCTCGCCTCGATCGCGAACTACCTGAAGGGATTCGGATGGAACGGCGATGAAACATGGGGCCGCGAGGTCAAGCTCTCCGCTAACGCACGTGAGGCGATCACGCGCGAAATCCCGAAGCGCACGGAGGGATGCTTCGCCGTCCGCAACATGACCGAGCGTCGTCCACTGGACGAGTGGCAGAAGCTGGGCGTCCGGCAGGTAGGTGGCGGTGCGTTGCCACGCGCGAAACTGTCAGCCAGCCTCGTGGACGTCGGCGCGCGGACGTTTCTCGTGTATCCGAACTACGACGCCATTCTCAGTTACAACTGCGCGCACTATTACGCACTCACCGTTGCGCTCTTGTCAGACCGATTACGATAGGTAGCTGGTTGTTGGGTGGCTGGGTAGCTAGGTCGGGCCAGCCTTGCTGGTGTGCGACATCTAAACCCAAACACTCAGCCCGCGTCACCCAGCTACCCGGCAACCGAGCCACTCAGCTACTGAAGGAACCTTATGCCCACGCCCTACGAAAGCGCTTCGCTCCTTCTCCGTCTCTACGAGCTTCGCCGCGAGCCGACCATGCGTGAAGCGCGTAACTGGTTCGCGCTCGAGTTCAACCCGTCGACGTTCGACGACGTGCTGCAGGCCGTGATGGGCCCGCACAGCGGGCACTACCGAATGGTCACGAGCTACTGGGACATGGCGTCGTCGTTCGTGCAGAACGGGGCGATCGACGAACAGATGTTCAACGACGCCAACGGAGAGCAGGTCGGCGTCTTCGCGAAAGTGGAGCCGTTCCTGGCGGACTACCGCGCGCGCGTCGGCAACCCGAAGTACTTGTCTCAACTCGAGCAGGTTGTAATGCGGCGGCCGGGCGCCACGGAACAGATTGCGGCAATGCGCGAGTGGTTCAAGACACGAGCCGCAGCGACGAAGTAGACGGCTCGTCTATTGTCGAATAATCAAAGATGGCAAATCTCCAATCACGGCTCGAGCTTATCCCTTGACGACCGGCAGCCCCCCAGCCTCCCACGCCGCCAGTCCACCCGCCAGCTCACTGATGTTCGTGAAACCCTCGCGCTGCAGCAGACTTGCCGCGGACGCGGACCGATAGCCGCCGGCGCAGTGAACGAGCAGCGGCGTGTCCTTGCTCAGATAACGTGTGTCCTCGACCAGCCGTTGCAGCGGGATGTGCACGCTGCGCTCGATTGACTTCGTCGCGCGCTCGCCGGCTGCGCGCACATCAATCAGCTTGATCGTCGGGTCGTCGTCAAGCAGCTCCGCCGCCCGCTCGGGACTCAGACGCGTGGTCTCCGCCACGAGATCCGGCCGGCCGGCGGCGCTCGCCATGCCGCCATCGAGATATCCCACCACGTGATCGAATCCAATGCGACCGAGCCGGAGCGCGGATTCCTTCTCCGCCCCCGGATCAGCCACGATGACGATCGGACGCTCGCGATCGACGAGGCTGCCCGCCCACGTGGCGTACTGTCCGCGCAGCCCGATGTTGAGGGCGCCACGCAAGTGCGCGGCCGCAAACTCGCCCGCGTCGCGGGTGTCGAGCAGCTGCACGCCATGCTTCTGCAGCTCGAGGCAATCGTCGAGCGACAACGGCCGCAGTTCCCACGTCAGCGCTTCGGTCAGCGTCTGCCGCTTTCGACTGTTGAGCACCGCATCGTAGGTGAAATACGACGGTGCGTCGGGCTGATCAGCGGTCACCAGATCGATGAAGGCCTGCTTGGTCAGCGGCTGAAGCGCGTAGTTCGTCTGGCGCTGCGCACCGATCGTCGAGACCGTCTCCTTGGACAGCGCCTTTCCGCACAGTGAGCCCGCGCCGTGCGCCGGATACACCAGGCTCGAATCCGGCAGCGCGAGCAGCTTGTTGTGCAGCGAGTCGTAGAGAAGTCCGCCGAGATCGTTGGCCGACCATCCCAGGGCCGCGCGCAGATCCGGCCGGCCGACGTCGCCGACGAACAGCGTGTCGCCAGTCAGCACCGCATACGGAATCGAGTCGCTGACGGCACGGTCGTACACCAGGATCGAAATCGACTCGGGCGTGTGCCCGGGTGTCTCGAGCGCCGCGAGCCGCACGCCCCCAAGCTCGATACTGTCGCCGTCTCCAAACGGCGTGAACGCGTACTCCGCCTTCGCCGAGCGGCCGAGGTAAATCGTCGCGCCGGTATGCTCCTGGAGCTCCAGATGACCGGCGATGAAGTCGGCGTGGAAGTGCGTGAGGATCACGTGGCGTATCGAGAGGCCGTGGTCCGCAGCGAACGAGAGGTAATGGTCGACGTCGCGTTGAGGATCGACGACGACTGCAGCCTTGGATTGCTCGTCGCCGATCAGATACGAGGCGTGCGCGAGGCAGTTGAGGTAGAACTGATGGAGGATCATTGGTAGCTCACAGACATCGAAAGCTACCACGCATCCTAATCTCCCCCCAGACCGATCGACGCGCCGACGCGAATTGTCGCCGGAAGCGACGGGAAACCGAATGCCGCTGCGTAGTCCTCGTTGAAGATGTTGTCGATCGTCGTATACACGCGGAACCGTGGATGCAGACGGTACGAAGCACTGACGTCGATCTTCTGATAGGCGGGATCGAGGTCCTGGTTCGGCAACAGGAGTGAATTGCCGAAGAACCCATCGCTCAGGAACGTGCTGTCGTCGCGTTTGCCGGCGAAATACCCCGACAGCGCCACATCGATGGGGCCCCTCGTGTAAGCGACGAACAAGGTGCCCGAATTGGCGGGCCGCCGGAAGGGGCGTTCGCCGACGAGCGGGGAGTACGTGCCGATGGGGATAGTTGGAAACGCCGGGTTGAACGCCGCGCTGCGTCCGAAGGCTTCCGTGACCTCGGCGTCGAGATACGTGTATGAGGCGCCGAAGCGGAGGCTCGCGCCGACGGCTGCATCTGCCGACAACTCGATACCCTGCGCGTCGAACGACGCGGAGTTGATGTACGCACCGAACGCGGTCGCGGCAGCGATGGCAGGCGGAACGCCCGCCGACACGAGTTGCGTGCGACTCAGGAACTCGAGCAGGTTCTCGAACGTGTTGTTGAAATAACCGATCCTTGCGCGCAGACGACCGGCCGCAAGCGCCTGCTCGAGACCGACGTCGAAGCCACGGCTCTTCTCCGGACCAAGCGGATCGACGCCGGCACCTGCCGGCGTACCGGTGACGAGCGCATAGAGAGAGTTTTGCCCTTGATAGACGCTCGGCGCCTTGATGCCCTTGCCGATGTTGAGCGTCACCTTCGTCTCGCCCACCTGTTCGGTCGACGGATTGCGCAGGTACGCGGCCACCGACAATCGCGGCGTGTAAGCCGTCTCAAAGACCTCGTTGTGCTCGACGCCGATGCCGGCGCTGATGTAGACGCGATTGATGAGCGTCGCCCGGCCCTCGACGAACGCGCCGCCATTGTTGCGGGTGTCGCTCGGGTCGGCATCGGGATCGCTGTAGCCGGCCTCGTGCTCGAAGCGGCCGCCCGCGGAAATCGCCAGGTCCCGCGTCGCCTGGAACGTGGCCTGCCCGAAGAGCGACCGGCGCGCGGTCCGGCTCGGATAGGACTGCGGATAGACACCGCCGTAATCGAGAATCGCCTGACCCGTCACCGTCCGGCCGTCGGCGCCGTCGAGCGTGACGGTCTGACCCAGATAGTTCCCGCCAAAACCGAACGGGTCGAAGTACTCACCTGTGGGCGACGGGTTCGTGTACAGCGATTCCTGATCGGTCGATCCGAACCTGACCGTCGTCTGCCACCGCGGATTGATCTGTGAATCCGTGGCAACGCTGACGTACATCTGATTCGTATCCGACACTGAATCGTCGGCGATTCGAAACAGATCGAAACCATTCGCACTGCCGTATCGGCCATCCAGGTACCGCACGGTGCCGTACACATTGGTGCCATTACCAACCGCCGCACCGAAGCGGCCGGCGTAGGTTCCGTTGCGATAGCCGCTGTTGGGCGTGTCGTTATCGGTCGTGTAATACGAGTACTGCGAGAAGTAGTCGAACCGCTTGTAGGCGCCGCCAAAGGAGAGCGCGTTGTTGAATGTGCCGAGATTGCCGCCATCGATCGCGTAATCGAGTGCCGGTACGCGCGATGTTCCGCGCCGCGTGCTGATGTTCACGACACCAGTCAGCGCGTCGCTGCCATAGATCACGCTGTTGGTCTGCCGCAAGACCTCGATCCGCTCGACGCTCGCAATCGTCAACTGCGAGAAGTCGAAGCCGCCGCCGATGTCATTGGCCGGTATTCCATCGATGAGGACCTTCGTGAAATTCGACTCACCACCGCGCAGGAACAGCGAGGTCGGTCCTCCGCGCTGACCGACCTGGACGATCTGCGATGCGGGAACCAGGCGAAGGGCCTCGAGTACGTCGAGCTTGTTAATCGACTCGATGATCGCCTCGTCGATCACGGTGATCGGCGCGCCGGTGCGCGCGTGCAACTGCTCGGTGGCACCTGCCGTGACCACGACATCCTGCTGCAGCGGACCGATTTCGAGCGCCACTTCGAGACTGACCGACCTGCCCTGGCCAACGAAGACGGCTTCGGTCGTCTTCGACTGGAAGCCAGGCATGCTCGCCTGCACCTGATACCGATCGGGCGCCAGGCCCGTAAATGAAAACGTTCCGTCGCTGCCGCTCTTGCCTTCCTGAACCTTTCGTCCATCACGGAGCAGCGTGACCGTCGCGCCATCCAGACGGGCACCGAGCGCGTCGACAACAGTCCCCGTAAGAACGGCTTGCACTTGCGCCATCACGTGGTTCTGCGCCACCCCAAAAAGCACCGCGACAAGCACCACCGCTACCCGAACGATTTGTGTCACCGTTCCCCCTTTTGGCGTGGGGCATTAGAACTTGATGGAAGGCGTGGGCGCACCTGAAGACTTTCTGAATTCTTCGTCAGGCTCGCTCTGCACAGGGACCACGCGCGCCCGGAACTGCTTTCCTGACCGGGCGTTCAGAAACGGATCACGGGCTACTCGACGAGCGTGAAGGCGATCTCGCCGGTGCCGTCGTGGGTCTCGCTCGACGCCGGCCGGTACTCAGTCCATGCCAGCCCAAATCCTTTGCGCCAGGGGCGGATCGCGGGTACGAGCGACCACGCCTCGGTGCGCGTGAGGCGCTCGCTCGACCCGAGCGGCATGCCCGCACCGTCAAATGACTGGAAATAGACCTCGTGCCCGCCCGGAGTCTTGTCCGACCAGGCCAGCCCCACCCGTCCCGAATTCCAGGCCACATAGGCGCCGATCGACTCGCCTTCCGTGGTCGTGACACGCCGCGCACGATCGTCGAGCTCGCCGTGGAGATCCGAGGCGCGGCCAACGAACAGATAAACCTCGTCATTGCCGTCCCGCATGTCGTACCACGTCAACGCAACTCGCCCCTCGCCATCGAGAGCGATATCCGGATACTTCGAGGTCGCGCCATCATCGCGCGTCACGCGCACGGGCCGAACGCCGGAGGTTTCGACGTGAGCGACGTAGAGTTCGCTGGAGCGGGTCGACGTCGCGGCGTCGAACACCACCCACGCCGCGGAGCCATCCAGGTCGAGGTTGAGATTCCACGTCGTCTTCGATGCCGAACCGATGCGGGTCCTTGAGCGCCGCTCTTTCCCATCCTCGCCCCACGAGCCGATCCACACGCTTTCATTTCCGTCGGCATCGGCTTGAATCCACGCGGCCACGATTTCGTGCTCGCCAGCACGAAGAACCGGGTTCCTCGAGCCGGGAGCAATGGCTTGCGTCCACTGGCGGCCACCGTCACGCGTCCATGCCCCGAGCATGGCGGTTTGCCGTCCTTCAGTCGACTGCTCGTACCACGCGATGGCGAACCTGTCGCCGAGCCGCTCGATGCTGGGCTCGTAGGAGGCGTCGGGCGTTTCAGTGAGCCGGCGCTCAGGGCTGGAAGGGTGGCCGCTGCTATCAAGCAATCGGAGATAGATCTCCGCGTTGCCGTCGCGCAGGTCGTGCCACGCCACGGCAAACCCGGCCTCGTGGGTTGCCAGCGCTGTCTCGTAGGCGCCCTTGCCACTCTGGCTGACCTGGATGACAGGCGGGGCGCTGCGACAGGCAGTCAGCGACAGGAAATTCAAAATGCAAAATGCAACTTGCACACACTGTGGTGGCCATCTCTCTGCGCTTTGCACTGTCCTTTGCATTTCGCATTCTGCATTTCGCATTATTATGCGCGAGGCCCCCCTCGCCTTCTCCATCTCCAGATCAACAGCACACCGAGCACGGGAAGCGTCGCCAACACGGGCGCGTACTCGTTGGGCCGCGCGTCCTCCCGCGCCTCGTTGCGCGATTGCGTCGACCGATCGCGCTCCTCCATTAAATAGCCTTCAAGCTGTCTCGCCGTGCGACTGGGCGCCGGCACTGTCGCAAGTCGAGCGGCTATCTGCGCGTCGTTCTGACGGCTGAACGCCTCCTCGCGTTCTGCCGCAGGATCAATCGCTTCTTGCGTGGCCTTTTCCATTTCCCGCTTGAAGCCCTCGAGATCGGGGACGGGAATGCCGGCCCTGACTCCGCGCTCCATCACGTACTGCTGAAGCCGTGGATTGCCACAGGTATGTTCCGCGCAGCCGACGCCATGGCGATTCACGCTCTGCACGTATTCCTCGAGCAGCCGCTTCTCGGTGACGGCATCGGCTTTCCAGTAGCCTTTACGTACCGTCTCGAGCATGCGCGCCGTGATGTCCTGATAAGCGAAGGGTGAGTTCTTGTCGAAGAACTCCGGCATCCCCATCTTGTGTTTGTCCTCGACGTACACGTCGAAGGCTTCTTTCCACATGCCATCGGTGACCGTCTCGCTTGCCGTCGCATCCCAACCCCAGAGGTACTCGACGAAAGAGCGCATCTCGCCCGCACCGGCATAGCCCTCTTTCTTCATCCCCTCGATCCACGTTGGGTTGACGTAGCGCGACCGGAACTCCGAGCCGATGAACTTGTCGATCGACGTCATTTCGGGCCGGCCGGGATCGCGGGTATTAGTGACGACCATTTCCGGCCCGGTTGCCGTGCCATCGATGTTGCGGATCGCCGTCGCGAGCCCGCCCATATACATGAACATGTCATCGTTATCGAGCGCGCCGTACAGCGTCGTCGAGCTGCTGTGGACGATCTTCTCGGTGCCAGAAAGCGCCAGCCTGAAGACGTCTTCCATCGATTCGCCCCAGAAGCCGTTGCCGTAGCCGTGCCCCAGCTTGCGGAGGTAATCGTCCGCCATCCCCTTGTCGGTGTCCCAGGTGCCGCTGTTCGCGACGATGGTCGACGTGTTCAGGTTGAATGTCCCTGGCGGCTCGTCAAAGATACGCACGCCGGCGCGACGATCGGCTTCGAGCTCGGTGTAGCCACGCTGCACGAGAATGGCCTTCGTCTTCAGATAATGGCTGCGGACGAAGTTCTCGGCTTCGTCAATGGCCTTCACCTCCTGAACCGCCTTGTCCATCAGGTTGGTGACGTTGTTGAACATGCCCTCGGCGGCCGACGCGATCACGATGTCGACGCGAGGACGACCGAGCTTCGCGCGCGGAATCACCTCGACGTCCACGACCTTGCCACGAACGTCCCACACCGGTTTCGTACCAAGCAGGTGGAAGATCTGCGACTCGAGCACGCCTTCATGCCGCATCGTCTCGTCGCCCCAGATCACGAAGGAGACCTTCTCGGGATACTTGCCGTGTTTCTTCACATGGTCGGCCAGCATCTGGTCCGCGAGCTTCACGCCCATGTCGTACGACGCAGGCTTGGGTACCTTGTCCGGATCGATGCCGTAGAAGTTCTTGCCGGTCGGATATGAGTCCGGATTGCGAATCGGCTCGCCCCCACCGCCGCCCGTGATAAATCCGCCACGCAGACCCCGCATCAAGCTCTCGAGCTCGCGCGTTCCGGACGCCACGATGCGTCGATCCATCTCCTCGGCGAGGACCTTGGCCTTGCTTGGCAAGAGGCTCCGGTCCACGCTGACGACGGCATCGACCGTCGTGTCGCGCAGGGCCTTGTCCGGAACACGGCCAAAGGTGTGCAGGCCGTAGGGAATGTTTTCCCCTTTGAGCTCGAGGAGATGATCCTGAATCTGGTGCACCACTTCATCGCTCAAGCCTTCCGGCTTGGACAGGTCGAGACCGAGGTCCTTGGTCAAACCGAGCGCAATGACTTGCTGTCTGATGCGCTCTCCCACGGCTTTCGCCAGCTCAGGGTTCTTGTGGAGGCTCGTATCGAAGTCGTTGATCGCCTCGCCCAGCGCGGCGAGCTCGGGATACAGCCCGCCTTTCTTGAAAGGAGGAACCATGTGGTCGACGAGGGCCGCCATGCTGCGACGACGAGCGACGAGCCCTTCGCCGACGACGTCGACGTTGTAGACGTAGAGATGTGGCAGATCGGCGATGAGGGCGTCGGGGGCGTCATCATTCGACAGCCCGATGTCCTTTCCATCGAGCCATTCGAGCGTTCCGTGCGTGCCGATGTGAACGACAGCGTCGGCGCGAAATCCCTCTCGCAGCCACGCGTACGCCGCGACGTACTGATGATGCGGAGCCAGATCCTTGGCGTGATACAGCTTCTCGGAGTCCTCGCCCCACCCGCGCGAAGGCTGTGGCAGAAGAGCGATCTTTCCGAATTGCACTGCCGGGATCACGAGGCCGCGGTCCAAGGTCATGAGACGCGACGTGCCTGGGTTGCCCCAGTCCTTCAGGATTTTGGCCTTGAGTGATGGCGACAAGGCGTCGAGCCAACGGACATATTGCGCCGCTCCCACCTTGATCGCAGTGCCTTCGTCGACGAGCTCCTGTAATTCGCCGGGCGCATAACCACCGACGTTGCGAGCCTTGGCAAGCAGTGTCTGTAACACGGCGTCTCCGGAGAGATCGCCGCTGCCAACGTCATATCCCTCGGCCTTCAGCCGCTGCAGGATGCTGGCCAGCGACTCGGCGACATTGAGATAGCTGGCGCCGATATTGGCCTTTCCAGCGGGGTAGTTGTAGAAAACCAGGGCGACGCGCTTGTCGCGATTGGCCTTGTTTCGAAGTGCCGCCCACTTCGCCGCACGTTGTACCGCCATTTCGATTTGCGAGTGGATCGGCCTGCGCACAACGATCGTCAGCCCCGTTTCCGGATCAGTCACCTTTTCCTGGCTGCCGACAACGGTCGGTGCAATCGTGCCGGCCAGTTCGGGCACGGCGATGTTGAAAGTGCCTTCAAACATCGACAGGCCCATCGGTGACTCACGCCATTCCTTCTCACTGCGGCCATAAAGGCTGATCAGGTTGAGGATAGGAACATCCACTTTCGCGAGCGCGGCTGACGCATCCGGTCCGGAGAAATTGAAGTTGAAACCGAGCACGACGTCCGCGCGTGGCTGTCCATCGCCGTCGAGCAGCAGGTGTTGGACGGCGACCTCGCCGGGATAACCGAACATCGGGATCGCCTCGGCACCGCTGCGCTCGATCTGCGCAATGACGGCGTCGAGCAACTCGGTCTCGTCGCTGTAATAAGTGGCCTTGTAGAAGCTGACGGCGATACGCGGCGCGCCCGGGCGCAGCGTTCCATGCTCCCGCCGCCAGGCGGCGAACTCGTCCCACGTCGCAAACACCTGGCCCGGTTCCCGTGGAATGGACGCGCGCGCGTCCCTGGGCGACGAGTTGGCTGGATAGTAATAGCCGAAGTCGAGACTGGGTTGAGGGCGAGGCAACGACAAGCCCGGCACACCGGCTTCCGTCAGTGCGTACTTGAGGAGGCCCACCTGGTTCGAGTACCCCATGTGCGCCCAGTAGGTGCGCGCACGCTCGTCCCAGAGGACGCCCTGCTTGAGATAGGTCTCCTTCGGCAGAAGCCCTTCGCCGACGCCGAACACCTTACCGCGCTGGCCGCGAACCTGGGCAATCAGATCGATGTTGTGAGATGCGTTGAACCGCTCGAGCATCTGCTGGTTCATCGTGTCCAGCACCAGCACGTTCGCGCGTGTGATCTCATCGACCTTCACGTCCGCCATCACGGACTCGGTCAGAAACGTCAGCGCTACGCGACCCCGCAGGTCCGGTCTCTCTTGCAGCAGCGACTTGAATGCTTTCAGTGTCCCGGGCAGGTTGCCGTCGGAGAAGACGTAGGCGATACGAATCCGGGGCTCGGGACTCGGGACTCGGGATTCGGGGTTCGGACGACCACGATCCTGCGCGCGAGCGGACACAACGAACGCGAGCGCGAGCAGTGCGGCGATGCTAACGGCTCGTCTCATCCGGTCCTTCGGGTACGTAGATGATCTGTCCGTTTGCCAGGCGGTACGCAGTACCGAGTCGCTCGCCATCACCGGTCGCTGTCTTGCCGCTCACTTTGTAGGCCGTGAT
>Ga0075431_100000759_pt1 | contig 27926 bp, 39 predicted proteins | sample RhiMetdeltSRZDD5_FD_75297 | JGI IMG/M metagenome (GOLD analysis project Ga0075431, IMG submission 75297) | Populus rhizosphere microbial communities from Tennessee, USA - Rhizosphere MetaG P. deltoides SRZDD5 | ecosystem: Host-associated > Plants > Roots > Rhizosphere > Soil | place: USA... | reverse complement strand
AAATGAGAGCGAAACACGACGACGACCGCAACATCCGCACGGCCTACCGGCCCGATGGGACCGTCAAGGGCTGGCTGGTCCGGTTCACCGTGAAGGGTCAGTTGTTCGAGCGGTATTTCTCAGCCGCCGAGAATTCGCTGCCGGCGGCGCGCGCCTGGCGCGATGACAACAAGCGGGTCAACACGAAGGCCCCTGGGACGTTCCGCGCGGACGTGCAGGACTACTTGCGCGACGCGCCTATTCACGAGAGGACTCGGCCGGCGACCATCAAGAAGCGGACGCAACAACTCGCCTTCCTCGGGGCGCAGGCGCTCGCCAGTGGCTCCCGTGTGCTGACGGTGAAAGAATGGCTGGTCGAGCGCGAGGCCGCGAAGGCCGGGCACCCGGTTCCCTCGCGCGGCCGCACACTGGACGAGACGGCGCGGCACGAGATCCCGATCGATCGGTGGGCCGAGATTTTTGCGAAGGCCTTCGCACCCACGGGTCGCGATGCAGCGGAGTTTGCGAACACCTCGAATCTCTATCGCTCAGCCGCCCACCATTTCTACAAGGTGCTCGACCGTCACGAGCCGCGACTGAACCCGATCAGCAAGGTGGCGGTGCGCCCCCGTCAGGAGCCAAGCCCGAAGGGCCAGGACATGCGCGTGATCGCGGAGATCCTGAAACACGTCCCGACGAAGTTCGGCCGCGACGGGCGAGCCACCGAGCTGCGCCTGAACGTGCTCGCCTGGTGCAACATCGAACCCGAACAACTGAAGAACCTAGACCCGGCGCGTGATTTCCACGACGACCCGGACGCCACCGCAGATGAGATCGTGGACGGCGCGATCACCCTGACGTGCCCGGCCAGGCTGAAGGGCCGATTGAAGGTCATCCCAGCCCCGTTGCTGAAGTTTCTGATCCCTCGAGGGGTCGAGGCCCTGCGCGCGTATGCGACTGAATCCGCCGACTGGAAGACGCACTCGTTTTCGAACAGCTCGCTGCTGAAGGCGCTGAAGCGCGCGAGTCGTCAGGCTCAGGTCGCGCTCGCCAAGCAAGGGGTGTCGGTCGATCTGTCGGGGATGACGGTCAAACAGCTCCGACACAGCTTCCTGTGCGCGATGACCCTCGCGACCCGCGGGCGCGTCAGCCTGAGCGGCACGCTACGGGTCGACCCTGGTGTCATCGCCGCGGCGGGACATGCCGACGCGACGATGATGCCGATTTACGTCGAGCGCATCATGCGCGAGGCCGACCGGCTCGCGATGGCCGACACGGCCCGCTATCTCGCGGCGCTGTTCGCGCAACCGCTGAAGCCGCCGACGCTGCGGGTTGTGCGTGGGGCGAAATAGGACCCAGCTCTATGACCCCGTGCGATCGCGAAACGCACGAGGTCATAGGTTTGGGTCCTAAAGCCGGGTCCTATGCGGTCGGAAGAAGTGGTTTTTTCTAGCATTTTGTAGGCTTTTGTGACGGCCGACTTGGACCCAGAAAAGACGAGAAGTCGCGACTTTATTGAGGAAATTCCCAGAAAGAGCGAGTTCTGACACCCCGTTCACACGCACGAGGTCACACGTTCAAGTCGTGTAGCGCCCACCACTTACAGCAGCTAGGTCCCACGCCGAACCATCGCCATCCGGGTTTCGCTGTATTGCGTGGTCCCCATCTACCCGATACTCTGCACGTCATCCGCTGTTCGGTCACCCTTTTGACGCTGCCCCTCCGGGGGTGTATGCGAGGTGTTCATGCCGTCGTTCATTCTCCGCAATCTGGATCCCGAGTTCTGGTCGCGCGTTCAAGCCAAGGCCGCGGCGGAAGGCACCACCGTGAAGGCGGTGATCCTCCGCCTGCTCGCGTCCTGGCTCGCCGCCGGATTGCTCCTGTTCACGGTCGGGTGCGCGTATCAGAACCCCGCCGCTCCGACGCCGCCGGCCCCGGCAACGCCAGGTGTGCCCGCGCGGATCGAGCTCAACTCGAGCGCCGGGACGGGCGCCGAGAGTGGCTCAGGCCGCATTAGCGCCCGCGTGTTCGACGCGTTCGCGACCGCCCTCCCCGAGCAGACCGTCGACTTCCGGGCGTCTGACGGGACGCTGAGCGCGGCGCAGGTCGTGACCGATGCGTCGGGCATGGCGCGGACCATCATCACGGGGCCGGACGGCGCCGTGATTACGATCGTGGCGACCCTCGGCGCGCTCGAAGTGACGACGCGGGTCGCCATCCAGGCCCGGCCGGTGGTGCCGCCCACCCCGACCCCGCCGACGCCGACGCCCATTCCGCCGACCCCGACGCCGACCCCGCCGACGCCGATTCCCCCGACCCCGATTCCGCCCACACCGATCCCGCCGACCCCGCTGTTCACGCGGAGCGGTTCGGGCGATACGGTCTTTGACATGCCGACGACGGTCGCGCGCGTCCGCATCACCGGCACGTACACGGGCACGAGTTCCAACTTCATCGTGCGGATCGCCGGCGCGCTCGTCGTCAATGAGCTGCTCGGGACGAGCTGGGGGCTCACGTCGTTTGAGGGCACGTACCTGACGAGCGGCGGCGTTGTCGCGATCACGAATTCCACCGGCGTCGCGTGGACGTTTACGGAGGTCCGCTAGTCCTCATCGCACGCCTGGTGCGGTGCCGCGCCGTCAGCGACCTGTGTTTGCTCTCGGCTAGTCGAGACCGGTCATGCCCTTGAGGAGCTTGAGCGCGAGCTCCTGCACGAGGGTAAACGGGAGCGCCACGCCGCGATCCTTCATCTCGGTCTTAATCTTCGTCCACACGCGGTCGGTGCGGGTCGCATCGAGAAACTCGTGACCCGTCCAGGTGATGGACCCAGGGAGGGCCGTCGGACTGCCGTCCCCCTGGGCCGTGATCGCCACGCCGGTAATCAGCCGCCCCTCGATCATCAACAGCACATGGTGGCCGATGACCTCCTGGTCGTAGCCGGGAATGGTGAAGGGCGCCGGCGCGAAGCCGTGTGCTTCGGCCTCCATCGCCAAGAGGATCTTGCGCACGAGGTCTAGGTCGCGCTTCATGCGGCGGTCGATTCTACCGCCGCGGGCGCTACTCCTCGTCCCACGCCAGATGGAGACATTGCGCGCACAGATAGCATTTATTGGGCGTGCGGTTGCACTCGGCGATGAGTTTGAGGCGGAGGCGAAGCCGGGCGATGAGTTGATCGCGCTCTTTCAGCCGGGCGGCCGTGAGCAGATCACGGCGACGGGACTCCGGCGTGCGCGGGCTGGTCGCTGGCACGTTCCCTCTCGATCCCCAACCGCGGCGGCGCCCCGGTCGCGGCCGGGCGCACCCGGCCAAAGTAGAACCCAATCACGAGGCCGACAATCGTCCACCATTCGGGCGGCAGCCGCGCGTCGCTATCGTAGGTCGAGAGCGCGACGACGCCGCCGCACGTCGTCATGACGACGAGCACGGCAATCACGCTCTGCGTGTATTCCCAGACGTGGTTGACGCGCCGGTCGGACGCCGCGGTGATCGCCGTCTCGAGCTTGCGCCCGATCCCCAGCATCGCTTGCTGATACTCGCGCGTCGGATCGGGCGGCGGCGCGGCGGCCGGGTTCATCGCGGGTCATTCGTCGGGATGGAGCGCCATGTACTCGTCGCTCACCTTGATCGCGTCGACCATCTCCTGCGGCAACATGTCGTCCTCGCGGATGTTCTTGAGCCAGTTGCAGGCGCCTTTGAAGTCCGACCAGCGATACAGCAGGTTCAGATAGATCGCTTCGACGTTCGCGGCCATCTGCGCGTACCACTCGTAGCCGTAGACCTCGGTGCCGGCGACGGCCCAGGCGGGCTCGATTGGCGGCGCCGGCCACGGGGCGTCTTCGGGGTAGCCGTCCGGCTTGCCGTCGTCGGGCGGCGGCGCCGTGCCTTTCAGCACCAGCGGCCCGGGATACTCGAGATACGCCGCGGTCGGCTGCACCCAGTTGGTCGGCGGCGGGCTGCCGGCGGGCGGCGGCGGATACGGCGTGTAGGCCAGCTTGATGAGGCGCCGGCCATCCGGCTGCAGTTCGTCGGTGAGGTAGTCCGCGCCGGTGCCGTCGACACAATCATGGAGTGCATCAACCCCGACGCCATGAAATTGTGTTTGGCCGCCGGTCTTGGCGACGTAGCCGACGCGCGGGTTGATCGTCTGGTTGATGGTGTAGCCCGCGCGGACCAACACCTGCCCCTTGCCGTTGTCGCCCTGGTCGCCCGGCACGTAGCACGACTCATAGAGCGCCAGCGTCTCGGCGAACACCTGCGAATAGTTGTCCATCAGGTCACCAGCCAACTCAAGACGAGGAAGAACACGCCGAGCCATTCGCAGCGGACGGTGATCCCGGCCGGCGGTTTCGCGGCAATCAGGAAGCACACCGCCGCCAGGATGAGACACAAGAGACGCGCGGTGACCATCATCCGTCTCCCTTCGTCAAGAACCCGGCGAGGCCGAGCAACCCGACGACGATCAGCAGGAACACGACGCCGACCCGCAGCTCAGAAAGCTCCGACACCCCAGAGCGGGCGCACGAAGGTGCGGAAATCCTTGGCCGCCGGCAGCGCTTCGAGCCCGGCCCAAATCTGCGACAGTTGCGTCAGGTCGGCGAACGCGGTTTTCAGCGTCGCGACTTCCTGATCGGTGTAGCCGAGCGCGACGAGATCAGGATTCGGCGTCGCCTCCAGATACGTCTGCATCGTGTAGACGTCCTCGAAACTGCGCTGAAAGGCGCGGGCGGTATCGCCGGCGCGACTGTCAATTTCGTCTTTGGTGACCGGAAGACCAACACTCATGACAACACTCCATTTCCGTGGGCTAGGTCACCTCAAAGGTGATGGTGCCGCGGGCGTACGTCAGATTCGCCGCGACGGTCCAATTCGTGTTGGTCGTCGCATCTCGGCAGAGAATCAGGAGGTTCGGGGTATTCGGGCCCGCGACCACATAGCCGGCGGTGCCCGGGGCCCCAGCATCCGAGGCATACTGGAACGTGACGGTATCTTTCGCGACGAGAAAGCCGCCCGGCACTTTGAGTCGGAGTTGTGACGTGCCCGTGCCGCCCACCGTCGTCGTGTCGAGAAACCAGACGACCGACAACGTCCGGCCAGAGAGCCGATAAGTATAGGCGGTCACGTCGGCGGCATCCACGGTCCAGGTCATCGGCGCGAGCGCCGTAAAGTTCGCCGCCGAATACGCGGGCGTAATCCACGCGCCCTGTTCGTGGTCGATGAGATTCCACAAATTGCCATCGTGGACCCAGGTCGCCCAGCCATCCGGCGCCACCGGCGTTGCCGCCGACTTCGCGAGGTTATAGAACCGATTCGTGGCCAGCCCGGCGCCGCTCATATGGGCAAAAGAGGCCACCGCGCCCCCGATATTTTTGAAGATCACCGTCTGCCCCCGCACGCCCCCCGCCAGGGTATTGACGGCGAGATTGCTCACACCGCTCCATTGGATCAGTGTCGTCCCGCTGAGCCCGGGCGCCCAATCGGTGACCGTGCCCGTATCGGTGCGGGGGACCACCGTCGCCAACAGTGCCGCATCGGTCGGATCGAGGAGCACGCCGGCAATCGCCGCCTTGTTCCAGATCGAGCCAACGGTATTGGACCCGTCGTCATCGACCAGCGCATTGAACGGCCCGCGGTTAATCGCCATCGCTACTCCGGCAACAGCGCGGCCATGCGCCGCAGTAAATCTTCCAGGCTGAATTTCACACTCGAGGCCGTCGTCGTAAACCGCGGCGCCAACCCATCGGCAATATCCAGCTCGCTGATCGTCACATCCTGAATCACCAGGGTCGCGACGATCGGCAGCGCCGGCAGGTTGACGTCAATCGGTTTGCCGCTCTTCGTCTTCACATCGCGCGAGGCATACGACACGGTCGCCAGCGGCGCCGAGAACAGCGCCAGGTCCGCATTGCAGCGGGCGGCCAGCGAGGCTTCCGCCCGCCGCTCGTCCACGATCAGGTGTTCATGGATGCCGTCCGCGGTATAGGTCGCGGTGCTCTCCCGCGCCGCCGCCGCCGCCTGTGCCACCGGGTCATCGCGTTGCACGAAGATGTGCACGCGGGCGCCGCGGGGCAGCGGCATCGTGTTGCCCGTCACCCCCGCGAGCGCCGGCGCCGGGACGAGCGCGGAGCCGTAGGAAATGGCGGTGATGATGGCGCCCGAGCCCGTCGCCGGGACGCCCGTCAAGGTGTTGCCGCTGATGCCGGTATAGCGAATCACCGCCCCGCCCGTCGTCAGCATCCAACCAGCCGCCGGCAGCGCGCCGCCCGTCGTGATGATCGACGTCGAGCCCGGGAGCACTGCACCCGACGGTTGCTGCAAACCCGACGTATCGCCCGCGGGCGCCGCCGCGCCGAGACTGCCATCGGCGGTCGTATCGGTGACCGCGGTCGTCGCCGTATTGTTCGCGATCGTCTGTTGCAGTTTGAGCGCGCTGCCATTCACGGGCGTGCGATAGAGCTTGCGCGCCGTCGTCGCACTCGGCCCCAGGGCGATGCCCGACACGGTCACCGCTTGCGCGCCCGGCGTCGTGTTCGCGGACGGCTGGGTCGCGGTCGTCGTGACCGTGGTCGCCGCGCGAATCGTGACGACCCCGGTCCCAACAATGTTATCGAGCGCCTCGTAGGCGCGCCAGACACTACCGCCGGCAAACGTCCATTGCCAGACCCAAATCGTCTTCACGCGCGGGTCCGGCGAACAGGGAATCGTCACCACCACATTCGCGGCGGCGCTCGGATTCAGCGGATCGTTATTACTGACCGTGGTCAGGACTGGCGGATAGTTCGGCGAGATCAGCGTCATCTCAGACGTGTCGACATAACTCGCCTTCGTGCTGTAGGAGTAGTTGTAGTACTGGAGTTCCCCGATCGGCATGGCCCCACTGATATACGGATAGAAGGGGCTGCCGGTCGGATCATTGCGGACGGTGACACTCCCGGTCGGATTGACGACACCGCCGCTCGTCGCCACGATGCCGACCGGACTCGGCAACGATTCCCCACTGGCGGTGACGAACGTAAACGCATAGCGATACGTGCCGAGCCCGAGGCCGGCCCCCGCCACCGCGGTCGCCACCGGCGCCACCGTGGGGGTGACGCCCGGCCCGACGATCGTACCCGGCCCGTCCGTGATGAGACTGGTATACGCCAGGCGATCGGTGGGCGAGCCATCGGCGGTGCGACTGACAATCACCGCCCCGCCGCCGGCGGTAAAGAGCGTGCTATTCGCGACCGGCAGCGTCGATTCACCCGCGGCCAGATCCGCCAGCAACGTGGTCCCCCATCCGCGCCCATAGACGCGCGTGCGGATTTGCGAGTCGTCCACGGTCGAGGCGATCGGCGGCTCGAGGGACAGCGTCGGCGTCGTTGGCGTCAACGGGTCCGGCGCCTGGGTGGGTTCGTCGAGGAAGAAATGCAGCGCGCCGTCTTCCCAATAGAAATACGCGCCGACAATTTTCGCAATGGCGCGCAGGCAGCCGTTGAAGCCTTCGGTGCCATCGAACGCCACGGTGACCGCGGGCAGGTCCGCTTGCACATGCGTCGCGGTCAGGCCCGGCGCAAACCGCGCCACCAGATCGGTGACGACGGTCGAGGCCGACACCGTCTGGTAATAGGCAAACGGGCGCCGGTTGTCCGCCCGCATCGTGTCGTCGGTCGCGCTGCAGGCATAGACGGTGTTGGCCGGCTTCCCTTGGTAGGTCAGCGCCGCCGTTTCGAGCGTGCCGTTGAACAGCAGCCGCGGACTGTTGGTGTTGATCGTGATGCGCACTTGCATGCCGGGTTCCGGCGCCGGCGTGCCGCCGATCGCAAACTGGCAGGTGTTCGGCACATCGTTGAGCACGTCGTGAATCGTCACACTGCCCCGCCGCACCCGGTCGCGAACGAGCACGCCATCGAGGTAGATCAGGATGCGCGTTTCGCGGATCGGGGCGACGCCGGCCGGCAGATAGTTCAGCCGGAAGTTATTCAGGCGGGCGGTGCCAAGGAGCGCGGGTTGATAGGGCATCAGCTGCCTGAGAGCTTGCGCCCTTGCATGACCTGGCGGTTGAGGACGTCGGCAATCTGGCGGGCGACATCCTGCGCGGTGCCGTTGACGTGGAACGTATTGACGACGGTCAGGCCGCCGCCGTTCGCAGCAATGCGGCCGCTGTGACTCGGCACGAAGAGTTCGGGGCCTTGCTCACCGACCATGTAGGGTTGACCGGCCGAGACCGGGCCGCCGCCGGCGCGACCGGGATAGCCGCCGCCGCCCCACCGGCCTGAGGTGCCCCAGAATTTTTCGCCGCCGACCGCGGCATTGATGAAGATGCCCGCGGCCATGGAGGCGGCCTCTTCCGGCGTGAGCCCGCCGTGGCCCCCGCTATAGAGCGTGGTCGCCACGGGATTGCCGCCGAAGAACGCGGCGAGCTTCGGATCGTCGACCAGCATATGGAGCTGGTTCATGTAGACGCCGGTGGCCTTGGTCGCCTCCTCCGTCGCCTTGGTATCCTTTTTCTTGGCTTCGGTTTTCTTCGACCACCACTCCTCGGCCTGGAGCGCCGCGGCGAGTTCCGCATCGGCGGCAGCTTTCAGGGCTTGGGTCTCTTGGAGTTTGGCGACCACCGTGTCGTTGGTCGCCTTCAACATGATCGCCTGGATCTCGGCGTGGCGTTTCTTGGCGTCCGTCGCCATCTGTGTCGCCGCCTCGTCGTTTTTCATCGCCGCGGCCACGGCTTTGACCTGGGTTTCACTGACGCCGTAGAGCGCCGCTAAGTCCTTTTGTGAGACGCCCAGGTCCAGGTAGTACTTGATCCCCTCGACCACCGTGCCGTTGATCGTGTCGAGGATCTTGACCCATCCCGTGCCGGCGAGGCTGATGGCCTCCTGCGCCGCCTGGTAGGGCTTCAGGGCATCCGAGGCGGCTTTGGCCGCGGCTTCGGCTTTTTTGAGTGCCGAGGCCGTTTGATTGATCGGGCCTTGCCAGGCCGCGGTTGCGACCGTCGCCGCTTTCGTCGCGGCCTCGTTCGCCGCGGTTTGCTGGTTCAGATGGTCGAGCAGCGTCGCGAGATTGGTCGCACTGCTCCCGGCGCCTGGCATCACGCTCGCCGCGGCGTCGGCCAGCATCGCCTTGAAGATCTCCCACTTCGACGCCCCCTGCATGGCCGCGTCGACGACGACGTTGAAGCCTTGCGCGACCGGGCCCACCATTTGGGCCGCGATCAACGACAGGCTGTGCGTCGCCTTCTCGATCGACTCGCCGAAGGTGTCGAGCGCGTCGATGCTTTCCGAGGACAACACCTGATTGAGCTGCTGCGCGCTGGCCATCGTGCTCTCAATGTCGGTCGAGGCCCCCGCCATCGCCATGCCGAGCTTGTCGCCGAACAACGTCGCCGCGGTTTCATCCCGCAACGACCCTTGGAGCTTGGCCAGCCCTTTCTCGATCGTGAGAAACAGTTCCTGCCCCTCCTGGCTCCGCACTTCATCGAGCGAGAGGCCCATGGTCTGCAGCGCCGCGGCGACGGAGTCATCGCCTTTGGCGATGCGCTTACTCAGATTAAACATGCCGCGGCCGAGTTCCTCGGCATCCACCCCGGAATCGGCCATCGCGTTCGCGAGGACCTGGAGTTCATCGGTCGAGATTTGCGTCTGCCGGCTCAGGTCTTTCAGGGTGGACGCATCCTCGAGGATGGCCTTGCCGAACTCCAGGGCATGGCTGATCACGAATTGCGCGGCCATCGCCGCCAGGTTCCCGACGAAACTCGCCGCGGCGCTGCTCATCCCCGACATCCCGCTTTCGACTTTCTTCGTCGCATCGGCGAGATCCTGCAACCCTTTCGGCACCTCATAGCCGAGTTTCTGCATTTTCTCGGCGGCCTCGTTCGCTTTAGCGCCGACCACCTGCAGTTCTTTCGCGGTCAGCGCGGCGACGCCGCCGGCTTTTTCCACCGCGATGGTCAGCAGCGAGGCTTCCTGAATCAGCTTCCGGCCGCTGAAGTTGTCAACCATCCGATTGAGTTGCTTTTCAACCGTGCTCGCGCCCTTGCCGAAATCCACCAGCGCAATCTCGGCCTGGTCGATCGCCTGGAGGAAGTTGGAAAAGTCCGCTTTGAACGTGGCGTTAACGGCCATCAGGGTCGCGCTCCGCGGTGATCAACTGGATCACTTCCTCGACTTCCTCCGGCGCCAGCCGGCGCAAGTCTTCGAGCGTCCAGCCCATGTAGCGGCACATTACGAGCTCGTTGCGGAGGCGGCGGCGGTCAACCGTTTTTTTTCCTGCTCAATCGCTTCCTCGTGCGCCTCGAGCGCCGCGGTGATCTCGCGCGCCGTCTCGGTGTCAAGGTTGTTGATCGCCGGCAGGCTCACCGGCACCGGCGTGCCCTCCGCATCGACGAACGACCAGGCGAGCAGATACGTGCCCATACGCGCCCGGCCGATTTGCGTGGCGTCCAGCACCGGCACCGTGCCGGCGCCGAACTGCTTGCGCATCGACGCGAACATGTCGGTCTGCTCGCCGTACGACAGTTCCCGCTTGACGTCGATCCACTGGCCCTCGCTCAGCGGCAGGCGCACAATCTTCGGTTGGACAAAGCGACAGCGGCTCATACGGGAACCTGATCGGTGACGGTGACGTGCGCGGTGAGATGCTCGCCGACCACGGCGAGGTCCGTGATCGGCCACTCCCACGGCCGGCCTTGTTTCGGAATCACCAGCGTCAGCGGCCGCTGCGCCAGGCGGTACGCATCCGCGGACACCATCCGCGCGTGCAACGTGCCTGCGTCGAGTTCCCACCGGCCGAGCGTGGCCGCCGTGTAGTAGACCCAGCGCACCTCGGCGACGACGCCGGCAATCTTCACAGGCGGCCCCACGAGCCGTTGGCGTTGAACGAGCCTTCCATCGTCACCGCGCCCGCGATGTCCACTTCAATCGAGGCATCGAGCCAGGCCGGGCCGTACCAGTACTTCGTCGGCACGTTCTTGGTCGGGTAGAGATACAGCTTGATGCCGTCGACCGAGTCCGCGGCCAGGAACAGCTTGTCGTCGGCCGCATCCCAGAAGCCGGAGAGGCTCCCGGTGAGGTCCTTCATCGAAGCCACGTAGGTGCGGTTTGCATCACAGAAACTGGTGGTCTCGATTTTCTCCGTCGCCATATTCAGCGACCACTTCGACAGGCAGATCACCGTGGCGACTCCGCTGCCCGTCGTCGACATGTAGACGACTCCGTCTTTCCCGGCGTACTTCGGCATGGCTCAAACTCCTGTTCGTGAGGGCGCGGCAATCTTCCAGAACCGAAGCCGCTCGAGAGGTCCAGCTCGCCGACGCGACACACGCCGGGAGGTCCGCCGCGACCGCGGCGCGCTCGATCGGATGCGCCAGCCAGTAGCGGAGCGCGCGCGCCGCCTCGGCCGGATCGTCGAGGATCGGCACCAGGTCGCCGAACACCTCGCACACTTCGGCGCGGGCATCGCTCAGGTGAAACGAGCCGCAGGCGGCGAGTTCATACGCGCGCGGATTCAGTGACTCGGCGCCGGGCGCCTGGCGATAGAGGTTGAGGCCGATCGCCGCCCGGCGATAGAGCGCGGCCGCCGTCGCGTTCGCCACGGTGCCGGCCTTGACGAACCGGCGCAGCGGCGAGCGCCGCGCGAGGCCGTCCCAATGGCCGTACAGGCCGAGATCGATCCCCGTCCAATCCACGGCCTCGAGCCAGGTCACGCGTTCGGGAAAGGCCGAGCCGACAAAGACGACGTCGTGCGCCGGCTGCAGGTCGTCGCCCGGCTGCGGCCCGGGTCGATGCCGCAGCGGATGCCAGCCGTGCGGCAGGTAGCGGCACGAGGGGCCCGCCGCGGCCAGCGGGCCGACACTGACGCGGTCATTGGTCCAGCAGTGATCGACGAGCGGTGCGAGGGTCGCTTCTTGCGCGCCGTCATACGGCGACTCGGTGAACAGCGCCGCCACCGTCAGCCCGGCGCGCTTCATCAGGATGATCACGTCGGGATGGAAGAACATCGCCGACAGGACGATCACCACGTCGACTTGATGGCGCAGCGCGACGGCGAGCACGTCGGTACTGGCGAGGTAGCAGACATCGCCCACGGTCGGCGCCAGCAGGGCCGGATCGTGTTTCACCGCCCGGCGCCACGCCGCTTTCAGCCAGCTCGCCGCCCGTTCGATGCGGACGTCGAGCCGGTACCGGATGACCTCGACGCCGTGCTGCTCGAGGCCGTAGCGCAGGCCGTCCTCGACGTCGGCCGTCGACCAGGAGGCGCCGGGATGCACGACCAGCAGCTTCATGCCGGTTTCCTCGCCGTCGCGTAGATGTCGCCGGCCCGGCGATTGGTCCAGACGCGCACCTGCTCGAGGCCCGCGCACCAGCCGCCGACGTCGCCCGGTGTCACGTTGGCGTAATACTCGCCGTCGCGCAGCGGGCCGCCATCGACGGCCGAATGCGGTGCCCGGCCGTCCCCCGCGGCCGTCACGATGAGCAAGCCACCCGGCTGCAGCATCGCCGCGGCATTGGCGACAATCGCCGGCGCCGTCGGGGCGTGCTCGAGCACTTCGCAGCAGACGACGCAGGCGGCCGGCGCCGGTGGCGTATAGGTCGCGGCATCGGCGACGACATCGACGCCTGGCCCGGGCGCCAGGTCGACGCTGACATAGCTGCCCCAGAACAACCCGCGGATCGAGCCGTTGACGTCCCGGCCGCCCAGCTCGACGACCAGGCCGGGCGGCACCTGGCCGGCGCTGACAATCGCGGCGACGAACCGATAGGCCGCGGGATGCATTACACGGGCTCCGCCAGAAATTCGTAGAGGCCGCCGGCGTGTTGCCACTGGATCGCCGCATCCACGGGATCGGGATCCGCATATTTGACCCGCTCGAGGCGTTGCACGCGCATCAAGTGATAGCCGGTCGCGGCTTGGAGCGTCTCGATCAACACGCGAATGCGCGCCGCCGCGGCGTCTACGGTCGCCGTGCTCGACTCTTTCGCCACGGCTTTGATCAGATACGTCGGTTGCTCAAAGGCGGTACGCCCTTGCTCGTATTCCTCGCCGGCGGTGGGGAGTGATACCACGACAAACTTCGTCTTGCCTTGCGGCGCGGCATTCCACCAGGCGCCATCGGGGCACAGCGTCTTGAGCGTCGGATCGTTGAGCGCGGTAAAGATCGCCGCCTCGATCTTGCTCGAATCGCTCACGGCGTCACCGTCACCGTAAAGCCGGCTTCGCGGACGAGCGCCACGAGCTCGTCGAGCATCCGCCGGCGGTTGCGTTGCGCGAGGCTGATCAAGCCGCGGCCGGTCGCCGCCGGCATCGCGCCGCGGTTGAACCCTTGACTCGTGCGGCGCACTTGTGTGCCGTACTCCCAATACGTGGCCTCGTCCGTGGTACTGCGGACCTTGGCCGAGACCGTCGTGGTCGTATCGCGCGTCGTCACCTTGACGCCGCGGCGCATCGCGCCCGATCCGCCCTGGGGATAGACCGATCGCAACTGCGCCGCGGTTTTCTCGGCGGCGTTGTGCACGATCGCGCGCGCCTCGAGGTTGAGCGCCTCGGGCAAGTTGCCGAGGGCATCGCGCAATTCGTTGTTCCCTTGCAGGAGGACGCGGACGCTCATAGGACCTCCTCGCACGCGCAGACGAGTTGAATGTGCCGCTCGTCGGGATCGCTCAGGCCGCTGATGGTGAAGGCCCGATCGCGGCCGCCGTCGTGAAACACGATCGTGCTCGCGACGGTGACGCCGGCGAGGTACGGGATCGTCACCAGATGCGAGGCCGTGGCTTGGACGGCCACCCCTACGGAGCGTTCCATATCGCGCACCGTCGCCGGGATCACTTCGCCGTTCACGTCGCCGAGGATGGCCGGCACCGTCGTATAGCCACCCATCCCATCGGGGATCTCCTCGCCGGGATTGCTCACGGTTAAGCGATGGATCCGGCGGCCGGCGGGCACCCGCGGCGTCATGCGACCGCCGGATCGTGATAGGCGCGCAACAGTTCACGGACGGTGATCGAGAGCTCCTCGCCCTCTTGACGCACCGGTCCGTCCACGTCATCGCCGCGGAAGCGATCGAATTCGCCCGTCTGCACCAGAATGGCGAGTACGACCGTCTTCGGCACGTTTTCCGGCGTCCAGGCATCGGTAATCGCCTTCGTGCGTGGCGTCTTGCTGCACCAGTCGAGAATGTGCGCTTCGGCCTGGTCGATCAGATCTTGCAAGTCGACGTCATCCGTCGTCAGCAACCGCAGCCGCCGCTTGGCTTGATCCAGCGTCACGAACATCGCCACGGGTTATCGCCGCCTCTGGTCGTCGTACACCTGCTGCCAGTCGCGGCCGGGTGGCCCGGGCGGCCCTGGCGGGCCGTCCTTCCCGTCCTTGCCATCGCGCCCGCGCTTGACTTTCAGCGTCCACGCCTTGGACCCCTCGCCCGGTTTCGTCGCCGTGGGCGTGTGGCAGTGCCATTCGGAGCCGGCGCAAGTCACTCCGTCACCCGGCTCATACGTCCGGCCCTCCGCCCAGACGCCGCAGTAACGCGGCACAGGGATCGTGAACGTCCCGAGCACCTTGACGACATCGCCGCGGACGCATTTGAACGTGAACGCCCGCTCGCCGTCATGCTCCACGATGAGGTCGTCAAACCCGACGCCGTCCACGCCATCGCGGCCAGCCGGTCCGGCTGGGCCCGGCATCGGCTGGCGTACTTCAACCACGGCCACTCGCTCGCGCACGGCCGCCAGGTCGTCCTTGAGCGCCCAGCAGGTAGATCGCGTTTCCTGGACGATGGCGTCGCACTTCCGCGTCACGTACTCCCGGACGACGGACACGACGATCCGCGCGAGGCTCGCGCCCTCCGCTTTCGTCACGCGGCCAACCCTTCGCGGAGCTCGAGCTCAAATGTCGTCACGCCCTCGTCGTCATCCTTGGTGACATCATTCGGGGCCGGCGGCCCTGCGGACGCGACGGGCGCCGGCGTCGGCTTCGCAAACGGATCCGCGGCGTCCCGCTCGGCGAGCGCCTCGAGCGAGAACATCTGCTGCTGCATGTACGGCGTGTGGCCCCCGGTGACGGGGCCGAGGCCGAAGTACTTCCGCCGCGCTTCATCGGGCGACATCCCGCCCGAGCCGATCGAGTCGGCCGCGGCCTTCGTTTTCGTCGCCGTGTCCATCCAGATCAAATCGTCGATGTCGAACTCGGTCCCGTACTGGGTCGTGCTATTGACCGGGTCGAGGATGCCGAGGCCCTCGTCCAAGCTCTTTTCGAAATTGGTCAACAGCGATTGAATGCACTGCGAGTAGTACTGCTGGAGCAGCGGTTCGACGTTGGCGTACGGCGGCGGCGGGCCGACGCCAATCATGTACGGCGGCACGTGGTAGCACGAACACACCGTTTCCGCCGTCCACTTCAGTTGCTCGATCAGTTGCGCGTCGACGGCGTTCATCGACAGTTGCGTGTATTTGACGTCCGCGGTGAAGCCCGCGATCCGGCCGGCATTCTCCGCACTCGTGAAACCTTCGAAATCCGCTTTCAGTTGCGCGACCTGGTCTTTGGTCATCCCCGCCGGTCCCGTGAGGATGCCGCTCGGCCGCGCGCCCTTGGCAAAGAAGGTCGCCGAGCTGTTCTGAATCGAGAGCCCCTGCGTCGCCGCGAGGCCACAGGCGAAGATGGGCGTCACGCCGATCAGCGGGTGGAACAGGCAGATCATCGTGTCGTGGATGATCTCGCGCGCCGGCACGATGAGCGTCTCGGCCTCCATCCCCGCCAGATCGCCCGAGAGATCATCGCGGCGCAGCTCGTAGTAAATCCCGCCATCCGGCGCAACCAGCGGCTTCACCCGGCACGGGTCCAACACATACAGCGCGATCACGACGCCGCGTTGATCCCGCTGCTTCAAGACGTACGTGTTGCCCCAGACCAACTTCGAGGCAATCCACTGCTCGACGAACTTGTTGATCGTCTGGTAGCGGTTCGGCTTCCGCAGCACCGGCGAGAAGGCCGGCGAGTTCGCCTCCGTCCAAATCCCGTCCGCGGTGCGCTCGACGAGCCGAAGACAGAGCTTGCCGATGTCGGAGGCGATCAAGGTGACGCACGCGAAGACCGCCGAATACGCGAGGACCAGATCGCGGCGGGCCTCGACGTTCAGCTGCCAGGCGCCCGTGTAGGGCTCGCGCACGACCAGCGGCAACCATCCGCCGTGGCTGCTGCTCGCCTCGCGCATCGCCGGGCTGAGCGCCTTGACCGTGAGCTCGAGGCCACGCCCGAACACCTGGAACCGGATGGCGGCCATCAGCGCGCCGGGTCGGTGATCGTGAACGTCGCCGGCGTCGACAGATTCCCCCCCGTGCGGACCTGCACGGGGAACGCGCCCGCCGTCGCCGTCGCCATCGGGAGGACTGTCGTGACCTCGGTGGCCGACACCACCGTGGTCGGGGCGTCGGTCCCATTCCAGACGATCACGCTATCGGCGCCGAACCCGGTCCCAATGACCTGGAGCGTGACATCCGGGTCGCCAAGGGCGGCCGTGGCGGGCACCAGCGTCGTGATCGTCGGCGGCTCGAGCGGGAGGTCCGTCCAGCCGTCAATCGACACGAACCCGATGCCGCGCAGCGTCTCCGCGAGCACGCGCTCGGTTACGGCGTACGTCTCGCCTTCGGCGTGGGCGACGCTGTTTTCGGTGTGGAAGGTCCGGGCAGTGACGTCGACGGAGTCGCCGGCCATGAGAGCTGCTCCTGTTCGTAACGCACGGCGAACCCGGCGACCTCGAGCGTCTCGACCCACGGGTCGTCGACGGTGATCGCGTCGCCGGGGTGCGCGTACTGGCCGTCCCAGTAGCCGTCGCGCAGGACGGTCATGGTGATCGCCATCGCTCAGGCGGTGTAGGTCGCCACCGTGTACTGGACGACGCCCGCGCGCGCCTTCTTCCAGTTGATGAACCGCTCGGCGCGCAGCCCGACGTAGTTGTTCTGCCACAACGAGGTCAGGACCGTCGTCGCGAGCGCCGGATTGTCCGGCGCCGAATCCATCTGCACCGAGGCTTCCCGGCTCGCGTCGATCGTGACCCCGCCGTCGTCGGCATACAGCACTTGGGTGGGTTGGATGAGCGCGACCGTCGTGCCCGCGGCCTGTGAGGCGACCGCTTTGTATCCCATGATCGTGCCGCCGTCCTGCGCGAGACCGGGGAACAACGGCTGCCCGAGCGGGTTCAGCGCGCTGGTCAAGGCGAGCGCATTGGTCTCGGACAGGACGAGCACCGCCCCGACGGTCGAGATGTTCGCCACCGTCATCGCATTGGCGAGCGCCTGGATGTCGGTCCGGGCATTCGCCGGCGTCGTGCCGGCCGTCGTGATCGGCGTGACGCCATTCGTCACCGAGCCCGGCGAGACGCCGGCGACCGCGGCCTTGGTCGGGTCGATGAATTCGGTGTCGAGGAATTGCGCAATCCCGGCGACCATGTCGCGGCGGATGACATCCTCCGCGTCAGGCGTCGACGTCCGCGCGAGCTCCTCGGTGATCACGATGATGCCCGCGCATTTCGTGATGCCGAGCGTGACGGTCGCGAACGCCAGCTTGCCGACGGGCTTCGGCGCGCCCTGGCCGACCCATTGGTAGGTGCCGCCGCCGGTCTGGGCCGCGACCGAGACGTTGAAGGGCACCTTCATGAAGCCGGGCACCTTGCCGAGAATCGTCGCCGGCCGGAGGAAGGCGATGAATTCGTCGGTCAGCGGTTTGATGGGCGCGAGCGGCCCGGCCCACGTCGCGTCCGTGGTGGTGCCGGCCGCAACGGCCGCCTTGAGGACGAGCTCGACCTCCGGCGACGAATCGTGCCAGCGTTTGGCGTACTCGACGGCCTGCAGCGTCGACCCCTTGGAGACCGCGAGCGCCTGACAGTAGCGGATAAACCCGGTGCCTTTCGGCAGCGGGCTCGTGACCTGCACGACCGGGACGCCGGCGCGCTGCCGGCTCGCCTCCTCGGGCGTGCCGGCCGTGATCGGCGTGGCCTTCGTGATCGCCATCCGCTCCATGTCGTGCAGATCGACGAGCTCGGTATCGATCGACTTGATCTCGGCTTTGAGGGTGTCGAATTCCTCGCGCTCGGCCTCGGTCTTCGTCCGGTTCTCGTCGGTCGCCTTCTGCTGGATCGCCTCGAGGCGGGCGACTTTCGCCGCGCGGGTGTGCTCGTACTCCGTGATGCGTTCAGTCAGCGTCTTTTTTTCCATGCGAGGCGCGCCCTTGTCGGCGCGCACGATCGGGAGGGGGTCCCTGTCGCGGGACGAATGACGGCCAGGCGCGGCCAGGTCGAGCGATTTGATCGACGAAATCGTGGCGCCGGCATTCGCCGGAATCGCGACGAGCGAGAGTTCCAGGACCTCGGTTTTCAGGAACCGAAACCCCATCGTCTCTTTGTTGAAGGCTTCCTCGATCGCGCGGAACCCGATCGAGACGCCCGCCAGGAGGCCGGTCTTGATGGACGTCCAGGCCTCCTCGATGCGGTCGCGCACCGTCCCCGCCTCGTCGACCGTCGGCAGGGTCGCCTCAAAGTCGAGGCCCGCCGCGGTCGGCGGAAAGAATTTCACCTGACCGACCGGCTTCTGGGTGTTGTGGTACAGGAGGAGCGGGAGCGGGTTCTTGAAGGTGATCCCCAACGGCTCGACGACGTCGCCCATACGGTCGGGCTCAGGGGTCGAGGCGGTCCCCCTGATCGTGCGCGTCTCGGCGTCGAGCGCCTTGATGTGGAGGACGGCGTACGCGCGAGACAGGCTCACGCGTGACAGGATGCGCCCGGCTCTACCGTTTCGGATGCCGAAACGGGTGGCGGTCGCCGTAATCGGCGACGTACTCGTTCACCGCCTCCCGGATGATCCCCGCCATGCCGGTGCGGTTGTCACTCGCCACGCGCCGGAGCTCGAGCCGTTGGGCCGGCGTGACGCGCACCGTGATCCGCTGGGTGGCCGCCACGTCAGACAGCGGCGGGCGCCCCGTTCGCGTGTGCATCGGCGTCCTCCTCACCCGATTACGACCATCTGACAGACCGGCGCCTGCTCGATCGGTTGCGCGATGCGCCGCGCGTTGGCCATGACGAGCGCGCACGGCCCATCGATCTTGTCTTTCGCGGCCTCTTTATCCAGCCGGACTTGCTTGCCGCGGCCGGGCCGCAAGACGGCGTTATCCATTTGCCACGACATGATCAAGTGCTCGCCATGCACGAGCGCGACATCCACGATCAATTTCTGCACCGAGCGGATCGCCTCATTGAGCGGAAAGCCTTGTGGCGTATCGACCATTGTGATCTCGGCGCCTTGCAAGTGAATCGCGAGTTGGTGTGCAAAGCGTTTGTCGTAGGCAATTTCTTTGATCCCATCGGCGCGCGCATCCTCAAGGATCGTTTCTTCGATGAGATCCACATCCGTGGTATCGCCCTCGGTCACCGTGAGGATCCCGGCTTTCTCCCATTCGACGTACGGGCGATCCGGATATTTCTCGAGCGCGGCGCGCGGCAACCAAAACCGCATCTTGAGCACGCACTGCGATCCGAGATCCCACAAGCGGGCCCACGCGGCGAAATCGTCGGTCTGTCCCAAATCGAGGCCGCCGTAACACGGCACGCCCTCGAGCTCGCCGGCGCTCGGCATGGGCAACTGTCCACACTGGCGCCACCGCGCCATGTTCCAGGCCGGCGTGTGCGCCTGCGTCCACACGCAAAAGTTGAGGCGGAGGACGGTGTTTTCCTCGCTCGCAATGTGCCGCGCGTTTTGCACCTGGCGATCGAGGTATTCCTGTTGAATGATGATCCCGAGGTTGGGATTCGCCTTGATGTGACAGGCCGGATCAACCAACGGATCGTCGCCCTCGTCCAAGGCGCACACGTAGGCAAAAAAGCGTTGATCGTCCACCACGCCCTCGAGCATCTTGCGCGCGTGCTCGTGGTGTTGCCAGCAAATCGACGTGCGGTCAAACCCACTGTTGGTAATCGAGAGCGAGAGCGGTTGCTTGCGCCGTTTCATGCCGGCGCGCATCTTGTTGACGACAACGGCATCGGCGTACTCGTGTTCCTCGTCAAAGATCACAAAATGCGGCCGCGGGCCCGATTTGCCGCGCTTCTCTTTCGACATCGGCCGAAACCACGAGTACGTGGCGGCGTAGGCGAGGTTATCGGCCGACTGGTAAATCAGACTCGCGAGATCCGGCGAGGCCGCGACCATGCGATCGGCATCGCGCCAACACAACCGCGCTTGCTCGATCCCCGTGGCCACGGAATAGATCTCGGCCGCTTGCTCGCCATCCATCGTCAAGCCGTACAACCCGATGCCCGCGGCGAGCGGCGTTTTCGCGTTGCCCTTGCCTTCCTCCACGTACGCCTCGCGGTACCGGCGGTACCCATCGCGCCACCGCCACCCGAAGATCGATCCGACAATGAAGGTATTCGCCGGCGTGAGCGTAAACGGCACCGGATCGCCGTGCGGATCCAACGTATCCGGCAACCGCAACACGCCCTCGAAAAACTCAATGATGTGGTCAGCCGCGGCCTCATAAAACGTCAGGCCGAGCGGATGGCCGGCTTTCTTCGCCGCGGCGTGGCGCTCGCGCACATGCCGGGCGCACGCCAGGCGCACCAGTGGACCGGCCACGATCCGGCCGCCCTCGACATCCGCGGCGTAGCGATCAACGCGATGGACGAACGATTTCACGATCGATCCCATGCGGTTGTCGTTGGGCGATGGCCTGATCGCGCGCGGCGATGGCTTTGCGCAACCGTTGGCGGTACGCGGGTTTGGTTTGCGGCAGCCAGAGCAGGCGTTCAAACTCGGCCCGTTCGCGCCGCAAGGCGTGCACCGTCTTAGTGCACCCCATCGCCACGCCGCAAGGATGCCGCCCGCTCTTGGAGCTCCACCAGCTTGGACCGTGGCCGATCCGGCGGTTGACCGCCCTCAGACGCCGCCGGCACCGTGCCCGGCGCCCGGTGCCCTGTCCAGCCGAGCCGGGCCCGGCCGATCGCCGTCAAGCCGAGCTCGCTGGCGAGCCGGGTCTTGCGCGCGATCCACTGGCGCACTTGGTTGTCGAGCATCCGCACGAGCGATTGATCGAGCGCGGAGGCGAGCAACGCCTGGCGCAACGCCACATCCCGATCCACCACGGCGGCGCACGCCCGGCAATAATCCGCCAGTGTCTCGAGATCGGCATCCGTGAGCAACCTGGCGCCGCTCAACACACCGGCGAAATGATCCCAATACCGCCGTTCAGGCTTAGTCAGTGTGGCCGGCGCCTCGAGCTCGGCCCGGGCCGGGATCGGCGCCTCGGCCCGGGCCCGATGCGCGGCGCGATCCTCAGAATTGTGCAACGCCCGATCGGCGGCCGGTTTCGGTTTGCGTCCTCGCATTGAATGTTCCCCGTTGTTTTGGTGAATCGCTTTTTTCTACGGCGTGCGAAGTTCAGGCCAGAGGCGCGTTTCCCCAGGCCACGTTCGCATCTCGATCGTACCCCCCGTCACACCGTCTGGAGGGCGCCGCGCGCGTGTGGCCGACTCGATCAACAGAGCGGCGCGAATCGCCACGGATGCGCGTACGCGCCAACGAGAAACAACGTCCAGCAATCGGCGCCGAGTAACTCAATGCGATGGCGATCGTCTGGCGCGAGGATATTGACATCGCCGGCATGGTACTCGCGCCACTCGTGGCCCTGTGGTGTGCACCGGTACTCTCGGTATCCACCCACGAGGATGAGACTCGCCGCCCATTGCCACGGATGGCTATGCACTTCGCCGCCGGGATCCGAGTTGACAAAGTGGTGGAGAAACACGGCGGGCACATCCCCCCCTCCTCGCATGCGTGGCGTCCAGCCGGCCACAAAGTACCGATCGAGGTACGGATCCTCGTTGCGCGTAATCGCCTGGCGTTGACACCGAGCGGCGAGGGTTTCGCACCACTGGCGCACCATCGGATCCTCATCGGTCATGGTTCATACTCGCGATCCTCTTGCCAACGGCGCACGCCGCGCTTACTTTCCTCGGCGGTTTTGCGATCACTGCATTCCTGACACAAAGCTTGCGTATTCTCGGGGACGTCCTCGCCGCCCTCGGCCAATGGGATCGTGTGGTCACGAATCGTGGCCGCCCGCACACGGCCGTGCGCCTCACACTGCACACATAGGGGATGGGCCGCAAACAATCGGGCGCGCTCCCGTTGCAGGCGTCGGCCGCGGATGCGTGGGCGGGCGCGCGCGCTCGAGGAAAAGCCAGGCCGCGGCGCCGTGTGCCCACCGCAGTGGATACGCCCGCACAGATAACATGCGCGCGGCGGTGCCATCGGCATTAGCTGGGTCTCACGAGGTCTTTCGACCCCTGGCGGAGCTCGCGGAAGTCCATGAGCACGGCCGCCGCTTTCTCCGACTCAAAGCCGATCTTCTCGACGAAGAACTGATAGATGAGCGTGTCGGAGACGGCCGCTTCGATGGCTTCGCCGAGCATCCGATGAATCTCGCGCGCTTTGTCGAGATCCCATTGCGACATCTCGTCGTTGAAGGAGAATTCGATCATCCCCATTTGGGTCCGTTGGGAGAGGATGGTCGAGAAGGCGAGGTTATCGATCCTGGCTTCGTCGTGGCGCGCGTGTTTGCGGCGGAGGTGATCCATCAGGGCTTTGGCGAGATAGGACGTGATGAGGGCCTCGTCCTGCTTGCCCGTCTGTTGTTTGGCGGTCCACTCGCAGAACGGGCACTGCCCTTCGATCATCATGGGTGCGTCTCCCTCGAGCTCACGGGTGTTAGCGCAAACCTCGCGTAACGTTCAGTGTCCGCACCTCGCGCAGTTCGTAGACGCCGACCTTGTCGCCGTGCTCGAAACGGCCGAACGTGTCGTGTCCGAAGTAGGTGTCCTCGGCGCCGCGCACGACGTAGATCACGAGCGGCATCGTCGGCCGCGGCGCCGGCTTGGCCGCCCGCTTCGCCTTCCTCGCCGCCATCTAGACCTCGGCGCCAGCGACCTGCTCGCCGGCGTCTTCATCGTCCGGGGCGTCCTCGCCGCCCTCGCTGGGCTTCTTCACGCGAACTTTCACCGTTTCCTCCTCGTGCACGATCTCGATGTGGATGCCGTCGCGGTCGTACGAGGTTTTCTGATACTTCTTCATGAGCGAAAGCAGCTTCGCCTTCAGGCCGGTCTCCTGCTCGGTCAGGCGCATCCGCTCGTCGCGGATCTCGGCGTAGTCGTTCGCCGCGTTCTCGAGCGGTTTGATGGCACTGTCTTCGATGAGGTCCTGCTGGCGCGGGCGGCCGCGCTTCGGCTTGTCGGGCGTTGAGAGCTTGCGATCGGCCTTGCTCGCGCGTTTCGCCATCGGTTCATCCTTCCGTCAACATCGACTCTCGGGTCGTCACGGGCGCCAATCGCGGCATCATCCGCGCGACCAGTCGCCACCCGTGGCAGTTGTGGTCCCCGCAGCTGCACGGCACGATTTCGTACGGGTGGACGTACACCGCGATCCGGTTCCGCTGCAGCCACGCCGCGAAGGCGCTGCGCGTCATCACCGTGCGCGGCGCCGGCCTCAGTCCAGACATGGCGCCTCCGACGACGGCGGCGTCCCGAGCCCGCGCGTGAACAGCGACGGCTGCACGCCGAACACGCGCTGATTCCGCGCGAGCGCCGCCACGCCCGCCGCCGGCTCGACCCAGATCTCCGCATGTGGCGCCGCGTCGGTCGCCGCATAGCGTTTCATCGCCACCAGGTCCACGACCTGGCTGTCGTCGCGAAAGACGACTTGCGTGAGCGCGTCCTGCACGCCGCGCACGAACTTGTCCAGGTCGGGCGCTTTCGTGTGCGCCGTCACCCGCGCTGGCAGGGACTTCGGCCGCGGCAGATAGAACGCCACCGTGAGCCGCACGCCGTCGGGGAGCAGCCCACGCTCGCTCGCCGGCCGCTCGAGGATCGCCGCCTGCGCCGCCGCCGCGACGAGCTGCTGCCACGATTTCAGACTGCGGTTGGTGTCAGTGATGATGGGCCGCGTCCAGCCCTTCGGCACGAACGCGCGTTTGCTGCCCATCTGCTGCGGCACGCCGATGACGGTGAAGTGCAGCGTCATCGGTCCCTCGGATCACGAAACTCAGGGACGACGCCGGGCCGGAGCTCGCCGGGCTTCGGCTGGACGTCGCGAGTCGGCCGCACGAGCGCGGTCGCACAGTAGAAGCAGCGCGCCCGGCCACGCGACCGCCCGGGCGTCAGCCATGCCCGGCAGCGCGGACACCACCGGTCGAACCGTCCTGGCGCCGGGCTGCTCGGCGTGAGCTCGAGGTCATCGACGCAGCGCCGCGATTGCGTCGACATCACCCGTCCTCGCCGGGTTCGCGCTCGTGCGGCACCAGCGCGAGCAGCGCGCGCGCCATCGGGGACTGGCGCGGCACGCTCGCGAAGAACGCGGCACGAGCGGTATACCAGCGCGCGAGCTCGTCCCCGTGCGCCCAATGCCCCGTGACGACGACGCGATGGCGCGTGTTGTCGAATGCGCGCTCGGGCTGATCGTTGTGGTCGAACTCTGGCACGAACCGTAGGGGCCGCGCCGTCACGCCGGCGAGCTGACACGCGAGACACCCGCACGGGTCGTCCTCGTAGCGCTGGCGCTCGGCGCGGTGATACGCGGCGAGCTCGTCGGCGCTCATGACGCGACAGTCCGCCGGCGCCTCGCGGGCCCCGGCCGGCAACGCCTGGAACCAGTCGGCCGCCTTCGGAAACGTCCGCGACTGCTCGAGACAGGTCTTGCCGGCGGCGAGCACGGCCTCGAGCGGCGCCGACGCGAGGATCTTGAAATACGTCGTCGTCAGCTCCTCGAGTTCCGTCGGTTTGAGCTTCAGCCGAAACGCCCGCGCCATGTTGCTGAACGCCTGGTCGAACGTGCGCCGGTCGGCGGCGTCCATCACAGACGCACCGGTTGCACGACGACGGGCGCGGAGTGGCGCGCAGCGCCGAACGCAGCGACCCGTCTTCGTTGGTACTGAGTACCCGCGGCGCTCGCGCTTGCGTGGCGCTGCGCGCCCGCGGCGCTGCGTGCTGTCCTGATCTCTCGAAGAGAGATCCGGGTACGGGTACGGGATCGCGATCGCGCGCGCGCGCGCAGGATCGACGGAATCCGTTGGGTGTCCGAGCGGACAACTCGCGGACGGCAATCGGTGTGCCAGCGTGATTTAGGCGCGCCCATTCTTCCCCGCTCGCTCATTTCGCTTGCGGATCCGGTCCTCTTTGCGCCGTTGTTTGATTTCCTTGGCCGACGGATTCCACTCGTCAAAATCGTGAATTCGAAAGCCCCCATCAACTTTTTCCAAGAGCCCAGCGAACACGAGCGCGTCAGCGACGGCGCGGGGCTTGGTCACATAACGGAAGCCGTCGATCGTGGTCATCGGGAGAAACCCATCCGTGAGGTACTTGTTCGTCCACATCAACGCGATCGCGTAGAACCCCATCGCGATCGCCGCGCCGTTCAGGCCGATGCGTTGGCCCGCCAGATCGATCTTGGGGTGATTCAATAATTCGTCGTCGAGCTTGGCCCACATCGCCGGGTCACCGATCCTGTTGGTCATGGGCGGTCAGCCAGTCGTCGGAGACGCGCTCGGGCAAGCGGACGCGCGCCGGCGGCAGCACGAGCCACAGCACGAGCGCGAGCCACACGATCGCGCCGACGACCAGGAGCGTCGTCATTCGCCGGCCGCCTTGCCCACGGCCCGCGGTTTGGTCGGTTTGGTTTTCGCCTTCGCGATCTCGTCCCGCACGTGGCGCAGCGCCTCGCGCGCCGACTGGAGTTGGGCGATGTCGGCGTCGAGTTTCTCGATGGCTTGGTCAATCTGCCCGCGGCGTGCTCTCATGGCGCGATCGCTCCTTTCTCGCTGGTGGTGGTTCCGGTTTTCAGGCGTTTGAGTCGCGTCTCATAGGCGGCGCGGATGGCCTTGACGACCGTTGGACTCAGCGCCGCTTTCACGCGCGCGAGCTCCTTGCCGACGTCAAGCAGCGCCTCGCGCGTGCGGGCGTCGGCGATCCGGACGAGCCAGTCGTCGGCGACCGTCTCGGCCGGCGCACTCGCGCGCGAGGCCGGCGCCGCGCCGCCCTTCGCCCAGGCGGCCAGACGGGCGCCCGACTCTTCGGTGATCGGTTCGTCTTTCGGGAAGAGCGCGCGGTGCTGCTCCTGCAGCTTGATCGGGTTTGGCACGCCGGGCCGATCGGCCATCAGGAGGAAACTGGCGGTGAGCTCGTACGGCAGGTTCTTCTCCGCGATCGGGATCCAGCCGTGTAGGCCGGTGAGCGACTGCTTCTCGCGGATCTCCATCTTGCCGTTGTCGCCGCGGACCATTTCGATCTTCGGCTCGGCGCGGAAGCAGAGGATCAGGTGCGCGCGCACCTGGAGCAGGCGCTGCACCATCTGCTTGTGCGCCATCTTCGGTTTGATCCACGCGGCCATCTTGCAGGCCTCGCGTTTCTTCCAGTCGTCGCCGGCCATGCGATCGAGCTCGGCTTCCTGCCAGTCGAGAATGCCGCCTTCGCCAGCCCATTCATGCGACATCGAGTCAACGACGATCACGGCGTACTTCGCCTGGTCGGCGCTGGCGATCGCATCGGCGTAACGGTCCGGGGTAAACGGCGGCGTGAGATCCCCGTGGTCGAAGCGGAAGGCATCGGCGTAGTGCTTCGCGCGGCCGGCTTCGGTGTCGATAACCGCGAACGGGCGCTCGCCGCTGATCCCTTTGGCCAGGCGCATTGCGGACCACGTCTTGCCGCTGCCGGTGCCGCCGGAGAGGCCGATCAGGAGGGCGACGTTTTCGCGGGCGGCTGGTCGGAAGCTGAAGGTCACCGCAGTTCCTTTTCTAACCACCACGCCTCGTGCGTCATCGGCAACGCCGCCCAGCACGTCCGCCGCGGATAGCCGATCCACTCGTTGCGCGCGCGCGCCTCGCGCCAGGCCTCGAGCGCATACAGGCACTTCTTCTCCGCGAGCATCAACGCATCCGGCGCCAGGCTAATCACGGACAGCGCGTACGGTGCCGTCGTTTCCTGCACCGCGAACCGGAAGGTAGCGTCGAAGCCGGTGATCGCTTTCAGGCCGCGGAGATACCACGCGACCTGAATGTCGAACCCGGCATAGAACAGCGACCGCGACCAGGCGTCGGGGTTCGCGTTCGGGCTCGTCGTCGTCTTGTAGTCGTCGATCGCGTCGGGCCGCAGCCAGTCGAGGCGCGCGCGGCACCACACGTCCTCCTCGCGCCAGACGAGCGTTTGTTCCGGCTTGCCGTTGGTGAACATGCCGGCGCCGCCGTCCGTGTGCGCGTCGAGCTGCCCGCGCGCCGCGGCGACCATCGCCTGGACGTCGACCCAGCGCGCCTTCAAGAGCGGCGTCAGGCCGGCGGCGTAGGCCTCGTCGCGCGCCTGCTTGGCGGCGTTGGTCCGGTAATCCTTCGCGTCGATGATCGCGAGGGTGCTCACCCCCTCGAGCAGGAGCGCATGCGCCGCCGTGCCGACGTCGAAGTGTTCGCCGTTCTCCTCGACGGCGCCGGGGTTGAGGCGCGGGTGCTGCTCCCGCGCATGCAGCGGCGAGGCGAGACAGATCAGTTTCGCGATCGAGCTCGAGAGCGACGGCTCGGGGCAGGGATCCGCATGGTAGGCGCGCGCCGGGAGCTCGTAGATGCCCGGCGCGTCGATAGTCAGGGCAGCAGGCATGACTCTTCCGGTTTCCGGCAAAAGGCGCAGCGGCGGCCGCCGCGGCCGTCCGCAACGAATCGGTGCGTCAGGTAGATCGAGTCGTGGCAATTGGTGTACGGGCTCGGGCGCGGCGGTTCGTTCGGGCGCGCGTGCGCGAGGCGGTCGGCCTCGTCCTCGAGGCGCTCGCGCCGGCGCTCGGCCGCGGTCGGATGCTGTTTGAAGGGCGCGCGTTTGACCGGCACGGCAGGCCCCTCTCACGGGTGCGGGTCGAGCGTGCGCGCCTTGACGAGCGCCAGGTCGAGCGCCTCGACCAGCGCGCCGTCCA